>OCZT010005316.1_pt1 | contig 12889 bp, 23 predicted proteins | sample 1539031 | NCBI WGS metagenome assembly OCZT01 (sample SAMEA3539308, study PRJEB22396) | soil metagenome | biome: tundra; feature: field; material: soil | place: USA | collected 2010-05 | depth 0.15 m | reverse complement strand
GCTGATGCTGATGCTGATGCTGATGCTGATGCTGATGCTGATGCTGATGCTGATGAGCAGCTCCCGCCGTTAACTGCCAAGCAGGCGGAGCGGGAGGCGCGGCGGCTGCGCAAAGCGGCACTATCGCCGGCAGAGCTACAGGCGGAGAATAACAGGTCTCAGCTCCTTGGCTCGCTTACCGCTGCGGTCAAAGTTATCGGCCGGCTTGCTCCGCACATCAACGACCTAGGAGACTGGAAGATTGAGACTGACATGCTTTTGGCGGCATCCGATGTATTGCAGGCGATAGTCAAGGCGCGTGCCGAGCATCAGGGCACAGCATGAGCAAACTGACCGCAAGGATGCAAGCAGCCTTGGCCCCAGTCATCCAACCCGTGCGGGACCGTGGCGGCCGGTCGCGCATGGTGCCGTACAAGGGCACCATGAGGCGCGTCGCTGAGGTTGTCTGGTCGCGTTGTCGCGCGTCGTTCAAGACACACCACCGAACAGCGTAGGCATCTCGTGCTCGTAAAATCGAAAAAGTGGATCAAGCCCGGCAACGCCCGGCTTTTTCGTTGCGGGTGCAGCCGCTTGACCAAGTGGTGGCATGTCGAAGGCCCTAAGCGTACTTCCCAGTTGTTCTGCCCGACCGGATCGAATAATATCTGATCACAATTTCGAAGCGGTACCGGACCAGCATGGGCCTCCGGGTTGAGCAGAGACCAGCTTCCACTTCGGAATTCCCCCTGACATAATCAGCGAGGCGCACGCGATGCGCATTCACGATCCAGTCATTCGTCTGGCCTTGACCATTTCCGAAGCCTCCCGCGCGATCGGCTGTACTGACGGACAGGTTATCCGCGATGCGATCTTAAATGGTGATCTCGTCGCTCGCACAGTCGGCGGCAAGCACAGGCGCATGATTTTGATCGGCGGAGCCGGTGGCCTCCAGCACTGGCTAGAGCGCCAGCCAATCGCACCCTCAAGAAAAACGAAGAGGTCTCCCAATGTCTGACACGTCAATGCTGCTCATCCCCATGCAAGCTCGCGAGATCGCGGCGTTGCATTCGCCCCGACTACAGACAGATGCCCAAGAATTTTGGTGTGACTGGATTTCTCGGGAGGTCACGGCAGGAAATTTTGTCGTCACTCCTAAAGATGGCGAGTGGATACATACCAACGGAATGACCCTTGAAGAGTATCTTGAGCACTGGCTCAAGTCGCGTCCGCACGCATACGTCCCCGTACAGCTTCAAGACCCGACTGATGATCTCTGGACATGCGTGCCCGCCAACATCACGCGACGCGGAGCACGTCTAAGGGCGCTTCGCGAATTCTGCGGATCAGATGCAGCGGCGCTTGTTCTTCTTAAGGAGGAAGCGGCCGGCTTCGGCATAACCAATCCCCTATCGACAGAGATCGGCGAGAAGATCGATCCGAAGGCCACCAAGAAGCTCGCCGGGCACAACCGAGACAACCCTTACAATCCAGCGCCTCGTGGTGGGGAGCAAGCGCGAACGGATCGGATCATCAAGTTCGTGTCCAATCCTGCCGGCGCGAAGATCGCGCCATCGCTCGCGCGATCGGCGAAACCGCCATGTCGCATCGACGGCTCGCCGCTGTAGCACCATGGGCAAGCAAAACAAACGGCCTAAAAATTCGATCCGCGTAATGGGTCAGACGATCTATCCGCGCCAACTCTGGGGAAAAGCAAATCATGACAAAAATTCTCGACTTGAAAAACGCGAAAATCCAGCACGGAATGATGATCATTCCGGGGGCAAAACCGAACACGGCGCCGAAGGGTTTCGCCCGGGACGGCAGTAGGCCGAAAAAGATGCACCTGTTCGATCGGGATCACGGCGTCCATCCTGCCGAAGTTGTTGGCGGACATCTGCATCAGCCGAGCGCCGACATCACGACCGTCCCGGTACATGATGGCATGAAGTTCAAGGAGGGTGGTCAGCTCATCGCGGGTATCTCGCGTACTCAAGCCAAGTCTCCAACTGATGATGAAGCTTTCAGCGCTGGGATTGCGCCGCGCGCCGAGACTGACGTTCACGTACGGCCGGTACATGTACTTCAAACCGGTGGCATCGGTGCACTCGCTGGTCGGCGACTGCCTGACAAGATCGTGAAGTGAAGTGATCCACCATGGCAACAGCAGAAGAAACTCAACTCGAAATGCAGAAGGTCCGCGAGCGCCAAGCAGCGTTCTTGCGCGAGCACCGAGCACAAGCCGACGCCCTTCTGAATGGCGAACGGGGGCTCGCCCCTTGGAACTATTCTGGCATTGCCCACAAGCCGCCCAGAAACCTCCCGACGACGGGCAGCGACAACGGCAGTAACGGAAAGGCCTGACGATGGCGATCTTCAAGAAAACATCGGGCGTCGTACGGCGGGGCACAGCAGCCGAAGGCGCCGCGTTCACAGATGGTTTCAGCGCATCTGGAGAGGGGCAGTGGTCCCGCTCGATGGCGCACGGAGGCAACGTCAACGAGCACATAGCAAGGGGAAGACCGGCGCGAATAAAAGCTGAAAATGCAAGGGCATTCCTAGCGCGGACCGAAAAGCAGATCATAAAATTACGCGCCGGTATTTCAATAGAGAGCAACCGAGGCCGCAGGACAAAAATTCAAAGAGACCTCGATTGCAAGACCGCGCTGGTGGAGCGACTGACGAGAGAGATCGCCGACGAGATTACTACGCTGCCCGGTGAGGGAGATGTGGAATGGCTATAATTGAGAACATGACGGTAGACGATTATCGCGATTTCAGATTGGCCAATCCTCAGGGCGTTGGCAATGACAAGAACGTGAGAGCGTTCATCACAGCTCGCGATCAGGCCGAAGCCGAAGCGGCGGCCAACGTGAAACCGAAAATGTGGATCAGAAATCCGAACTTCGTTCGCTTTGATCAGATGCCAAGCTACCAAAGCGAGGGAAAATAATGTCGCACAAATCCAAGCCGCCGCGCCAGAGCCCGGCACAACGAGGTCCACGCGTCGTCAAGGCGCACGCCGGCATCAAGAGCGTCAACACTCACCTGAGCCGAAAGACCATCACGGACGCCCAGAATGGCCGGTCGGTCGGAATGGGCAACGCTACGCCAGAAGGTGCCAGAGCGCCGGGTAGTCTCGGCCCCGCCCAGACCACGAACGACGACGGTTCGAGCTGGTGACCGATCGCCGTCGTGAAGAGCTGCAGCAGCTCTTGACCGACATCGATGAAGCCTTGCCGTCCGAGAAGCATCGCACCGATTTCCGCAGACGATTAGCAGAAGTGCCGATCGCGGAGGGCGTCAGCAAAAGATACCTCGCGGTCTCTTTACGGCTGGCTTGGCAGACGAAGGGCGGCGTCGCTCCAACTCTGGCGCAGCGTGTACACGACTTGATGGATCGGCTTGATCGTTGCGAGCCGTGTCCACGACCCATTCAGCAGCGTTTCACAATCGACGGCATCACCAAAAGGCCGTCGCCAACCAAGGAAGGACCCACCCGATGGCCGACGAAATAATTTCATCGAGAATGAAGTACGAAAGTTATGCTGGAATGAACGGAGACGCCTCCGCCTCATCGCTGTTATCAAATCAAAAGGTAAGGCGCGGTTCGGTAGCCAAGGCGGTCATGGGCAAGAACGTGGACGGCATCAATGCCCACGCCGCCGCCGTCAATGTCCAAACGCGTCCGGTGTCGGCTAAGCAGCTGCCTGCCGCATTCGGACAACGCTCGCGTCAGAACTCGGGCGAGAAGGTCCCCGCGAATACGCACCATCCCGTAAAGAAATAACCAGATTGGCCGTGTGCTCCTTTTAGCCATGTGCGCGCACGGCCGATACGCGCCAGCGGTTTGACTGGTACTCCCACCGCTGGCGCAATTCTCACCACGGAAGGAAACGATCATGTCCCAGAAGTCAGTGAAGTCAGAGCCCGCGCCGGTATCGCTCAGCCCGTTCGACGCGCTGGGCAAAGTGCGTGATCTGTCAGGCGCCGCAGATGTCGCGCTGATCGAAGCAATGCCGGATAGCCAGCGGGGAATTCTGTTCAAGATGCTAGGCGACGCCAAAGCGGCTGAGGAAGTCGAACTACGTATCGCCGAGCTGCGAACCGCCATCGCCAAGGCGATGCACGAGCAGACGCGCGCCTCCGAAGCGAACACCGCGAGCATCAAGCCGCCCACGCAGCAAGAGCTAATGGCTGCGGTACGCCACGCACATGAGCCTGATATGTTTCCGGCACCAGAGAAGCGCCGGCCGGTCAATCCCAAGTTTGCTTCCGATCTCGCGATCGCAGATGCCGAACTCATCCGCCTCCGCGACGAGTTCGCTCAGGCCAATCGCGACATAAAGGCGCTGTCTCTGACGCGTGGGGCTTCGATCGGAGCTTTCCTGAAAACGATGCCGGTCATCACCGACGAGAGTGTCCGGCGCGACTACCTCCAAAAGAGCGGCGAGCAGCGCCTCGCTCTGGCGCAGAACCCTCCGCCGGCTGCACCGGCTCCGATTTATCCGATTGAAGCGAGTTATCGGGAACGCGGATCAGCGCCAAAGAAGCGGCCGTTCGTCGGATCGAACGTGGCGGCGAGACCACTTGGCCACAAATACTAACTCAAGGCGCATGTAACATGACCGAAACAGATTTCCGATTTGGAGCCATGGCCCGCGAAGCTCGCCCTCGCCGACCACACCTTGGTTTTCCGACCAAGTCCAAGAAGGACCCGGTCGCCGCTTTGGGCCGGGCCGAAGCATTCTGGGCGAGTAGTCCAGTCGGCAGAGCCCACGGCCTTCACCTCGACCGTACGTTGCGCGAACGCACCGACCGACTGCGCGTCTTCCTCCCGGCCCCCACCACAGAGCTGCCGATCAAGCGGGCTCGCGGCGGAGCACGCCATCACTTCAAATAACGAGCCACACCTATGTCCCTCAAATCTGTACAACGGCAAGAAGCTAAACGACGCGCTGGCCGCGCGGCGAAGTTGCGCGAACGTATCGCAGCGGAAGAGGCAAAGATGTTCGCCGACATCAAGGCCAACTGGGCAGCACTCAAAGCCCGCTTTCCGTCCACACACATCCCGGTGAAATTTCAATGATCAAATCACCACAGGCCTTCAGGGACTACCTCCGCGTCTTGGAGGCGCAGCTCTCTTACGCTGCAACATCCCGAGCGCTACGCCAGTCACAGCGGCTGATTTTCATTTGGATCGGTGACAGCAAAAGAGCGGCTGCGGCTGGAGAAGTCGATAGTATCTATTTATTTAAGATTGATCCCAACGACGAAGACGAGCAGCCCGGCTGGTTCCATGATTTTTGCAGAGATGTATGCTCTGCATCAATCGAGGAAATCGAAAGTGCAGCTCGCATGCGGGCACGCGATGGCGTGTGGATGGACGCTAAGTTTCAGGGTCGAACCGTTTACAAGATCAACCCTGATCTGGAGGCGCTTGGTTTCGAAGGGGTTGAGGCATATGAGCGTGACGAGAACGGCAAGGCGGTCCCAGAGCGCATTTGGTCGGCACCAAGCAATGAAATCGTTTTAGGTGTGCTCGCGGCGTACAGCCGAAGATACCGGAAACAACAGCAGGGCGGTGCGCAGGTCAACGTCAACGTGGGCGGCGGCGTTCAAGTCATGGCGAGAACCGAGCCCTACCCGCAGTAGGCCTCGCTAACGGGCAGGGACAGATCGCAGCGCAGCTATTGCCTGTAGTCGAGATCGTGGACCAATCCGAGTTGGCGGAATTCACCGAAGTCAGTGAGGCTGATCAGCTCGCGGAGATGTTAGGCGAGGCTCCCGACGAACCAGACGACAACGTGGAGCCCACCCCGGACGGCGTGGCAGTCATCGATGCCGCAGCGATCGCATCCGTGGGACCTCGCCCGGTTCCTGCCGGCATGAAGGCATCATACGACGCGCTCGTGGCTCGCGGCGCAATCAGGGCGGACGGCTCTACCGTTGGCATGACCGTGGCACCGGTGGTCTTCTCGACTGCTACGCCGGCCGAGTACGCCCCCGCACCGAACGCGATACTGTCCCCGAGGACGCCCTTGAATGCTGCCGAGATCGCGCTGCTTTCCCGACTACCCAAAACCACAGACAGGAAATGACCATGCGACTTTTGTTTGATGAGGAAGCTGATGACCCCGATGCGCCGGTTGTGCCCGAGAACATGAAATCCGCAGGCTGCTTGATCGTCGGGCCGCGCGCGCGACAGGAGTTTAATGCAGCCGGCGAGTGCACCTATGACCAGTTAGCGGAGTGGGAAGCCGGATATAGGCGAAACGGCAGGCCTCCCGTGCTTTTCATCGATCAGGCCGCCGACGCCGGCAGCCCGACACTGGGCAACCCCGGTCAGATGGCGGCGGCCATGGGCCGGTCCCCGGTGGGCCTGACAATTGAGATGGCCGAAGCTTGGTTGCTGGAGCAATGGCGCACCACAGAGGCGCGCTGAGGACTGGGAGGCCTTATTATTCACCATTACGCCGGACATGTTCCCCTCCCGGCGTGATCACCGCTCCCGCTCTTGCTCGGATGTAAAGCAGAGCGGGAGCACCATCACCCAAGGGGAACAGGACCATGAGCCAACAGGACGATGCGTGGGATGAGATTTATGCGATTGGAGCCATGCTCGGCGGCGCTTACGAAGTCGGCGCTATCGTGGAGAACTACGACGTTCCATGCTCGCCGGAGCGTACCCGACTGATTAAAAGTATTCTGGCGCTCCCTCAGTTCAAAGCGCGGCGTTAACTATCAATGACCGAGCCACTGCAAAAGAATGTCACGCCGTTCGGATTTGCAACTTCGGAGCCGTTGTGGGTTTGTCTGGTGCAGAGTGTTGAGTAAAGGAATACGACCGATGCAGAAACCGAACCCGACAACCACCACGACCATCCCTGCGCAAGCGGGTTTCTATGTTGCCCAATGGATCGGCGATGAGTTCAAGTACACACCTATCGTTGCTTGGCTCATATGCACAGAAGAGTTTGAACCGACCGGCTCTGACTTCCTCCTTGATATTGATCGGCGCGACCTTCAAGCAAACTCGTTCCCGGTCACGACGTTCGGATGGTTCGACGGCTTGTATGAAGACAGCCCTCGTTACATCGTCGAACCGGAAAACTCATTCCTCGGTTTTAACGGTGCTCACATTGGCGACTGTAACGAGGCAGAGGACCACGCAAGAGATTGGGCCGCACAGATTGCCAAAGGTGAGAGAGAATTTAAGGCCAATGCTGCCAAGCAGGCGAAGCTTGCCAAGCAGGCGAAGAGCGCCGCTGATATCGAAGCGCTGATGTAGGGGGATGACGATGATGACGCAGAGACCAATCTACCGCGAAACCGTTGATCGGTTCGCCGAGGCCTACATCATGATGGCCGATGGTGCGAAGTATCGCCCGCAAGCTCCGGGCGATGGTTGGGGCAACATCAATCTGACTGATGCGCAACTCGCCGACCGCGAACGCCTTGGAGCCGAGGCGGTACGATACGGTATTGGGTTTGCCACCGAGGAAGAGAACGAGATGACCCGTGGTCATCTGATTGGTTACACCAATTTCACAACAAATCGCGCAACTGTCTTTGCTATCGAAGCGGCGCGGCTGATGTGTGGATGTGATGACGAACTCGCATTGAAGTTGCTCACACTCGCAACGAAAGAACTGAAGACCGTCATCGCCAATAAAAAGCGGCGTGCCGCCTAGAGATACAAAAATGCCCCGGATGAGACCGGGGCAGTTTCGCTGAACTTCAACGGGGTGTCAGCCCCTCCATTCAAAGGTGTAACATGACAGATAATACAACATCAGCCCCAAAGTTCAAGCCCCTCGCGCCAGATTTGCTGAATTCCATTGATTTTGCTTGCGGCCTGCCGACTGCGAAGATGCATCTGTGCGCCATCCATCCCGCCGGCAGACTTCCCAAAATTGTCGGACAAAGCTTCGAGAAGACTGCAAGCGGCAAGGCCGCCGCATTGAAATGGATCACGCGAGCCAGCAAGGGCGGCTACGGAATTTATTTCAACATCAATGAAGTGAGCCCGCCGCTTAGCACTCCCGCGCATGTGAAAGCGAGCGAGGCCGAAATCTCGACGGTCTACGCACTGCATGTTGACGTTGATCCCCCGGATGGTACGCCGGTCGATCGGCTCGCGACCGTGCGTGCTGAAATGCTGGCGAGGATCACGGCCGCAAAACCGTCGTTAGTCGTCAACTCCGGCAACGGCTACGGCGTGTTCTTCGAGATTGATCCCGTCACCGTCACCGATGCGAACCGCGACGAGATCAAGCGCCGCAACATCGCTCTGTCCGATCGGCTGGGCGGTGACGACTGCGAGAACCTAGACCGCGTCATGCGGCTACCGGACACAACCAACATTCCGAATGCAAAGAAGCGCAAGGCAGGCCGCGTGCCCGTGCTCGCCAGCGTCGTCACCGATGACCGCGACTTTATCAACAGGTACAAGCTCGACGACTTCCAACAGGCCGCGAAGTCCAAGGATGACCCGGCCGGCGCAGAGAAGCCGGAGGGCTCGACGAGCGATAGCGCATATGAGACGCTCGGCTCGCCCGTTGTCCCCGACAGTGTCGATATCTCCAAGCTCGACGACGACAAGCTCCGTGCACGTATCGTTGATGGTGCGCCGGCAGGCGCCGACCGTAGCAGTGTCGTGTATGGGGTCGCGTGCGATCTGCGCCGCGACGGCTGGGGCGATGGCGATATTCTCGCCGTGCTGATCAATGTGGACAATGGCATCTCGGCTCACGTCTACGATCAGCAACAGCGCGAACCGTTGGAGACAGCCAGCCGGGTCATCGCGGATATGAACATCAAGGGCGTCGTGAAAGAGCCTGATGCAGAGACCGACTTTGAAGGCGAAGCATCGGAGCCCGCTGGTAAGTCAACTCCCGCTATTGATCGCGCCAAGATCATCCGCACGATCAACAAACTTTTGAAGAACACGACCGCGAAAGGCCGCACGGCAGACGAAGCGGCATCGTTCGCAGTCAAGGCGCGCCAGTTGATGGACGCGAACGGCCTCACCGCTGAAGACCTTTTGCCGCCGAAGAAACCGAAGCCGCCGACCACTGCGAAGCTCGACGACTTCATCGCGTACCTGCCCGAAAACAGATACATCTTCCGGCCGACCGGCGCGCTCTGGCCGATAACTACAGTCGCCAGCATTCTCGGTGACGACGCGCCAAGTATTCTCGATCGCACGCGCCATTGCGCCGTCATGGCGTGGGCACCGGGCGACCCGGAGTGGATCAAAGACCGCATCATTCTCGCCAAGGGTGGCTGGAAGAACAGGAAGGGCAGCAACACGTTCAACACCTACATTGCGCCGCCGACCCTCAAGGCGGGCAACGCCGCCGACGCCGCGCGATGGGTGGATCACATGAACCTGTTGTTCCCCAAAGAAGCGGAGCACATTATCAAGGTACTGGCGCACAAGGTCCGCTTCCCCGGCATCAAGATCAATCACGGCATCATCATGGGCTCGGATCAACAGGGCATTGGCAAGGATACGTTGCTGGAGCCGATCGTCCGTATTCTCGGCGAGTGGAACGTCCGCGACGTGACCGCGATCCAGTCAATGGATGCAAAGTTCAATCCGCATCTCGAAGGCCTGATGTGTCGCATCAGCGAAGCTCACGATCTCGGCGAGGAAGATCGCTTCGCATTCTACAATCGGCGCAAGACGTGGATGGTGACGCCGCCTAACACGCTCTCGGTCGCAGACAAGCACGTCAAGGCGCATCCCGTCGTCAACGTCGTGCTTCCCATCATCTCGTCGAATGACAAGTTTACGCTGTATATCGACAAGTACGACCGGCGCGACTTCGTTGCGTGGTCCGAGTGCAAGCAAGCGGACTTCCCGCCGGAGTTCTTCCCTGACTTCTTTGCTTGGTATGATGCCGGCGGTGTCGAGCACGTCTATGCCTACTTGCTCGACGTTGACCTATCGGACTTCGATCCGAAAGCGCCGCCGCCGAAGACAGATGCTTGGCGTGAGATCGTCAACGCTGATCAGTCAACCGAGACAACGCAGCTCGACGACCTGATTGACTACCTCGACACTCCCATGTCGGACGAGCGGCCGATCGTGTTCACGCTCAAGCAATTGGTCGCAGCCGCGCTCAGTGGGCAAGCGCAAGGCCGGTTTGATGATGCTCTTGAGATGTTGCAGAACAACCGGCAGGCCAAGGCGTTGTCACACAAGCTCAGCCGCGCCGGCTATCAATCGGTGCAGTCCGATGACGAAGCGGCCAAGGATGGCCGCTGGCGCGTCCATGGTCAGCGCGTGGTGATCTATGGTCGCACCGACTTGCCGATGAAAGACCGGCTCGGCGCCGCTCGCAAGCTCGTTAATGAGATGTTCGTGTCGAATGCCGAACAGCAGCGCAAGGAGCGCACCGCTCGCAAGGCCAAAAGGCTCGGTCTAAAGGTTGTCAAATGAACCCGTTCGATCTGGAACTGTCTGACTTGCTCAACAACTGGATTGGCTTGCCCGCCGTCGTCACGCTTGCTCAGATAGTTGCAGCCGCCTCGGAGGATGAAAGTCGGTTTGGCCTGATTAGCTGGAGGCTGACAAACCGTCGCGTGATCGGGCGGACGTTGGCAAAGCAGGGCTACCGCTCAATGGGCCTTTGGCGCATTGGAGGGACGCGAGTTGTTGTCTATGGCAGCACCGCGATCCCGGAGGCTGATAGGTTGTCGGCAGCACAAGCGTTGACCGGCAGGCCGTAAAAGCGCCGACCGATATACCCGATGTACGTGGTTTCCTATTATGCTCTCTGGAGCTTCTGTTTTCCCTTTAGCCCCTCATTCTAGGTTTGCAAGAGTGTCAGAGGGAATAATAGAAAACCACGTACATCGGGTATATCGGTCGGCAAGCCCCCGCGATGGCCCTCGAACCGGGAGGGGCAGTTAATCTAAACTCGGCCCGGATTTTGCGTGTTTTGCGGTGGTCGATCTGTCACAATTGTCGGCCGAGTGGCGTATGGTTAACGCTTTGTGCGTCGCAGCAGCCAAAAACGACATTTTCGGTCGTTTAGAGGTCATTTTCTTTCCATTTATGTCGCGGAAGAGCCACTCGACGAACTTTTATTTCGTCACAGCATGAAATCTCTCTTTTGCTGTTAACGTTAATTTCCTCGGAAAGAACAAACGCCCCCCATGCATGGCTGCGCTGGACGCATGGTTAATGGCCTTATTGTGTTCTGTTAACCCCATGGTAACCCTACCTCAGACAATCGCTCGACTTCGGGATAACCCTGTAATATCAAAGACTTAAGCGAGATATTCCAAACACACGAATTATGCGAATATGGCTTAATTGTGGCCAACTGTCGAAACTGACCACTTTGGCGTCGTTTCGTGGTTACCATGGGGTTAATGGGCTGGGGTGGATTAGAGGGGAGTAGGTGAGTACCTATGCACATACGGGGTATGTCTCAAAATGGCTCACAATCCCCAAAACGCTATGTGGGGTCTGACGCCGACACTTGCGGGCCGGAAGACTGATACCCGCCAGAAAAATAAAAATCGCCAGAGTTTAGGAAATCAGGATTTGGAATTCCACTGCCCTCCGGCGGCCCTCCGGGCTACCGGCGCAGTCGCCCGCTGACGTAGTCAAGCGCCCTCGCAAGGTCCTGCGGTGTATCGCCGAGCATGCCTAGCCCATTGTTGCAGCCATGACAGAGCCAGCCGCGATGCGTCTCGACAAGCGGGAAGCCGAGAGCTTCCAAGACGTGATCATGATCCCACGTGAGGGTAACCGCGACGGGCTGTAGGGACCATGATCGCCCGGCCCCGACATATGGGGCGATTGCGCGAAGCGGCGCGCTTTGATGCGAGATGGCTCCGAAGCATCACCCTGCCCCGCTGTCCGGCGGCGACCGCAAAGCCCTCAAGAAAGAGCTTGTGAAGTCGCGGGCGATGACGCGCATCTTCGCGGATCGCGCCGAGGAAAGGCGGCACGAGGGCGAGGCACTGATCCGGGAAGCCGACAATCTCGCCTGTCAAAGCTGGAACGAAAAGATGTGGAGCGACGGCGGCCCCGTCGATCCGTCGCCGACAATAGATCAAGCCATTAACGACGGTCACCTGAAGCGCCTCCGCCGCCGAGATGGCTGAGCACAAGGACCGTGCCCATCAGCGCGCAAAACGAGCGCCGTTCGTAATGGCAATTCGTACCATTGGCGCGCGACGGGCTGTATCCTGACCACGCTCGCCAGCCTCTCAGACGCCTTCCGGCGAATAAGACGGGCCGGCAGGGTTTAGCGTTTCCACCCCCCGAAGCGAGGTACGTATGTTTCAGATGCGCCCTTGTGGACACCAAAGAGTTCTTGTCTGGTCAGCTTCTTAAGGCCTTTGAGAGCTTTGTAGTACTGGCGAGCCGCAATCAACTGATCTGCGGCATGTAATTCTGCATACAACGTTGGGTCTTCCTTCAGCGAACCAGCAGCTAAGGCCAGATACGAGCCCTGGAGTTCTTCATGGGCTTCCTCCAGATACATCCGTTGAACACAGCAGTATAACTTTTCCAGCGAGCTCACGGCCAAAGCCGGCGATAACACGTAATTTGCGCGCAGTATCGGCGTGTCACCCTCAACAATGAACAGTGCCCGTTCATGCGAATTTTTGAGCACACACTTCCCAATGTGAAGCTCGTCAAAAGGGCCCAAATCAAACCTGAGTGCCATCGCTATTCCTCATTTCTCCAACGCCACCACTTTGGTCGCGCATTGGTTAACGATTTCTTAATTTGCATTAACCATTCAAAAAAAAGCGGCGGGGTTTCCCCCGTCGCCTCGATGCTTGATGTCGCAGCCAGGCTCAGCGGAGCAGCTGAAGCACGCTCGCCTGCGACTGGTTGGCCAGCGCCAGCGCCGAGACCGCGATCGACTGGCGGGTCGAC
>OCZT010005315.1_pt1 | contig 12890 bp, 11 predicted proteins | sample 1539031 | NCBI WGS metagenome assembly OCZT01 (sample SAMEA3539308, study PRJEB22396) | soil metagenome | biome: tundra; feature: field; material: soil | place: USA | collected 2010-05 | depth 0.15 m | reverse complement strand
CGATCTGCGTCATAAAACCAATCCATCATCACACGGTATTTTACTACTTGCTCTCGATTTACTTCAATTAACTCTACGGTATCTTTTTCATAGGGAGGATCAGGAATAGGAATCCTCACCGAATCAATATGTGAACAAATCGCCTTAGCCTGAGCTGTTGTCATGGTACTACCCGTTAGATAATCACAGGTTTTAAATTTGCCTTGCATTACACCATCCAAAAGAATATCAATAAACTTTTTTCCTCGCTGATATTGTTGCTCAGGCATCCCCGTATTCACCATGTTTAATAGTTCCATAGAATCCAATATGCCCGAAGCAATGATTGATTCCTTATCGAAAACAACTTCCACAATTGTCCGGTTTGCCCATCCAGAATTGAGTCCGGTGGGGGAGAGGTTATCAAATTTTTCTTTCTCGGAAGAATTCTGTCCATTTGAAAGAATGGGGAATAACATCCCTGTAATCAGAAATGCTATCAACAATAGTTTTGGTTTCATTTTGATTTGATTTTTTAATTATTGTGTTCTGATATCAGTTTTATTATCGTTAGAATGAAGATTCCAATATCTTTGATTTAAATAAGGATTAATTTATGAAAAATTAATCCCCTACTTCTCCATCCTCTGAAGCTGAGGGATATAATTAGTATCCATTGGATAACCTAAACTCCTTGCTTTCTGGGCATCTTCAAGTGCTTCTTTATATTTTTGCATAGAAGTATAGGTTTGAGAGCGATTATAAAAAGCCTCTTTATAATCAGGTTTGAGTTCTATTGCTTTCGAATTATTGGCGATGGAACCTTCATAATCTCCAGCTTTGAATGCAATATAACCTTTCATAAAATACAAATCGGGTTTATTCGGATTTTGTTTAATCATCAAATCATATTCCCCCATCGCTTCCTTCAATTTACCTGCATTTATATAAGTATAGGCACGGAGGTTAATTATTTTATCATCAATAACCTGGTCGTGGTTTAATAATAACGCTTTATTGAAATCCATTATAGCACTATCATATTTTTTCATTAAAGAATAAGTAATCCCACGATTCAGATATGCCTCATAATTATTCGGATCAAATCGCAAAGACATGGAATAATCGTTCAGAGCGCTATCAAACTTTTGTTTCAATCCATAAATATTTCCACGGTTCGAATACATCTTAGGGTCATCTGGTTTTAATGGAATGGCGATATTAAAATTCACCAGCGCTCTTTCATAATCACTCTTTTCTTTGGGGTCAATATCGTATTTCCCTTTTTCAACTAAGTAACCTCCCATGTTTTTATAGCCTTCCGAATTATCAGGATGTTTCTCAATCTGGTCAGTCCATAAGGTATCACTATTCTGCCAAACTTTTACACGTGCATTAGTGAGCGCGCAAGATGCAATTGCTAGAACAATTAATCCCAGCATGGCGACAGATTTATAAAGCGAATATTTCTGTTCCTTATTTCGATAAAGCCAACTGAATCCCATAGCAATAGCGAATAGCAATCCGATATAAGGAACATAAGAATATCGATCGGCGGTGATAGCAATACCTACGGAAACAAATTGCAATACCAACATAATACTGACCAGGTAAAATAGAAACCCGAAAGCAACAATTCGTGTAAATTTCAAGGTTCTGTAAACACCATAACAAAGACAAAGAGAAATTATGGGAGCAGCATAAAAAATTATCGGAAACTTACCATCCATCTTGACAGGATAAGGATAAACAGCAGATAAATTTATTGGCAAAAACAACTTCCCGATATAATCAATAAAAGCATAAGAGGTAAACATGATGCGCTGAAAAATTGTGAATACTTCGAACTTTGCAATTGCCTCTGTTTCCTGTGCTTTAACCGTTAGGATTCCTAATGTCAATGCAACAAGCAGCATCGGAATCTTCTCTATCCATACCTTTATCGTAAATTTACGCTTAGCATAATAATCAATTAGAATTAATACCAAAGGAAAGATAACAGCTGCCGGTTTCGATAGACCCGAGAGAATAAATAATATAAAAGTAACCAGATATAACATGATGTTTTTCTTCTCCCCGCTTTTGATGTATTTGTAATAAGTAATCAATCCTCCCATGAAAAAAAAAGTATATAGAACATCCTTCAACTCTGCCACCCAAGCTACAGATTCAACTCGCATCGGATGAATACCAAAGAAGAACGCAACGATGACCGCAACTTCTAATTTCTTTCCACTCAATAAATAAATGAACCAAAAAACCAGCATCACATTCAAAAGATGAAGCAACAAACTTACCTTGTGATATAACTCAGGATTCAATTGAGCTGAATGAAATTCCATTGCATAAACAATCATAGTCAATGGATGATAATTGCAGAAATAAAAATGAGAGAAGTAATAAGAAATACTTTCACTGATAGGTTTTGCGAGCTGCGTGTTTTCTGTTACATAATGATTATCATCCCAATTCGTAAAATTGTTTTTCAGCGCAGGAGCGAAAACAATAAACGTAATAACAACTATTGCTCCGACCAATGCCCATTTAATCCAATTCGGAGAACCACCGCGAATAACCTTTGCCTGAGATTTCCTTTTCACTTCAGGTTGCTTTGATGTTTTATTATGTGTCGGATTCTTTTTCCCCATAGATTAAATTTATTAGTCCTTGCAAATATAATTAATATGTGATGATTTCAACACAGATAAAGATTTTTAACTCAGAGGAGATAGAGAATAAAAGCAAACAAATAAATAAAAATCTCTGTGAAACACAGGGAACTCTGTTTCTCTGTCTTGAATTTTTGCTACTTTTGCCGCATGAGCAATACAATTGATAAGACTCCTAAGGGAGAAGAACTTTTTAAGAATATCATTTCTCACTGCAAGGAATATGGATATATTTTCCAGTCAAGTGAGATTTATGACGGGTTGAGCGCTGTATATGATTATGGTCAATATGGCGTAGAACTAAAGAAGAATATCCGCGATTACTGGTGGAAATCCATGGTGCAGTTCCATGAAAATATTGTTGGAATTGATACTGCAATCTTCATGCATCCCACTATCTGGAAGGCTTCCGGGCATGTGGATGCTTTCAATGACCCCTTGATTGACAACAAGGATTCCAAGAAACGCTATCGTGCCGATGTGTTGATTGAAGACCATGTTTCCAAGATAGAAGGCAAGATAAATAAAGAAGTTGAGAAAGCTGCAACTCGCTTCGGTGCTGCCTTCGATGAGACTCAATACAGAAATACCAATCCACGTGTTCTTGAATATCAAAAGAAGATTGATGAAATAAACAATCGCTTCAAATCTGCCATGGAAAAGAATGATTTGGTGGAGGTGAAACAAATCATTATAGATTTAGAGATTGTCTGCCCTGTTTCCGGTTCACGCAACTGGACGGATGTTCGTCAGTTTAATCTGATGTTCTCCACCGAGATGGGCTCTGTCAGCGAAGATTCAAATGTCATCTATCTCCGTCCTGAAACTGCACAAGGAATATTTGTCAACTTCCTCAATGTTCAAAAGACAGGCAGAATGAAGATTCCTTTTGGCATCGCACAAACAGGAAAAGCTTTCCGTAATGAAATAGTTGCTCGTCAGTTCATCTTCCGTATGCGTGAGTTTGAACAAATGGAAATGCAATATTTCGTCCGCCCCGGTTCAGAGATGGAACATTATAATTCATGGAAAGAAGAACGTATGAAATGGCATCGCACTCTTGGCTTTGCTGATTCCAAACATCGTTTTCATGACCATTTAAAACTAGCTCATTATGCCAATGCAGCCTGTGATATCGAATATGAATTCCCCTTTGGATTCAAGGAACTCGAAGGTATTCACTCCCGAACAGATTTCGATTTAAAAGCCCATGAAGCCTTCTCCGGAAAGAAACTTCAGTACTTCGATCCTGAGTTGAATGAGAGCTATGTTCCTTATGTAGTTGAGACTTCCGTAGGTTTAGATAGATTGTTCCTCGCCATCATTTCCAACTCTTATCACGAAGAACAATTAGAAGATAATACCACAAGAGTTGTTTTGCGTTTACCTGATTTTCTTGCCCCTGTAAAAGCAACCGTTATGCCTTTGATGAAGAAAGAAGGTCTGCCGGAAAAAGCGCGTGAGATAATGGATACTCTGGTCTGGGATTTCAATTGTCAGTACGATGAAAAGGACAGTATCGGCAAGCGTTACCGCCGTCAGGATGCTATCGGAACCCCTTTCTGCATCACCGTTGATCATCAAACATTGGAAGATAATACAGTCACTATCCGTTATCGTGATACCATGCTTCAGGATAGAATTTCATCAGATAAAATTTCTGGAATCATTAATGAAAAAGTGACGCTGAGAAATCTTTTGAAATAGTATATTTGCCATATTAACCTTAAAAACCCTTCTTAATTTGTTATGAGAACTTTCCTCAAAGTATTAATGTATGGCGGTATTATTCTTGTCTTAGCCGTCACTTTCTTTTTTATCTGGTTTAAAATGACCTACCCTAAAGTCGGACCTGCCGTCAAAATAAAAGTCGAATCAACACCCGAACGAATTGCGCATGGTGAGTATCTTGCGCTTCATGTCAGTCTTTGCATTCACTGCCACTCCACGGTTGATTATAATTCTTTCGGATTGCCTGTAATTGCAGGAACTTACGGAAAAGGAGGTGAGAAATTCGGGCACGATATGGCTTTCCCGGGCGAAATTTATGCAAGAAATACTACTCCCTCAAACATCGGAACATAGACAGATGGAGAGCTTATCCGCTCCATTACCTGCGGCGTAAATAATAAAGGCAAAACACTTTTCAACCTCATGCCCTATGAAAATTACCGCGAGATGGGCGATGAAGATATTAAATCCATCGTTGCGTATCTCCGCTCCCTGCCTGCGATTAAGAACGATGTTACTCCCACCTCTGTAGATTTTCCGGTAAGCATGTTCATCCAGGCAAAACCTGCCGAAGCCGCTCCACAAAAGATTCCCGCACGAAGAGATTCATTGGATTATGGAAAATATCTGGTGCAGATTGCCGGCTGTAAAATCTGCCATACCGCCGTCGACGACCATCATGAATTCATCAAAGGAACCGATTTTGGCGGCGGACAGGAGTTCCTCTTTCCCAATGGCGACAAAGTCCGTTCCGTCAACATCACTCCCGATTTAGAAACAGGTATCGGCAATCTTTCCATAGATGATTTTGTTCAGAAATTCAAGCAATATGATAACGATGAAGCCACTCATCGCGCAGTAAAAGGGCATGAGTTCAAAACCATGATGCCCTGGCTGATGTATGCCGGAATGGATGAAACGGATTTGAGAAGCATCTATAAATACTTAAGAACTTTGAAGCCGATTAATAATAAGGTGGAGAAGTTTACTCCGGCGGGGAGTTAAGATTTTCTGCTTAGGTTTTTTGTTTTTTCTTTTTAGCAGCTGGGAAAAGAACATTATTCAGAATTAACCGATATCCCGGAGAATTTGGGTGCAAGGCTAAATCTGTTGGAGGGTCTCCAACTAAATGCTGATAATCTTCAGGATCATGACCACCATAAAATGTCCAGGTGCCTTTTCCGAACTCACCGTGAATGTATTTGGCTTCATTGGCAGATTTATTCTCACCCATAATTATTACTTCGGGTTTGATATAAGTTTTAATAAAGGAAGTTGTTTGACCCATAAAAGCTTTAATTATTTGCTCATGATCTTGGCAAAGCATTGTCGGAACAGGATCAGACTTGGCAGAGAATTCAAACAAGGTAAATAAGTCCTGTTCTTTTTGAACGTGGCGATGATGTGTTGCATCGATGTTTGAAAATTCATATAGCATCGGATTTGTAACTAAGGTAAAATTTGTAAACGCAAAAGTTTTGGAGTAATCCAGTTTTGAATTCATTGAAGGGTCAGCAGAATCACCGTCGTAAATAGATTCACAAATATCAATTCCTTCAGCGGCAAGAGAGATATCATAGGTATCAGTAGCAGAACACATTGCGAAAAGATAACCTCCACCGGCAGTGAAATCACGAATTCGTTTTGCAACTGCCAACTTCATCATCGATACCTTTTTGAAACCTAACTTCGTAGCTAATTCCTCTTGCGTTGCGACATCTTTCTTATACCAATCCGCATTGGCATAATTCGAATAAAACTTTCCATATTGTCCGGTAAAATCTTCGTGGTGCAAGTGAAGCCAATCATATAAAGGCAGCTTCCCTTCCATAATATCATCATCATAAATTTTCTCATACGGAATTTCGGCATAAGTCAAAGCCAGAGTCACTGCATCATCCCATGGCAATTTACTTTTAGGAGTATAAACAGCAATCTTGGGAGCTTTCTGCAGTTTCATCACATCCTGATTTACTTCGGGATTGGCAATCTCGGCACAGATATTTGCATATTGAACATCGGCAATAACTTCATAGCTTACCCCTCTTATCGAACATTCATTTTCTAAAACGGTTAAATCTTTAAAGGCAAAACTGCCGCCACGATAATTCAAAAGCCAATCAACATCGAGATTGTTATTAAGAACATAATAAGCAACTCCATAAGCTTTCAAATGATTTTTCTGATTGTTATCCATCGGGATGAGGATATATGCTGCCCTGTTGATTCCAATTGAAATCAGCATCAACCAAAATAAAATGTAAACTCTTTTCATTCCTAATTCGTAATTCCTAATTAAAACGGAGGCTCTTCGTCCATGTCATTCATCTTCGATTGTTTCGTTTTTCGTTTTGGTTCGGTAATAACGTCTTCATTAGGGGAAATAGTATATGCCTCTTCTATAAATTCATGAGCTGTGTAGTTATCAAACTTAGCCAACCTATCTATAAACCTTAGTTGAACATCTCTCAGGGCACCATTTCTATGCTTTGCAATACTTATCTCAGCCATGCCAAGAGTTGAGTTTCCATCTTCATCCTGAGTGATGTTATAATATTCGGGACGATAGATAAACATAACCATATCGGCATCCTGCTCAATGGCACCCGATTCACGTAAATCAGAAAGCTGCGGTCTTTTTACTCCGCCTCTTGATTCAACATTACGACTTAACTGCGACAAGGCAATTATAGGAACGTCTAATTCTTTTGCAATTCCTTTCAATGCTCTGGAGATGGATGAAATCTCTTGCTCTCTGTTTCCGAAGCCTCTTTGATTTTCTCCTGTTGTCATTAATTGCAAATAATCTACAATGATTAATTCAATATTTTTTGTGGCTTTCAGACGGCGACACTTTGCTCTCAATTCGAAAATAGAAATAGCCGGAGAATCATCAATATATATCGGCGCATCTTCGAGTTTACGAATCTTGGAATTTAATTGCTCCCAGTCATGGGCTGCCAATTGTCCTTTTCTTAATTTATCGGAAGGGATTTCTGTTTCGCTTGAGATAAGACGATTTACCAATTGAACGGAGGACATTTCCAAAGAGAAGAACGCAACAGGATGTTTAAATTCGCAGGCTGCATTTCTTGCCAAGGAAAGCACAAACGCAGTTTTCCCCATCCCGGGTCGTGCGGCAACAATTATCAAATCTGATTTTTGAAAGCCTGATGTTATACGGTCTAAATCGGTGAATCCTGTTCTCACACCTGTAACGCCTTCTTCCATTTTGGCAGCGTTTTCAATATTCTTCACCACCTCGCTTACCAGTTCTGTCATGTCAGAATATTTTCTTTTTATGTTTCCCTCTGCCACTCCGAACAGGTTTCTTTCTGCGCCATCGAGGAGATTAAACACATCTATGCTGTCATCAAATGCATCGCGAATGGTCTCTGATGAAATGCGTATCAGCTCTCGCTGAATATATTTCTGTAAAATAATCCTTGAGTGAAATTCGATGTTTGCTGCCGAGCCAACCCGATTGGTAAGACTGACGATATAGGAATCTCCGCCAACAAATTCCAACTCACCTCTTCGATTCAAATCATTGCGGACGGTGAGGATATCAATGGGTTGCGATTGATGGTATAAATGAAAAATGGATTCATAAATTTTCTGGTGCGATTCTCTGTAAAAGCATTCTGGTTTTAAAATATCTATTATCTCAGCCACAGCATTTTTCTCGAGCATCATTGCTCCCAATACTGCTTCTTCCAAGTCTATTGCCTGAGGCGGTAGTTTTCCGAGATTGCTTGCTACATTGGCAGTTACCGCGGTTTTTTCGGCAGGTGTAGCCTTTATATTTTTCTTAAATGTTGATGATTTCTCCATGCAGCAAAGCTACGACAATTGTAAGCAGTAAACGATAGAAAATTGAAATTAATTTTATCCACATAAAAATTCATTGTGTTTGTGATGATTTGGAAATGTTATTAACAATGATTTGGGATTTTGTTAATAACCGAACAGGAGTTTAAAGTTTAAGGGAAGTTTTAAAGATAACCATAATAAATAAAAACTTTTTATTGATGTAAACAAAATTTTCTATATTCGCCTCACCAAAAATGATTAAAAAAATAATATATCGTTTATTTCGTCGGATTGCAAGAATAATTCTTTTCTTGATTTCGGAAATAAATATCATTGGCAAGACGATAAGAATGTTATTAATAGCTGTTTGCGAATCATTATGTTTATCCAATACAAGCACCTTCTGGTTTGATCCTCATATATTGTCTAGATTTTCGAGATAGTGCTTTGCATTTTAGGATACCCAAAGCACTCTAATATCTCTTCCAAATACTCCTTATTACATCCGCCTTTTGGAGGCAATTAAATCTTTATTACCCATAATTAAAAATAAAAATAATAAATATGAAAAATATCAAATTAAACATAATTCAATTAATCCTGATAATCTGGCTGAAGATTTCCGAAGTCACAAAATCAGTTGCAGAAAAGGTGGCTACGATCGCCGTACCTGTAATTAAGAAAATAAAAATCATTCATCGCCTTGACAATAGAGATGGCAAGTATTTGCAAAAAACTTTATTGGAAAGAGGAATCATCGTGATTCTTTACAAATTAAAAATTAAAAGAAGCAGATATGGCACTTATTATATCCTGCCGATTTTAAGTCATGTTGTCACTGCTTGCATAGCTCCTCCTGATACTGCCGATGGCAAAGCACAGCTTGCGGTGGACATCCAAACTGCTGCTGCCGGAACTTTATATATTACTATTCCTCCTGCCTTGTATGGCACTGTTCTCGATGGTTTGATTACTAACATGCGCAATGCAAAAGGAGCCAACCAGGTTCTTGCAGCATCACGAGCTTTGAATAAACAATTAGACCTGATCATGGCTCCTATACAAGCAAAAATGAATACGCTGGACCCAATAGATGCCGCAATTGTGTGTGCCTACTATAAATTTCACGTAAAAGGCATGGGCGGATCGCACGCACAGGTGTTTGAGGGCGAAACGGGTACGCAGGCGGGCGAAGTTGATTTAATATTGCCTGTCGGACCGGTGGGTTGCGCTTATGGAATCAAAATTTATAATTTAGACCGAACAAGTTTTGTTTATACGGAGCCAACCGACATTACCCATTTAACCTTAGGCGGATTTGTATCGGGCTCTTTGCAGCAGCTTTCAGTAGTCATTGTATCTCATGGAAAGTTTGTATCAGAAAGTCAGATAATATCTGTCAGGGCGAAATAATCCGGAAGAAAATAATTTATATTAATCAGCCGGCTGATTTTATTTATTCGCCGGCTGATTTTATTATTTATTACCCAAAAAGACATATTTTTAATACACATACATATCTTCATCATACAAGTACATATTTTCATCATGCAAATACATACTTTCATCATACAAGTACATACTTGTATACCTGCACATATATATTTTCATCATACAGATATATATTTTCATCATACAAATACATATCTTCATCATACAAGTACATATCTTCATCACAAGGATGTCTCCTTGCGTTTTTTTGATTTTGGTTGATTTTATCGTTTTTCCCGTTGAAAAGGAGGTTTTTAAGGATAAAAGGGGGAAAATAAATTCAGTGAAAAACTAAAAGTGAAGAGTGAAAAGTGGGGGATGGGTTCAACTTTTCACTTTTAGTTTTTCACTTTTCACTGGTTTTTTCCTATCTTTGCTTCATTATAAATTTTAATTATTGAAATGATGAAGAAATGGATGGTGGTTTTATTGGTTTTGGTTGGGATGAGGGGGATGGGGCAGGTGCCGACTTGGGAATGGGCGAGGGGTGGAATGGGTAATGGTGAGGGTGATTTAACTAATATGGTTTCAGATGATTCTGGAAATGTTTATTTAACAGGTGTAATGTATGATACATTGATTTTTGGATCTGATTCTTTATTTAGTAAATCAGGTCGGAATAATGCCTTTACAGTAAAATATAATTCATCAGGAAATGTAATTTGGGCAAAAAGCGCAGATTCTCTTGCTTTTGCAGAACCTTATGGAATTGCAACTGATGCTTTTGGAAATGTTTATATAATAGGAGAATTTGATTCAACTAATATAACTTTCGGCTCATATACGTTAACAAGTTCAGGAAAATATGATATTTTTTTTGTAAAATATGATTCCTTTGGAAATGTTATTTGGGCAAAAGATATTGGTGGAACTCAAGATGATATTGGATATGGGATTACAACTGATGGTTTTGGAAATATTTATATTACAGGTTCCATATTATCCCCATCTGTCACATTTGGAAATATTAATGTTAATGGTTTAGGTGGATCAGTATTTATTGCTAAATATAATTCTATGGGTAATGCGATTTGGGTTAAAAATAGCGCAACATCAATAATCAATTCTAATGTTACATGCGATTTATTTGGTAATGTTTATTTATCTGGAAATATTGGCCTTGGATTTATCACTTTTGGTAATATTACGATTATTAATCCCGGAATTCGTGATTTTTTTATTGCGAAATTTGATTCTGCCGGTAATGTAATTTGGATGAAAAGTCCTCGAGGAAGTCGCCGAGAGTTATGTGAATCTATAACAACAGATTCTCATGGAAATATTTTCGCAACTGGTTATTTTGATTCTTCACCAGCAATATTTGATAATGATACATTAACAAATTGGGGTGGTGCAGGAAATAGAATAGTCTTTGTTGTTAAATATGATTCATCAGGTAATGTAATTTGGGCGAAAAGAAGCACTTCATGTCCATCAGGTGAAGAAGGTTGGTCAATTGTTGTTGATTCAACCGATAATGTTTATATATCAGGTAGCATATTTGGTGGATCATTTTCATTTGATACAGTAAATTTAAATATAAATAACGGAACTGACCCATTATTTTTACTTAAATTAAATTCATCTGGGACACCTTTATATGGATTTACATTAGAAGGTGGTGGTGATGATTGGAGTAATGTAGTAATGGACCATTCAGGATGTTTATATTTAGGTGGAGATTATTGGGGTAGTAATTTCGTAATTGGAAATGATACATTCCCTTATTCTCAGAGTGAAATGCCTTTTATTTCTAAATTTTGTTATCCTAATATTGAAACAAGCATCCCACAAATCTCCCCCCAACCCACCATCTCCCTTTTCCCCAACCCCTTCTCCACCACAGCCACCTTATCAATTAGGAATTACGAATTAGGAATTAGGAATGGGGCGGTACAAATAATTGATTTATTAGGGCAAGAGGTAAAAAGCATCCCCATCATCAACCAAAAAGAAATAACCATAAACAGAGATAACCTGGCGGATGGGATGTATTTTTATAAAATCATCGGTGATAATGGGGAGAGTGTGGCTGTGGGGAAGATGGTAATTCAGTGAAAAGTGAAAAGTGAAAAATTTAACCCATTCTTCAACTTTTCACTCTTCACTATTAACTTTTCACTACTTTTGCATCTATGGAAAATAAGATAAAACAATTAGAAGAAAAAATTGCCGAAGCCCAGTTAGGCGGCGGCATAAAAAGAATAGAAAGCCAACATAAGAAAGGCAAACTCACTGCCCGCGAACGTCTGAATTTTTTATTGGATGAAGGTTCATTTGAAGAAATAGGTATGCTGGTAACCCACCGTTCCGTGGAGTTCGGCATGGAGCGGGAAAAATATTTGGGCGATGGAGTCATCACCGGTTACGGAACTATCCATGGACGACTGGTATATGTTTTCTCCCAGGATTTCACTGTCTTTGGAGGTTCGCTTTCCGAAACTCATGCCGAGAAGATTTGCAAGATAATGGATTTGGCTATGCAAAACGGTGCGCCAGTTATTGGCTTAAATGATTCGGGAGGAGCAAGAATTCAGGAGGGCGTTGTTTCTTTGGGTGGCTATGCCGATATTTTTTATAGGAACACGATTGCTTCGGGAGTTGTTCCGCAAATCTCCGCCATCATGGGACCTTGCGCCGGTGGTGCAGTGTATTCTCCTGCCATCACCGATTTTATCCTGATGGTTGAGAACACCTCTTATATGTTTGTCACCGGTCCGAATGTGGTGAAGACGGTTACGCATGAAGAGGTTACTTCTGAGGAACTTGGAGGTGCTTCTGCACATTCCACAAAATCAGGAGTTACTCATTTTTCCTGTGCCAATGAAATAGAATGTATCAATAATATCCGCGCGATGTTGAACTATATTCCTCAGAATTGTGAAGAGGAAAGTCCGCAGCATGCTTATGATTCCAATGCCAATGAATCAAGACCTGTATTGAATAAGATTATTCCTGAAAATCCCAATCAGCCGTATGATATGCGGGATGTTATTACACAGGTTATTGATGCGGATTCATTTATGGAAGTGCATAAAAACTATGCTGAGAATATTGTTGTTGGCTTTGCTTTGCTTGGAGGAAAGAGTATTGGAATTGTGGCAAACCAACCTGCTTTTCTTGCCGGAGTTTTAGATATTAAGAGCAGTGCAAAGGCAGCTCGCTTTGTTCGTTTCTAGATCGGAAGAGCACACGTCTGAACTCCAG
>OCZT010005314.1_pt1 | contig 12891 bp, 5 predicted proteins | sample 1539031 | NCBI WGS metagenome assembly OCZT01 (sample SAMEA3539308, study PRJEB22396) | soil metagenome | biome: tundra; feature: field; material: soil | place: USA | collected 2010-05 | depth 0.15 m | reverse complement strand
CACCCAGCTCACGGCCAAAACCCGGCAGCGGAGAGGAGAATTGAAGCCATGGCCACCCCGGTCGGGCGAACAGATTCTTCTGTAGCCGAGATCCTCCTTGAGTGCCCGTGGGATTTCGACTTCTTTCAGGCCGTCCGTTTGCTTGCACTAATATATCCAAACCGGCGCCTCCTCTCCGGCTTTAGGCAGCCTCCTGAGGAAATCGTCCGCTTCCATGCGCACTTATCGATGGCTTTCCCACCAAGTGCCATCCGAAGGATCGAACCCAGCCTGCGCGAGGACGGCCCGCTGGTAATGACCGTCAACTTCATGGGGCTAACCGGCCCAGCGGGTATACTGCCGGCCCACTATACGGAGTATCTCATTGCCCGAAGCTATTCCGGGGATGATGCGGCAGCAGCGTTTTTTGACCTGTTCAACCACCGTCTGATTTCGCTGTTTTATCTCGCTTGGGAGAAACACCATTTCCCGGTTGCCTATCAGCGGGAGTCTCAATCACTCGTCACCGAGCGGCGGTTCACTGCGTACCTGTTTGATCTCATCGGAATGGGGACGCCCGGTCTGCAGGAGCGCCTGGAGCTTACTGACTCGGCGCTCCTCGCCTACTGCGGGCTGATTGCGCAACGCCCGCATTCGGCTGTTACGCTGGCGGGGCTTTTGTGCGACTACTTTCGCCTGCCAATCGAGATTGACCAGTTCGTGGGCAAATGGTGTCAACTGGAGGATGACGAACTCTCGTACCTTAACGCGAATGCCAGTTCCAGTGAACTCGGTTCTGGCGCCATCGCTGGGGATAAGGTGTGGAACCCGCAGGCTCGTTTTCGCATCCGGGTCGGGCCCTTGACCTTGGAACGATTCAACAGGTTCCTGCCGGACGGCTCCGCATTCCGCGACCTGGTGGCTCTTACCAGATACTTTGCCAACCAAACGATGGATTTTGAAGTGCAGCTAATCCTGCTGGCCGGCGAAGTACCGGGGTGCAAAGTTTCGGGTGATCCGCAATCGCCTCGGCTGGGGCTTTCGTCGTGGTTGAAAACGGTAGCATTTCCAGGAAATGCGGCGGATCTTGTCCTGACCGTTCGTTCGTCCGCTGCCGTGTGAATCTCATGGAGACGCCCATTCGGAGGCACAGGTCTTGACTTTGGGGTAGCATAAACGACACAATGGCGGCACCGGTGGATGGTTGATGCAGGATCATCGACCGGCCTAAACTTATGAGAAATCTTCGACGGGTTGTTTGGTCTCGGGGCATGTTCTTAACCCCACAGCATTTTCAGACTTTGGATCGGTGGATCGATGAAACATACCAGTTCCGCTTTACTGCATCGACCTTCGCTAACTGGGGCGTGCTGGATCTCAGCATCGATCAGGAGAGTTTAGCCAATGGTCTCTTCAAACTCCGAAACAGCCAGGGCGTACTGCCGGACGGCACGATATTCAGCATTCCGACACCCGACGCCGCACCGGTCGTGCGGAAGATTGCCGATTATTTCACGCCCAACCAGGATTCCCTCGACGTGTTTCTCGCCATCCCTGATCGCCAGGAGGCTGGCAAGAATTTTACACAAGCGGCTGATCTACAGGCAGGCGTTGCTACTACCCGGTACGTTGCTGAGACCCTCGAAATCGTCGATGAGAACGGCTATGACGAGGCACAGAGCGTTCAGGTTGCAACCAAGAACTTTAGTCTCCGGTTCGGCAGCGAGAGCCTGGATGGTGTCGTTGCATTGCAAATCGCGCGGGTGGTTCGTACCGAAGCCGGGAAATACACACTCGATCCGGCTTTCATCGCGCCCTGTCTGGATATCGCTTCCAGCGAGTACCTAATGAACCTCCTACGGCGCGAAATCGAAATCCTTGTCTCGAAAGGGGATTCACTGAATGCGAATCGGCGGCAGGGTGGCGAGAATCTGGCCGATTTTAATGCCAGCGAAGCCGGAAACTTCTGGTTTCTAAATGTAGTAAATTCCAGTGTGCCCGAGCTACAGCATATCTGCAACGTTCGCCACGGCCACCCTGAGGACCTTTGGGTAGTTATGTTGCGGCTGGCCGGCGCCCTGGCCACGTTTTCGCTGGACCCCAAAGCTCGCGACTTGCCCCCGTACGATCATGAGCGCCTAGGTCCCTGTTTCACGGCCTTGGACGAAAAAATCCGGGGCCTTTTGGAGACAGTGCTTCATTCCAAGTGCGTCTCGATCCCTCTCCGCGCGCTGGAACGGTCCCTGTGGACGGGGACCGTCTCAAACGACGAGTACTTCAAGGGCGGTGGCTTTTTCCTCGCGGTGAATGCAAGAATTGACGTGGGCGAACTGATCAAGAAAGTGCCGGATCTGGTCAAGATCTCTCCTTCCGATGAGATCCAACAGTTGATTAACTATGCCCTGCCCGGGGTGAAATTGAGGCACGAACCCAGGGCGCCCAGTGCCATAACGTTCAAAATGAATAATCAATACTTCTCGCTCAACCAGACCGGTCGTCTCTGGGACCGGATCGTGCAAACGCGTAGCTTCAGCCTGTTCATGCCGCCCGAAATCGCCGACGCCCAACCGGAGATCTTGGTCGTTTTGCCATAGAGCAGGTGGTACGCCGCCAGGCAGCGTTGGGCGATCCGGTTTTCGGGCAGTTCAGCTATCCGTGTTTAGTGGATCTGGAAGAAGAAACCAGCTTCCACTTTGCCAATGGTGACATTAGAGAAGTCTCCGGAAGTTGCCCTGTAGACTTTGGCTTCCACGCGGAAACCAAATCTTCCGGAGCCGCCCAGGTAATAACGAAGACCACCGCCGCCGTTAACCGCGAAAGAGGTTGCCGCAGGGAAGTTTATTGGCAGAGGGGAAAGTCCCTTCGGCGTCTGGTTACCTGTGGTCGCAGAAGCGTGGAGCGAGCCCATTCCGAACACAAGGTACGGAACCAGCGGCTTCTCCTTGAAAAGCCACGGCAGGCGGATATGGACTCCGCCGTGAACATCCGTCAGGCCGGTGCTATAGGCATAAACGGTACCGCTGGCGTCTGTCGACGTGTGAGGCAAGCCCGGGAAATAGCTGACTTCGAAGTACGGGAGCACGATTCTGTTCATGAGGGCGTAGGTGACGTTCCCCCCGCCCATCACGCGAGATTTATCGATGCCGTAGGAGGCGCCAAGGAACGGCCCCACCTCCAGGCTTCCCGAGCGCACCACCGAAGACTGCGCGAATACTGCGGGAGCTAACGGTACCAGAACGCTCCACAGCACCAGAGAGCAAAGAGCAAAACGGCTGATGGTCACGAACGACCTCCTTTTGCGTCGAATCAAAAAGCTGGGACTCCCGATTATACACTCCCGGCAGACCCCGCTAGTTAATCCCAAGGCTATGCCGGGTCTCCGGGCTATCCTCGAGGACACAGCGGAATCCTGTCTTGTAGTCTTCGTTCGCTTGACGCCATCGCAACGACAGCCTAAGGTGTTCCCGCCAATCACTTTCAAAAGAGCCCCCACGCACGATGTGCACTTTGCCGGCAGGAGGACCTTTTGGATCTACTTTGGGAGATTCCGAGTAATATTTCTGGTCGTACCAATCCAAGACCCATTCCCAGACGTTTCCCAACATGTCATACAAATGGAACGCGTTCTCATCGAACTTCCTGACGGGCGCGACGCCACGGTAAATGTCGTTGCCCTTCACACCATCGAAATTCGCTTTCTCGCGGCTGTTCTCGCTGTTGAGAGGGTAGATCTCGTCGGAGGCCCCGGCGCGGGCGGCATACTCCCATTCCGCCTCGGTGGGCAGGCGGCCGCCAGCCCACTTGCAGTAATCGTTCGCCTCCTTCCAGGTGACCCGCACCATGGGAAGGTTGTTGACTTTCCAGCCGTCGTAATCCTGCCGCGGCAGGCTGCGCGGCGGTTTGCTCTTTTTTTTGTCTTGTTTCCAAAAGCTCTGGAACGAGCCCACTTGCACCTCGTTTATTCCTATCCAGAAGTCCTTGGTCAAGCTGACTTCGTGCTGCGGCTTTTCGTCACGATTGCACTTGAGGTCAGTGGGAACACAACCCATCTTGAATGTGTTGTGGGGAATCTTCACGTACAATTCGCGGTCCTTCCTGTTGACCTTGATCGGATTGATCGGAATCTCGATGAACTTGGTCTCTGGCTTCGGAGGTGGTGGCGAAGGCGGCGGTTCGAGGAAACAGAAGTTGCCTGAGCCACCTGTGATCCGGCTATCGACCCAGGGGATCTGGCTGCCGCCGGAGTGACTGCGCACCTCCTGTTTGGCTAGGTCGAAGACCTGCAAGGGACTGAGACCCCGCTCGCTCAAATGTCGGGCGACCATCCTGGTAAACAGACTGGTGTCAGCATCCGGTTCGGGGTTGGCGATTTTACCCTCTTCAGCGGCCATAGCGAACAGTATTTCGCCATTGTTCCGGAGGTCGGGGACAACCAGTCCCGGGCCGCTGCTGCCAAGAATGTCTATCCCGGGGTTGGTACCTTCGATCATAAGGATGGTCAGGCTGGGCTTACGTTTGTTCAGGTCCTCCAGGAAACGGGCTAAGCTGAAGGCGCTGCCTCCGGCAGTGACCTCCTTCGAGGAGTCGAACTCGACGGGCAAGATGAAGTCGTCTGCTGCGGCGGTCTGAACAACGTGTCCCGAATAGTAGAAGAAGACCACATCACCAGGCTCGACCTTTTCGAGAAATCCGGGGGCTGATGCCCGCCGGTTGAAGAGTTCCGGCATGGTGGCATTCTCAACTGGCGTGACAACGAAGCTAGCGCCTTCCAGGGCCGCTTTCATGACCTGCAAATCGTGCTCGGCCGTGGTCACCCTGGGCAGGTTCGCATACTTTCCGTTACCCACCACGAAGGCGTAACGCTTGTGTGAGGGTGCCGTGTCGCATGGTTGCGCCAAACCAAGACCCGGGACCAGAAGCAGGATGAGAAATCGCATGGTCACTGGCTCTCAATCGACCATCTTAGCTGGATCTGCGAAATCCGTGTGTTGGAGGCGTTATGGAGCTTTACTCTGCTGTAGACGTCCTCGCGCCGGGGTGGCTCGTCAATTCTAATGCCGGGGGTAGAAGAATTGACCGTGATTGGGCAGCGAGGGAAGCTCCCCGTTGTTATGCCGCCTGCAAGTTGCTCGTCGGGGCCGCCGATCACCAGAGAGCCGCCTGGTCCGAGGCCTCCCATGCTCTGCCACAACAGGCTTCCGCTGGTCGGAAGATTGTAGTCGGCCGCGCTGCAATCTTTAATGTCCGGTAAGGGTCGAGACTGCCCCTTGGCTCCCTTCTGTCCGCCATCCTGCTGCTCTGGAGAAGACCCTGGCGCAGCGCCTCTGGCGGGAGAGGCTCCGTCGCCAGGCGATCCAGGTTCTCGCGCCGCGCCCTCTCCACTTTTGAGTGGGGGCTGTGCGGCCTCTGTGTGCTTCTGCAAGCGTTTCACTTCCTCCGCCGTAAGCGGCCGACGAGACCAGTCAACTGCCCCGGCGTTTCCGTCAGGCGAGAGCGGCTTAGAATCCGGCGCCTCGCCGTGCGCAAGCTTCGCATGCAGGCTTTCCTGCCGGGGCCCATGGAGCGCGCCCACTATGGAAATGATAACAACAACGGCTGTCGCTGCAACGACCATGGTGATCCGCCGCTTACGCTTGCGCTGGAGAGAATCGGCGGACTCCCGGTCACGTTCCTGCTCGGAACGCGCAATCTCCTTGCGAGCCCAATCGAGAAGTTCGCGCACGCGCGCGTCTTGAAGATCCGGCGACAAAAGGGAGGCTCTTTCCTGGACAGCACGGGCGTCGCCTTTGCGATAGAGTTTTTCAAGCTGCGTGACTTCGCGGTCGAGCGCCTCGCGGTGTTGTTGTAGCTTGCCCGCGGCGGTCGCGGATTTGAGGTCTTCCTCAAGAAGCGCATCGGCGGGAAACTCCACGAGCAGGGCTTGGAGAAGGGCAACGGCGTCGTCGAACTTGCGCGCCTGAACGAGCTCGGTGGCGCGGCGGCGTTCGGTTGCGTAGCGCTCGCGCCGGACTTGCTCGCTGCGGGCCTCGCGGACGTCCTTGAGATCGTCCTTCAGAATTGAGTCATCGGGAAACTGCCTGAGTAATTCCTCGAGTGTCGTGATGGCGGCCGCGAATTGTCGGGACCTGAGAGAAGCGCTGGCCCGCTGGCGGCCCTGGGCATAGGCCTCGCGGCGCAACTTGTGGTCAACGGCGTCGAGGGCGCGACTAAGGTCGTCGCGGACAGCGGCATCGTCGGGAAACTCATCGTGAAGCGCGCGCAAACAGCGCACGGCTTCGTCCAAGCGGCCACCTTGGATCAGCTTCTCGGCCTCTGTCCGGCCGTTGTCACGGCGCGCGCGGCGCAAATCCGCTTGTTCGCGTTCGAGAACCTCGTCGAGCAGGCGGCGGGCCTCGGTGTCGTGCTCGTCCTGCTGGAGGCAAGCTTCGAGAATGCCCGCAGCGAGACGCCAGTTGCGTTCGCGGCAAGCCGCCTGGGCCCGTTCGAGGGCAGCCTTTTTGGCGCGCATTCTTTCAGCCGCGGTCGCCGCCGCGATCAATTGTGGATCCGGACCGAATTCTGCCAGACCGCGGACAGCAGCTTCGCCGGCCCTATCAGGCTGTCCGGCATCGAGATAACGCTGGATCTCGGCGCATAGCGCATCCCGTGCGGTGCGCCGCTGCTCCTCTATCCGAACGCGGCCAAGCAAAGCAGCGACCTCGCCTTCGCCGGGGTAGGCCTCCTTCATCTGCTGAAGCAGTTGCGTCGCCTGCAGCAACTGCCCCTGCCCGATCAAGGCGTTCGCTTGCTTCAGATCGCGTTCCAGCGCGGAAGCCCGCGCCTGCTCCTGCTGCTGGACGAGCTTCTGCCTGTTGCGCGACAGAGCGTCGCTGAGCGAGGACTCGTCCGGATACTGCTGGAGCGCCTTTTCCAGGGACCCACAAGCCTGCTCCACTCGGCCGGTGCGTTCCAGTTCCATGGACTCATCCAAGGCCTGTTGGATGAACTTGCGTCGCTGATGGTCAGCGCGTCCGGTGACGATGGCCTGACGGAGTTCGAGCAGCGTCGGGTCGTCCGGGAAAGACTGCAATGCCGCTTCGACTCGCGCGAGCGCTCCCTCGAAGTCTTTCGCCTTCAGAAGCGCCCGCGCATCATTCCCCAGGCTCTTGATCTTGGCCGTTCGCTGCTCGATCTGCTTTCGAGCCAGTTCAGCCTCGCGCAAGGCGGATTCCTGAGCCTGACGCTGCTCAAGCTCCTTTTGTAGAGCCTGCCAACGTGGTTCACGGCCCCAACGCTGCTTCGCCCCCTCCAGCACGCCCGCGCCACGCCGAAGATCGTTCCTTGCGAAACAAGAATGTACGGTCTCAACGAGCTGATCGAGCACGGCTTGCCGAAGCCTTCCGGCGGTCTTCGTCAGGGCTGCATTCGCCGGGTTGGCTTGCAGTACACTCTCGGCCACATCCAAAGCTGTTTCAAAGTGCCTCCTCTGTTCCAGATCCCTTATTTTGGCCAGCGCTTCGAATAGATCCCGCTGTTGTTCCGCGGTCGCACGAAGTTGCCCCAATTCACGATCCTCACGGAAATCTCGCTGCAGCTTGTCAATTGCAGCAAGCGCATTCTGAATTGCGCCTCGATCGATCAGTTCGCGGATGTCCTTCTTCCCTTGCTCCAACAGTCTTTGTCGTTCGACTTGTTCGCGTTCTGCGCTGACGGCCTTTAACAACTCTTCGGCGCGTTGGTCGAAAGCCTGGCGCACCGCTTCTTGGAGTACTTGTTGAGCCCTGTTGTAATCTCCGGCCCCGCGTAACCTCTCGGCCTCCTCCAAAGCCTCCCGGTATACCCGCTCGCTCTCAATACGACGCTGCTCGCTCCTGATCACGTGGAGCAGAGCCGCCGCCTCTTTATCTGGCGGGTTATCGCGAACCAGTTGTTCCAGGAGTTCCTTGGCGGCCTGGTAGTCCTTTACCTCGTTGAGCTGTCTTGCTCTCTGCAAGGAATGTTGGTATCCCTGCCGCCGCACAATTTCCCGCTGCAGTGCCTGCCAGCGCGGATGATCTGCCCATCCTTGCGCGCCAGTTAGCTGTTGGGAGGCACTATCTAGATCGCCTCGGGCCAGGCTCTGGCGCACTTGCTGTTCGAGAGAGTCCAATTGCGCCTGAACTTGCGCTTGTCGCAATCTCTCTTCCAGCTCATCGAAACCCTGATCCCCAGGGAAATCCTGCCGGGCGGTTTGGAGTTCGTTCGCCGCGCGGGTCAAATTCCCAGAGGCTAATGCCTGCTCGATAGTCTCACGGCGTCGCGCGACGTTATATTGCCGTTGTTGCTGCCGCCAGCTCTCCCGAGCGCGGACCGTCATTTCGGACAGGGTCGCATTGTAGGGGTAACGCTTGAGTGCTTCCTCGGCACACTCTAGAGCATCCTGCCACTGCTGCCCACTTCCGAGTGCATTGACGCGAGCCATCACCTCAGCTACCGACTGTTGTTCCTCCTGCTCAGCTTGGGCTTGCCGCGCCGACGCAAGCAGAGAGGCGAACCCCGGCTCCGCGGGATAGAGCGCCGACGATGCTTCAAGCGCCATTGCCGCATCGGCGAACCTGCCGGCAGCAATGAGCTCTTGGCCTTTGGCCAGGGCATCCCGCAAACCTGCGGCATATTGCTGCTGCTCGAGATCAAATTCCAAGTGACGCTTCAGATCTGCGAGCGCGGCGTCATTGCCGTATTCCGTCGGCGCCTGCTTGATCAGCGCCAGCGCATCGTCAGTCCTTCCGCTGGCTTGGAGTGTGCGCGCCTGTGCCAGTAATTCCGCAATCGCCTCCGTCCGTTCGTGCGCCCGCTGTAAATCGAGGGTCCTCTCTAGAAGGCGCTGCAGCCCGGCGTCGGATGGATAGCTTTGCAGGCCGCTCTCCAGCACCTGGCGGGCCGCAAGTAAATCCTGTGACTGAAGGAGGCTCAGTGCCTGCTGTGTTAGTATGCCGATGGCTTCCGCGCGGCGATGCGCCTCGATGTGTTCCCTGATGGTGGCCAACAACCTGGATGCCGCCGTTGCATCCGGGAACTCATCCAGCAACGTTCGCAACGTTTCTTCGGCCTCGGCCAGTTGGTTCGCCTGCAGTTGCTGCGTGGCCCTAGCGACACCATGCTGCACCCGTTGTTCGCGGGCGCGCCGAACCTGTTCCGCTTCCTCTGCCTCAATCCGCGAGCGCATGGCCTCAATTGCAGCCGGATCCGCATCAGGTTCAATCTCGGCTAGTATGGCGCGAGCACCACTGAAATCCCTTTGCGCGAGCAGTTCTTCTGCACGGTAGATGCCTCTTTCCGCGCGCAGTCGCTTGTCCCGCTGCTCGATCTGCTGCCTCAATTTCTCAAAGAGTACCTTCGCACCAGGGTGGTGCGGGTCGACCTTGAGCGCGCCCGCGGCATTCTCACAGGCTGCGTCCGGATTACCGGCCAACATCTCTCGGAGAGCTTCCGAGAGGAGCCGGCTGGCCTGCCGGTTGGCCTCCAAAGCAGCCTTCGCTTGCCCCAACAAATCGTTGATGTGGTTATCGGAGGCATCCAGACGCCATGCCGACTCGAAGCACTGAATGGCTTTGCCAAACTGACGCTGGGCGAGTTGGGTCTCGCCTTCGCGAATGAGAGCGTCCACCTTTGTCCGATTCTGCCGGAGCCGCTGATCCTTTTCTAGGGAGTCGTGGACTCTTCGCGCTTCCGGATTGGTTGGATCCAATTCCAGTGCGCGGTGGACCCTGTCGAGCGCCTCGCTAAACTGCTCCGAATCGATCAGCCTCTGGACTTCTCGCATCACCGGCGCGGCCTGCTGCTGTGCCAACTCCAGCAATACCGGCTTGAGGTCGAGCAGAACATCCTCCATGCTCTGGTAACGGCCCTCAGGCTCCTTTGCCAGCGCGCGCTGGATCACTAGATCGAGCGTTTCAGGACATTCCGGGGCGAGTTGTTGTATTGGCGGCGCCTCCGCCGACGTGATCTTGTAGATTACCGTGGCGTAATCCGTGCCTTCAAAGGGATGCTTCCCCGTGATCAACTCATAGCCGACACCGCCAAAAGAGAAGATATCCGAACAGGGATCGGCTTCAGCGCCCTGGATGCGTTCGGGAGACATGTACAGGATCGTTCCGGGGAGATCGCCCTGACGCGTCCGGCGTGCCTCCGTCTCGCCGCTGACCCGCGCTATGCCGAAATCCATGACCTTCACATCACCATCGGGCAGAACCATGATATTGGCGGGCTTGATATCGCGATGTACGATGCCATTCTTATGCGCGCATGCCAGGCCCTCGGCGGCCTGGGACAAAATACGAACTCTTTCCAGAAGAGAAAGCGCCGTGTGATTGGTAATGAGCTGCTGGAGGCTCTGACCTTCCACCAACTCCATCACAATGTATGGAGGCGTCTCGTTGAAGTCGTAAATGGTGACGATGTTCTTATGTTTCAGTCTCGCGGTAGCCTGCACCTCGAGGAAGAAACGTGCGAGGACATCGGGCTCGTTATCGGCTATCAGCACCTTGATTGCGACATTCCGCCGCGTCACCGGATCATAGGCGCGAAACACCCTACCGAAGGCGCCATGGCCGATTTCGGACTGAACCTCGTATCTGCCGATTCGAGTAATGATTGCCCCTTCGTGTTTCAACCCCTTGCATTTTAGAACATTCCCCGCAACCGGTGTGAGCCGCCCAAGCCGCCCAAAGCAGACGGGTAGTCGTGAAACGCCGTCCAGTCGCGCAGGCCGTGAGCCACGGAATCATTTTTGTTATACACTTTAGAGTCGGTCCCATGAGTCAACTCGGCAGGTACGAGATTATTGAGCAAATGGGTACTGGTGCCATGGGCAATGTGTACCGTGCCCGCGATACGGCCCTTGACCGAGCGGTCGCCCTTAAAACAATCCGCACCGGCGTCGATGTGGACCAGGAAACCCGTCAGAGGTTTTACCGGGAGGCACGCGCGTGTGCCCGCCTGCAACACCCTAATATCATTACGGTTTTCGATTTGGGCGAGGTGGAAAATACCGCTTACATCGCGATGGAATTGTTGGAAGGCGCGGACTTCCGGCGGATCATTCAGGAATGCCGACCCATCCCCGTGGAAGCAAAGATCGCGGCCGCCGCCGAGATCTGCGATGCTATCGCTCACGCCCATCGCCATGGCGTGATCCACCGCGATATCAAGCCGAGCAACTTGTTTCTGACCAAGGACGGGCGGACCAAGGTGCTGGATTTTGGCATCGCCCGCCTCCCCAGTTCCAGGCTTACCGTTGCCGGCCAGATTCTTGGCACCCCTAACTATATGGCGCCCGAACAGATTCTCGGGAACCCCAGCGACGGCCGTGCCGACCTGTTTTCCGTTGCCGTCGTCTTCTTTGAACTCCTCACATACGTTCATCCGTTTCAAAGCAAGTTCATCCCCGGGCGGATCGTGCAAGGCGAGCCGGATTCCCTGTTCGATGGCAACACCTCTCTCCCCTTGGTACTGGAAAAGGTCATCGCCCGCGGCCTGGCGAAGGATCCCAATCAACGCTATCAAACGGGTGATGAATTCGCGGCGGATCTGCGTACGGTGCTGGACGCCCTTCGGGGCAACGCCTCACCTAGCTTCTCAGGTATCCAACTGCCGTCCGAAAACGCCATTCCTCCCGCCCGAATTCAGCCGGAGCCTGTCAGTAGTGTCGCGGTTCCGGAAGGCCAGGACCCCCAGGAGTGGCGCTTGTCGGAGGCTTTGCGTCTGCTGCCGGAGTTTGAGGCTGCAATCAAGCGTCGGGATCTCGACAGGGCGCAGGCTGCGGTTGTCGACCTGGAAAGCCGGCTCGCGGGAGACGTCCGTTTTACGGAAGCGATACGGTTGTGCCGGTCGCGGCTCTTGGAACTGGGTTCCGAGAATGGCGCCTCGAAATCTACGTCACCCGATCAATCCACGCGAAAGGTGACGGGAGAAGCCTTGGCGGAAGCGCCCCCCACGCGCCCGCCGCAGGCGAACGCCGCCGGTGCCGGCAGCGTCGATCTCGATGACACCCTTTTTGGATCCTCAGCCCCTACTGCCGTGGACCTCCCCAGTCAGTCTTCGCAGCCGTTGCTTTCGGGTGTGCCGGGCGAGGCGGCCTCCCCAACCTATGCGACATCACCCGAGATCGCGAGGCCGAATCCCGGACGCTGGAAATCGCTCGGTATTGCCGGAGCAATCGTGGTTTGTGCGATCTTGGTGTTGGTCGCTGGGATCGTCGCACTGCGGCCCGTGCCGGTCGAACCCAGCGCCGCAACGGCCGTGGTCAGTGTCGCCTCGGCGAACGTATTCGCGGGCCCCGGCACAACGGCAAAGAAAATCGCTGCCGTGTCCAGCGGCACACAGTTGAATGTCCTTCGTCTTCCCACTTCACGCGATCAGGAGTGGATCAACGTCCAGGTGGTTAAGCCTAAGGTCGTCCGGCCCGGATACGTGCGCGTTGCGGAATTGCGCGACTGGCACGGCAAGACCGGCGTGGCAGCTTTGGCGTTAATACGCACTTTGGATCCAGGAGAAGCGGGATCGGAGGAAGAGATTCACGCCCGGATCCAAGAGCTGAACAGCCTCGCTTCCCGTTTTGCGGGTGAGCCGGCGGCGAAAGAGGCGCGGCTCGACGTCGCTCGCTCGCGGCTTTCTCTGGCCCAACGGTACAAAACCGCCGGGAGGGTCTCCGATGACTGGCAATCGGAGCTGAAGGCTGCGCGGCAGGAACTGGAGCTAGTCGTTGGCGAGCGCAATCTTCAGGCACAGGTGCTCGATTTGACCAGGCAGATTGACGAATTGCTTGCCGTTCAGCCGCCCACCAAACTCCCGCCACCTCCGATTGCGCCTCAGTCGGCGCCACCGGATGTTTCGGAGCCGTTGGCAAAAGCCAGGCAACTTCGTCTTGATGGAGATTACCAGGGGGCGTTGACA
>OCZT010005313.1_pt1 | contig 12898 bp, 6 predicted proteins | sample 1539031 | NCBI WGS metagenome assembly OCZT01 (sample SAMEA3539308, study PRJEB22396) | soil metagenome | biome: tundra; feature: field; material: soil | place: USA | collected 2010-05 | depth 0.15 m | reverse complement strand
TATCAACTCCTTGTAGATCGGCACTCTTAACTGGCAGACATCCCATTCGATCCGGCAATTTAAGCACTTCGGTGCATAATCCTTACGGATTAGTCCAATGGGAACGCACAACGGCTGAGCTCCTTTCCGATGAAGGCTACGCTACTGCGTTGTTTGGGAAATGGCATTTGGGAAATACTGATGGTCGCTTCCCCATCGATCAGGGTTTTGACGAATATTATGGTATCCCCAATACTAGCAGTGAAGCATTTTCATCTAATAAGCCCGCAGATATAAATTCCGGTTATGTCAAAAGCATATTAGAAGGAAAAAAGGGTGGGAGAGTTCATATGGTAAAAGAATATAACGAAGAAACCAGACGTGAAATTGACAATGAGATTATTGATAAATCCATTGATTTTATTAAACGAAATGTAAAAGCCCAAAAACCCTTTTATGCCTATATTCCATTGACACAGGTGCATATTCCTACCTTGCCATCTCGAAAGTTTGAGGGAAAAACCGGTAATGGCGATTGGGCTGATGTGCTTGCACAGATAGATTACAATATTGGACAACTTCTTGATGTAGTGGATAAACTTAAAATTGCAGATAATACGATATTCGTGTTTACGAGTGATAACGGAGCTGAATATGCTGGATCATCTACCTGGTGGAATGGCTGGGCAGGACCTTGGACCGGCAGTTACAACACTGCTATGGAAGGTTCTCTTCGTACACCATTTATTATCTGTTGGCCCGGTAAAGTTCCTGCTAATAGAGTAAGTAATGAAATAGTACATGTGGTGGATATTTTCCCTACATTGGCAAAGTTTACCGGAGCTAAAGTACCAACCGACAGAGCTATTGATGGTATTGATCAGTCTGATTTTTTTCTTGGAAAACAAACCAATTCGAATCGCACTGGATTTCCCATTTATTATGGTTCCGATTTATTTGCAGTGAAATATAAAAACTTTAAAATTCATTACTACTGGAAAGTTGTCAGGACTGACGTTGCTGAAAAACTGTCGCAACCACGCGTATTTAATTTATACAAAAATCCTACTGAACGTATTGATGGAATTACTGCTGAAAGCATTAAACATGATTCACGTATAAACGTAGGATATTTAGAAGAGGATGTAAAAAAGGAGACAGCATTTGCGATTTCTGAAGCTGCAAAAATAGTTGATACCTTCCAAAAAAGTCTGGAAAAATATCCTGTTATTCCTCAATTCTCAGCGGATCCTTATGTGCCAAATTATAAATAGTTACGAGTTGATATTTACGAGTGACAAGGCTATTTATCTGAATGTTTTTTTGAAGATAGGTCTAAATATAGTTTTTTGATAGACTATAGCTTTTCAATAATATACCGCAATAAGTGTATAAAAATACTTCAATCGAGGTATATTATTACACAGATAACCAACGTACTTTTGTAGCGTTTTATATATAAATACTAATTATTCATCATCAAAAGCATTCGCTCTTGTCTCTGTCGGCAAAACTGATTACGGGAAAGGATGTACAATTCAAAAACTAATGAAAGAAAAAAAGATTATTAATCAGATTTTTAGTAGAAGCAATTTAGTTTCTGCTTCGTTGTTACTCGGTGGTTCTGCTTCGGTTGTGGCTCAATCTACAAGCGAGTATGCCAAACATTTTCCAGGTGTTATTGGCAAAACATTTGCCGACTCGAAAGAGTACTATCCTCAAAATCCACAGGCTCCTAAGGGTGCACCCAATGTGGTATGGATCTTAATTGACGATGTGGGCTATGGAGCTCCCAGTAGTTTTGGTGGTGTAATTAGTACACCTACCCTAGATAGCCTGGCAAATAACGGTTTGCGTTATACCAACTTTCATACCTGTGCCATTAGTGCACCTACCCGTGCAGCTTTACTTACCGGACGAAACAGTGCTTCGGTACATGAGTCAGGGTTCTCACACAATTCCATGTCAGCCGGTTTCCCAGGTTGGGATGGGAGAGTCCCTTCAGAGGCCGGAACCATTGCCGAAATTTTGCGTGACAATGGTTACAGCACCTATGCCGTTGGTAAATATGGTATAACACCGGATAATGATGCTACTGATGCAGGTCCATTTGACCGTTGGCCTACAGGAAAAGGATTCGACCATTTCTTCGGATTTCTGGGATCGCAAACCGACCAATACAAACCCGACTTAGTAGAAGACCAATGGCATGTAACACCGGATGGACGCCACTTGAGCGAGCAAATTACCGACAAAGCCATCACCTATATCGACCGTCAGAAAAAAGCAGCTCCTGATAAACCGTTCTTCTTGTATTATGCTCCTGCAGCAACGCATGCTCCCCATCAGGTAGCTAAAGAATGGAGCGATAAGTACATTGGTAAATTTGATAAAGGCTGGGATGTATTTCGCGAAGAAGTATTTGCACGTCAAAAGAAGTTAGGTGTTATACCGGCTAATGCTGTGTTGCACGAACGCAATGAGGACATTAAAGCATGGAATAAATTAAGTGCTGATGAAAAGAAACTTTACGCCCGCTTTATGGAAGTGTATGCCGGTTATCTTACCTATACCGATTATCAGATCAGCCGCGTTATCAACCATTTGAAAGAAATTAATCAGTTGGATAACACTTTGGTATTTGTATTGATTGGTGATAATGGTGCCAGCAAGGAAGGTACGTTGAACGGATCCATTTCGCGCAACAGACAACTGGCTCCAGGCACTCAACTCACCGAAGAAGAAGCAATCAAGTATAACTTGAGTAAAATAGATGAGATAGGTACACCAACCAACACTGCCGGAAACTATCCGTTAGGTTGGGCACAAGCGGCCAATACTCCTTACAAGTTATGGAAACAAGATGCCAGCAGCGAAGGTGGTACACACAATCCATTAATTGTGTTTTATCCTAAAGGCGTAACCGAAAAAGGTGGAATTCGCACCCAATATAGCCATGTGATTGATATCTTGCCAACTACACTGGAATTGACTGGAATAAAAGCTCCTGAAAAAATCAGAGGTATTGTTCAGGACACTATTCAGGGTACTTCTTTGGCGTACTCCATCAACGATGCCAAGGCTCCAACGCGTCACACCACTCAGTATTATTATATTTTTGGTTCACGCTCTATTTATCAGGATGGTTGGAAAGCTGAGCTGGCTTACCCAAACAGCTATTTGACAGGTAATGCACAAAAGAAAGTGGAATTCGACGAAAATGCATGGGAACTCTATAACCTGAAAGATGATCCGACAGAACGCATCGATTTGGCTAAAAAATATCCGGAAAAACTGGCCGAACTGAAAGCTTTGTTCGAAAAGCAAGCCAAAGATCACAACCTGGCTCCTTTAATAACCTGGCAAGATATTCGCAGTCGGGTAAATCCACTAAGCCGTGGAACCAGACGTACAGGCGAAACACAAAGCGCTACTCCAAAACCGGAACAAGCAGTGACTAAATAAAATACTGTTCAACTATAGTGCTTCGTAGAATGATCTACAATTCACTGGGTTTAATTTCAAAAAGGGCTTCACCTGTCACATTCAGAAATGATATGGAAGGTGAAGCCATTTTTTTATCCAAGAATACCATTAAATGAAATCGCACTACTACAACTATAGAGATTGTGTTGAGTCAAGAATATATCGAAATTCAAGGAAGAATGTTTAAAGTAGATAAGAGTTTATCCAAATATATTTCAACAGATTGATAATGGAGCTATGTATTATGGCGAAAGAATACTATCCTTTGCTCCAAGAAAGAAAGTAAGTGCGTCATAACTTAATTGCACTACGATAAGACTTAATTTTTGTGTACAAAAACTAAATTTCCAATGCTTTCTGACAGTTGTCAATGCTCTCTGACAAAGTGCGAATGCTTTCTGACAACTTCCACAACCTTCTGACTAAATTTTTTTATGTGTTTATAAAGTTTCTTTAACGTCAGGAAAGAAAGCTGCTGCTCTCTGACTAAAATCATGTGCTCTCTGACTGATTACCTCAGCCTCCTGACAAAGTGCAAATGCCTTCTGACTGAATTACGCACCCTTCTGACAAAGTGCAAATGTCTTCAGACTCAAGTTAATTCATAAATGTCCCGGCAGCAGTTCCAATTCAATCTACCGTAATCATGGTATAAAGATACTTTCATTAAGGTATTTTATTATATAAGCATTGACCGTATTTTTGTATCGTCTATTCAACTAATCTTTTTGTCTGTCAGTAAATTAAGTTCTTTGCAGACAAATCCTGATAAATAGTATATAAATAACACTAAAGCACTCATTTCTATCTCCGTCGGCAAAACTGATTATAGGAATGCGTGTTACAATTCAAAAAAATATGAAAAGGATTTCTTTTTCTGCGTGGAATCGTATCCCTGTTTTGCGCAATTATCTCCACATGAACGAACAAACTAGCTTGTTTTGTTCGCGCCATATCCCTCTCTATCATATCGCAGTCGGCCAACGGAATAATCTACAAAGATGGTGTCCGAATTTTTCTATGGCCATCTTCTATTCTTGCTTGTAAACAAACAAGTAGGAATTACTGTGCTGCAACCTGAAATAGTTGTCAACACCCTACTCATTGATTCTATAATCCAGATTCATTTATAACTAAAACATATTAAAATGATTAAATTGAATTTTAAAACAGGTAAATTCAGCCTTGTGGCTTCTACTTTATTATTAGGTAGTAGTGCTGTCAGCGCACAGCAGGCTCAAAGCAAAGATTTCAAAGGAGTGGTTGGAAAAACCCTTGCCGACTCTAAAGAGGTATGGCCCGAGAATCCCAAAGCACCTGCCGGAGCACCTAATGTTGTTTGGGTATTGATAGACGATGTGGGTTTTGGTGCCAGTAGTGCTTTTGGCGGACTTATCAATACACCAAATCTTGACTCATTAGCAAATAATGGCTTACGATATACTAATTTTCATACTTGTGCTATCAGCGCACCAACCCGCTCTGCATTGTTAACCGGACGTAACAGTTCGTTTGTACATATGGCCGGTTTCGGACATGTGTCCATGTCAGCGGGTTTCCCAAGTTGGGATGGACGCATACCTTCCGAAGATGGAACTATAGCTGAAGTATTACGCGATAATGGTTACGGTACGTTTGCCGTGGGTAAATACGGAGTTGTGCCGGATGCCGACGTTACCGATGCAGGTCCGTTTGACCGCTGGCCTTCGGGTAAAGGGTTCGATCACTTCTTCGGCTTCCTTGGGTCGGCTACCGACCAATACAAACCCGATTTGGTGGAAGATAATGCACACGTAACACCCGATGGTCGCCACTTGTCGGATCAAATTACCGACAAAGCCATTAGCTTTCTTACCCGTTTCAAAAAAGCAGCACCGGATAAACCGTTCTTCCTGTACTTTGCTCCCGGTGCAACACATGCACCCCATCAGGTGGCTAAAGAGTGGAGCGACAAATATAAAGGTAAGTTTGACAAAGGTTGGGACTGGTATCGCGAAGAAGTTTTTGCCCGTCAGAAAAAACTGGGACTTCTTCCGGCTAATGCAGTGCTGCCTCCCCGCGAACCTCGTTTAAAAGCATGGAATAGTTTATCGGCAGAACAAAAAAAATTATATGCTCATTTCTTTGAAGTGTATGCCGGATACCTGGAATATACCGACTGGGAAATTGGACGTTTAAAAAGCTATTTAAAGCAATCGGGACAGTTCGACAATACAGCCATCTTTGTTATGATTGGTGATAATGGAGCCAGTAAAGAGGGAACTTTTAATGGTGTAATTGATAAAACGACTGATGCATTTAAAAATGATGGGGAACAATTTGAGTACAACGTAAAAAATGCCGAGCGTATTGGAACTCCAAACACCAGCACTTCGGCCAATTATCCATTGGCATGGGCTCAAGCTGCCAACACTCCATTCCGATTGTGGAAAGGCGATGCACACAGCGAAGGTGGAACACACAACCCACTAATTGTTTACTATCCGAAGGGGATCAGCGAGAAAGGTGGAATCCGTACGCAATACGGTCATGTGATTGATATCTTGCCAACTACGTTGGAACTGTTAAACATCAAACAACCCGAATACATCAAGAGTGTGAAACAGGATACTATCCAGGGAACATCATTGTTTTATTCGTTAAACGATGCCAAAGCCGCATCGCGTCACACCGAGCAGCACTATTATATTTTCGGATCACGCTCCATTTACAAAGATGGTTGGAAAGCAGGAACAGCACATCGTCCGGACAGACTCGATTTTATTGTAGATCCTGAGTCGGAATACCGGGCTGACCCGAAACGTTTCGAAAATGATGTATGGGAATTATACAACATCAACGAAGACTTTAATGAACTACATGACTTGTCGGCCAAGTACCCTGAAAAACTAAAGGAATTACGTAAACTCTTCGATCAACGTGCTGAGAAATACAAATTGTATCCGTTTATCGATCGCATTGACTTTGCTCACAGACGTAAAGCGTTGGAAGAAGCTTCAAAAAAATAAAAAATACAGAATAAAAAATATGAAAAAAACATTAAATCAGGCTTTAACCAAAGAGAATGAAAATGCAGAGCTAATCTTTAAGTCTCCCCAACGGGAGGATTTAAAGGGGATGCATTTCCACATGAGAATTAAAACCCTATTGCCAGTTCTTGTTTTGCTATTTTCGTCATTCATAGCTCTGAATGCTCAAAACAAAACAGAAGTAGATTCCAAAGCAGTAAGTGTTTTATTGCAAAAAGATAAAATGCTAAAGGTAATCGATGTACGCACGCCTGAAGAGTTTCAGAATGGACACATTAAAGATGCCATTAATCTAAATATCCGGGATTCAATTGCCTTCAGTAAAATTGATAAACTGGATCGTAACCAAAAATACATTGTACACTGCCGCACCAATCATAGAAGTGGAAAAGCAGTGGAATACATGATACAACATGGTTTCAAGAATATTTATCAGATGATGGATGGTTTCACGGGTTGGGAAAGCAATAATTTACCTATACAGAAATGAATCTCTCCAACTCTAACTACAATTTCTAAAGGTTTTTTGGAAATATAAACTAATTAATACGGATTTATGAAACAAATACTCGCAAATAAGAAATTCAACTTCTTTACATCTGCCTTGCTGTTAGGAGGAAGTGCCGCTGCACAATATACTCCTACTCAAACTTTTCAGGGTAAAATAGGTAAAACGCTTGACGAATCGAAAGAATGGCTGCCTGAGCAAAAACACGCTCCGGAAGGAGCCCCAAACGTTATTTATATCGTACTTGATGATATTGGCTTTGGAGCTTCGTCTGCTTTTGGAGGGTTGATAGAAACCCCTAATATTGAACGATTGGCAAATAACGGATTACGTTTTACCAATTTTCATACTACTTCCATTTCAACTCCTACTCGCGCGGCTTTATTAACCGGACGAAATTCACATTCGGTACACTTAGGCTATTTTGCTCACAGTTCATACAACACCCCCGGATACGATGGTTATTTACCATTCGAAAAAGGTACTGCTGCCGAAATTCTGCGCGAAAATGGTTATAATACATTTGCAGTTGGTAAATATCACCTCACTCACCCATCAGAGGCATCGCCGGCAGGTCCATTCAATCGTTGGCCAACAGGTCGCGGGTTTGACCATTATTACGGCTTTCCACCCGAAGCATGGGGAACCGACCAATGGCATCCCACCTTGTATCGGGACACACATCGTGAGGCAGACGATCCACAGGGTACTCATACAACAACTTTGCTGGCCAATAATGCCATTCAATACATAAGCGAACAAAAATCAGTGGCACCGGATAAACCGTTCTTCTTATATTTTGCCACCGGTGCTGGACATGCTCCACACCAGGTTCCAAAGGAGTGGATAGACAAATACAAAGGAAAGTTTGATTTTGGTTGGGATAAATACCGCGAAATTGTACTTCAGAATCAGATTAAAGCAGGTCTTGTTCCGGCAAACACGGTTTTACCTCCATCTAATGAAGGTGTAAAATCATGGGACAGTTTAAGCCCTGACGAAAAGAAATTGTTTACTCGCTATTTTGAGTTGTATGCTGGATTTATCTCTCATGCCGACTATGAAATCGGACGTATTATCAAGTTCCTGGAGCAATCCAAACAACTGGATAACACCTTGATTTTTGTGTCTATTGGCGACAATGGTGCAAGCCCAGAAGGTGGTCAGGTTGGGACTGCATTCCCTCGCGAACGTAGTATCTCCGACAAAGATGCAGTAGCTCAAACACTCAAAAATATTGAACAATTGGGAACTGATAAGAGCAGTATAAACTATCCTCATGGTTGGGCACAAGCCGGAAATACTCCGTTCCGTTATTGGAAATTTGCAGCCAACAGTGAAGGTGGAACGCGTAATCCGCTGATTGCCTTTTGGCCTAAAGGAATTAAAGACAAAGGTGGAATTCGCAACCAGTACTTGTTTGCCGACGACCTTGTACCAACTACTCTTGAGCTGATAGGTGCAAAGTTGCCTACAGTTATAAACGGTTATCCGCAAGAACCTCTCGAAGGAACCAGTTTTGCTTATGCGATTGCTCCTGAGAATAAGAATCTTCCTACACGTCACAATGTCCAATACTTCGAAATAAATGGCGCACGTGCTATTTACAAGGATGGTTGGAAAGCCGAAGCGGCTCATCAACGTGGAACCGACCCCACCAAGGATACCTGGAAATTGTATAACCTGAATGAGGATTTCAACGAACGATTTGATATTGCTGATAAAAATCCGGCCAAGCTCAAAGAGTTGCAGGACGTGTTTGATGGCGAAGCCTGGAAATACAATGTTTACCCAATTAAAGATACCTGGAAACAAGAAAATGTGAATATTTTCAATAACAAAAAACAGATAGTACTGTATCCGGGCGTATCGCTTACAACTTATTCGCAACCAAAAGCCGAATCGTTTGACATTACTGCCGATGTAGATATACCTGCAAAAGGAGCCGAAGGAGTTTTACTTTCATCGGGAGGTCAATTGGGAGGTTACACCTTCTATGTAAAGGATAAGAAATTGAACTTTACGTACAACTCAGAAGGTAAACTAACAGAGATTGTTTCAACACAAGCTATACCAACAGGTAAACTAAGTCTTAAAGTTGAAATTGTTTACGATGCTCAAAACAGAACCAGAGATGTAAAACTCTATATTAATGATTCTAAAGTAGGGGAAGCAAACAAATTAAAAAGCGGAAGTTCTCGCTCGGGTAGCCTCGAAGGCTGGGAAGTTGGACGCGACATAAGCACTCCGGTATCGCCAAAATATAAAGTTCCGTTCTCCTTTACGGGAGCGATAAACAATATCACAATTGATATTAAGTAGTTAATTGCCACATAATCATCAAAGATGCAATAAATGATCTTTGCGCTCAGGTGATTATGTGGCTTTATATTTTTAATGTTCGTCTCTTGTTCTTTCTAGCTCAAAATCAGTATTCCTGTTTTTGATAAATTTGAAATGAAAATAGACGATTGACTTCAATTACACGATTATGAACCAAAAAATATTTCAACCTTATTACACAATTGTAATAGCAACAGCTTTAATACTAATTGTTGTATCAACAATTTTTAGTGCCAATCGACTCATCCTAACCAACAAAATTTTAAAAAATCAAGAGATATTGGTTAAAGGCGGACCAATTCATCGATTGAATCCAACCACAGGGAATGATGAGGTTATTAATGTCAGATCCTTTTATTTAGATAGAAATCTGACTACTGTTGGTGAGTTCGACGAATTTATAAAAGCCACAAAATATGTTACCGAAGCTGATAAATTTGGTAATTCAGCTGTTTTCAAATCCGGTAATTGGGAATTAGTCGATGGAGCCAATTATTGGTATCCCTTTGGAAGACAAAATTCAAAAGCAGAACCAAATCATCCGGTAACGCAAGTATCCTGGAACGATGCAGTGGCATATGCAAAATGGAAGGGAAAACGATTGCCTTTGGAAATAGAGTGGGAGTATGCCGCCACAAATGGTGGTAAAAGCAAAAGAGTTTTTCCATGGGGAAATGATTTGAGATTGAATGGAAAATACCAGGCAAATGTTTGGGAAGGAACGTTCCCTAGCGAAAACACAAAATTGGATGGCTACGAATTTACCTCCCCGGTAGGCAGTTTTCCTGCAAATGAACTCGGATTAAATGATATGGGTGGAAATGTTTGGCAATGGTGTGCTGATATAGTGAAACCCACTCCCGAAGAAGCGCAACAAGACCCAGGTTTGCGTCGTCCAACTAAAGGCGCATCCTATCTGACTGATGTACTTAATGATCAAGGAGCGAAGATCTTTAGTCGCTCATCTTCAACACCTGAAACCGGGATTTGTCATACAGGCTTTCGGTTAGCTAAAGATGCGAAATAAATAATACACTCTACCAACTGTCCACTTCAATTTTCAATATTTATGAGCTTAAAAATCAATAGTATTATCGTCATCGCCGCTGCAAGTTTTTTGTTGAATTCCTGCAAAAAAGAAAATGAAGGCAACGGTAAATCAAAATCATCAAAACCATTAGTGGTCGATTGGGTGGTTGCTAAACAAGCCAAATTATCTGATGATATCCAAATTTCAGGAACAATAAAACCTTTCGAAGAAACTATTTTACTCTCCGAAATTTCAGGAAGGATAACCAAAATAAATTTTGAGGAAGGGAAGTTTGTAAAAAAGGGGACACTACTGGTTAAGCTTTTTGATGACGATTTACAAGCTCAGTTACAGAAGTCAACGGCACAACTTCAATTGGCCGAACAAACCCTGAAAAGGCAGGATAAATTAATTAAGGTAAATGGAATTAGCCAGATAGATTATGACCAAACTGCCTTTCAAATAAATTCTATTAAAGGCGATATAGATGTTTTGAAAGCTCAAATTCGTAAAACAGAGGTTATCGCACCCTACGATGGCAAATTGGGTTTACGTAATATCAGTATTGGAACAGTAGTTTCACCCTCTTTTGTTTTGACGACTATACGAGATGTTCAAAAAATGAAAATTGATTTTAGTGTTCCCGAAAAATACAGTTCTAATGTACACATCGGATCAAAAATAAAGTTTACAGTCAATGGCAATAAAAACGATTTTGAAGCTCAGGTAATTGCCACCGAACAAAGCATTGATGCCTCTTCTCGTAATTTAAAAAGTCGAGCAGTTATAAGTCATCCAAACTCAAATCTTACACCGGGAGCATTTGCCACTATTTCTTTAAATATTGATGAAATTGACAATGCCATTGTTATTCCTTCACAAGCCATTATTCCTCAGGAAAAAGGTAAGAAAGTGATCATAGTTGAAAATGGGAAAGCCAAATTTGTACCTGTCAAAGTAGGATTACGACAAACTGCCGGAGTTGAAATTACAGAAGGTATAACACAAAATGATACAGTTATTATTTCCGGAGTTATGTTTGTAAAGTCGAATGACCCATTGAAACTAAGGGATAAAAAACATGATTTAAGAGCCAATAATATTGATCGAAAAATCAAAAGTTAAGTGTTGACCATTGAATCCAACTTTACTTTAAATAACGTAAACTTTCTAACTCGCATTTCAGAACTGATTTATGAAAATATCCGATTTTGCAATAAAAAAACCTGTCGCCAGTATTGTAATTAGTATCGCCATTATATTGTTTGGTATTATTGGTTTTCGATCATTAGGCATACGTTTGTATCCCGCCATCGACCCACCTGTGATTAGTGTTCGAACTTCGTATGCAGGTGCTAGCCCCGAAATTATAGAATCTCAAATTACTGAACCACTGGAAAAAGTGATTAATGGGATTGAAGGTGTAAAATCTATTTCTTCCTCTTCCTCGCTGGGAAGCAGTAGCATTAATGTTGAATTTAATGTTGGTGCAGACCTTGAGAAAGCTGCAAATGATGTACGCAACAAAACATCCGAAGCAGGTAGAAATTTACCCCAGGATTTGGATTCACCTCCCGTAGTATCAAAATCGGATGCCAATGGAGAGCCAATTATTAACGTAGCTGTTCAAAGCACCATTCTTAATGGCTATGAGTTAAGCGATTTTGCAGAGAACATCCTGCAGGAAAAACTCCAGACTATTCCCGATGTTAGTTCCGTGGTACTGTTTGGACAGCGCCGGCCGGCTATGCGGTTGTGGCTTGATCCAAACAAAATGGCTGCATACAATGTCACAGCACAAGACATATTTAATGTCTTAAAGAAAGAGAACGTTGAATTGCCAGGCGGAAAAATACGTGGCGAATCCACTGAATTTATTGTAAAAACAAGAGGGAGGTTAAACTCGGAAAATGAGTTTAATAATCTGATTATTCGTCAGTCCAACGATCAGATTATTCGGTTTAGTGACATCGGCTATGCAATTGTTGGCCCAGAGAATGAGGAAACCAGTGCTAAATTTAATGGTGTAGAAGGTATTTCGCTTGGGATTGTACCATTACCCGGTGCTAATGAAATCAAAATTGCAGATGAGTTTTACAAGCGTCTTGAAGAAATCAAAAAGAATCTTCCTGAGGGTACGACTGTTGATGTTGGTTTTGATAAAACAAAATTTGAACGACAATCTGTGCGCGATGTAACTGAAACGTTATTTATCGCTATTTTATTGGTGGTGATAATTATATACCTGTTTTTTCGCGATTGGAGTATTGCCCTTCGTCCACTTATCGATATCCCTGTATCCCTTATCGGTACATTCTTTATCATGTACATGTTTGGTTTTTCTATTAATGTGCTTACATTGTTAGCCATCGTGCTTGCAACCGGTCTGGTGGTGGACGATTGTATTGTAGTTACTGAGAACATCTACAAAAAACTGGAAGAAGGAATGGATAAGCGTGCTGCTGCTCGTTATGGCACACGTGAGATATTTTTTGCTGTAATTTCTACTTCGCTTACATTAGC
>OCZT010005311.1_pt1 | contig 12900 bp, 12 predicted proteins | sample 1539031 | NCBI WGS metagenome assembly OCZT01 (sample SAMEA3539308, study PRJEB22396) | soil metagenome | biome: tundra; feature: field; material: soil | place: USA | collected 2010-05 | depth 0.15 m | reverse complement strand
CTCGGATCCCGGCCCACGTCGGGCGCCGGCAGGAGCGTTCCATACAGCATGTTCGCGAGGCCGTACGACGCCGCCGGGCTAGCCCGAAGGACCTTCTTCACGAACCCCTTCCGGAAGATCCGCTTCACCGCCTTGCCGGTGTTGTCGGGGCCGAGCGAGAAGAAGAAGGTCGCCCGCACGCCTTCCTTCTCGAAGAGCTCCAGCAGCCGGGGCACCCCCTCGCGGGTCCCCGAGAACGTGTCGACATCCACCTTGAGGACGAGGTCGCTCACACCTCGTGAGGCTTGCGGCTCTTGAGGTAGTAATCCAGGGTCTTCTTCAACCCGGTCGCGAAGTCGGTCTTAGGCTTCCAGCCGAGGATCTCCTTCGCCTTCCGGATCGACGGGACGCGCATCGTGATGTCCTGGTACCCCTCGCCGTAGTACTGGTAGGAGGTCACCTTGACGATTTTCGTCGACCGGGCCGCCTTCGCGAAGCGCGGATATTTCGCGACCGACGCGATCAGGAGGTCGGCCAGCTCGTGGATCGAGAGGTTCGCGGCAGGATTGCCGATGTTGAAGATCTGGCTGTCCGCCTTCCCTCCCTCGTTGACCAGGATCTTCATCAGGCCGTCGATGCCGTCCTCGATGAAGGTGAAGCAGCGCCGCTGCTCGCCGCCGTCCACGAGCTTGATCGGAACGCCGTATAGGATGTTGTGGAGAAACTGGGTCAGAACGCGGCTCGACCCTTCCTTCGGCGCATCGATGTTGTCAAGGTGCGGGCCGTACCAGTTGAAGGGCCGGAACAGGGTGAACTTCAGCCCCTGCGCGCCGCCCATCGCCCAGATAACTCGGTCGAGCAGCTGCTTGGATGTCGAGTAGATCCACCGCGGCTTGTTGATCGGTCCGTAGACCAGGGGCGAAGCATCCTCGTCGAACTCCGGGTCGGGGCACATTCCGTAGACCTCGGACGTCGACGGGAAGATCACCCGCTTGCCGTACTTGGCGGCCATCCGGATCACCCGGAGGTTCTCCTCGAAGTCGAGCTCGAAGACGGCGAGCGGGTTCTTGACGTAGGTGGCGGGCGTGGCGATCGCCACGAGCGGCAGGACCACGTCGCACTTCTTGACGTGGTACTCGATCCACTCCTTGTTGATCCCGATGTCCCCCTCCAAGAATCGGAACCGGTGGTCGGCGAGGAACTCGCTGATCCGGTCGCTCCCGACGTCGAGGCCGAAGACATCCCAGTCGGTCGTCGTGAGGATCCGGCGCGTCAGAGCGTTTCCGATGAAACCGTTCACCCCCAGGATCAGGACCTTCATGCCTCTTCCTTTCAGCTGCGCTTCAGGAGCCAGAGCCGGAACTGCCCTGCGTCGAGATCGCCCTGCCCCTCGGGCCGGGCGGCCAGAATCTCGATGGGGCGGTCGTCCCCGCAGTAGACGATCACCGAACCCTCGGTCGGCTCGACCTTCCCGGGGAACGTGTCGTGCCCCCCGTAGGCGCCGGGGCGGGTCTTGAGGATCGTCACCTTGGGGCCGAAGATGTCGGTGAACGCGCCCGGCCACGGGGGCGCCACCGCCCTCACCAGGTTGTGAACCTCGACGGCGCTCGTCGCCCAGTCGATGAAGCCGTCTTCCGGCTTGCGCCCGCCGAAGTAGCTTCCCTTCGACAGATCGAGCGTCGTCCGCGGTGCGACCCCCAGCTTCAGCTTCGGCCACGACCGCTGGAGGACGGTGACGGCGGCCGCCCCGACCTTCCGGGAGACGGCGAGCGCGTCGTCGTCCCACCCGATCGGGACTGCCTCCTGGTCCACGAGGTCGCCAGCGTCCGGCTTGTCGGCCATGTAGTGCAGCGACGCCCCGGTCCGGTCGGCCCCTTTCAAGATCGCCCAGTTGATCGGAGAGCGCCCCCGGAAGGCGGGGAGGAAGGAACCGTGCATGTTCAGCGCGCCCTTCGACGGGATCTGGAGGATCCGCGGGGGGATCATCTTCCGGAAGTAGAACGAGAAGAGGAACTCCGGTTCGAGCGCCTGGATCCGGTCCGCCTCCTCCGGGTCGTCCAGCGACGTCACCACGCGGACCGGCACGCCCCGGGACTGCGCGAGCTCGGCGACCGAGTCCCACCAGCGCGTCTCCGACGGGTTGTCCGGGTGGGTGTAAACCAGCCGGACGTGCTCCCTCTGGTCGAGGAGCCACTTCGTGCAGCGGAAGCCGACGTCGCTGTAGCCGGCGATGACGATGCCGCTCATGAGCCGTGCACCTTTCTGATCAGGAAACGGGGGCGTCCGCGGACCTGCTGATAGATCCGGCCGACGTACTCCCCGACGATCCCGATCCCCGCCATGAGGATCCCCATGACGACGAACGCCAGGGCGAAGAGCGTGAAGACGCCTTCCACCTCGGCCCCAACCACGAGACGGCGCGCGAGGAGGAAGACGCCGAACCCGACGCCCCAGAGGGCCGTGAGGAAGCCGAGGAACGTGAAGAGCTGGAGCGGGACGACCGAGAAGCCGGTCATCAAGTCGAAATTGAGCCGGATCAGCGTGTAGAGCGAGTACTTCGACTCTCCTGCCTTCCGCTCCTCGTGGGCCACCTCGATCTCCACGGGCCGCCGCGCGTACTGCTGCGCGAGCGCCGGGATGAAGGTCGACACCTCCTCCGAGGCGGTCATCACGTCGACCACGTCCCGGTGGTAGCCGCGCAGCATGCAGCCGTAGTCGTTCAGCCGCATGCCGGTGATCGCGGCGGTCGTTCGGTTGACGAGGCGCGACGCTGCCTTACGAAAAATATTGTCCTTTCGGTTCGCGCGGACGGTGCCGACCACGTCGTGGCCGCGGTCCATCTCGGCGACGAGCTTCGGGATCTCCTCGGGCGGGTTCTGGAGATCGGCGTCCAGCGTGACGACGTACTCGCCATCCGTGGCCGTGAACGCCGCCATGATCGCCATGTGCTGACCGGCGTTCCGGACCAGCTCCACGACCTTCACCCCCGGGCGCCGAGCGGCTTCCGCCTTCAGGATCTCGAGCGACCGGTCCCGCGACCCGTCGTCGACGAAGACCACCTCCCAGGGACGTCCGAGCCCCTCCATCACCGGCAGCAGTCGGGGAAGGAGGGCCGGAAGGTTCGCCTCCTCGTTGTAGACGGGGATGACGACGGAGACCTTTCTGGGGACGACGAGCAGGGCGGACACTGCCCGATTCTAAAGGGGGCGCGCCCCGGAGGGGGACGCGGTGTTCACCGGTTCGCCAGGAGGGCGTGCTTCCCGTTCGGAGTGACGGCCAGGATCGACGGCGGGTGAGCGCTCAGAGGGAGGACGGCGAACGCCGAGAGGTGGTCTCGGTGGACGACCGCCAGGACCCTCTTCGGCCCGTTCCAGAGGGCGGCGAACTGCTCGTCCGAGGGGAAGAGCGGTGAGCCCGGGGCTTGCGACTGCCCGAAGTTCAGTTCGTGCCAGCCGAGACGCGACACCGGCGTCAGCGTACGAGCGTAGAAGGGGACGGCCTGGAGATAGTGCCCCCGCTGGAGGAGGAGATCTCCCGGGGCCTTCTCGCGCAGGACTGCCTCCACCAGCGGCCACGGCGTGATGTGCCGGGCGACTCCCGGGAGGGCCACCACCAGCGTCGCCACGAATAACAGCCATGCGGCGGCGAGCGGGACGGCCGGCTCCCGCCGCCACCTCCTCGTCTGCCCGACCAGCCCCTCGGCGAGTGCGATCTGCCAGAGCGCTCCGACTGCGAGGACGAGGACCGCGAGGGCCGCCGGTCCGGACACCCCGAACTGGGGGCCGTAGCCAGCCCCGAAGCCATAGACGAGCGCTGCCCCTGCAAGGAGAGCCAGGAGGACGCCGGCGGCCCACCGGTTTCCCCGGAAGTCGGCACCCTTCTCGCGGGCGCGCTCGATCCCGAGGGCGAGCAGGACGGCCACGGCCGGCCAGATCGGCTCGAGGTAGGTGATCAGCTTCGACTGTGACGCGGAGAAGAAGACGAAGACGAGGATTGACCAGATCCAGAGGAAAGCTTCCACCGGCCGGTCCCGCCATGCGGCGAGGCGGACGCCTGGCCAGGTCTCCCGGAGGCGGCCGAGGAAGGCGGTCCACGGCAGGAAGCCGCCCAGGAGGACCCCGACGAAATAGAGCGAGGAGCCGCCACGGCGGTGCTCGCTTTTCAGGAACCGGTCGAGGTGCTCGTGGACGAAGTAGAAGCGGAGGAAGCTTGGCTCCCGCTGCGCGACGAGAACGTGCCACGGGACGGTCAAGGCGAGGAAGAGGAGGAGCGGCCACGGCGAGAAAAGTCGCGGGAGGAGCTTCCACCGCCCGGTCAGCACGATCCAGAGAACGATCGCTCCGCCGGGGAGAATCAGCCCGATCAGCCCCTTGAGCATGACGGCCGCAGCGGCCGAGAGGTGGAGAAGGAAGAGGGCGCGCCGGGCCCCTCGCTCGTCCCGTTTCTCGGCGGCCTCGAAGAACGAGACGAACGAGAAGATCGTCCCGGTGAGGGCGAGCGAGAGGGATGGGTCGATGATCGTGATCCGGGCGAGGGCCACGACCAGTACCGAGGACGCGGTGATCAACCCGGCGAGGAACCCGACCCGCGGTCCCCAGCGGCGGCGGGCGAAGAGAAGGGCGAGGACGGCCATCCCGACCGACGCGACCTTCACGGGGAGCCGCGCCGCCACCTCCGTGGTACCGAGGAGCTTGAAAGAGAGCGCCACGGTCCAGTAGTGGAGGGGCGGCTTCTCGAAGTAGAGCACGCCGTCGAGCCGCGGGACGATCCAGTCCCCGGTGGCGAGCATTTCCCGGGGGATCTCGGAGTAGCGCCCCTCGTCCGGCTCGAAGAGCGGCACCCTCCACGGCTCGGCCACCAGGAGGAGGAGGGCGAAGGCGAATAGGACGCGCAGCCCCAGGCCGCGCCGGCGGTCGACGGAGACGGCGAGGGTTGCGCTCACGAGGCTCTCCAGCGGACACCTCCCGACGAGGTCCAGCGCCGCTCCGGTCGGTAGACGCCGACGTCGGCGACCGTCGAGTCGACACGGAAGCGGCACGCCCCGCGCCAGTAGTCGTACGGTGTCTCGCGCCGGCTATGGACCGCCACGTCGAGGAGGTACGTCCCCGCGCCGAGATCGCACCGAGGCAGCGAAACGCGGACCGTTGCCGGAGCGTCGAGGAGCTCCGGGACGAGGCCGTCCACGTCGGTGTTGGTGCCGTGAACGCAGAGGTCCTCCGGCGTGAAGAGGCCGACCCCGAAGACGAAGTCGTCGAGTGGCCGCCGCGGGACGACGTCGATCTCGATCGTCAGCGTCTCCCCGGACTGGAAGGCGTACCGCTCCGACCCCGTGGCGTCGAGCAGACGGCACCCGGTGATCTCGGCCGACCGGTCTCCCCAGCGGCGGGGACGCTCGACGGCCCGGGCCGCCGGCTCGGGAGGCAGTGAAGCCTCTCCGGCGGCGGACTGCGGAGGGGCTCCCTCCGGGGCTAGCTCCGTCCCGGAGGCCTCGTCGACGGCCACCTTCTCCGGGGATTCCAGTAGCGTCTGCTGGTCCTGCACATGGAAGTCCGCGAGACGCGCCCCCTCTCCGGCCGCCACGTCCAGTCGGTAGGTCGCGAGGACTTCACGGGGCTCCCCCATCTGCCTCTCGCGGCCGTGGTCGAGGTAAAGGACTCGATCGCAGAGCTCTTCCACGAGCGAAAGCGCGTGGGTGACGAAGAGGATCGTCTTCCCGCGCGCCGACAGCTCTTGGATCGTGTCGAGGCACCGGTGGGCGAATGCCTCGTCCCCGACCGCGAGGACCTCGTCGACCACCAGGATGTCCGGGTCGACGTGGATCGCCACGGCGAAGCCGAGCCGGACGTACATCCCCGAGGAGTAGGTCTTCACCGGCTGATCGATGAACTCCGAAAGGCCCGAGAACTCCACGATCGCCGGAAGCTTCCGCTCGATCTCGTGCCGCGTCAGGCCGAGCATCACGCCGTTGATCACGGCGTTCTCGCGCCCGGAGATCTCCGGATGAAAGCCGGCCCCCAGCTCGATCAGGGCCGAGACCTTTCCGTTCACCTCGAGGCGGCCTGCCGTGGGTCGGAAGATGCCGGCGACAAGCTTCAGCAACGTCGACTTGCCGCACCCGTTCGCACCGACAACGCCGAACGTCTCCCCTTTCTCCACTCGGAACGAGACGTCCGTCAGGGCCGGGATGACCTCGGAGGGCGACAGGACCTCGGCGAGCCCGCGGCCGAGAAGAGCCGACTTCAGCGTCCCGAAGGCGCGGCTCTTGCCCCAGCGCCGGTAGCTTTTCGAGAGCCCCTCGGCCCGGATCGCGGGGCCGCGGATGGCGCTCAGACCGCCTCCGGGAACGAGTCGCGGAGCCGGTCGAAGAACGCCCAGCCGACGGCGAACGACCCGAGGGAGAGGACGGCCAGCAGCCCCCACGCCGGCAGGGTGATCCAGCGGCCAAAGAAGAGCGCCTCGCGCCAGGCGGCGAAGAGCGGTGCAAGGGGGTTCCACGCCAGGAGGCGGGCCACCGAGTGACCCTTCAGGTCAGCCAGGTTGTAGAGGATCGGCGTCGCGAAGAACCAGAGCGAGAGCGCCGTCCCGAGGATGTCGCGCATGTCGCGGAAGTGGACCGTGAGCGCGGCGAGGAAGAGTCCGATCCCCAGGAGGAGGAACCCCTGCAGGACGAACAGGACGGGCAGCTGGAGGAGCGGCCAGCCGAGCGCGACCTTGGGCCCCAACAGGCCGAGGGCCCCGGCCAGGAGCCCCGCGAGGAGAATCGGGAGGGCGAGGAGAAAGTGGACTGCCTGGGAAGCGACCGCGACGATCGGGAGAATCTCGGCGGGAAAGAGGATCTTCTTCAGGAGGGCCCCGCTCACCAGGAGCGAGGCGGCCGCGTCGGTGAGCGAGGAGGAGAGCCAGTTCCACGGAAGGAGCCCGCAGAAGAGGAACAGGGCGTAAGGGCTGGTGCCGGGCGATCGGTTCGGGAGGAGGACCTCGAAGACGAGAGCGTAGACGGCCAGCATCAGGAGGGGGTTCAGGAGCGACCAGAAGAACCCGAGGACGCTGCCCCGGTAGCGAGCCTTCAGCTCGCGGGAAGTCAGGACGCCGATCAGCGCCCGGTGCCGGTAGAGGTCGAGAAGTCTCGTCAAACGGCGCAGCGCTCTCCGCGGCCCGATGATAGTGGACGCCCGCTAGCGGGGGAGCTTCCTATGGCGCCGGCGGGACCGGTGCCGCCAGCCGGCTGTGGCTCCGGCTGTAGAGGAAATAGATGACAAGACCGGCCGCGAGCCACAGGACGAATCGCCACCAGGTGAGGAGCGGGAGGCCAGCCATCAGGAAGAGGCACATCCCGATCCCGAGGATCGGCGTCAGCGGCACGAACGGGACGCGGAACTTCCGGGGCCGGTCCGGCTCCCGTTTCCTCAGGATCAGGATGCCGATCGCGACGAGGATGAACGCGAAGAGGGTCCCGATGTTGGTCAGCTGGACAATCTCGTCGATGTTCGCTACGGCCGAGAAGAAGGCGACGAAGACGCCCGTCAGGATCGTCCCGACGTGGGGGGTCCGGTACTTCGGGTGGATCTTCCCGAACCAGGGACCTAGAAGGCCGTCGCGCGACATCGCCATCAGGATCCGGGGCTGGCCGAGCTGGAAAACGAGGAGGACCGACGTCATCGCGACGACGGCACCGAAGGCGAGGACCCCGGCCGCCCAATCCTGATGCACGTAGGCAAGCGCGGCGGCGAGGGGGTCGGCCGTCCCCTTCAGCTTCTCCCACGGGATCATCCCCGTGAGGACCAGCGCGGCGGCAACGTAGAGGACCGTGCAGATCGCGAGGGAGCCGATGATTCCCCTCGGCATGTCGCGCCCGGGGTCCTTGCATTCCTCGGCCGCCGTCGAGATGGCGTCGAAGCCGATGTAGGCGAAGAAGATCAGGGACGCTCCGGTCCAGACGCCCGAGGCTCCCCCCGGGAAGAACGGGTGCCAGTGCGCGGGCTTCGTGAAGAAGATCCCGACCCCGATGAAGAAGAGGAGCGTCGCGAGCTTCAGGACAACGATCACGTTGTTGAAGCGCGCTGACTCCTTCACGCCGATCACGAGGAGCCAGGTGATGGCGGCCGTGATTGCGACCGCCAAGAGGTTGCAGACGACGGGGACCCCGAAGAGGACCGGGTGGTGGAGGTGCGCCTGGTAGGCGACCGCTGCCTCCGGGCTCAATGACGCGACGCCCGACTCGGCGGCGGCCTGGGTGGCTAGGACGGCGGAGCGGTAGTCGGTCGCCATCCAGGCGGGGATCTCGAGGCCGAAGCCGGCCAGTAGCTGCTTGAAGTAGGCGGCCCACGAGATCGCCACGGCGATGTTCCCGACGGCGTACTCGAGGATCAGGTCCCACCCGATGATCCAGGCGACGAGCTCCCCGAGGGTCGCGTAGCTGTAGGTGTAGGCCGAGCCGGAGATCGGGACGAGGCTGGCGAATTCCGCGTAGCAGAGCGCGCAGAACCCGCAGGCTACCGCCGTGAGGAGGATCGACACGACGACCCCGGGGCCGGCCGGGCGACCGCTAGAGCCGGAAACGGCGCTCCCTAGCGTCGCGAAGATCCCGGCGCCGATGATGGCGCCGATTCCGAGGGCGAGCAGGTCGACGGCCGTGAGCGTCTTCTTCAGCCCGTGCGCCTCGTCGCTTCCGTCGGCCAGGATCTGGTCCAGCGGTTTCCTGCGGAAGTAGTCCAAGCTCCCTCCTCCGGGTCCTATCCGGCGTTTCGGTCGAGCCATGTCGGGAGCTCGGCCAGGGATGCGATCGTCTCGAACGCCCCGTGCCCATGCCCGATCCGGTCGAGGAGGAGAGCCGACAGGCCCGCTGCCCGCGCCCCCTCGTAGTCCTCGGCCGGGTGGTCGCCCACATGGACCACCTCGTCCGCGGCGACCCCGGTCCGGGCGAGGGCCTCCTCGAAGATCCGGACCGAGGGCTTGGAGACGCCCGCGAGGGCCGAGACGACGATCGCCGAAAAGCGCGGCGCGAGCTCGAGCCGTTCGAGCAGCCGCGGAAGCGAGGAATCCCAATTGCTCACGACCGCGAGAAGGGTCCCACGGCGGCTCAGCTCGTCCAGAACGGGAACGACGTCCGGATAGACGCTCCAGTGGTCCGGGTTCCCGAAGTGTTCGATCAGCTCATCGAGCAGCGCCTCGGGGAGCTCACCGCCGCCGACGCGCCAGAAAACTCCCTGCACGAACCGGCGCCAGAAGCCCCGCTCGCCGTCCCTCGCCCCCCAGCGTTCCTCGCCGCGGGCGCGGCGCTCCGCCACCTCCCGCCAGGTCGCCTGGACCGCGTCGTCGACCGCACCGGTCGGCGCCATCACGCCCCACCGGGCGAAGGCGCGAGAGTAGACCTCCTCGACCGGGGGGTCGGAGGCGAGGAGCGTGTTGCCGGCGTCGAAGAAGACCGCCCGGATCCGTCTCAGGGCATCACCTGTCCGCCGTCGATCACGATGGCCTGCCCGGTCATGTTGCGCGCCTCGTCGGAGGCCAAGTAGACCGCCAGTCCCGCGACCTCCTCCGGCGTCAGGACCTCCCCGAGGGGCGCCATCCGGGCCGCCAGCTCGAACCCCTGGTCCTTCGGCAGACCCGACCCTTTCGCCATCCCCATCATCCCGGAGCGCCCCATGTCGGTGTCGACCCAGCCGGGGCAAAGGGCATTGACGGTGATTCTTCGCGGGGCCAGCTCGAGCGCAAGGGACCGGGTCAGCCCGACGACCGCGTGCTTGGACGTCGAGTAGGCCGCGCTCCCGGCGACGCCAAATCGTCCGCTCACCGAGGAGACGTTCAGGATCCGCCCTCCCTCGCGGAGGAACGGGGATGCGGCCCGGCAGACCCGCCAGCTCCCGGTGACGTTCACTTCCAGGATCTTCCGCCAGAGGAGGTCAGATCTCTCATCGCCCGCAAGGGGGGTGATTCCGCCGATCCCGGCGTTGTTCACCACCACGTCGAGGCGGCGGTCGGGGCGGGCCGCCCGCTCGACCGCGGTGGCGACCGAGGCGGGGTCGGTGACATCGAGGACCACACAGGACGCCGTGCCCCCGTCCCGGACGATCCCGGCCACCAGCTCCTCGCCGTCCTTCTCCACCCGGACCCCCGCGACGACGGAGGCCCCCTCCCGGGCGAACCGGACCGCGATCGCCCGGCCGATGCCGCGAGAGGCGCCCGTGACGAGGGCCTTCTTGCCCGAAAGCCTGCCGGAGGCGGTCATACTTCCCCCTTTGAGATCGATTCTAGCCGCTGTTACCATCGCGCCGGATGAAGTTCGAGGTCCTCCTCTTCGCGTCGCTCCGGGAAGAGGTCGGCGCTTCCTTCCCGCTCGAGCTCCCCGGGCAGGGGAACACGACGGTCGGAGCCCTCCGGGCTGCCCTGGAGCGAGCCCACCCAGCCTTCGGGAGGATGGGGCGAAGGGCGATGGTCGCAGTGAACGAGGCGTGGGCGCGCGACTGTGATCCGGTCCGGGAGGGGGATACCGTGGCGCTCGTTCCTCCGGTCGCGGGAGGTTGAGGGCTGTGGCTTTCCTCACGCGGGAGCCGATCGACCCCGCTTCCCTTCTCTCCTCGGCCCGGCGGGACTCCGACGGAGGGCTGACCCTCTTCGTGGGGGCCGTCCGCGACCACCACGATGGGAGGAGGGTCGATCATCTGGTCTACGAGGCGTACGAACCGATGGCGGAACGGGAGCTGGGCCGAATCCAGGTGGCGCTGGAGGACGAGTACCCGGGAGCTCGTGTCGTGATCCGGCACCGGATCGGGAAGCTGGCGATCGGGGAGGTGGCCGTGGTCATCGTGGCGGCGGCGCCGCACCGGAGGGAGGCGTTCGCTGCCTGCCGGGCCGGAATCGAGCGGATAAAGGCGGCCGTCCCGATCTGGAAAAAGGAATATGGTCCGGAGGGCGATTTCTGGATCGAGGGATGTGCTGCGGAACATCAGGAAGATTGTTGAAAATCCAGCCATTTCTTGGTAAAATTACGTCCTCTGGGTAGCCAGGCTGAAGCTCGATATTTCTGGTACCTAAGAATTCAGCGGTCGCCGAAGACCGCCGTTCTGATCGGAACGGATGCGGAGGTCTCGAAGCCATGTTCGTAGCGCTAAGACGTATCCACGTCGCTGCCAGCGACTTCCCTCGGTCACGGCGCTTCTACGGCGAGATCCTCGGGCTTCCCGAATCGGGCGGCTTTGAGGACGACTGGGTCGAGTTCGGCCTCGGGCCGATGATTCTCAAGCTGACGCCGCTCCGGCCCGGAGAGGTCCCCTCCCGCAACCAGGTCGCCCTCACCCTTTCGACGGACGCCCTGGATGCGACGCTCACGACGCTCAAGGAGCGCGGTGTGACGGTGACGCGAGGGCCGGTCGACGAGTTCACCGGCCGCTCTGCCGAGATCCTCGACCCCGACGGCTACCGGATCATCGTCTTTCAGGCGTCGGAGCTGCACCCGGACGAGGAGTGGGTCCCCGTCTCCCGGATCGACGAGATACTCAAGCACCGCCCCCACTCCGGGAAGTCCACGGCAAGGGCGCTGACGTTCCGGGACGACCGCCTCGAGGCGCGGAAGGCGGAAGAGGCGAAGAAACGGGCCGAGGCGAGGGCCAGGTTCGATGCCGCCAAAGCCCGCGACGAGAAGCGGCGGGCCGAGCTGGCCGCCAAGCTCGAGGCCGCCCGCCTGAAGGAAGAGAAGAAAAAAGCCGACCTGAAGGCCAAGCTCGAGGCCAAGAAGGCCGCCGAGGCGCGGCGCCGGGCCGGGAAGAAGGCCCGCGCCGAGGCAGCGAGGATCGCCGCGATCCAGAAGAAAGCCGCTCTCCGGGCAAAGCTCGAGGCCCGGAAAGCTGCCGAGGCCCAGAAGAGAGCTGCGCTGAAGGCCAAGCTCGAAGCCAAGAGGGCCGCCGAGGCGCAGAAGAAAACCGAGCTCAAGGCCAAGCTCGAAGCCAAGAAGGCTGCCGATGCAAAGAAGAAGGCCGAGCTCAAGGCCAAGCTCGAAACGAAGAAGGCCGCCGACGCAAAGAAGAAGGCCGAGCTCAGGGTCGCTCTTCAGACCAAACTCGAGGCCAAGAAGGCCGCCGACGCAAAGAAGAAGACCGAGCTCAAGGCCGCTCTTCAGGCCAAGCTCGATGCCAAGAGGCGCGCGGAGGAGAAGAAGCGGGCCGAGGAGAAGCGAAAGGCCACGGAGCGGAAGAAGGCCGAGGAACGGAAGAACGCCGAGGCGAAGAAGAAAGCCGAGGCCGAGAAAAAGAAGGGTGAGGCCCAGAAGAAGACGGCCGGTCTCGAGGCCGCCAAGGCCAAGGACGGGACCAAGAGCCCGAAGAAGACCAGCCCGATGAAGCCTGCGAAGAAGTCGAAGCAGGGCTGACGCATTGTCTTCGACGAGCCTCGTCGACTTCTGCCGCGCCGAGATCGCGGGCCTGAAGGAGGCTCGCACCTACAAAACCGAAAGGGTTCTCGAGGGACCGACGGGGGCCCGCGTCCGCGTGGACGGCCGCGACGTTCTGATGCTGACGTCGAACAACTACCTCGGGTTCGCCAACCACCCGCGCATCGTCGAGGCCGCCCGCAAGGCGCTCGCGCGTTGGGGGAACGGCCTCGGCTCGGTCCGGTTCATCAGCGGAACCCAGCAGCTTCACAAGGACCTGGAGCGGACCATCTCGGAGTTCTTCGGGACCGAGGACACGATCCTCTACATGTCGTGCTGGAACGCGAACGAGGGGCTCTTTCAGCCGCTTCTCGCCGAGGAGGACGCCCTCCTAACCGACGGGCTGAACCACGCCTCGATCATCGACGGCGTCCGCCTCTGCAAGGCGAAGCGGTTCATCACGCCGCACAATGACCTGGCCGGGGTCGAGAAGGCGCTCCGGGAGGCGCAGTCGTGCAGGCGGCGCCTGATGATCACCGACGGGATTTTCTCGATGG
>OCZT010005310.1_pt1 | contig 12901 bp, 8 predicted proteins | sample 1539031 | NCBI WGS metagenome assembly OCZT01 (sample SAMEA3539308, study PRJEB22396) | soil metagenome | biome: tundra; feature: field; material: soil | place: USA | collected 2010-05 | depth 0.15 m | reverse complement strand
ACGATCCGCTGCTGACGCTGGAATCTGACAAGGCATCGATGGAAGTGCCGTCGCCATCAGCAGGCACGGTCAAGGAAGTGCTTGTGAAGCTTGGTGACCGCGTCGGTAAGGACAAGCTGATTGTCCGTCTCGAGGGCGGTGACGTGCCGTCGGCGGCTCATGCTGCGCCGGCCGTGATGCATCAGCAGGAGGCGGCCGAACCACCTCCGAGTGCAGCGCCCGCATCCGCGTCGCAGAAATCCGGTAGTCCGGCAATCGCGGACTTTTCCGGCGCGCATGCGAGCCCGGCGATCCGTCGTCTGGCGCGCGAGCTCGATATCGATCTCAACGGGATCAAGGGGACGGGCGAGAAAGGCCGCGTCACCAAGGAAGATCTGAAAGCCTCGCTAGGTGGCGGAGCCAAGGGCTCGTCCTCCGGCGCGCCCGCGGGCGGCATGGGTATCCCCGAAATTCCAGCTGTCGACTTCTCGAAGTTCGGCCCCGTCGAGATCAAGCCGATGGTGCGGATCAAGCGGATTTCGGGACCGTTTCTCCATCGCGCGTGGCTCAACATTCCGCACGTCACCCATAATGACGAGGCGGATATTTCGGAGATCGAGAAGTATCGCAAGGAACTCGACGATGCCGGCAAGGCTGACAAGAAGAAGCCTTACCGCGTCTCGCTTCTGCCATTCCTGATGAAGGCCTCGGTCAACGCATTGAAGGCGTTTCCGGACTTCAATACATCGCTGACGCCAGAGAAAGACGCCCTCGTTTACAAGAAATTCTATAACATCGGCATCGCCGTCGACACGCCGGAAGGCTTGGTTGTTCCGGTCGTCAAGGATGTTGACCGCAAGGGCATTATCGAGATCTGCCGCGAACTCGGCGACATCTCGACCAAAGCGCGCGATGGCAAACTGACGCCCGCGGAGATGCAGGGCGCGACATTCACGATTTCATCGCTCGGTGGTATTGGCGGTAGCGCCTTCACGCCAATCGTCAATGCGCCTGAGGTAGCAATCCTCGGTGTCGTACGCTCCAAAATGGCGCCGGTGTGGAATGGCGAAAGCTTCGTTCCGCGGCTGATGCTGCCGCTGTGTCTTTCGTACGATCATCGCGTGATCGACGGCGCCGCGGCTGCCCGCTTTGCTCGGCATCTCGCGGCGGTTCTTGAAGATGTACGACGGCTCGTCCTCTGACGGACAGGAGCGGGAGAGAGACGATGACCAATACGATCAAGGTGCCCGATATCGGTGACTTCAAGGATATCCCGGTGATCGAGGTGCACATGAAGCCGGGACAGACTATTGCGGCTGAAGACACGCTCATTACGCTTGAGTCCGACAAGGCGACGATGGACGTCCCTGCGCCTGCGGCCGGGACCGTCGGCGAGGTCAAAGTCAAGATCGGCGACAAGGTGAGCGCGGGCACTGTGATTGCGACGTTCGCCGGTGCGGACGCTGTGCGCGCAGCCCCCGCCGCTGCTTCGCCGGCGGCCTCGGCTCAGCCTTCGACGGCAATGGGCGATCTTCATGCCGAGGTGCTTGTGATTGGCGCGGGCCCTGGCGGCTATTCGGCGGCGTTCCGGGCAGCCGATCTCGGCAAGAAAGTGGTGCTGGTCGACAAGGGGCCGACGCTTGGTGGAGTCTGCCTGAATGTCGGCTGCATTCCATCGAAAGCTCTTCTGCACGCCGCCAAGGTAATCGACGAAACCAAGGAGATGAACGATCACGGTGTTTCCTTCGCGGCACCTTCGGTCGACATCGACAAGCTGCGCGGCTGGAAAGATGGCATCATCAAGAAGCTGACGGGCGGCCTGTCGGGTCTTGCCAAACAGCGCAAGGTCACGGTGGTCACCGGCGTTGCGAAATTTGCTTCGCCCAAGTCGGTGCAGGTTCAAACAAGCGAGGGCGGCAAGATAATTTCGTTCGACCAGGCGATCATTGCCTGCGGCTCCGAGCCGGTGACGCTGCCCTTCATCCCGCACGGCGACCCGCGCGTGATCGATTCAACCGGCGCGCTTGAACTCAACGGTTTGCCGAAACGGCTGCTGGTGCTCGGCGGAGGTATTATCGGGCTCGAGATGGCGACAGTCTATCACTCGCTCGGCGTCAAGGTGACGATCGTCGAATTGATGGACCAGATCATTCCCGGTGCCGACAAGGATATCGTGACGCCTCTGATGAAGCGGATCGACAAGCGCTACGAGAAGATCCTGCTGAAAACGAAAGTCACGGCGGTTACGGCGAATAACGATGGCCTTCTGGTGACGTTCGAGGGACCGAACGGCACTTCGAGCGATGTGTTCGATCGTCTGCTCGTCGCCGTCGGCCGGCGTCCGAACGGCAAGATGATCGGTGCGGAGGCTGCCGGTGTTGCGGTCGACGAGCGGGGCTTTATCGCCGTCGACAAGCAGATGCGCACCAACGTTTCGCATATTTTTGCCATCGGCGATGTGGTGGGCCAACCGATGCTGGCTCACAAGGCGGTGCACGAAGCCAAGGTCGCGGCCGAAGTAACGGCAGGTCACAAGAGCGTCTTCGATGCCAAGGTCATTCCCTCTGTTGCCTATACCGATCCGGAAGTGGCATGGGTCGGTCTCACCGAAATCGAAGCCAAGGCCAAGGGCATCAAGTACGGCAAGGGTGTTTTCCCCTGGGCGGCGAGCGGACGCTCGCTATCGCTTGGCCGGGACGAAGGCATCACCAAGGTGCTGTTCGACGAGGAACACGAGCGGATTATCGGCTGCGGCATCGTTGGACCTTCGGCGGGTGATCTGATCGCCGAGGCCGCACTCGCAATCGAAATGGGCGCCGATGCAGCGGACATCGGTCTCACGATCCACCCCCATCCGACGCTGTCCGAAACAATCGGGATGGCAGCGGAAGCGTTCGAGGGAACCATTACGGATCTTTACATGCCAAAGAAGAAATAGCGCCGCGCCGGTAGGTATGGGCGTCAGAAGACAAAAAACCGTCCGACATTCAAAGAGGGGAAATAGCTGTGTCAGATCATCTGGACGAAAGCGCGCTCGAATATCACCGCTATCCGTCGGCAGGGAAGATCTCCGTCGTTCCGACGAAGAGTATGACCAACCAGCATGATCTTGGGCTGGCGTATTCACCCGGCGTGGCGGTGCCATGCATGGTGATCGCCGCAAATCCCGATGAGGCACGTAATCTCACGTCGCGAGGTAACCTCGTTGGGGTCATTACGAATGGTACGGCTGTTCTCGGCCTCGGCAACATTGGAGCACTCGCGAGCAAACCGGTGATGGAAGGCAAGGCTTGCTTGTTCAAGAAATTCGCAGATATCGACGTTTTTGACATCGAGCTTGACGAAGCCGACCCTGACAAGATCGTCGATATTGTCGCGGCAATGGAGCCCACATTCGGTGGCATCAATCTGGAAGACATCAAGGCGCCCGAGTGCTTCTACATCGAAAGGAAGCTCCGCGAACGCATGAAAATTCCAGTCTTCCATGATGACCAGCATGGCACCGCCATCGTGGCCGGTGCGGCCGTTATCAATGGGCTCGAAATCGTTGGGAAAAAAATCGAGAACATCAAGATAGTGGCGTCAGGCGCGGGTGCCGCCGCGATCGCCTGTCTCGATCTGCTGGTCGGCCTCGGTGCGCGGCGCGAGAACATCTTCGTCTCGGATTACAAAGGCGTCGTCTATGCCGGCCGCGTCGAATATATGGACGACCAGAAGGCAAAATACGCCCAGCCAACACAAGCGCGAACGCTGGGCGAAATTATTCAGGGCACCGATCTTTTTCTGGGCCTTTCCGCCGGAGGCGTTCTGAAGCCGGAGATGCTTGCCGAAATGGCGGATCGCCCCCTTATTCTTGCGCTCGCCAACCCGGATCCGGAAATTTCGCCGGAAGTCGCCAAGGCGGCGCGCCCGGACGCCATCATCGCCACCGGCCGCTCCGACTATCCCAATCAGGTCAACAACGTTCTGTGTTTTCCGTTCATTTTTCGCGGCGCGCTCGACGTCGGAGCCACCACGATCAACGAGGAAATGAAATTCGCTGCTGTTCATGCCATTGCGGCACTCGCGCGAGCTGAGCAATCAGACATCGTCGCCTCCGCCTATGGACAGCAGGAAACCCGTTTTGGGCCCGACTTTCTGATTCCCCGGCCATTCGATCCGCGTCTGATCAGCGTCGTCGCTCCGGCCGTCGCGGAAGCTGCCATGAAAAGCGGTGTCGCGACCCGTCCCATCAAGGACATGCCGGCCTATCGCCGTTCGATGGAGCGATTTGTCTACAAGTCCGGCAATACCATGAGGCCGGTGTTCGAAGCGGCTGCCCAGACGAGCCAACGTGTGATCTTCGCCGAAGGCGAGGAGTCACGTGTCCTGCGGGCGGTACAGATAGCTGTGGATGAAAAACTGGCCCGGCCGGTTCTCGTCGGGCGCAGGGACGTGGTGAACGCGAAAATCAAGGACATTGGCCTCAGGCTCGAGCAGGGGCGAGACTTCGATCTGATCGATCTTCATGATGAAGCATTGATCAGGTCGGCGGTCGAGGACCACTATCAATTGGCGCGACGCATGGGTGGCTCGCGCGAGCGGATCGATCGGGCGATGCGCTCCAACAACTCGCTTCTGGCTGCCACGATGCTTCGGCTGGGGCGCGCGGATGGCATGCTGTGCGGCACCCATGGCGATTATTCCGAGCACCTGGAATGCGTGTCGAAGGCGATCGGCTTTGGTGCGGGCAAGCACATCTTCGCGGCCATGAACTTGCTGATGCTTCCACAACATACCGTTTTCATTTGCGATACGTACATCAATACCGATCCGACAGCGGAGGAATTGGCGGACATCACCATCCTGGCGACTGACGAGATGCGCCGGTTCGGAATTAATCCGCGCGTGGCTCTTCTCTCTCATTCCAGCTTCGGCAGTTCTGATGCGACATCGGCGAGAAAAATGCGCGCGACGCTCGATCTGGTCCTCAACGCGAAACCTGACCTTGAAATCGAAGGCGAAATGCGCGGCGACATGGCGCTGTCCAAGCGCATTCTGGACGCCACGTTTCCGGATTCCCGCCTGCATACAGAGGCAAACCTCCTGATCATGCCTAATCTCGATGCGGCCAACATCACTTATAACGTTTTGAAGACCGTGGCCGGAGAAGGCGTCACTGTGGGCCCCATACTGCTCGGCGCTGCCAAGCCCGTGCATATCCTTACGCCGACGAGTACCGTGCGAGGCATCGTGAACATGACGGCCCTGGCTTCCGTTGATGCAACAATAAAAAGCTGATTTCAAATCGAGGGGAGATCGTTATGACAAGTCACGCAAGCACTACAATCGACGTTTCCCAAGAAAAGCCGTGGTACAAAGTTCTTTATGTCCAGGTGCTGATCGCGATCGTGCTTGGCGCGCTGTTTGGCTGGCTAGAGCCGATCCTGGCGACGAACGATTGGGTCAAAGCGATGGGCGACGGGTTTATCAAGCTCATCAAGATGGTCATTGCTCCGATCATTTTCTGTACTGTCGTATCCGGCATTTCTCACATCCAGGATGCGAGGAAAGTCGGCCGCATTGGCATTAAAGCACTAATCTACTTCGAGGTTGTCTCCACCTTCGCGCTCGTTATCGGACTTGCGATCGGAAATCTGATCAAGCCGGGCAACGGCTTTGGTGGAGCGATGGCAAATGCGCAGGCCGTCGCGACCTACGCGGCGCAGGCCGAGGCCCAGAAAAGCGTCGATTTCTTTCTCCATATCATTCCGGAAACCGTTGTAGGCGCCTTCGCGAATGGAGAGATTCTGCAGGTTCTGCTGTTTTCAATTCTTTTCGGCTTTTCCCTGATGGGACTTGGTGAGCGCGGTCATACCCTGCGTTCCTTTATTGATGATGCGGCGCACGGGGTCTTCGGCGTGATTGCCATCGTCATGAAGGTCGCGCCCATCGGTGCATTTGGGGCAATGGCCTTTACGATCGGGAAATTTGGCAGCGGCGCAATTCTTAACTTGGTCGGCCTGATCGCTACCTTCTATCTCACGGCGGCGCTTTTCGTTTTCGTTGTGCTCGGTGTGATTGCTCGAATTGCTGGTTTTTCCATCTTCAAGTTTCTGGCATACATCAAGGACGAGATTCTGATTGTGCTTGGCACGTCATCGTCGGAAAGCGCGCTGCCGTCGTTGATGGAGAAGCTTGAGCGGCTCGGCTGCTCCAAATCTGTGGTCGGACTGGTTGTGCCGACTGGTTATTCGTTCAACCTGGACGGCACGAATATCTACATGACCCTGGCGACATTGTTCATTGCGCAGGCGCTTGGGTTCGAGCTCACCATGGGTCAGCAGATAACGATCCTGGTTGTAGCGATGCTAACCTCGAAGGGCGCTTCTGGCGTGACCGGCGCAGGCTTTATCACGCTCGCGGCAACGCTTGCTGTCGTAGATCCGCGCCTGGTACCCGGCATGGCCATCGTTCTCGGGGTCGACAAGTTCATGAGCGAATGCCGAGCTCTCACGAATCTTTGCGGCAATAGTGTCGCGTGCGTAGTTGTGGCCTGGTGGGAAGGCGAGCTCGATCGTACTGCGCTCAACAAGAAGCTCGGCAGACAAATCGATCCAGCTGATCTCGAAACGGCGCTCACCACGGGCTAGTGCCAGCGATGTGCTCGCAACAGGTGTCAGCTCAAGACCCCGTCGCGTGAAAGCGAGATGATTGATTGCGCTGCCCAGTTGCAGGCTCCCGAGAAGGAAGTAATGGCGATGTCAGGCGATAGCGATCTCCACCATATTGTCGTTGTAGGGGGCGGAGCGGGGGGACTCGAACTGGCGACCCGCCTCGGCGACCGCCTTGCTCGAAGAGGCAAGGCAAGGGTTACGCTGGTCGAGCGTTCCCGCACGCATCTGTGGAAGCCGTTGCTTCATGAAATTGCCGCGGGCAGCATGGACGTAGCTCAACATGAGGTAAACTATCTTGTGCACGCTCACTGGCACAACTTCCGATTTCGCTTCGGGGAAATGATAGGCGTTAACCGGAAAGATCGCGAAATTCATCTTGCGGCGACGTTTGACGACGATGGTGAGGAGATTACGCCGAAGCGCTCCTTTACCTACGATACCCTCGTGATCGCAGTGGGCAGCGTGTCCAACGATTTTGGTACGCCGGGCGTCAGACAGCATGCCATCATGCTGGAGACGCCGGACCAGGCGGCACGCTTCAACCGGAAAATTGTCAATGCATGCTTTCGTGCGCATACGCAGAAGCAGCCCGTCCAGCCTGGCCAGCTCCATGTTACGATTATTGGCGCAGGCGCAACCGGCACCGAACTTTCGGCGGAATTGCACCAGACGACACGAGCGGTCGTTGCCTATGGTCTGGATAAGATCAATCCGTCCAAGGATATTCGTATTACGCTTGTGGAAGGCGCAGATCGGATCTTGCCGGCGCTTCCTGAGAGCGTGTCGCATTCGACGGCACAGCTCTTGAAAGGACTGGATGTCGATATTCGCACCGGCGCGAAGGTTAGGGAGGTATCCAGTGAAGGTGTCCATCTGGAGTCCGGGGAGCTCATTCCTTCGAATTTCGTTGTTTGGGCTGCGGGGGTCAAGGGACCGGCTGTCCTGTCCGAACTCGACGGGCTTCAAGTCTCACGCAGTAACCAGCTTGTTGTGTTGCCAACGCTTCAGACTACCTTGGATCCCGATATTTTCGCGATCGGCGACTGCGCAAATTGTCTGAATTCCGCTTCAGGTCAGCCCGTTCCCCCCGCGCCCAGGCGGCTCATCAACAAGCGTCCCATGTCTTCAAGCAGATCAGCCGCCGTCTTGGAAACAAACCGCTGCAACCGTACATCTATAAGGATTTTGGCTCGCTGGTATCGCTCGGCAAGTATGCCACCGTCGGTAGTCTCATGGGCTTCCGGAAGGGCAATAATCTTCAGATCGAGGGTTACTTTGCGTTGTTAATGTATCTATCCCTCTACAAGATGCACCAGGTCGCCTTGCACGGCGGGGGCAAGGTATTTCTGGACACGCTCGGCCGGCTCATCTCGCGCCGCACATTACCGCAGATCAAGCTTCATTGAGGCGTGAGTGAAAAATTGCGTGCTTTTTGTGCCGGGCGTTGTGTAAAGTTGTCGTGCCGGTGAGGCTACGGAGCACCGTGTGCTGAGTTCGTGATCGGCATTGTCGGGATCGCATGGAGCAGAACGCCAATAAGATCGAATCACTTTCCAGGATCGCCTGGACGGCAGGTATTGCGGGCGCATTATTGCTGATGGCGGCTGCCGTCATCCTTGCCGGGGACGTGGCATTTCGCCTGAGATCAGAACGGACCATCGAGCGGGAACGAATTGAACTTGATCGATACGCAACACTGCTGGCAACGGAACTGCACAGGTTCGACTATCTTCCCGACTTGCTTCAAAATCATCCCGTGGTGATGGATGTCCTGAAGGATCCTGACAATCCAAAGCACGTCGACGACGCCAACCGCTACCTGCAAGCCGTCAATAATGCCGCGGGGACGACGGCGCTCTATATTTTGGACCTTAGCGGAAAAGCGACAGCCGCAAGCAACTGGAGAGAGCCGGACAGCTTCGTCGGGGTCGATCTGTCGTACAGGCCTTACTTTGTTAACGCCTTGCGTGACGGGTCGGGCCGTTTCTATGGCATCGGCACGACCAGCGGGACGCCGGGCTATTATTTCGCCATGGCACTTCCACGCGGGAAGACCCCGGTCGGCATCGGTGTTGTCAAAGTCAACCTTGAGCGATTGCAAGTTCGCCCGTCATCGGCCGTCGGCGACGTGATGATCGTCGATGAAGCGGGTGTGATCGTTTTGGCGTCGCGGCCGGCCTGGCAGTACCGCACCATGACGCAGCTTTCGCCCGGAGCTCTGGCGGCGCTGCGCGACGCGCGCCAGTACGAAAATGTCGAACTTGCGCCCGTCGGAATCAAGACCGAAGAAGCCTTCAAGGGCGAAGGTTCGATCGTATCGCTGCCCGGCGAGAAACCGGGCGAGGAGCGACCCCGATTTCTGGCGCAGGAAAAGAATCTCGACGCTTCCGACTGGAAGATAGTGACCCTTTCCGATCTCTCAGATGTCGAACTCTATCAGCACTGGGCTCAGGTCGCTGCGGCGCTCGTTGCAACTTCAATCGATTTTTTTGTTCTTTTCATTTTGCAGCGGCGGCGCGCCATCCGTCTTCAGCTCGCCGGCAAGGAGGCGCTTGCGCGCGCCAATATCGAGCTGGAGCATCAGGTTGCGCAGCGTACCCAAGCGCTGGTCGATACAAACCAGCAGCTGCGCGACACCCAGGATGAACTCGTTCATTCCGCCAAACTGGCCGCGATCGGGCAGCTTGCGGCCGGCGTTACGCACGAGCTCAATCAGCCTTTGGCGGCGATCCGTACCCTTTCGGAAAATGCTGAAGTGTTAATCGATCGATCTCAAATCGATATAGCGCGCGACAACATGCGTGGCATCACCGACCTGGTCGACAGGCTGAGCGCTATCACGGGGCAATTGAAGCAATTTGCCAGAAAAAGCGCGGTCAACCTGCAGCGTGTTCCGATCAATTGCAGTATCCAGAACAGCATGCAGATTGTCGTCCACAGAATTAAGAAAGCTGAAGTGGCGGTTGATGTCCACGCGACCGACGAGAACCTGTGCGTTCATGCCGACGCGCCGCGCCTCGAACAGGTGCTTGTCAATCTGTTGTCGAATGCAATCGACGCTACCGTGGGAGTGGATAAACCGGCTGTCAGGATCTCCGCATCCCGTGCCGGTGACATGGTTCTGATTTCCGTTCAGGACAACGGAGTTGGATTGTCGGAGGAGGTTATCTCGCATCTTTTCGAGCCGTTTTTCACGACAAAGGAAGCGGGATCAGGGCTGGGGCTTGGATTGGCAATTTCGACGGGTATAATAAATCAATTCGGTGGAACACTTACAGCTTCCGCTGAAGCGCAACGCGGAGCGGTATTTTTGATCAAATTGCCTGTGTATCGGAATGAACTCGATGTCCGCGATGTATGACGGTCTTCGGGTAATGTTCGTCGAGGACGACCCTGCTGTGCGCGCCGCAACGGCCCAGACACTCGACCTTGCAGGGTTTGGGCTTGAGTCGCATGCGTCCGCCGAATCTGCCCTGAAAAACCTGAGAGAATACTTCCCCGGTATCTTGCTGGTTGACTACCAATTAACTGGAATGGACGGGATTGCTTTACTCGAGCGTGCGATGGTCATCGATCGGAGCTTGCCCGTAATCATCATCACGGGTCACGGTGACATTTCCATTGCTGTAAAAGCAATGCGCGCCGGGGCGTATGATTTTCTCGAGAAGCCAGTCTCCAACGAGTTTCTCATCGGCGTCGTCACGCGAGCGATGGAAAAGCGAAAGCTGACATTTGAGATCAGCGATCTGCGCAGACGGCTTGAGCAGAAGTCCGGCATCGACGGCATGCTGATCGGGGATTCTCCGTCCATTGCCGCGTTACGCAACAGCATCCTCAAGCTGTCCGATGTCACGCCGGACGTTCTGATCCATGGTGAAACCGGTTCTGGCAAGGAACTGGTCGCGCGCGCTTTGCACGAATGCTCTCCGTTGCGCGATGGCCCGTTCGTCGCGATTAACTGCGGCGCCATTCCTGAATCGATGTTTGAGAGCGAGCTTTTTGGCCACGAGAAGGGGGCATTTACGGGAGCACAAGCTCTCCGCATCGGAAAAATAGAGCATGCGTCGGGCGGGACACTATTCCTTGATGAAGTCGAAACCATGCCCATGGCATTGCAGGTCAAATTGTTGCGCGTCCTGCAGTTCCGTCAACTTGAACGTCTCGGCTCCAACAAGCTGATCGACGTCCCGGTTCGTGTTGTCGCGGCGACGAAGCTGGATCTGAAAGCGGCGTGCGATATGGGGCGGTTCAGAAGCGATCTCTACTTCCGATTCAATGTGGTGACCCTTTCCATTCCGCCGCTTCGGGAACGGCGCGAGGATATTCCACAGCTGTTCGAGCATCACGTCCTGCTTGGCGCGGCTCGCTACAAACGCGAAGCGCCCATTGTCACAGATCAATTGATGCGCGATCTGGTGTCGTTCGACTGGCCTGGAAATGTTCGCGAACTCGGGAATGTCGCGGATCGTTTCGTCCTGGGTTTGCTGGGCGGACGGTTTAATTCCGATGCAGCCAATGAAAGCGCGGACAGATCGCTGAAGGACGTTGTCGGCGATTTCGAACGAGGTCTGATCATTGAGACCTTGCGCAGGCATCATGGCGACGTTCTCGCCGTAAGCGAGAGTCTTGGCATACCCAAGAAGACTCTCTACGACAAAATGCGGCGTTATGCGCTTTCCGGGGATGAGTTTCGATAATTTCAACCGGACGATTGAAGTTAAAGCCTCAATTCATTTTTTAATCGAAAGATCGATGTATGCAAAGCGAAGCGGAACGGCCATGCGGCGATTTGATGACGCGAACCCTTGCCATGCCGGCGGACGCCAACCCGAGTGGCGACATATTCGGAGGCTGGGTTCTTTCGCAAATGGATATCGCGGCGGGCATTTGCGCCGGACAGCGCGCGCGGGGACGTGTCGCGACCGTAGCGATTGAAGCCATGAGCTTTCACAAGCCGGTACACGTCGGCGATGTGCTTTGCGTTTACAGCAATATTGAGCGCACGGGCCGAACCTCGATCAGAGTCCATCTGGAAGCGTGGGCTCTGCGCAATCGCGTCGGAGACCGGGTCAAGGTGACTGATGGGATATTCACCTTTGTCGCAATAGATGCTAGCGGTTGTTCGCGCGCGCTGGATTAGCGCGCGGCTTTATATGGGCATCAGCCGGCTTTCTCTTCGAGCGCCCGAAACGGGTTGTATCGTTCGTTCGGTGTAGGCGCAGCGTCAAGACGCTCGCCTGACGTAACTGCCGGGTGCATCTTCGATGACTGGTCCATGTTCTCCCGGTTGGCGGCCTGGAACCAGATCGCCTGCGTGACTGTCCAGCCAGCTCTTCCAGTACACCCACCATGAGCCCGGAGTGTGTTGGGCTTCCGCCAACCATTCCTCGGGCGCGCAGCGCAGCGCGGAATTGGTCCAGTATCCGTATTTCTTCGATGTCACCGGATTGACAACGCCGCCAACGTGACCCGAACCGCCGAGCACGAAAGTGGTATCGCCGCCATAGATCTCGGTCGCGGCATAGGTCGATCGCCATGGCGCGATGTGATCCTCGCGCGTCGACAGGATATAGGTGGGGGTCCGGATTTCCCCGAGATTGACAGGCACACCGTCGACGATGATGCTGCCGGCCTGGACGAGACGGTTGTCGCGATACATGTCACGTAGATACGACATGGGAAGCCTGCCGGGCATCCGCGTCGAGTCGGCATTCCAGAACAGAAGATCGAACGGCGCCGGTTCCTGCCCCAGAAAATAGCTCTTGATGGCGACGGACCAGACCAGATCGTTGGCGCGTAGCATACTGAATGTCTCCGCCATGACACTCGCGTCGAGATAGCCGTTCTTCGCAGTCTCGTGTTCGAGTTCTTCGAGATGTGCATCGCTGGTGAATACGGCCATATCGCCAGGGTCCGCAAAATCGACAAGTGTTGTAAGGTACGTCACCGAAGCGATACGTGTATCGTTGCGTGACGCCATCACCGCCAGCGTTGTGGCGAGCAGGGTTCCTCCGATGCAATAGCCTACCGTGTTAATCGATGTCTCGCCGGTCAAGGCGGCAATCTGCTCGATCGCGGCGAGGAGGCCCATCGTCATGTAATCGCCGAAGGTTTTGCCGGCGTGACGTTTGTCCGGATTAATCCACGAGATGATGAAAACCGTATATCCCTCGCTGACCAGCCATCGGACGAACGAATTCTTTTCACTCAGATCGAGGATGTAGAATTTGTTGATCCAAGACGGCACGATGAGAACGGGCCGCTGG
>OCZT010005309.1_pt1 | contig 12902 bp, 10 predicted proteins | sample 1539031 | NCBI WGS metagenome assembly OCZT01 (sample SAMEA3539308, study PRJEB22396) | soil metagenome | biome: tundra; feature: field; material: soil | place: USA | collected 2010-05 | depth 0.15 m | reverse complement strand
CGTATGTATTCAGCCGCGACGCGCATGAATCTCGTTACGGTGCCCGCAGCGCGGGGCGCCGTCCGATCAATATGGGATATACAGCCCAAACGCGACCGGCTGCACCACCCCAACGGTCCGGGGCGGATGAAGGCAACCCCCGGGCCGCTATCCGCGGGTCTCCTCCCGGTAGGGGCAGCGGTCATCCCCCGGGGCGCCGCCGCTACCGGGACCCCAAGACCCGGACGTGCGCTCTGGCCAGGCCGCTTGGCACACTGCTACTGAGCAGGAATTTTCTCTGACGAGGAGACCATGAGCCAGCAGGAGCGGGGACAGCTCCGGATCTATCTCGGCGCCGCCGCCGGGGTCGGCAAGACCTTCGCCATGCTCGGCGAAGGTCACCGGCGTCTCGAGCGCGGGGCCGACGTGGTCGTGGCGTTCGTGGAGACCCACGCGCGGCCGCACACGGCGGTGCTCCTTGACGGGCTGGAGGTCATACCGCGGGCCCACCTGCCTTACCGCGGCACGTTCTTCGAGGAGATGGACCTCGACGCCGTGCTCGCCCGCAGGCCCGAGATCGCACTCGTCGACGAGTTCGCGCACACCAACGTGCCGGGCTCGCGCAACGCGAAGCGCTGGCAGGACGTCGAGGAAATGCTGGAAGCCGGCATCGACGTGATCTCCACGGTCAACATCCAGCACCTGGAATCACTCAACGACGTGGTCGAGAAGATCACCGGCGTGCCGCAGCGGGAGACGGTCCCGGACGCCATGGTGCGCGCGGCCGACCAGGTCGAACTGGTCGACATGACACCGGAGGCGCTTCGCCGCCGGATGGCGCACGGGAACATCTACCCGCCGGAAAAGATCGACGCCGCGCTGACTAACTACTTCCGCACCGGGAACCTGACCGCGCTGCGTGAGCTGGCCCTGCTCTGGCTGGCCGACAAGGTGGATGAGGGGCTTCAGCGCTACCGGGCCGCGCACGGCATCCACAGCACCTGGGAGGCACGGGAGAGGGTGGTGGTGGCGCTCACCGGCGGGCAGGAGGGTGAAACCCTGATCCGCCGCGCGGCCAGGATCGCCGCCCGGTCCGTGGGCGGGGACCTGCTCGCCGTGCACGTCGCCCGGTCCGACGGGCTGACCGGCGCCGACCCCGCGGAACTAGCGGCACAGCGCAGGCTCGCCGAGTCGCTCGGCGGCACCTATCACCAGGTGATCGGCGACAGCATCCCCGACGCCCTGCTCACCTTCGCGCGGGCGGAGAACGCCACCCAGCTGGTGCTCGGCGCGAGCCGCCGGTCGTGGCTATCCGCCCTGCTCACCGGGCCCGGGGTCAGCATGCGAACCATGCGCGGCTCCGGCGACATTGACGTGCACATCGTGACCCACTCCCGGATGGGCCGCGGCCGCGGCCTACCGCGGTCCCACGGCGGCCTCACCCTGCGCCGCCGACTGGCGGGCTACGTACTCGGCGCTGTCCTGGCCCCGCTGCTCACGCTCGCGCTGACCAGCGCACGCGGCAACCTGAACCTGACCACCGACGTGCTCGCGTTCCTGGTGGCGGTCATCGCGGTGGCCCTGGTTGGCGGGTTCGTCCCGGCGGTGCTGGTAGCGATCGCCGGGTCCCTGCTGCTCAACTACTACTTCACCCCGCCCATCCACAAGTTCACCATCTCCGAGACGAACAATGTCTTGGCGCTCGTGGTCTTCATCGCGGTCGGGCTGGTGGTCAGCACGGTGGTGGACACCGCTGCCCGGCGCACCCGTCAGGCGGCCCGGGCCAACGCGGAGTCTGAGCTCCTGGTCACCACGGCGGGCAGCATCCTGCGCGGCCAGCAGGCCCTCGCGGCTGTGCTCGACCGGGTACGCGAGGCATTCGGCATGGAGTCCGTGACGCTCCTGGAGTGCCACGCGGGCCAGGGCAACGCCCAGCGCGGCCCCACGGCCGAATGGCAGGCCGTGGCGCATTCCGGCGAGCCGCCCCCCGGTAAACCAGCACTGCGCAGGCCCGAGGACGCGGACGTCGAGGTCCCCGTGACGGAGACGCTCACGCTGGCACTGCGGGGGCGAACCCTCCCCGCGGATGACCGCCGGGTCCTCGGCGCGTTCGCAGCCTACGCCGCGGTCGCGCTCGAACAGCAGCGGCTGGTCGCGGCGGCCGAGGCGGCCAGGCCCATCGCCGAGGCCGACCGGATGCGGACGGCCCTGCTCGCCGCGGTCTCTCATGACCTGCGCACCCCGCTCGCATCGGCCAAGGCGGCAGTGACCAGCCTGCGCTCGGCCGACATCGAGTGGGGCGCGGAGGATCTCGATGAACTGCTCGCCACGGCCGACGAGTCCCTCGACCGCCTCGCCCACCTGGTGGACAACCTGCTCGACATGAGCAGGCTGCAGGCCGGGGCGCTGGCCGTATTCCCCCGGCCCGCCGGACTCGATGACATCGTCGCCCGCGCCCTCGATGACCTGGGTATCGGCCGAAAGGCGGTCGTGGTGGACATCCCTGACACGCTGCCCGCGGTCCGGGTGGACCCGGGCATCCTGGAGCGGGTCATCGTCAACCTGGCCGGGAACGCGCTGCGGTACTCACCGCCGGGATCACCCCCCCTGCTGACCGCGAGCGTCCTGAGCGACCGGGTCGAACTGCGGGTGGTCGACCGCGGCCCTGGCATCCCTAAACAGGACCGTGACCGCATGTTCGTGCCATTCCAGCGGCTGGGGGACACGGACAACACCACTGGCGTCGGCCTCGGCCTGGCCCTCTCACGTGGGCTGACCGAAGCCATGGGCGGCACGCTCGATCCGGAGGAGACCCCCGGCGGCGGGCTCACCATGACCCTGTCCCTGCCCGCGGTGGTCGAGCCCGACGGCCAGGACCCGGGGGAACCCGGTTACCGCGAGCGGGACGGTGCCACCAGCGCCGCCGCGGGGGGAGACGGGGCAGATGCCGGCTGAGCCTGGCACGCTTGATCAGGTGACCCGGGTCCTCGTTGTGGATGATGAACCGCAGATCCTCCGCGCACTGCGGATCAACCTGCGGGTACGCAGCTACGAGGTAGACACGGCGGCTACCGGTGCGCAGGCCCTGGAGACGGCCGCACGGCACCCGCCGGACCTGGTGATCCTCGACCTCGGGCTGCCCGACCTGGACGGGGTCGAGGTCATCGAGGGGCTGCGCGGCTGGACCACGGCGCCCATCATCGTGCTGTCCGGCCGGGCCGACAGCATGGACAAGGTCGAGGCGCTGGACGCGGGCGCCGACGACTACGTCACCAAGCCGTTCGCCATGGAAGAACTGCTCGCCCGGATGCGCGCGGCCGCACGCCGGGCCGGGACCGCGGACGACCAGCCCCGGGTCCGCCTCGGCGACCTGGTCGTCGACCTCGCCGCCAAGCGCGTCACCCGCGACCCCGGCCCGGCTAGTGGCTCCCCTAGTGGCTCCCCCAGTGCCGAGGCCGGGAACTCCCCCGCTGGTCAGGCTGGCGGCTCCCCCGCCGCGGACTCCCCAGAGGGCCGGGACATCCGGCTCACCCCCACCGAGTGGCATCTGCTCGAGGTGCTGCTGCGCAACCCGGGCAAGCTGCTCAGCCAGCGTCAACTGCTGGCCGAGGTCTGGGGACCGGGATACGCGGACGCGGCCGGCAACCTCCGCCTTTACATGGCTCAACTGCGGCGCAAGCTGGAGCCCGACCCGGCCCGGCCCCGCTGGCTGCTCACCGAGCCAGGCATGGGTTACCGCTACCAGCCGGATCCGGGCGACTCATAACGCCGGCCGCCGATCGCTTGCGTGCAGGTCACGGGGCGGGCTGCTCGTCTGGCGCCAGGTGCGCCAGCCGGAAGCGCAGCCGGCAGATCACCACGTCCTCCGTGCCCTGCCTGATGGCCCGGTCGAGCACGACGCCGCGCTGGTTGTGCAGGACCCACTGCCATGGCGAGGCCGGCTGCACTTCTGGGATCAGCACGACCAGCCGCTCGTAGCGCTCCTCCCGCTCCAGTGTGCGCAAGTACTTCACGATCGGGGGGGCCAGTGACCGGTGTGGCGTGTGCAGGGTGATCAGCGGCACGTTCGGATGCCACTCCTCCCACTGCTCACGGAAGCTCGCGTGGACCCGTTCCTCCTCGGGCTCGGCATAACAGACGGTCACCGCGACAACCTCATCGCCCAGCGAGAGCGCGGCGGAGATGGCCTCTTTGGTCAGCCTGGACATGCCGCCCACTGGAACCACGACAAGCGACGTCAGCCGCTCCGGCGGGTCCGGTATCTGCCCCAGCTCAAGCAGCGCGCCGATCCGGTCGTAGTTGGCCCGGATGCGGGTAAACAGCAGCACCAGCAGCGGGATGACCAGCACGACCAGCCACGCGCCCTCGGTGAACTTGCTGACCAGCTCGATCGCCAGGGCGGCCAGGGTGAGCACCGCGCCCAGCCCGTTGATCATCGCGCGCCTGAGCCAGCCGTGGTCGTGCTGCTCGTGCCAGTGCCGCACCATGCCCGCCTGCGACAGCGTGAACCCGACGAACACGCCGATGGCGAACAGCGGGATCAAAGCCTGCGTGTTGCCCTTGGCCACCACGAGCAGAATCGCCGCTGCCACCGCGAGCACGGAGACCCCGTACCGGTGCACTTGGCGGTCGGCCTTCAGCCGGAACAGGTGCGGCAGGAAGTTGTCCCTGGCCAGCAGGCTGGCCAGCACCGGCAGTCCGCCGAACGAGGTGTTAGCGGCCAGGGCCAGCAGCACCGTGGTGATCAGCTGGATGGCATAAAAAACCACATTCTTCCCAACGGCCGCCGCCGCCAGCTGAGCCAGCGACGTCTCGGTCGTCGACGGGGCCACATGGAACTTCCTGATCAGCACCGCGATGCCGAGCAGCATGACGCCGAGAATGATCCCGAGCCACATCTCGGTGTGCTGCGCCCGGCGGGCCCTGGGCTCACGGAATGACGGCACCGCGTTGGCGATCGCCTCCACCCCGGTGAGAGCCGAGCAGCCGGAGGCGAACGCTTTCAGCAGCAGCAGGATGCCGACCGCCTCGGCGACCTTTGGCAGCTGGCCGGACGGGGCGACCACTGGGTGGGAGCGGACCAGGCCACCGACGATCACCACCGCGATGGCGACGATGAAGATGATCGTGGGCACGATGAAAGCGCGCGCCGCGTCGGCCACGCCGCGCAGGTTGAGCCCGGTGATCACCGCGAGCACGCCCAGGCAGAGCCAGACCCGGTCTCCGTACAGGGCCGGGAAGGCCGACGTCAGCGCGGCGACTCCGGCCGAGACGCCAACCGCTGCATTGAGTACGTAATCGACGATGAGCGAGGCCGCGGCGATCAGGCTGGGCATCCGGCCCAGGTGCCTGCCCGCCACCGCGTACGCACCGCCGCCACCGGGGAACGCGGCGATCACCTGACGGTATGAGATCACCAGAACGGCGAGCAGGACGACGATGGCGATCGTCACCGGCAGCGTGTAGGCCAGCCCCACGGTGCCCGCGGCGGCCAGAACTATGACGATCGCCTCGGGGCCATAAGCCACCGAGGACAGCGCGTCAAGGGACAGCGCGGCCAAGCCCTCGAGCGCGGTCAGCCGGTTGCGGTCCGCACCCTGCTCAGGGTGTTCCAGCTGGTGGGGTGTTGCTTCGGGCACGCTCATGAGTGCTCATCCTGCCGCGCCCCGGCAGCGGGATCTGGCTCGGCCCCTCGAGGCCGAGCCAGGTCAGCCGATGAACACGAACGCGATGATGGCCAGGACAACAGCCACACCGACCACCGCGGCCGTCAGGGTCAGGACCTGGCTCCGCTGAGCGCGCATGGTCCAGGGCTGGGAGGAGTCATCGCCGGGACGTCCGTCCGCGAACGCACGAAACTGGGCGGTATTGGCTGAAGGGTCCTGGTCACGCTCACGCATGCCGCTGACTGTAGCCGCCCTGGCCGGGATTTCGTCGGCCTTATTACGTAATCATGTCGAATCCGCCGCGGAGAGCGATCACCGGCCGGCCCCAGGTGGCAGGATGTCAGCCCGGCTCACCAACCGGGAGAGCACGATGACGCTGCGGGTGCGCACGACGAACGACTCGGCCCCGATGCGCTCCACCACGCGCTCGAAATGCTGCACGTCGGCCGCGCGGATGTGCAGCAGGGCGTCGGCTTCCCCGGTGATCGTGCACGCGCCCGTCACCTCGGGGTACTTGCTGACCGCCACCCCGATGTCCGCGGGTGACGTCCGGCCGCGGCAGAACAGTTCCACGTAGGCCTCGGTGGTCCAGCCCAGCGCGGAAGGATCCACGCTGGCGGTGAACCCGGTGATGGCGCCCGAGGCGCGCAGCCTGTCCACCCGCCGCTTGACGGCCGGCGCGGACAGGCCGACCCGCGCCCCGATCTCGGCGTAGGTGGTGCGGGCGTCCTCGACCAGCGCGGTCACAATCCGCTCGTCAAGATCGTCGAAGGCTGGGTATCGACCGGGCACGCCCCCGATCCTGCCAGCCACCCGGCACCTGCGCAGCCACCGTCCCAATTCCATGATCACGGAACCTGCTGGCCCGGGATGCCACCCCCGGAACCCCGGGGCACAGCCCCTGGCCATGATCACGGAATATTTCTGGGCGCAGTTGACAGTTATATTCCGCGATCATCTATATTCCGCGATCATCGAATGCCCGGGCCTGGGGCGACTGGAGGTGGGACGGCTTCCGGCCAGTCAGCCCACGCCGCCGTACGCCGACCCGCTCACCGGCTTGACCGCAGCCAGGTTGTCCTGCGCCGGGTGAGTCTGCCCGGCCGGGCCAGCCGCGAACACCCGGAGCAGGTTGAGCGTCGCCTGGTCCACGAATGCCTGGGCCGCTGAGCTCACCCCGTGGCCGCAGACCGGCCCCCGCATCGCGCACACCCAGCGCATGGTGCCGGAGGAGAACACCCCCGCCCCGCTCGTGGTCGTGTAGTACGCGGAATCGGAATAACTGGCCGCACCGTCGCAGACCAGCGAGGAGTGTGACAGCACCTCCATCGGCCGCGGGACGGGCGCGGCGGGGTTCACCCGGTCATATTCCGGGCCGACCATGCCCGGGAACGATGTGCCCTTGCGGACGCCGGTGCCCGCGAAGATCCAGTTCCCCGGGTCATACACCACATACGGCACGCTGACCGGGTTGCACTCGTAGAACACCCCGGTGATCACGCTCTCCGGGCGCGGGTCGGGCGGTTCCCGCCAGTCCTGCGTGGTCTGGCTGTTGTCTTTCCCGTAGAGGGGGTCCTCCGTGGCGACCTTGTAGCAGATCTCGATCCGGTCCGCGCCCAGGGCCGAGGGCGCGAACCTGATGTGCCGGAACATGGCATTCGCGCCAAAGAACGCGATGTTGGTGCCAGCGTCACGGACATTCAGCAGCGCCGTTCGCATGGCCGCCGAATAGTACTCGTCATGTCCGAGTGAGATCACGGCCCGGGATCCGTTGAGGATTGAAGGGTTCTCATCCAGGTCAACGTCGGTTTCGTAAGCGAGCGGCACCCCGCTGCGCTCGGCGAGAGCGATCGGCGGCTGGTCGAAGGACAGGAACCACTGCGCCCCGTTATCGGCGAAGGGGCGGTCGAAGCTCACCTCACGGGACCTGTCCGCGAACCCTTGCGGCCCGCTGTAGAGGTCGTAGCCGCCCCACAGGTTGTAGGCCTGCCACGTGGTCACCCCCTCCAAGATCACCACCTTGCCCGCGGTCGATGCCGAGCGCACGGTGATCGGCACGTACCGCTGTCCGCTGGAGGTGACGAGTTTCAGCAGGTAGGCGCCCTCGGGCCAGCCTGTGGTCCGGATGGTGAGCGACGGGTGCCACGGCGCGGTGACCATGTCGACCCCGGCGACGAACCCGGCTGGCGCCTGCACCTGACCGGGCACGCTGCCCGATGACCAGATGAGGCGGCTCTGGGCGCCGCCGTACCAGCCCATCCGGTACGCCTGGACGCCGAAGGTGACGGCCGTTGTGCTGACGTAAAGCCGGAACGACTGGCCGGGCAGCACGCTCACGTGGTCGGCGTACCCCTCGATCGCACCCGGCGCTCCCCGGCTGGTGAGCCTCCAGGCACCGGTGCCCGGCTTCGCGTTCTCGGCTACCGGGAAGGGCGGCTGGCTGGCGGAGGATGCCTTCCGGGCGTGCGCGCCCGCGTGCTGGCCCCCCCGCGGCCCGTGGGAGTTGACTGCCGACGCGCAGGACGCGGTGCACAGGGCCGCGGTGACCAAGCCCGCGATCACCGCTACCACCGAACGGGCCGGAAGCCGTCCGATAACCCGGCTCACTGCCCAGAGACTTCCGCGATACACAGGAACTTTCGTGATCATAATTGGCTGCTGACGGGACGTGGCATCAGCCCGCAATTCAACCACTTTGACCGCTTCTAGCCGGAGGTTTCCGGCTAGAAGCCACCATTTTCTCATTCACCTGCGGATGCGGCCGGCCCGGGCGCCGCGCCACACCTCGGCGAGGCCGGACACGGTTCCCCTGGCCGCCGGTGCGGCGCCGCTGCGCACGGGCAGGTTCCGGGCCATTCCCCGCCCGCGCCGGGTCGCGTACCTTGACGGCGTGGGAACAGCGCGCGCCGCCCCGGTGCCAGGTGCGGCGCTGCGGCGCCTGCGCGACGCGCTCGGCATCCGCTGGTTCGACGTGGCCGCGGCAGCGGCGGTAGCCGCCGTCGTCGAACTCAATGTCGTGGTGGGTGGCGGCTCGGGCGCCGCACCGCTCGACGCGCTCGCCTACCTGCTCGGCGTGGTCATGGCGGTTCCGGTCCTGTTCCGGCGGCGATGGCCGCTGGGCGTGCTCATCGCCTGCTCGGTGCTGCTCTTCGTCTCGTACACACTGCACCGCCGCAACATCTCCCCGGCGCCGCTGCTGTCTCTGCCGCTCTACGACGCGGCTCTGGCCGGCTACCTGAGGGCGGCCATCGTCATCCCTGCCGTCTACATGGCAATAGGCGTTTTCGTGGTTGAGGTGAGCACACGTCAGGGACTCGTCGCGTTGACGGTGGATTTCCTCCCGTCCATCGTGGTGCTCGGGCTGGCGATCTGGCTCGGCGACGCGATCCGCAGCAGGCGTGCGCTGGCCGCCGAAACTGCGGACCGGCTCCGCCTGGCCAGGGAGGAACACGCTGCCGACGCCGCCCGCCGGGTGGCGGAGGAGCGCCTCCGGATAGCCCGCGACCTGCACGACACCGTGGCGCACAGCATGGCGACGATCACCGTCCAGGCCGGATCCGCGCTGCACCTGCTGGGTAGCCGCGACGCCGGACCTGACAGCGGAGACGAGAACCTGCGCGCCGCCCTTACCGCCATCCGGGAGACGAGCAAGGCGGCGCTCGGCGAGATGCGCACCACCTTGGGCCAGATTCGCCGGGACAGTCCCGAGGAACCGGCCGGTACGCAATCCGCCGGTCTCCACCGCCTGCCCGCGCTGTGCGATGCCGTCACTGCCGCGGGTGCCCCCGTCACGGTCCGTGTCGAGGGCGAGGAGCAGCCGTTGCCTGCCCCCGTGGACCAGGCGGCTTACCGGATCTTGCAGGAATCCCTCACCAACGTCCTACGGCACGCGGGCACGGATGCCCGCGCCACCGTCTGCCTGCGTTACGAGCCCGGAGCGCTGGCCATCCGGGTGACCGACGACGGCACGGGCCCCGCGCCGGCTGAGCACGGAGTCCCGGCGGACCACCCCGGTAACGGCCACGGGCTCACCGGGATGGCCGAACGCGCGGCTGCCATCGGCGGCGAGGTCAGCGCCCGGGCACGCAGTGAAGGCGGCTTTGAGGTGCTGGCGCGGCTCCCGATCGCCGTCGCGGGGGCGGGCGGATGATCCGCGTTCTGCTGGCCGATGATCAGGCGCTGGTCCGGGCCGGGTTCCGGATGCTGCTGGAGTCAGCCGACGACATCACGATCGTCGGAGAGGCGGCCAACGGGGGCCGCGCGGTGGCCCTCGCCCGCGAACTGCGCCCCGATGTCGTGCTGATGGATCTCAGCATGCCGGAGGTGGATGGCCTGACCGCCACCAGGCGGATTACCGCCGACCCGGAACTGGCGTCGGTCAAGGTGGTGGTTCTCACCACCTTCGACGACGATGAGCATGTGTTCGGCGCGTTGCGCGCTGGCGCTTACGGCTTCCTGGTCAAGGATGTCGAGCCCGCGGAACTGCTGCAAGGTGTGCGGGTGGTGGCCCGCGGCGACGCCCTCCTCGCGCCCAGCGTCACCCGCTCCCTCATCGCCGCGTTCACCGCACGCGGCGGTCGGGCAGCCAGGGAGCCGTCCGGCCACCCGGCCAGCGACATGAGTCAGCCGCGGCCCGCCGCACGCGCCGCGCAGCATCCCGGTATCGCCGCACTGACCGAGCGCGAGCGTGAGGTCGTGACGCTCGTGGCGGCTGGCCTGTCCAACGACGAGATCGCGGTCAAGCTGGTGGTGAGCCCGCTGACCGCGAAGACGCACGTCAGCAGGTCGATGATCAAGCTGGGCGCCCGGGACCGCGCCCAGCTCGTCGTGCTGGCCTACGAGCATGGCCTGGCGGAGCCCGGCGGCCGCTAACCCTCCCGGTGACGTCCGGCGACCCTAAGGTCGCCGACCTTGTGCTTACGGCATTCTGACGGGAAGGTGCGAAGAAGTCCCAAAAGGCATAGTGATCACTATCGTGGCCACATCAGGTGCAACGCACTGATGGAGCTAAGGAACGCACATGCGCTTCTGCACGAATTGCGGATTCGCGCTGATCGGGGCGTCCAGATACTGCCACGGATGCGGGATTCTCGTTGGCGAGTCGTCGGACAGTGGGTCGTCCGTGACGATCGCTTCCAGGGACGACCAGCCCATTCAGCCTCCGGCACAGGGCCCGCCTGCCGCCTGGGGCCGCCAGGATGTGGCTGATCCCTGGGCCGCGGAGGAACCCGGCCCCCCAGCCACGGGCCAGCCTGATCCCCGGGCCGCGCAACAACGGGATCCCTGGCCCAAGGAGCAACCTGATCCCCCCGCCACCGCGCGACCCGATCCCTGGGCCGGGTCACGAGCCGATGTCTGGGCCGGGACACCGGCCGATCCCAGGCCCGAGGACGGGCCTTCTCCCTGGAACGGGGACCGAACCGATCTCTGGAACGGGCAGGCCGATCCTAGATCCGAGGACCGGCCTGATCCCTGGGACGGGATCCGATCTGAGCCGTGGGCCGAGGAGGGCCGGCCTGAGCCGTGGGCCGGGGCGCTAGCCGATCCCCTGGCCGGGGCGCAGCCGGCTCCCTGGGGCGGGGCGCAAGCCGATCCCGATCCCAGGTCCGAGGACCGGCCAGCTTCCCGGGATGGGGCGCAAACTGATCCCCGGCTTTGGAACCAGCTTGCTCCCGGGACCAGCGAGCAAGCTGATCCCCGCTCCGATGACCGGCCCGTTCCCTGGGCCGGGAACCGCCCCGCCCCCTGGACCGGGACGCAGGCTGACCCGCGGGCCGATGACCTGTCCGCCCCCTGGACCGGGGCGCAGGCTGATCTCCTGGCCGATGACCGGTCCGCTCCCTGGAACGGGAACTCGGCCGCCCCCTGGACCGGGACGCAGGCTGACCCGCAGGCCAATGACCGGTCCGCTGCCTGGGCCGGCGAGCAAGCTGATACCGGATTCGAGGACCGGGCCGATCCCTGGGCCGGGAACCGCCCCGCCCCCTGGAACGGGGCGCAGGCTGATCCCTGGGCCGGGGTGCAAGCTGATCCCAGATCCGGGCCGCCGCAACCGCCTCCCTGGGGCGGGCCGCAGCCGGCGGGTGCCGCTGAAGCGCAGGACCTATTCGATGAACTCTTCCGGGATCCCGGGCGAGCCGCCGTATTGCCGGGAGGCCGCCAGGCAACAAGGCTTCCCGGCGCCGGCCTGTCGCGCCCGGGCCGGACGCTGCGCCGTCCTGCGCGCTGGCCAAGCCCTGCCATGACGGTCTCCGCCCTGGGCGCGACGCTGGCACTGGTGGCTACGGGCACCGTGCTGACGGCCTATCGAGCCGCCGCCCACCAAGCTGCGATGACCCACTCCCAGGTGCCCTCCCCCAACCCATCCCACGTCACGCAGCCCTCCCCGGTCGGCAGCGACGCGGTGGCCATCGCGCCGGCCGCGGCCAGGCAACCTCAGGCACAGCAGGTCGCGGCGTTCCTGAAGACCTACTTCGCGTCGATCAACAGCCGCAATTACCTGGTCTACTCGCATCTGTTCATACCGGAGATGCGAGAGAGCGCTCCGCATTTCGCCGCCGGGTACCAGTCCACCAGCGACTCGAACGCCACGCTGGCTGGCCTCTCCTCCATCGGTGGCCAGATCCTGGCGGTGACGGTGACATTCACCAGCCGGCAGAACCCCGCTGACAGCCCCGATCACGCTGCGTGCGACAGATGGAACGTCGTCCTCGCGCTGACGGCCGCCAACCCCAGCCTCGGCGCCGGGTACGTCATCACGCGCTCCCCCGCCCCGCAACAGGCCTCCGTGCAAGCCTGCTCCTGAACGCCCCTTCGACGTTTCCGCTGCCGTCCCGTGATCGCGGTGCCCTGCTAGCCCGGGGACCACCCCCGGACCCCCCGGGCATAACCCCACTTCCATGATCGCGGTGGATCGGAGTCGCTGAGGGCCGCCAGGCACCGTGATCATGGAAAACGTTGGGCTGCAGCGGCTTATAACGTCCCGGGGGGCTTGCCCCGACGCTCTGGTTACGGCAACCTAACGGGAGGATACTAACAGTCACAAAAGGCATACTGTCGGCCGCAAACGGCCACATCAGTCGCAGTGCGTTGATGGAGGCGGGTAACGCGCATGCGGTTCTGTACGTATTGCGGATTCGCGCTGACCAGCGCACCGAGCTACTGCGGAGGATGCGGGGCTCCGATAGACCAGGCGCTGGGCGGCGAGTCGCCGCCTGCCGCGACTTCCCCCATGGGCGCCCCGCCCGTCCCTCCCCC
>OCZT010005308.1_pt1 | contig 12903 bp, 8 predicted proteins | sample 1539031 | NCBI WGS metagenome assembly OCZT01 (sample SAMEA3539308, study PRJEB22396) | soil metagenome | biome: tundra; feature: field; material: soil | place: USA | collected 2010-05 | depth 0.15 m | reverse complement strand
ATCTCTAGGAGATGGAACTTTTGGTTGGGATACAAATGCATATCTGACCACTCTTACTGGTGCGTGGCTTTTAAATGGTAATACTAACGGAGCTAAAAAAACTCTCGGTTCAATAGACAACTATGATATAGGATTTCTAACTAATAATACTGAAAAAATGACGATACTGGCTGCCGGGAATGTGGGCATCGGGACGACGAGTCCGAGCCAGATGCTAGCGGTGGGAAATGATAATCAGTTTACGGTTGATAGTTCAGGAAACGTAGCTATTGGCAGTTATGGTTCTCAAAATTCAATTAGCCTTGGAGGTTCATCCTTTAATAATGCTTTTATAACTAGTGGTGTTCACTTATCAATAGCAGATGTTGGGCAGGTTTCCGGTATTACGTTCAACGCTTCTTCAGTTGGTGTAGGATTTGGTAGTACCGGTCTCCCATCAGGAACTTTTGAAGTTTACAATTTATCTAACGGTGGTAATGGCATCACTCGTTCTTGGGTAAGAGAAGGCGCAAGTCAATCTACAAGTGAAGTATTTGGTGTGTATGCAAATGATGGGACAACGCCAAGGTTAGTAATACAGAACGGCAACGTCGGCATCGGGACGACGGGACCTGGTCAGAAGCTTGATGTAGCTGGCGATATCCGCAGGTACGCTAACTCAGGTAGTGCATCTATAAATGTAGGAACATTTGATTACGGCGCGTGGACTGGTGAAGGTGCGGTACTTAACTATAATTTCACCGGTAACATAACAACCTTAGCGTCTGCTGCCGTTGGGGACCAGTTTCGACCCATTCAATTCGTTGGTTCTGATCTGCGTTTCGTCCCGGGACAATATACTAGCGCAGAAGCTATGAGGATAATAAGCAACGGCAACGTCGGTATCGGGACGACGAATCCAGAGGCGTTACTGCAGATAGGTGTTCCTGCTGGTTCTTTAATTGGTAGTACAGGCCAAACAGCCAGAATTTACGGTACTAATGTTGGTTATACTGGCGGTATGGTTAGTATTATGTCCACAGATTCCCGAGCCATTAATGTGGGAGGTTCATTGTCCTTGGGTGGTAATTATGGTCCCGGCAGTGATTTTCAATTTGCCACTATTGCCGGACGAAAAGAAAATTCTGCCTCCAACGACGCTAAAGGTTATCTGCAGTTTAGCGTTTCTGATGGCAGTAACCCGCAAGAAGTAGCTAGGTTTAGCAGTAGCGGCAACGTCGGCATCGGAACGACAAATCCGGGGGAACTTTTGTCTCTCGGAAATGCGGGCACGACTAAGGGTGTGCTATCTCTGGCTGGCAATACTTCAGGAAAAATTATCATCCAACCTCAAGCCGTCGCCGGAACTTATACTTTGACTTTGCCTGCAACAGCTGGAACATCTAATCAATTCTTGCAAACAGACGGCAGTGGAAATTTGACTTGGGCAACGGGAGGAGGAGGAAGTTCAGCTCTCTCTGCAATCACCGCCGCCACGACCACTAACACCATCGACTCTCTAAACTTTGCTCAAACTTGGAATTGGTCAACTGCCAATACACAAAATCCGTTCACGATGAACTTCAATGCTCTTACCACCGGTTCCGCTTTGTCTCTTCTCACCTCCAATGCATCTCTCGCTTCCACTAATGGTTTCTTGTATGTTGCTAATACTGGAGCTGCCACAGGAACCACACCATTCGTTCGTTTGCAACCAAACTCCACCGCTCAGTCTGGTATCACTTTGACGAATGCAGGTAACGTCGGCATCGGAGTTACTACACCGTTATCTATACTTCATCTTTCTAGTGATATAGCAAATAATACACTCTTATATTTTGATAGTTACAATGCTACACCCAATAACGGTCTTTTTATGCGGTCAGCAAGGGGGGCGTTAGCATCTCCTACTGCTATTCAAAGTGGCGATAGATTAGGAACTTTTGGTGCAGTCGGATGGGGGACAACTTTTCCTGGTGCAGCTAATGTTAATTTAGATTTTAGGGCAGCTGAAAATTTTACAGCTACTGCAAATGGAACATATATTACTTTTGGAACGACTCCGATTGGTAGTGTGTCAAGGACAGAAAGAATGCGTATTGATTCTACTGGTAACGTTGGCATCGGGACGACGAACCCGATTGCACAACTGCAGTCTGTGGGAACCTCAGGAGTTATTGTTAACGATTACGTCAATGCTACTTATACCGGTGGTGGCAAGATGTATACTGGATCCTTCGTTTACGCCAATGAGTTGGGCGCTGGCGCCGGATATGTTAGTACGGGTCTTGGCGGTCTGGCTGGCGGCGTGTTCCAGGGTGGTAATTCCACAGTTGGTTCTTACGGCGGCGGCGGCGCAGGCATTGTAGCTATTGGCGGGGACGCCTCCTCCGTCGGTACCAGCGGCTCGGGTATTTATGCCAAAGCCGGGAAAGCCAATTCTATTACTGGTGGCGATGGTATACTGACGGCCGGCTACTTTGACGGTAATGGCCAAAATTCTATTTTAGCCATGAACGGCAACGTCGGCATCGGGACGACGGCGCCGGGAGTGCTTCTCGATGTGTACGGCAATACACCCACTACCAACACCGCGCAGTTTGGCAATTCCGCCATTCAATCAATTGATAATGTTAACGGAGTTTTTAGCCAGAATTATTATTATGGCGGCGTTGCGTCCGGTACTTATCGTCAGACAGGGGAGGTTGCTCTCATGCAACTTACTCACGGAGATATTAAGTTTAGGACGGCACCATCAGGAACGGGCGGCACGACTATGGCCACTCTCTTAGATGTCCTTACTCTAAAAAATACCGGATTCGTCGGCATCGGGACGAGCAGTCCGGCTTATTCTCTTGATGTGTTAGGAGCCATACAAGCAGGAGGTCAGGATGTAAACGCACCAGTTTATAGCACTAATGCTGCTAGCACTGGTGGTGGTTCAGGGCAATTCGTCGGACGAAAATCTCGTGGTACTCTAGCCTCTCCGACTGCCACACAGAGCGGAGACACATTGGTTGGATATTTTGGGAGCGGTTACGGTACAACGGGGTGGGTGTACCCAACGGAAATCAATGTGGTTGCCAACGAAAACTTCAGCGACACGGCCTACGGTGCTGATATGGCATTTCTGACCACGGCAACGGGGACAGCTGGCCGAACAGAAAAAATGAGAATAACGGGAGCTGGCAACGTCGGCATCGGGACGACGAGTCCGGCGGCGAATTTTAACATCAACGCTTCAAATACCACCACCCCCGTCATGCAGATCGACGCGAAGTCGCTGACCACTGGCAAAGCCCTTGTTATCAATGGCCCTAACGGCGCCACGGCCGGCGTAACACAGCCGCTCGTCTTCGTGACCTCCAACGTTGGTAGTGGTAGGAGTCTGATTAGTTTTTCGACTAATGTGAATACGACTACGAATCTGGCTAGTGCCTCCAATCTTACATTGGCCACTACGAACGTCCCTACAACCAACGCTAATAAGTCCTACAGTATCAATAGCTCCTTAAGCGACAGCACGACATTGGCAAATACTAACTATGGTTTCTATAGTACTCTAAGCAGTACCGGTAATGCGGCTAAAACAAGTCTTGGTGTGTATAGTTATGTGGCCTCTAATTCTACGACGGCGGATACCACTACGAGTGGATACTTTAAGACACTTGTAAACGCCGCTGTCGCGTCCGGTACTGAAAATACCTACGGTGTTTATGCATGGCCAAATTCATTAGCTCTTGCCGGCGGCACGGCTAATGTTTACGGAGTCTATTCGACTCCGACCACTTCTATGGCTTCCGGGACCATGAATATCTACGGTTTCTATGGGGCAAATGGCAGTTCAGCTGTCTCATCCGGTACTGCGACAAAATACGGCCTCTACATCGAACCTCAAACCGGCGCCACCAACAACTACGGCGCCTACATCGGTAGCAACGTCGGCATCGGGACGGCGAGCCCCGCTCACCAGCTCGAACTTAGCACCGACGATGCCGCCAAACCAACCTCCAATACCTGGACTATTATTTCCGATAGTCGTTTAAAACAGAACATCCAAAACTTCAATGATGGTTTAAACGTCATATCTCAAATCAATCCTGTTTCTTACGAACTAAATGGTAAAGCTGGAACTCCGCTCGGAGCTAAAGGCATCGGAGTTATTGCTCAAGACGTTAAAGACATCATTCCTTACACCATCAGTACTTTCCAAGCAAAATTAAATCCGGAAGACACAACTAATACTACACTCTATGATTTCAATTCTTCGGCTCTTACTTTTGTTTCTATTAACGCGATTAAAGAATTAAATTTAAATCTGGATGCCGTGGCAGGCACAGTAGTTCCTTTGCAGGGTTCTGCTTCGGAAACATTCCTAAACGCTTTCCTAAGCAATATAAAAGTTAAAATAGGAGTCTGGCTGGCTGACGCTACAAATGGCATTACCAATATTTTCGCCAATCAAGTAAATACAAAAACTTTATGTGTCTCGGACGACACGGGTGCGAAAACTTGCATCACAAAATCACAACTTGATTCCTTACTCTCTGGCGCGGCAGGAAGTAATAATACTACCGCGGGGCAAACAGGCGGATCTATAGAGCAATCAATAATAGACGCGGCGGCACAAGCAAAAACTGCAGCTGACGCGCAAGCAGCTGCTGATGCGAAAGCTGCGGCCGATAAAATCGCAGCTGATGCAAAAGTGGCGGCCGATTTAGAAATACAAAAAGCGGCCGATGCGGCAGCGAAAATAGAAGCAGACAAAGCAACGGCCGATGCGGCAGCCAAAGCGGCAGCCGAGCAAGCCGCAACTGATGCCACGGCAGCTGCAAATTCAGGAATATAAAATTGCAAAATTTTTTAAAAATCATGCCAAAAATTTCAAATTTTGCATCACAAACAGCCGGGAATGTTGCTAATTGTGGACCTAGCGAGAATCGGACTCGCGCCTCAGCAATGCGAATGCTGCGTAATACCACTTTACTATAGGCCCGCATAAAAATAATACTCGAAATGCGTAAAAAAACAACCTGTATAAAATTTTACATTTCATAAAAAATAATATAGAATTGATTTTGTTCTGTTGAATTAGTGATTCGTGATAAAAAAATATTGGGCCCATAGCTCATCTGGTAGAGCGCCTCATTTGCAATGAGGAGGTAAGCGGTTCGAGCCCGCTTGGGTCCACTGGGTTTTCCGACATTTTATATATTCCGGGGTAGCTCAGCGGTAGAGCGGTCGCCTGTTAAGCGATTGGTCGTAGGTTCGATCCCTACCCCCGGAGCCCAAAAAGTTTAGCACCCACGCAAGTGGGTGTTTTACTTTTTGTGGCTCCGGGGAAGAAGTGAACTGCTTCACTTCTCCGTAGGGAGCGAAAAGCTTTTGTGTCTTTTTTAAAATTCATTTGAAAAAAGTACAAAAGGTATACTGCCCCTGTAAGGGGAGATATCCCTACCCCCGGAGCCAGTTAGGTAGCTTTGCAAAAGTTAGTAATGGCCCGTTTCCTTCTCGGAAACGGGCCCGTGCACCATACGCCCGCAGTGCTTGATTGCTCAAAGCTTAATCTCCATTTCTTTCAAATAGTCCCTGTCGTCCTTGCCGTTGAATGTTCCGCGCACGATACGCCCGCGTCGCACGAATGCTACTTGTGACGGGAACGCCGCAGGAGCCGCTTCTTTCTTCTTCGCCCCTTCTGGAACCTCCTCGCCTATCACAACCTCGCACGTAAGCTTGATACCAGCCGCGAGCGCGCGATGATAGACTTCAAACACTCTCCTACTCTCGCTGCCTGCGGCCTCGACTGCCTTACGCATCTCGTTTTTGAGATCCTCAACGTCTTCCGATTTCCTTTCATCCATAACGAGCCTCCTCGACTGCTACCTATACTATACCATTTACAATACATACCAATTATATAATATCATGAAAATGATAGTTAAGAAGCCTGTGGATAACTAATAAAATACAAGATAGTGCTAAAAATTACTTTACAACTTAGGTCGAGTTATTTTTTTTCCAAAATTGAAATTCGCTCTTAATGCTGGTCCAGTTTAGGGTTCTAAACGCAACCAACAATGGGAGCATTATAAAAAAGCATCTTTTGATGCTTTTTTATAATGCGTAGGGGAGAAAGCAAATTGCCTTGCTTTTGCGTAGGGAGCGAAAAGCTTTTTATTAATATTAAGAAATTTATTTCGAAATATTTGAAAAGGTATACTGTTCCCGTAGGGAAAGATGTCCTACCCCCGGAGCAAAGAGTCATCAATAAGGTTGAAATCATCCTTTTTATCTTGTATACTTTAGTTTATGTCACAAACTAAAACAAATCCTTGGAAAGAAAGAGAGTTCATAGATTTGTGGTCTGTTATCCATTTCTTTGGAAGCTTCGCTATTGGGGGTGCTTTTCTCTTTTTCAAAGTTACTCCATATATTGCTTCAGCTATTGCTGTAGGTCTGTTTACAAGCTGGGAAATTTTTGAACTTTTGGCAAAAATTCATGAACAAGCAGCAAACCGCGTAAGTGATGTAATTGTCGACTATGCAGGATTTTTTATTGCTCAACTATACGTCTATGTTTGGCATGGCACAATGTACTGGTATATTCCTGTTATTGTAGCATGTATAGCGCTCGGTCTAGAAATTTGTGGTATTAACTATCACAAAAAAACGTAAAACTAATTAATTATTTCGATACAAAAAAATTCGAACATCCTCTTGCCATTTTATCGTTCGTAAGTTATGCTTCCAAGCAAGCAAGGTAGTGTATAATATATTATATGGATAATTTTGATGAACTCTTTAAAAAAGCGAACCAGGGTGCTGGAAAACAATTTCAAGAAGAAGGGCGAGAAGTTGTTGAGATGAATCAATCAAAAACTATTGAGATCATTCCTACAGGAAAAGAAATAGAGTTATTCACTACTGGTACAAATGGTTGTACTTTGGTACTTGCAATAGCAAAAAAAGACTCTGGTGAAGTATTCGCACACCTAAGTCATTTTGATCCAACACTCTTAACAGAACAAATAGATGAATTGCAAAAATTAATAAACAGAAAAATTAACAGCTTAAGTTTAATAATTATTACAAGAGGTGATTATGTCAAGAAGGGCGAAAAATATGTAATGGAAACAACCACAGATTCCCAGAAAGAAATTGAAAAGATAGTATCTATAGCTGAGAGTGTAGATTTTAATGTAATAAAAGTTTTACCGTATTCTACGGGTATTGTTGTAGGTCAAGCTAGAGAAACACGTTTTCAGATAAGCAGAAAAAATAATGAGACAACTGCTAAAGTGATGTGGTGGAAGGGAACTGAGACATTATAATACTAAATCAAAATATCTAATTCCTCATCAACTTTCTTCGATTATCGCCATTCGAACCTTAAGACTGCGATTTTAACAAGTTGAATACAACTTAAAAAATCGGGAGCATTCTCCCAAGTTCGGAGCAGATTTTTAATCCATATTTCATAATGGTTATTTTTTTGTACCCCAGTAGGGATTAGAACTTTTTTGATTTTATTGATACAATATTTATATGAGCATAGAATTAAAACCAGGTGAAAAAATTGGACAAACAACAAAACGATTCAGGGTTGGTGATCTTGAACCATTAGAAGAGTCTTGTGTTTATAGAGCGGAAGAAACATTTCGGGCTCGTTCAAAAAAAGATACAAATCCTGCCATTGTGCAAATGATATTAAATGGAAAACCAATAAACCACTGGTATTATCGCTCTAACCAATGGATTGACCAACCTTTTTTGGCATTAGGCAAGTTTCAACCATATGTTGGACCTGCAAACAGGGCCCAGAGATTTATGTATGGTGAGGGTAAATATGTTGTAGACCAACGAGCTATTGATGATTGTATTAAAACTGAAGATCTTGATGCTGAGGAAGAAGAAAGTTTGTAAAAATAAGTTCTTCCTTAGTTTTTCTCCAAATATCCTACCCCCAGAGCAAAAAAACGTTAAATCTGCTACAATGACTATATGGAGATAATTTCTAGTATTGAAAATCAAGAAAAAATTAAAATTAATAAAATGCATGTCTTGGTTCATCCTGGATATTTGGAAGATGTTACTTCGAGAGAAACTGGGAATATAGCCAAAGGACAGGCTCTATTTGAAAAATATAAAAAAGTTGCTCAAAATTTACCAAGGAATGAAATTATGGTTGTTTTAATACACAACAGACCAGAAGAATTCTACAAAGATTTTAAAGAAGGGGCGAATTATGTAAAAAATATTAAATCAATACAACAAGGAACACAACCTAAGCAAGTAATTATTTTAACTAGTAATACAGTACCCTTTAGTGGAGCAGATGAAAGATACGACAGTGAAGCATTGGATAAAATAAAATCAATAGCTCAAAATCGAGGTTACGAAATTAGCCCTGAAACAGAAGTTGAAGTTTTTGGTGAAACCCACGATGAATGTGTTCAGGAAGCATTTTTGGGAATTAAAAATACCGGTTTCTTTAAAACAGAAAATATACGTATTGTAAAAGAATTGACCGACAAATTCTAAAGCACTTATTCTGTGCATATATGCACAGTATGTTGTTCACATTATACTAAAACCAACAATTGATGTATTTCCTTCAATGAAACACCGGAAAAAGGAAACGCCTTCTCTCATTTAATAGCTCGTAAGTTATCCCTACAATTGACACCATTACCAATAGGAGTATATTAAAAACATGGATAATCAACCCAAAAAAAGTAATGGTCGTGTTTATGAAATAGAACGTGCAGATAATCAACTTAACGGATTTCTTAGTCTGTTTGCGAAACTTCCTAATGGGATGCAGGCTAAAATTTTAGAAGAAATTGCCAATCTAAAAAGGAAAGTTGGTATTAATCCAGAAATACTTTTAATAGAAGTGAAAGCTCTCGCTGCAATGTATGGAGCTATGGCAAGAGGAAAAGATGGTTTAGAATTGAAAAGTTCTCCATCTTTTACAGTTCGACTCAGTGAAATTGAATCTGCTGCTCATGCTTTACAGGGAGTTAGTGATAGGCTTGTTAAAGATAATGAGCCTAGAAAGAAATAACAACATAAATCTATTTTTCTTGAATAATATCTATTCGAAAATCCTCCCAAGTTTGGAGTCCGAAAAAACATAATTTTGTCATAAGATAGAACTATGTTTTTAATGTAATTTTATTATTACACGACAGGAATTAACGTAATACCGTCATAGTATTACCGGCAAAAATATTACCTGATGCGTTATTCCCAAATATTCCGCCCAAACTAGTAATACCATAAGATCCACCGAAAATGCCGTAGATCGTCGAACCATTAAGAGCCGTGGGACTGACATCACCAACAACTTTCAAAACGAGTGCCTGATTGGTTGTAAGTGGTTTATTAATAGATCCAAAGTTTATGCTGGCACCGGTAACATTTTGAGTCAGACCGAGTTGCACACCGCTCGTATCATCGTAGAGGCGTAAAGTGGAAATATTCTGGTAGCCGTTTGGCATTGGTAACAGTGAAATAGCGAAACTATTTAAGGTGCCATCGCAATTCGGAATTGCATTAAATTTCACCAACGAAACCGCATTTTGACTGGGACTTATGTTTTGTGCTGCAGGGGTTGTCTGGGCAACGGAGACCGTGAGTAAGCATGACTGAGTTATGGGAATGCTTGACAAGCTCGTGATGGTAAAATATTGACCAAGGCTCATCTTTCCATAGGCATTTACCACTTTAATTTGTATTTTGCATGATCCAGGCTTTATTTTAGATAAGCTTGCTTCGCAGTCCGTCTTAACTTTGTCGGAAATAAGATTTACATTAAATGTAAGTGTCTTTCCGTCAGGCGAAAGAATGGGTTGATCGAGAACATCACTTTGAATTAAAATGTAGTTGCCGGGAGCGTACACCTTTCCATTTATTTGAGTGCCAGTGATTCCCTTAATTGAAGATGAAAATCCAGAACCCGATATGACAACTTCCGTTCCAGTAGCACCCTGGTTTGGTGAAATTGAATTAATTTTCACTAAGCTTTCCGCCTTGGGTATAGCACCTTGGAATAACACTATTCCAACGACAGCAACCGCGCCAAACATCGTGACAGCTTGAACTTTTTTATTTTTCAATACTTTTTTCATATTTTTTTTTATTATTAATAATTTATAATGAAACCGCTAGCATAAATATTATACCACAATATACATATTGTCGTATACATATAACCAAATTTATAAGGATTTTTTGGTATCTTATTATTTTTACTGGATAAATTTATTTACTTATGTTAATACTTAAAATGAAAGGATATAGCTCTTCAAATAAAGAGGTGTAATATGAACATATTTTCTTCTGTTTTCGCTGGGTTGCTCGTTTGCACCTTGGCGCCTGGGCTCGTAGAAGCCCAAATAATTCTAACACCATATCAGACTATCGGAGGTAGCGGGCTCCGCAAGGGGTTTGCTGTCCTGATGATAGATGATGCACCGCCGGAGAATGAAGCCGACGGCAGTAACATGGTAAGAAAGCTCATTCTCGTGCTCGACGAGAACGGCTATCCCGCAGAACTGATGATGGTCACGTGTCATCTCATCTCGGATCAGCCGAGTATAACCGACTCCTTGTCGTCGATTTGCATGTCGGGACAGCAGACAATATCGCAGGACATGCTTCGGTTTATGGTTGATCGGGGATATTTGCCGCGCAATCATACCGACCGTCACGTGCCGATGCAGATGGAGAGCGATGACGGTATTGTGGAGGTTACAAATGCCCAAAAGTTACTGGATCCATTCCAGCCTGACGGGCTGGCGTTACTTCGTTGTCCGGGTTTGTCTTGTGGCAGTAAAGAAGTAGCGTTGTACCACTCCAATCCGTATCTTTCGAAAATCTTTGTTTTCGATGCGGACGTCCAGAACTTGACATTACCAGACAGAACGGTTGTCAATGGAGATGGTAACTGTTCTGCGCACGGACTCACACCGGCTCAGTGCGGACAACTTTACGTTGATGCCGTACGACAAGCCACTCACGGAGTAGTGTTCCTGATGCATCTTCGGACGGAGATTTTCACTGGGAGAGATGGTAACGAGTTCTTGCTCGAGACCATCCTCTACGTGATTGCTCATCTTCCGGAAATTACTTGGGTTCCGGGAGACGCCGTTCCGGGGGTTCTCGGCAACATACATATCTCGGAACCCAAGCAAGTCAGTACTGAATTCGGGACCGAGGATGGGCAACACCTTCCTGTTGCCGGTAACATTACCGGACAAAACAGAGCAAGTCTCTGCAAAGCCAGGGATAATACCATTTGGTGCAAGGTTCCGAGACGTCAGAGAATTCGTGATGAATTAACCTCTCGGAAGAAGAATACTCCGGTCGAATTTGAAAAAGCAACGCAGTGGATGACTATCGGCAATCCCAACTGGAGAGGAGGATTTAACTCTACTTTCTGGCTCGTCGACCTCAATGGCGACGGGTTGGATGATTTGGTTTTTCCAGAGTGGGACTCGAGCGATCCAAGGCGGATTTGTCTTATGGCCGCTTACTCGAACGGTTCAACTGGATTCTCCGCACCTGTGGAAATTCTCAAGGCGTCGCTAGATTACCACAGTATCCGATTTGCCGACGTAAATGGAGATGGTTTACCGGATATTATTACGTGGACTCAAATCGGCGTAGCAGTATACCTGAATGCTGGCGACGATTTTCGTTCCACCGGTTTCATTCCTCGCTTTGCCGTACCAGTTATCGCTTCACTTGATTTTCCCGCCTCGGAAGGATGGGGTGCGGAAATATACTTGGCTTCAATGCAAGTACGAGACATTAACGGCGACGGTCGCGCAGACCTGATATTCAACGGTGCGGCGGAAATCAGGGTTGCCATAAGCACTGAGCCGGATTCAAGCGGAAGATGGAGTGGCTTCAATAAGGCAAGTGTCTGGTCACATAGATTCAGCGACCAGCAAAGCGGCTGGACACCACAAGCCGCTCGTTGCTTCTCTGTCGTCAGGATTAACAATCCGGGAACTGGAAAAGTCATGACGGGCGTTGCCCAAGGTATGCCGACCGGGATCGTTTTCCATGAAGCCAATCCGGTGCTTTCCCGCTTTACCCTCTATCGATACCTAGACAATGAGCACTTCACTAATGTGCTCGACTCTTGGCACTCGGAACGTTTTAGCTCGGGGTTAGTCTTTGCGGATTTTGACGGTAGCGGTGGCGATTCGCCACTTCTCGTTAAGTCCGACGGACTATATCTAGGGCTCGTACATAAATAAAAAGAAGTAATCAGCCGTGGGAGGTCGCAGACGCACCTCCTGCGGCTTTCTCATTTATATGGGTTTTCCTCTATTACACTTATTCGAACCTTAAGACTGCGATTTTAACAAGTTGAATACAACTTAAAAAATCGGGAGTATTCTCTCAAGTTCGGAGTAAGCTAGCATTGATTATATTAATTTTATATAATATTAATATGGAATCAAAAAATAAAATATCTCCCACAGGTCTTTCTCGTAGGAATTTTTTAACAATGGGAGCAACAGTTTTAGCGTCTCCATTTACAGGTATGGCTGAAAAAATTTCTCCCCATGAATCAAAAGCCAACATAAAACATGAACAATTTGTTAGTGAGCAAATAAATAAAATAAAAGAAATTATTAACCATAAAAGATATGACGGTATTTTATCTAATCCATATCTTGTTTATTGTTTATATTATTTACAATCATTTCTGGATCAAGTTTCAGACCCGAAAAATCGACATCATATTTCTGAAAAAATTATAGGATCAGTTGCGAATCTTATTACACCAGAATTTCGAGCTCAAGGAATCCTTTTTCTCGAAAAACAAACAAAAGAAAAAGAACGTCAGGGAAATAAAAAAATATCAATGAATGAATCTTTGCCGATGAAAAATTTTATTTTCGG
>OCZT010005307.1_pt1 | contig 12903 bp, 11 predicted proteins | sample 1539031 | NCBI WGS metagenome assembly OCZT01 (sample SAMEA3539308, study PRJEB22396) | soil metagenome | biome: tundra; feature: field; material: soil | place: USA | collected 2010-05 | depth 0.15 m | reverse complement strand
CCCTACACGACGCTCTTCCGATCTCTTCGAAGACCCGCTCATTGGAGCCGTGGCCGGCAACGCCAAGGTGGGCAACCGCGTGAATCTCTGGACGCGCTGGCAGGCCCTGGAGTACATCACCAGCCAGAACTTCGAGCGCCGCGCACTCGACTTGTTCAACGTGGTCACGGTGGTTCCGGGTGCAATCGGCGCGTGGCGCACCGCTCCGGTGAAGGAAATCGGCGGTTACCCCATCAACACCGTGGCTGAGGATGCCGACCTCACCATGGGCCTTCTCGAGCACAAGTTCAAGGTGGTTTACGAAGACCGGTCGTTGGCATTCACTGAAGCGCCGATCGATGCCAAAGGTCTGATGCGCCAGCGTTTCCGCTGGTCTTTTGGAATTTTGCAGGCGGTCTGGAAGCATCGCCTTGCCTTTATTCGCAACAAGGCCATGGGATATTTCGCGCTGCCCAACATCCTCATCTTCCAGATGCTGCTGCCGCTGGTGTCGCCGTTCATTGACGTGATGTTCCTGGCCGGCATTGTGCACTTTTTCGTTGACCGGCATTACCACCCCGAAGCGGCCTCCGCTGCCAGCTTTGAAAAGTTGCTGGCATACTTCGTCGCCTTCCTGCTCATCGACTTCCTCACCTCGTCGGTTGCGTTCAGCCTTGAACGCCGCCACCCCGCCAACAAAGGCGACGGATGGCTGCTCTTCCACATCTGGCTGCAGCGCTTTGCCTACCGGCAGGTCTTCTCCATCGTCCTGTTCAAGACCCTGAAGCGCGCCATCGACGGCAAACCATTCAACTGGGAAAAGCTCGATCGCACCGCGAAGATGAGCAAAGCCACTGACGCGCTTACCGCAACAAGCTAGGGCAGCTTTGACACTGAGGGATTTTCCCAATCCTCGTACAATCAACGCAGGGAGTGCTTCACGCATGAAAGCGTCGAGAGCCATGTTTCTGGGCCGAACCACCCTCGATGCCCTGTACTGGCTCGAATTGACTCCAGAGGAGAACACCAAGGTCTATGCGCGGCGATTCCAGACCGCGGCAGGCGGCCCTGCGACGAACGCCGCGATCACGCACGCGCTTTTGGGCGGAGAGACACTGCTGGCCAGCGCCATCGGCGGCGGGCCGTGGGCATCCCAGGTCCGCGCGGAATTGGATGCACTTGGGATTCGTTTGTTTGACTTGGCAGAAGGCACGGCCTATGAAACCCCGCTGTGCGCGGTTCTGGTGAACGGCGCCAACGGCAACCGCACCATCGTCAATCCACCGATTTCAGAAGCTAGGTTGCGGCGCCCGGGCGCATGGCAGCAGGAAACTGACGCATTGGGCGGCGAGATGCCTCCCGTAGTGCTGACCGACGGATTTTTCTTCGACGAGGCTCAGACACTGCTGACCTCGCTCCGCGACGCGGGAGCCAAGCTGTGCCTGGATGGCGGCAGTTGGAAGCCCGGAACCGACAAACTGGTCCATCTGCTCACTGTAGCCATTTGCAGCGAACGCTTCACGGTCCCCGGCCAGCCCGCGGCGCACGCCAACCCGGAAGCCATCATCACCTGGTTTGCCGCGAACGGTCTGCCGTTTATCGCCGTAACGCGCGGCGCTCAATCCATTCTGGGATGGGATCGCGGCCGCCGCTTCGAGATTGAAGTAGCCCGCGTCGCCGCCGTGGACACGCTGGGCGCGGGAGACGTGCTGCACGGCGCCTTCTCCCACTACTTTGCACAAGAGCCGGATTTTGAAGGAGCTCTGCGGCAAGCTTCAGAGATCGCCACGCGCTCCTGCCAAACCCTCGGCACCCGCGCATGGGCCGCACGAGACCTATAAAGGGATAACCCGCATTTCAATCTCGAACAAAGGCTGGGTGCCCCAGTTCTCGTCCACCGCGGCGGAGAGACCCGGGAATCCACGAGCACGGCTTCAACAACCAAGCCGAACCATCTGTTCCCTGGTCCCTATTCCCTATTCCCTGCCTTTAAGCCGCCTCAATCCGCCGAATCAGATCCTGCTGCTCCGTCTTGCTGGCCGCACCAATCGTAAACGCATCCAGCAGGCCCAGCCCCAGCGCATAGTGGATCGCCTCGCTCTGGCGGTTCCTCAACTCACCCTGCCCCAGAATCTTCATGCCGATGATCCCTTTTCCCGCCGCGCGCATTTGCTTGATCACCCCGACCACCGTTTCCGGATCGGCATCCATATACGCGCCCACCGGGTTGATGCGCACCAGGTGCACCTCCGCCCATGGCGATGCAGTCGCCGTCCGCAGCGCCTCAATCGAGTGGCAACTGACCCCATGCGCGCGAATCACGCCCTTCTCCTTGGCCTCCGACAGCACGTCCATCACGCCGCGATACCGCGTGGCCCAGTCGACCTCCGTCACACAGTGCACTAGGGAGATGTCGATATAGTCGATGCCCAATTCGCGGCGGTAGCGGTCCAGATCCGCGCGTACGCCCTTCGGATCGCGGTCGTCCGTCTTGGTCATCACCACAACCTTGTCGCGCGGCACATGTTTCAGTGCCGACGCCACATACGGGTGACTCCCATAACTGTCAGCCGCGTCGAAGAACCGCAGCCCGTTGTCATATCCGTTGAGCAGCAGCGCGGTCAGTTCCGGCATGCCCAGCCGCGTCTGGTCTGATGCTTTGCCGCCGCCGTGCGTGCCCGTGCCCATGGCCAGGCGGCTGGTCTTGATGCCGGTTTTGCCCAGCGTCACCGTGTCGTGCGCGTTGAATTTTTGAGTGAGAGGCGGCAGCTCCGCGGCCAGCGAGGCGCCTTTGGTTGAGAGGGTTTGGGCAATCAGCGCACCGCCCGCGCCGCGCAAGGCATTTACCAAGAATTCTCTGCGTTTCATGGCTCCTCCGGGGAGTGAGGATCCGTACCAAACCTCAATCTTAACCCGGAGTCGCCGTGCGCTGCAGCGCAAGCCCAACAACTATCTCAGCGGTGGTGTTTCCCGCCGCTGTGCCCGCCTCCGTGGCCGCCTCCGCCCGAGTGTTTGCCGCCGCCGAAGCCCTTGGGCGCATGACCGCCGCCACTGAAGCCCCGAGATGAGTGCCCGCCACCAAACAGGTGGAAACCGCCCGAACCCTTCGGCTTACCGTAGGAGCCTGCAAAGTCGTGTGAGGAGCGCTGCTGCCCGAAACCGCCGCGCTGCCCGCTCTCCGATGGTGGACGATATCCGTAACCAGCGCTGGGCCTGCCACTATAGCCTTGCTCCGTCCCTGACCTGCCATAGAAGCCTGACCCGTAGCCGGGACGCCCGTACTGCTGCTCCCCTGCGAATGGCCGTGGCCTCACCGGCTGTTGCTGCCGGTTGTAGCCCTGCTGCCACCCGCCGTATCCGCCGCCTTGCGCCCGGTAATCGCGCTGATAAGCCTCAGCGGGCCGTCTCTCGGCATATCTGTCCGGCATCCGGACGGGTCCCCCTCCGGGGCGTCCGATGTATCCTCCGCCTTGTTGTCCGTAGTTCCCCTGCTGCCAGCCACTATTGCCCCGCCCATTGCCCCATCCGCGTCCCTGATCCGGATAGCCGCGTGAACCGCCTCCCGGCCCTCCACCTCCTCCGTAGCCCCAATTGGCCACCGAGTTGCTCTGCGACGCGTAGTTCGAGCCTTGGAAGAGCACCGATTGCGTCAACCAGTCCAGCCCCCACCCCAGCCAGCCCCAGCTCGTATGCGTGAAGGCGCCCATCGCGATTCCCAGCCCGTACCTCACCCCCGAAGAGCCAAGCAGCGACCCCAACTCCCCGACCAGCGAAAATCCTGGATAAGGCGAAACAGGCTGCCCATACGCACTCCACGGGTCGTACTGGGGCACGTACACTTCCTGCTGATTTTGAGGAGCCACCTCGATATAGCCCTGGTTATCGCTGACCGCTTCCTGCGGAGTGCTTTCCAGGTTGCCGGCCGATTGCGCGCGCTGGCGCATCACCTGCACGGTTTGCAAAACATCCTGCGGCTGGTTGTAGTACGCGTTGCCCAGATCCGTGGTCCATTGCAGGTTCCGGTCCATCTCCGCCAGCACCTGGGGAAACGCCGTCAACGCCTTCACGCTCGGATCCCAGGCCTGCGCATCGGCTCCGGCCGCAACCTGGCCGGCAGACGCATAGCCCTGCGCCTGCATCCCCTGCAGCCAGCGATCCGCCGCCGCCACCTGCGCCGGGTATGTGGCCGCGGCTAGAATCTGTGCCACCAGCGCGTCAGGGTAGAGCGCGATCGGCGCCACCAGTTGTTCCAGTTGCTCCGCATCCAGTGGCTGCCCCTGCGGCGCCGCCTGCCCGTAATCCTGCTGCGAATAAGGTTGCTGGTAAGGCTGTTGCGGGTAGGTTTGTGGTTGCTGATACGGCTGTTGGTACGGTTGTTGCGGGTAGGGCTGCTGGTAAGGCTGCTGCGGATAGGATTGTTGCTGCTGGTAAGGCTGCGGCTGCGTGTACGGTGGCTGCCCATAGCCCGGTGGCTGATTCGCCGGGTACTGGCCATAGTACGGGTCGTTTTGCGGCGGCCCTGGCTGCTGCGCCCGCATAACGCTCTGCCCGAATAACAGCAGCATTGCCATCGCCGCCGGAAGAGCGAACGCGCGGAAAGCACGCTGCCAGGCAAAACAACGACGCGGTGAATCAATCTTTAATTGGGAGAAACAGGCTGTGCGCACCAGGCGCCGATCGGTTTCGGGTCGCATCTTCCCTCTCAATGGCCAACACAGGCTCGTGCTGTATGAATCCCAAAGCCAATGTCAACCCGCCGTTGGCTTTCAGCCATCGGTACGTACCCAGAACGCGTCATCATCCCCGAGTCCACCCGGCGCCGGAGCGAATCCCCACCGCGGCCGAATGGTGGCAGACTCATGTGAACCCTGAATTCCGGCATTAGTTTCGAAAGAATTTGCAGGGCGCCCGCCGACTCGCTGCCCCGCCCCCGCTGGACTACAATCTATTCCGTCATGGCAACTACCGTGCTCTCCACTTCAATTCAGCCGTGCTCGCCCAAGGGCGAGTTTGTCAACGAGCCCTTTACCGACTTCAAGACCCCTGAAAACGCCCGCAAGATGCAGGAAGCATTGGGCTTGGTCTCAAGCCAGCTGGGCCGCGAATACGACCTTGTGATCGGCGGCGAACGCCATAAAACCGATGACAAGATCCGTTCCGTCAACCCTGCCCGCCCCGCACAGGTCGTAGGCATTCACCAGAAGGCCGGGGCCGGGCACGTCGAACCCGCCATGACCGCTGCGCTCCGCGCTTTCGAGTCGTGGAGCAGAGTTTCGACCGAGGAGCGGGTTTCCCTGCTGCTCAACGCCGCGGGAACCATCCGCAGCCGCCATTTCGAGTTCTGCGCGTGGCTGACTTTTGAGGTTGGCAAGAACTGGGCCGAGGCCGACGCCGATGTGGGCGAGACCATAGACTTCCTTGAGTTTTATGCCCGCGAGGCACTGCGGCTTGCCGCCGCCAAAACGCCCATCCAGTACCCCGGCGAGCGCAATGAGCTGCACTACATCCCGCTCGGCGTGGGCGCGGTCATCCCCCCGTGGAACTTCCCCTTCGCCATCATGGCGGGCATGACGGCCGCTTCCATCGTCACCGGCAACACGGTGATTCTGAAGCCCTCCAGCGATGCGCCGACCATCGCCGCCAAGTTCATTGAAGTGCTTGAGGAAGCCGGAATGCCGGCCGGCGTGGTCAACTTCTGCCCCGGCTCTGGCGCGACTTTTGGGAATGCAATCGTCGAACACCCCAAGACCCGCTTCATCGCCTTCACCGGGTCAAAGAAGGTTGGATTGGAGATTCACGAGCGCGCCGCCCGCACGCGGCCCGGCCAAATCTGGATTAAGCGGACCATTCTTGAGATGGGCGGCAAGGACTCGATCCTGGTCTGTGCCGACGCCGATCTCGAAAAGGCCGCGGATGGAGTGGTGGCTTCGGCCTTCGGATTCAGCGGACAGAAGTGCTCGGCCTGCTCCAGGGCGATAGTGGAAGCGCCTGTCTATGAGGCATTTGTCAACCTCGTGAAAGAGCGCACAGCGAAGCTCTCCGTCGGCGACCCGGCGGCTAATCACAATCTCGGCCCGGTGGTGAATCAGGCGGCTCTCAAGTCAATGCTGGGCTACGTTGACACCGGCAACAAAGAAGGCCGTCTGATCGCCGGTGGCCATGCGCCCACGACCGCGGACGCAGGCTACTTCCTCGAACCCACAGTATTTGCCGACATCGCGCCCAATGGCGTCCTCGCGCAGGAGGAGATCTTTGGCCCGGTGCTGGCCGTGATCAAGGTGGCCAATTTTGAAGAAGGCTTGAAAGTGGCCAACAACACCGAGTACGGCCTGACCGGCGCCATTTACTCCGCCGACCGCAAAAAACTGGACCGCGCCCGCCACGAGTTCCACGTCGGCAACCTGTACTTCAACCGCAAGTGCACAGGGGCCATGGTAGGAGCGCATCCTTTCGGCGGCTTCAACATGAGCGGCACAGACTCCAAAGCCGGCGGCCCGGATTACCTGCTGCTGTTTACGCAGGCCAAGAGCGTGGCGGAGAAGCTTTAAGACAAGCGGGGCCAGCAGGGAATCGGGCGGGTTACTTCCGAGTTGGCGGTCGCACGACCGGGGCCGGTGGTTGAGGTCAGCTGTCAAGTCGGAAGCAGTACTTCGGAAGCTTCCGTCTGTTTGCAACCCTTGTCGCACGAAGACGAAGCCATGCTCCTCGCTCCCATCTCCAAAAGGTCTTCTGTGCAACATGAAGGGGAATTATCATGAGTCTATCCATGGTCACTGGATCTGGGCTCAAAATGTGGATCGCGCGGGGAGAAGCCGCCCTGCGCGCACCGATGCGGAAGCCGGGAAAAGGCATTCGATGAACATACTGCTATGGGTCCTGCAAGTCCTCTCCGCGATCCTGTACGGATCGTCGGGCGTCATGAAGGTCTTCATGTTCGACAAGGTGAGCCAGGGCGTCCCGTCCTTTGGCGCCTTGCCGCGGAAAGCATGGATGACCCTCGGCATCCTGGAACTCGTGTGCACAGTCGGGCTCATCGTCCCCGCCGCGTTCCATTGGCAGCCTCAGCTGACGATCCTGGCTGCCACGGTTCTCGCGGTCGAGAGCCTCGTGTTCGTCGGGGTGCATGTCAAGTACCGCGAGGTTGCCCCCACGATCTTGAGCGGCGTGCTGGGCCTCCTCATGGCGTTCATCGCGTATGGCCGGATGGTTCTGCATCCGATCTTCTGACCGGCGGGCCGTCTCACAAAGACTAGGTTTCGGGACAAACCGCGAAGCCAATGTAAGCGAGCGCTCAAGCGTTCCGAATGTCCATCGCACAAATGGGACTTGAAAGACGGCGCCCTCTGGCGCGGATCGTCCCGACAAATACCATAGGACTCGGGAATGGGTCGCGTCCGTTTGGTCGCCAACCCGGAAGTTATGCCGGGCAACCCACTGCCAGAGCGGCTGGAGCTTCAATCCTTCAATTTGCACCTTCCTTCCTCCCAATGCCATCCAACCCCGTGAAGGAGTTCACATGCCAAAGATTGTCCGATTTCATCAGCTTGGCGGTCCGGAAAACCTCAAGCTTGAAGATCTTCCCCAGCAACAACCCGGCAAGGGCGAGGTGCGGCTGAAGGTGAAGGCCTCAGGGCTGAACCGCGCCGAATCGATGTTTTATCACGGGCAATATCTCGAAGCCCCCAAGCTGCCTTCGCGCTTGGGCTACGAGGTCGCAGGCGTTGTAGATGCAGTGGGCGAGGGTGTAGACAAAAGCTGGATTGGCAAGCCGGTGTCCACGGTTCCAGGGTTTTCGATGGTGCGCTACGGAACCCTGGGCGAAGAAGCGGTGGTCCCTGTAGAGTGCCTGGGCGAGTACCCGGCAAATCTAACACCCACGCAGGCCGCAGCCATCTGGATGCAGTATCTTACGGCTTATGGAGCGCTGGTACATATCGGCGGAGTAAAGGCCGGCGATTTCGTTTCCATTCCCGCGGCTTCGTCGAGCGTGGGACTGGCCGCCATTCAGATCGCGCGCGACGCAGCGCGACAGCCATCGCAGTCACGCGGACGTCAGCCAAGCGCGCGGAGTTGCTGGCTCTCGGCGCCCACCATGTCATCGCGAGTGGAGAAGAAGACTACGTGGCACGCATCAACGAGATCACCAGCGGCAAGGGCGCGCGCCTTACCTTCGACCCGGTGGCGGGACCGTTTCTGGAGAAACTGGCAGCAGGCGCTGCCCAGGGCGGGATCATCTTCGAGTATGGCGCGCTTTCCATGCAGCCTACCCCGTTTCCGCTCTTCGTTGCGCTCGGTCACAGCTTGAGCGTTCGCGGTTACGTGCTGATGGAGATCACGCTGAATCCCGACCTGCTGAAGCCAGCAAAGAAATATGTCTTCGACCGCCTGGCAGATGGACGCTTCGCACCAAAGGTATCCAAGACCTTTAATTTGTCGGAGACCGTGGCAGCGTACCAGTACCTGGAATCGAACCAGCAAGTAGGCAAGGTCGTGATCACTGTCCCGTAAGGCGCGATTCGAATCAAGATGAAACTGAAACGGGAAGGCCTTGGGGCCTTCCCGTTTCGTTTGAGCCATCAAGTATTTCGTCAAATGAAAACAGTATGGTTACGCAACCGCCGAAGGCGGTGCGGCCTGCTCCTCTGCTTCCAGCTTGCTGCCCACATCCGCGGCCGCCTGCGCCAGTACGCGGTGGTGAATGGTGAACAGAGCCAGTTCGAGGCGGTCGCTTACGCCGGTCTTGTCGTAGATGGAGCGCAGGTAATTCTTGATCACCTGCTCGGTGGTTTTCAGGCGGCCTGCAATCTCGCGATTTTTGCATCCCTGCACGATGAGGGCGACGATGCGCATCTCCTTGGGCGTGAGCCGGTCGCGAACGCGCGTGCCCACCAGGTCCTCGTCGGGCGAATCAGGCTGCATGAGCTGAGGCGGCATCCATATGTCGCCGGCTGCCACGCGGCGCACGCACTCATTGAGGGCCGATCCGGAGACGTTGCGAAAGACGACTCCGCGAAATCCCTGCTGGATGTAGCTGCTGGCGGAATCGTTGTTTTCCGCAATTACGATGCCGCTGCTGCCGATGGACTCAAGTAGAGTGCGCAAGCGGACCAGATCGGGGCGCAGCGATGCGGCAAACAAGAGGATGGAGCCGGGAAAGGTTGTAACGGCATGGTGCATGCGGTCCAGGTCGGTGCATTGCGCAATGATGCGCAAATCCTCGTCCATAGCCAGCACCTTGGCGGTACCTGCACGGAAAATTGCCTGCGAATCAGCCAGGATAATCTTGTTCATAATCTGCGTCTCATTTGCCGCGTACCCCGAGAAAACCAAGCTGAAGCCGATTCGACTTTTCTTCTGCCGTCAAACCGGAAGCGGTAGTTCAAGTCCGTGCAATTGTCCGTGCCTCTTTGGGCACTATCGGCAGAACGACGCAAGATTGTGGAACTGTCCGTTTTTGCGACATTGAGTCTCGATCCAACTTCATTTCGTCATTGTCTCAAAAAGAGAGATTCCAACCTACAGGGAGTAGTCCCACCTAGAAGATTACAGCGTCCGAGCCCCGCGGGTCACGACATTTTGTAATCCGCGGCGAATGGCGACGCAAGTCACGCTGGTACATGCGCAGTTTACGGCTCGGACCATCTCCGCCATCTGACTCGAATCGCGTTCAATTGCGCAGAGCAGTTAAGTCGGCATGAATTGCGCCGATGTAAAAGATGGAGAGGCGCAGATGACGGATCGCACCGAACTGGTTGAAGCGGCGCTGGATAGCCTTCCGAATGGGATTGCGCTGCTGGGCACGGATTGCGAGATTGTGTTCTGGAACCGGGCAGCCGAGGCAATTACCGGGCACGCGAGCGTAGACCTTTTGGCACGTCCAGCGCCCGAGGCTCTGGAGCCGCTGCTCTGCGCCGCGCGTGACGGAAATCGGGAAGAGGACGCAGCAACTGAGACGGGACACGGAGTGCCGGTTCTTGCGCGTCACAAGCTGGGCCACGATGTGCGGGCGATTGCGCGTTCTCTGATCCTGCGCGACGGAATGGGCCGACGCATCGGCACGGCGGTGGTGTTTCACCCCGCGGAGAGCCTGGATGCGCTGCCGCGCGGAGATTGCGGCGAGGGTTCGGGCGTTGAGAAGAGCCAGACCGATCTCGAGGAGCGGATCGAAGAGGAGTTTGAAGACTTCACGCGCGCCGGTGTGCCATTCGGTGTGCTGTGGATAACGGTGGACCAGGCACACCAATTGCGCAAGACGCACGGGGCCGGAGCCTGTGAGGCGATGCTCGAGAAGATGGAGCACGCACTGGTGAATGGCTTGCGGCCTGCCGAGGAACTGGGGCGCTGGGGAGACGATGAGTTCCTGGTGCTGAGTCACGAGCGCACGGCGGAAATGCTTGCCGCTTATGCGCAGAGACTGACCGGGGCGGCCAGAACCGCTGATTTTCGCTGGTGGGGCGACCGCGTGTCGCTGACTGTGAGCATTGGCGCGGCCCAGGCCAATCTGCAAGAGACGCTGGCTCAACTGCTCGGCCGTGCGCAAGAGGCAATGGTCGCGAGCATGCATGAAGGCGGGAACCATATCACACTTGCGCCGGAGGGGCAGTCATGTTTGCCATCGTAGGCATCTTCGTAGTCTTTGCATCGGTCATTGGGGGCTTCCTGATGGAGAAGGGCCACATGGCGGTGCTCATCCAGCCGGCTGAGTTGCTGATCATCGCCGGTGCGGCCACCGGCACCCTGCTGGTTGCCAATCCGATCAACATCATCAAGGCCATCGGCGGCAATCTGCTGGGAATTCTCAAAGGTTCTCCCTTCAACAAGACGCGCTATCTCAGCACTCTCAAGATGATGTACCAGTTCCTGAACAAGGTGCGCAAAGAGGGGCTACTGAGCGTGGAGATGGACGTCGAAAAGCCCTCGGAGAGCTCCATCTTCAAGAACTATCCCGACTTTCTTGCTGACCATCACGCCCGCGACTTTGTGTGCGACACGCTGCGCATGGCCATTACCGGCGGCGTGGAACCGTTCGACATGGACCAGATGATGGAACTGGACATGGAGGTGCACCATCACGAGGCTTCGGTACCAATTTCTTCACTGAACACGGTTGCCGACGCCCTGCCGGGCCTGGGCATCGTAGCGGCGGTGCTGGGTGTGGTCATCACCATGGGCTCGCTGGGCGGACCGCCGGAGGAGATCGGCGAACATGTGGCCGCGGCCCTGGTAGGCACCTTCCTGGGAATCCTCATGTGCTATGGATTGGTCGGTCCCTTGAGTTCGAATATGGCCAAGACTGCCGACGCGCAAAACGAATACCTTCATGTGCTCCGGGTCCTGCTGCTCTCGTTCCTTAAAGGCTCGGCTCCCATGACCGCCATCGAGATGGGACGGCGCGCAATTCCCGCCCACGTCCGGCCCACCTTCGACGAGATGGAAAAGAATTGCAAGAACCATACAAGCGACACATTGGCGGCGGCAGCATAGCCCTTCACAATCCTTTTCGGAGAAAGGTCTCGCAATGGCAGCCGGCAAAACGCAACCGATCATCGTAATCAAGAAAAAAGGCGGCCACGGCGGCCACCACGGCGGCGCCTGGAAAGTGGCCTATGCCGACTTCGTTACCGCCATGATGGCATTGTTCATCGTGCTGTGGCTGATGGGTTCAAGCGCCAAGGTCAAGAAGGCCGTCTCCGGCTACTTCAACGATCCCAAAGGAACCGGCGCTTTGATGGGCACCGCCTTGTCCGGCACCGGCGAGTCCGTTACCGTCGCCGCAGGCGACGCCCTGCAAAAACTCAAAGACAAACTGGAACAGGAGATCAAGGAAAGAAAGGAGCTGGAAAAACTCTCCAAGCAGATTGAGATCACGATAACGCCCGAGGGTTTGCGCATCGAGCTTTTGGAGGACAAGAACGGAACCTTCTACCAAAGCGGAAGCGCTCGGTTGAGCGAGAGCGGACAGGAGCTTCTGGCGCCGTTAGGCGCGGAGCTGAAGACGCTGCCCAACGCGCTGCTGATCGAAGGCCACACCGACGCGACTCCGTATTCCAGCGACATTACGTATAGCAACTGGGAACTCTCCGCGGATCGCGCCAACTCTGCGAGGCGGCTGCTGCAACAGGATGGCGTGCGCTCTGACCAGGTGACGCAGGTGCGCGGCTATGCGGACCAGTTACTCCGAGACAAGAACAACCCCACCGATCCCGCGAACCGGAGAATCTCAATCTTGGTGAAGAATGCGGATGGAGCGATCCCTAGTCTTCCTGGAACGAAAGTAGTAGATGGGCCGCCACCAGTGAAAGCTGCCGCAACCAAAGACGCCGCCGCAGAAACCAAAGCCCAAAGCGCGCCGCCATCTCAGCCTGCAACACCCGCTGCCCCGGCTCCGGTCCAGGCCAAGCCCTCACCCGCCAAGCCCGGATTCATGGACAGAATAATAGGCATGATGCCCGGATCAAAGAAGTAGGGAACACTTCAAGGACGCGCTGAAAACGCCGTCTACTGCGGAACATCCATGAGCGGGATGTGAACGTATTTGATCGATTTGCGATTCCACGTATAGGTGATCTCAAGATCTCCTTTGGCATCTTGAATGATTGCCGGGTAGGAGTATTCGCCAGGCTTTGACTCGAGAACAGCGAAGTTACGAAAATTTTCACCATCGCGGGAAACCGCGAGATCGAGCGGCGTCCTTTCGGAGGTTGAGTCGTTATAGATGAGGACGATTCTCCCGTCCCGCAGGGCCACTGCGTCGATTCCGGAGTTGGGGTTGGGCACGTCGAGCGGATGCGCGCCGGTCCAGGTCCGTCCATTGTCAAATGAGTCGGCAACGCAGGCAGGGCAAACGCATCTTAATTGCTATATGCATGGCGGGTTTGGCGGGATGAGATGGGGGGATGGACAGTCCCCTGAAGCATTTTGCCG
>OCZT010005306.1_pt1 | contig 12904 bp, 8 predicted proteins | sample 1539031 | NCBI WGS metagenome assembly OCZT01 (sample SAMEA3539308, study PRJEB22396) | soil metagenome | biome: tundra; feature: field; material: soil | place: USA | collected 2010-05 | depth 0.15 m | reverse complement strand
CGAAGAACGGATGGTCGGCCAGCTCGGCGAACTCCACCAGGTGCCCGTCCGGCGAGAGACCAGAGAAGACCAGCCCCGCCTGCTCGAGCACCGCACGGTAGGTGTTGTTGACCTCGTACCTGTGCCGGTGCCGTTCTTCGGCGGTGGTGCTCTGGTATAGCTCTTCGGCCCGGGTGCCCGGCTGCAGCACGGCCGGGTACAGGCCCAGGCGCATGGTGCCGCCCATGTCCCGTTCCCCGGCCACCACGTCTTCCTGGTCCGCCATCGTGGCGATCACCGGGTACGGGGTGTCGGGGTTAAATTCAGCGCTGTCCGCCTCGGCCAGCCCGGCCAGGTCGCGGGCGACCTCGATGACCATGCACTGAAGTCCGAGGCAGAGCCCGAGGATCGGGATGCCGTGCTCGCGCGCATAGCGGATCGCGCCGATCTTCCCCTCGATGCCGCGGACCCCGAACCCGCCGGGGATCAGCACGCCGTCGACTCCCTCGAGCTCGCTGGCGGCGCTGTCCGGCTCCTCGCAGGCGTCGCTGATCACCCAGCGAATGTTCACCTGCGCGTCGTTGGCGAAGCCGCCGGCCTTGAGCGCCTCGACCGGCGACAGGTAGGCGTCGGGCAGGTCGACGTACTTGCCGACCAGCGCGATCGTGATGCTGTGGGCCGGCCGGTGCACCCGGCGCAGCAGATCGTCCCACTCGCTCCAGTCCACGTCGCGGAACGGCAAGCCGAGCCTGCGCACGACGTAGGCGTCCAGGCCCTCGGCGTGCAGCACCCTGGGGATGTCGTAGATGGACGGTGCGTCAGGCGCGGAGACCACAGCCTCCTCGTCCACGTCGCACATCAGGCTGATCTTGCGTTTCAGGCTGGCATTGATCGGCCGGTCGGAGCGAGCCACGATCGCGTCCGGCTGGATGCCGATGCTGCGCAGCGCGGCGACCGAATGCTGGGTCGGCTTGGTCTTCAGCTCACCGGAAGGACCGATGTACGGCAGCAGGCTGACGTGCAGGAAGAAGCAGCGGTCCCGGCCGATCTCGTGCCTGATCTGCCGGATCGCCTCCAGGAACGGCTGCGACTCGATGTCGCCGACCGTGCCTCCCACCTCGGTGATCACCACGTCCACGTCGTCGCCGGCCATCTGCAAGATGCGCGACTTGATCTCGTTGGTGATGTGCGGGATCACCTGCACGGTGTCGCCGAGATAGGCACCGCGCCGCTCGTTGGCGATGACCGTGGAGTAGATCTGGCCGGTCGTGACGTTCGCCTCACCCGCCAGGTTGGTGTCGAGGAAGCGCTCGTAGTGCCCGACGTCCAGATCGGTTTCCGTGCCGTCGTCGGTGACGAACACCTCGCCATGCTGAAAGGGGTTCATCGTGCCCGGGTCGACGTTGAGGTATGGGTCGAGCTTCTGCATCGTGACCCGCAGGCCCCTGAGCTTCAGCAAGCGGCCCAGGCTAGCTGCGGTCAGTCCCTTGCCGAGGCTGGAGGCAACGCCTCCGGTGACAAAGAGATGCCTGGTTTGCACAGGCCGTGAGTGAAGTGATGATGCGGCCACTATGAGGCTCCCGTGGTGTCCGGTAGGGCAAAGAAAAACTGCAGGTCCACGGGCCACCAGAATAACAGGCCGCAGGCGGCTGGCCCGGCATTTGCCTGTCGATGTGCCACCGCGTCGGCTCTGGCCACATCTTCTTCATGGTGGGCCTCCCCGAATCTGGCCAGCATAACGGCGGAGGCAACGGCGATGAAGAACCCTCCCCAGGCCATGACACCAAGCCCGGGGCGAGTCTGGTCGCCGAGGAAGACAACCCCGATGACGGCGGGCGGGATGGTCTCACTCAGCACCACGGCCGCCGTGGCCACGGTCACGCTGCCGCTTTCCAGGGCGGTGGCGTAGAACATGAACGAGATGATGCCGGCCGCGGCGACCGCGTAGGCAGCCGGGTCGCGGGCGAGTTCGATCGGCGAGAAACCGTTGAGGACCCGGGCGGCGATGCTGAGGACCCCGTAGCCGAAACCGGCCGTCATGCCGAGCGCGGTGGTCCGGAACGGCTCGTTGAGCTTGGCCGCCGCCATGCCGACCAGGGCCAGGCCCGCGATCGCCACGATCAGCGCGAGCTTGAACACCGCGCCCACTTGAGCGGCGCCCTCGGCGCCCGCCGAGGATCCGAGCAGGCCCACGCCCGCCACCACGCCCAGGACCGCGGCCCACTCCCGCCAGGACAAGGTCACCTTGATCACCCACGAGGCCACCACCGCCGTGACCGCGAGGTTCGCGGCCACGAAGGCCTGAACCGCGAACAGCGGGAGCCGATGCAGCGCGACGAGCTGGGCGACGAAGCCGAGCGCGTCCAGGCAGATGCTAACCACGAAACGCCACTGGTGCAGCATTCGCACCATGAGGCCGGGATCGACGCCTCCGGGGCCATCGACCGCCGTCTTATGGCTGGCCGCACGTACCGCAATCGCTTGCATCACCGCGGCCACGCCGTACAGCAATGCCGCGACAATAGCGGCGATCAGGCTGACTAGCACTCCACACCTCCCCCGGCATCTTTTGCTAGCCGACTGCCCGTGCCCGTCTTAACACGTTCCCGCTGACGGGTAGCCATAACATTGCAGGGACCCTTTTATGAGGCAACCATCAGGAGAACCTCAGCATTCCGGCGACGACATGAACTAACATCCGGGGCCGCCGTCGCCGGCCGCCGGAGGGCCCTCAGCGCAGCGCCGAGGCCGGTCGCGTCTCCCAGCCGGTCCACAGCGGCCGGTATCCCATCCGGTTCCAGAACGGCGCGGACAGCGGGTTCATCTGGGCGTGGTGCAGGAGCGTGGTGGAGATGCCGCGGGCGTCGAGCTCATCATGAGCGCGCTTGACCAGCGCCGCGCCCAGCCCGCCGCTACGCTCATCCGGTCTCACGAACATCGTCTGCAGATAGACCGTCGTGCCCGGCCGGGTCATGAACGCGATCCAGGCCGACTCCTCCGGCGGCTGGACATTGACCAGCCCGACGACCCTCCCGTCGCGCTCGGCCACCCAGACCCAGCCCGGCCGCTTGGTCAGCGCCTTGCGCGTGTCCTCATCGACCAGCGCCTCAGTGGCCGGCCGCATGATGGCCGCGCCGAATTGAGCATCGAACCGGATCACGCCCATCTCCAGCTCGGTCACGGCATCGAGATCATCCGGCCGCGCCTCGCGGATGACCACCCCCGGGGGGATGTCGCTACTCCCGGCCGGACGCCCGGCGGGGCGCACCGCGAGGACGGCGATCGGCTGCATCCCATGCTTGAGCAGGGCCTTGATCCCGCTAACGTCACGGGACGGCCAGTTGATTATCGCCGCCGAGTCCTCCCCGATCGCCTCCGGCAGGGCGGCCAGGTGATCGCGCCACTGCCCGAGCAACGCATCGAGAGCGGCGGAGGTGTCCGGCTCCGGCAGTCCCGGAGTCAGCTCCAGCCTGGTCACCGTGCCCCAGACCTGATCCAGGGCATCGTCAGGGATCTGCCGGTGACGGCAGACGCCGACCCCGGCCGGGCGGCCGTTCGCTCCGGCGACCACGAACGGCGCCATGCATCCGTCCGGCAGGTCGCGGGGCGCGGGCAGCATCGGGTCAAGGTCACGCCAGCGCCTGCCCACCGCCTCGCTGAGGTCATCGACCACGTCAGGACTCACCCAGGGCACTCGTTTCGCCTCCGTCACTTCGCCTCCGTCACTTCGCCTCCGTCACTTCGCCTCCGTCACTTCGCGACCGCCAGCCGCACGCGGCCGTCGTATCGCACTGTCCCCCACCCTCCTCCGACACGGACTATACCCTGCCGGTAAATGATGATTAAAGAGGTTTTACCAGTCAGTCACTGGTGGGCTCTCAAGCATTTTAAATATAAAAGGACAGCGCTCGCACCTCGTCCTTGGCCTGCGACCAAATGGCTGTACTCAATCCACTCCCGCGCTGGACCATTGCGGTGGTTATAGCGAATTTAATCAAATCCGCCGACCCTCCCCGACCAGCGCGGCACGCCGGGACGAGAGGATTGCGAAGCCTGCCAGGTCACCGTCGAGTTACCCGGCGCGGCCCGGAAAACCGCCCCTGGCTGCCGGGCATGCGCTGGCCGCGCACGCTTGACAGCGGCATCATCCGCTGTAACCTTGTCTTATGACAATAGATAAAGGGATCAGCCCGCCGGGCGGCGACGCCGGCCCAGCGGCGAGCGCGCGCGGACCGGCGTCGCCGATCGAGTTCCGGCTGGATCCGGCCTCCGGCGTGCCGACCTACCTGCAGCTCGTCCAGCAGGTGGAGCACGCGCTGCGGCTGGGCTACCTCAAGCCCGGCGACCAGCTGCCCAAGGTCCGGGACGTGGTCACCTCGCTGACCATCAACCCGAACACGGTGCTGAAGGCCTACCGCGAGCTTGAGAACAAGGGCCTGGCGGCCGGCCGGCCCGGCCAGGGCACGTTCATCCAGGCCACCTTGAGCCAGGTCGCGCTGCCCGAGCTGACCGCGCTGCGCCGGCCCCTGCTCGGCTGGCTTGCTTCCGCTGACACGGCCGGGCTGGACGAGGACGGGATCGTCGCCCTGTTCACCAGCGTGCTGCGAGATTTCTTTAAACGCCGGGACGGCTCCACCAACCGCCGCGGCGCAGGAGATGGCGAAAAGGAGGGCGTCGCATGAACGTCATCGAAACCAGCGGATTGGGCAAGTGCTACGGCCATACCTGGGCGCTGCGCGAGTGCACGCTGGCGGTCCCCGCCGGGCACCTGACCGCGCTGGTCGGCCCGAACGGCGCGGGCAAGACCACCCTGATGAACATGTGCGTCGGGCTGGCCGTCCCGACCAGCGGCACCGCCGCCGTGCTCGGCGGCCAGCCCGCCGGGTCGCCGGCCGCGCTGGACGGCATCGCGTTCGTCGCGCAGGACGCGCCGGTGTACCCGAACCTGTCCGCCGGGGACATGGTGCACCTGACCCGGAACCTGAACCGGCACTTCGACCGGTCTTATGCGCAGGCACGGCTGGCCGAACTCGGCATCCCACTGAAAAAGAGGGCCGCCAAGCTGTCCGGCGGCCAGCGGGCCCAGCTCGCGCTGACCCTGGCGCTGGCCAGGCGGCCGCGGCTGCTCATCCTGGACGAGCCGCTGGCGATGCTCGACCCGCTGGCCCGGCAGGACTTCATGGCCACGGTGATGACCGCGATGGCCGACGACGGCGTGTCCGTGCTGCTGTCCTCGCACGCGCTCGCCGAGGTCGAGCGGGTCGCCGACTACCTCATCGTGCTGTCCCGCGGCCAACTGCGGGTGGCCGGCGAGGTCGACGGCGTGCTGGCCAGCCACCGGGTGCTGACCGGCCCCGTGGCCGAGGCCGATCACTACGCGGAAAAGCTGTGCGTGGTCAGCGCCCGGCGCGCCGCGGCGCAGGCCCACCTGCTGGTCAGGACCAGCGCGACGGACCCTGACTCCGGCCCGGTGCCGCCCGGCTGGGAGGCGCACCCGGTCAGCCTGGAAGAACTCGTCATGGCCTACCTGCGCGCGTCCGGTGACACAGAACTCTCTGATCCTGCACTCATCCAGTACAACGAACCAAGGGAGGTGGCACGATGACCGTGCTGACCATGCCCGCACCAGCGAGCCAGGACACCGCCCTGCGGCCGGTGCCGTGGCGGCGGATGGCCTGGGTCACCTGGCGGCAGCACCGGCCCACGCTGATCAGCGTGCCCGCGGTGCTCGGCGCGGTGGCCGTGTTCCTGTGGATCGCGGGCCTGAAGATCCACCACGACTACGCGGTCCTGACGGCCTGCCACCCGTTCAGCTCGAACGCCTGCCAGGCCCTGAACAGCAACTTCAACGGCACTGACTGGACGATGGCGAACACCATCAATATCTTCATGAACCTGACGCCGGCCCTGATCGGGGCGTTCGCGGGCGCCCCGGTGCTGGCCAGGGAGCTGGAGACCGGCACCTACCGGTACGCCTGGACGCAGGGCTTCGGCCGGGAGCGGTGGACCATCGCCAAGCTCGCGCTGCTCGCCGTCGCGGTCACCGCCGCGGCCGGAGCGTTCAGCCAGGTGTTCGTCTGGTTCTTCCAGCCGTTCCTGGCGCAGGAGGACCTGAGCGTATTCTCGGCGACGGTGTTCGCCACGCACGGGATCGCGTTCGCCGCCTGGACCCTGGTCGCCTTCGCCATCGGCGCGCTGGCCGGCATGCTCATCCGCCGGATCGTCCCGGCCATGGCCACCACCCTGGCCGTCTACACCGGGCTCGCGCTGGCGACCTGGCTGTTCCTGCGCGAGCACTACCCGCTGGCGCTGGTCACCAGCCACCCCGGCACCAACAGCGGTCCCTTCAGCGTCAACGACCCCTGGGTCCTGAGCACGTGGTACACCGGACCGGGCGGCAAGCCGGCCAGCCAGTCCACGCTCAACCAGATCTTCGCGCTGTTCCCCAATAACGGCGCCCCAGGGGTGAAGGAAACGCTAGCGCAGGAGTTCGCCCAGCATGGCATTACGGTATGGTTCCGCTACATCCCGGTCAGCCGGTTCTGGCCCATGCAGTTCGTCGAGGCCGGCTGGCTGCTCGCTCTGTCCGTGCTACTCATCGCCGCCACCGTCTGGCTGGTCCGCCGGCGCGCCGCCTGATGCGTCGGCCACCGCGGCTCAGGCCTGAGCACGCTGCGGCCGACGCATCAGACGCCGGCGGCGTGCATGCCGCGGAGCTCTTGCTTGAGCTCGCGGATTTCGTCACGGAGGCGGGCGGCGACTTCGAAGTGGAGCTCGGCGGCGGCGGTGTGCATCTGCTCGGTCAGCTCGGTGATCAGGCCGACAAGCTCCTCGCGGGCGACGCTGCCGCCGCCGGCGGTAGCATCCGAGCCACGGCCGACGGCGGCCTGGGCAGCGCGGGCGCGGGAGGACAGGCCAGGCACCGGGGCCTTGCCGCGGGACTGCTGCCGGCCGCCGCCGCCGATCAGCTGCTCGGTGTCGGCGTCCTCGCGGACGATCTGGTCCAAGATGTCAGCGATCCGCTTGCGCAGCGGCTGCGGGTTGATGCCGTGCTCAGTGTTGTAGGCGACCTGCTTCTCCCGCCGCCGGTTCGTCTCGTCGATGGCCCGGCGCATGGACGGCGTGATCCTGTCGGCGTACATGTGGACCTGGCCGGACACGTTCCGCGCCGCCCGGCCGATGGTCTGGATCAGCGACGTGCCGGACCGCAGGAAGCCTTCCTTGTCCGCGTCCAGGATCGCCACGAGCGAGACTTCGGGCAGGTCGAGGCCCTCACGGAGCAGGTTGATGCCGACCAGCACGTCGTACTCGCCCGCCCTCAGCTCGCGCAGCAGCTCGATCCGGCGCAGCGTGTCCACCTCGCTGTGCAGGTACCTGGCCCGGACGCCGTTCTCGAGCAGGTAGTCGGTCAGGTCCTCGGACATCCGCTTGGTGAGCGTGGTGACCAGCACCCGCTCGTCACGCTCGGCCCGCAGCCTGATCTCGTGCAGCAGGTCGTCGATCTGGCCCTTGGTTGGCTTGATGATCACTTCGGGGTCGATAAGCCCGGTCGGCCGGATCACCTGCTCGACCACATCGCCGCCGACGCGCTGCAGTTCGTACGGCCCGGGAGTCGCCGAGAGGTAGATGGTCTGCTCGATCCGGTCGAGGAATTCCTCCCAGGTCAGCGGCCGGTTGTCGATCGCGCTCGGCAGCCGGAAGCCGTGATCGACCAGGACCCGCTTGCGGGATACGTCTCCCTCGTACATGGCCCCGATCTGCGGGACGGTGACGTGTGACTCGTCGATGACCAGCAGGAAGTCCTCGGGGAAGTAGTCGAGCAAGGTGTTCGGCGAGCTGCCCGCCTCGCGGCCGTCGATGTGCCGTGAGTAGTTCTCGATCCCCGAGCAGCTGCCGACCTGCCGCATCATCTCGATGTCGTAGGTGGTGCGCATCCGCAGCCGCTGGGCCTCGAGCAGCTTGCCGCCGCGATCGAGCTCACCGAGCCGGGTGGCCAGCTCGGACTCGATGCCGTTGATGGCGCGCTCCATCCGCTCAGGCCCGGCCACGTAGTGCGAGGCGGGGAAGACGTACAGCTCGCTGTCCTCGCTGATCACCTCGCCGGTGAGCGGGTGCAGGGTCATCAGCCGCTCGATCTCGTCGCCGAACATCTCGATCCTGACGGCGAGTTCCTCGTACATCGGGATGATCTCGATCGTGTCCCCGCGGACCCGGAAGGTGCCGCGGGTGAAGGCCAGATCGTTCCGGTTGTACTGCATGCCGACCAGCTTGCGGAGCAGCGTGTCCCGCTCGATGGTGTCGCCGAGCTTGACCTTGAGCATCCGGTCCACGTATTCCTGCGGCGTGCCCAGTCCGTAAATGCAGGACACGGAGGAAACCACGATGGTGTCCCGCCTGGTGAGCAGGGAATTCGTGGCCGAGTGCCTGAGCCGCTCCACCTCGGAGTTGACCGAGGAGTCTTTCTCGATATAGGTGTCGGTTTGCGGGACGTAGGCTTCGGGCTGGTAGTAGTCGTAGTAGGAGACGAAGTACTCGATGGCGTTATGCGGCAGCATCTCGCGCAGCTCGTTGGCGAACTGGGCGGCGAGCGTCTTATTCGGCAGCATCACGAGCACCGGCCGCTGCAGCCGCTCCGCGATCCAGGCCACCGAGGCGGTCTTGCCGGTCCCGGTCGCGCCGAGCAGCACGGTGTTGGTGTCCCCCGCCCGGACGCGCTTCTCGATGTCGGCAATCGCCCTCGGCTGATCGCCGGCCGGAACCATGTCGGTGACGACCTGGAACGGCGCGACCCTACGCTGCAAATCGGTAACCGGACGCACGAACCCAACCTCCAAGAACTCCTAGGGTTCAACTGTAGGTGGGGGGTCTGACATTCCGGGTGAGCTGGCGCGGCGTTGCAGGTCGGCCCAGACCTCGCCGACCCGGTGGTCGAGATCATCGAGGGAGCCCGCGTTGTCGATCACGACGTCGGCCACGGCCAGGCGCTGCTCCCGGCTGGCCTGAGCCGCCATCCGGGCCCGGGCCTGCTCCGGCGTCATGCCGCGCAGGCTGACCAGCCGCCCGACCTGCAGCTCGGGCGGCACGTCCACGACGATGACCAGGTCGAAGCCGCCCTTGCCCCGGCTCTCGGCGAGCAAGGGCACGTCGTGCACGATGACCGGGCCGGGCGGCCCGGCCGCTTGCACCGCGGTGCGTTCGGCCGCGAGCATCCACTGGCGGACCAGCGGGTGGACAATCGCGTTCAGCTTCGCGCGCAGCCCGGGGTCGCCGAAGACGATAGCGCCGAGCCGTTCCCGGTCCAGCGAGCCGTCCGGGTGCAGCACGTCGTCGCCGAACGCGGCCGCGATCCGGGTGAGCCCGCGCGAGCCGGGGACGACCACCTGCCGGGCGGCCACATCGGCGTCGATGAGCACGGCTCCGCGCGAGGTCAGCCGCCGGGACACCTCGCTCTTGCCCGACCCGATGCCCCCGGTGAGCCCAATCCGCAGCATCGTCAACCCCCTAGGGCCGGTGAAAACGCGAATGCCGCGTCCACGCCGCCGGAGCGAGGAGGACGCGGCATCTCACGTTGGGGCTAAGACTGCCCGCCGGAGAGCTTCTCCCGGAGAGCCGCCAGGGCCTCGTCCGAGGCCAGCGTGCCGGTGGCCGCCGTCCCCGGAGTCGAGCTCGAGGTGACCGCGCCCGGGCTGCCAGCTCCGCCACCCGGCCGGCCGCCGCCGGTACGGGCAGCGCGAGCCACCCGCGGGGCGCCGTTGCCACCCGCAGCCGCCGCACCGTCGGACTCGCCGGAGTCGCCGGAGTTGGCCGCAGGCAGATCTTCGTCCGCGGCCTTACGGGATTCCTCCACCTGGCGGCGGTGCGCCTCGAACCTGGCGCGCGCCTCGGCGTACTGGTGCTCCCACTCCTCACGCTGCTTCTCGTAGCCAGGCAGCCACTCGCCGGTCTCCGGGTCGAAACCCTCCGGGTACTCGTAGTTGCCCTGCTCGTCGTAGGAGGCCGGCATGCCGTACAGGGTCGGGTCGAAGTCGTCGCCGACGGCCTCGCCGATCGTGCCCTCGTTCGCCTGCTTGAGCGACAGGCTGATCCGGCGGCGGTCCAGGTCGATGTCGATGATCTTGACAAAGATCTCGTCGCCTACCTGGACGACCTGCTCCGGGATCTCCACGTGCCGGTCGGCCAGCTCGGAGATGTGCACCAGGCCCTCGATGCCCTCCTCGACCCGGACGAACGCGCCGAACGGGACGAGCTTGGTCACCCGGCCCGGCACGACCTGCCCGATCTGGTGGGTCCGCGCGAACTGCTGCCACGGGTCTTCCTGGGTGGACTTCAGCGACAGCGAGACGCGCTCGCGGTCCATGTCCACGTCCAGCACCTCGACGGTGACCTCCTGGCCGACCTCGACGACCTCGCCCGGGTGGTCGATGTGCTTCCAGGACAGCTCGGACACGTGCACCAGGCCGTCCACGCCGCCCAGGTCGACGAACGCGCCGAAGTTGACGATCGAGGACACGACGCCCTTGCGGATCTGGCCCTTCTGCAGCGTGTTGAGGAAGTTCTGGCGGACCTCCGACTGCGTCTGCTCGAGCCAGGCACGGCGGGACAGCACCACGTTGTTGCGGTTCTTGTCCAGCTCGATGATCTTGGCTTCGATCTCCTTGCCCACATACGGCTGCAGGTCGCGGACCCGGCGCATCTCCACCAGCGAGGCGGGCAGGAAGCCGCGCAGGCCGATGTCGAGGATCAGGCCGCCCTTGACGACCTCGATCACCGTGCCGGTGACCACGCCGTCCTCTTCCTTGATCTTCTCGATCGTGCCCCAGGCACGCTCGTACTGAGCCCGTTTCTTGGACAGGATCAGACGGCCTTCCTTGTCCTCCTTCTGCAGGACCAGGGCCTCGATGTGCTCGCCCGTGTGGACAACATCGTGCGGGTCGACGTCGTGCTTGATGGACAGTTCGCGAGACGGAATCACGCCTTCTGTCTTGTAGCCGATATCGAGCAAGACCTCGTCTCGGTCGACCTTTACGACTGTTCCTTCGACGATGTCACCGTCGTTGAAATACTTGATGGTCTCGTCGATAGCGGCGAGGAATGCCTCCTCGGACCCGATGTCGTTGATCGCTACCTGGGGGGTCGAGTTGGCTTGCGTGCTGCTGGTCATGTGTGGGTTGGCTCCGGATGCGGACAAGGAAGTGTATGGATGGGCACGCCGGTAACCGTGCATGGTGACCAAGATTCACAGGACTTGCCGGAACCAGCCCGGGGGCCAGCTACGGCACGCCCGGCGGGCCGCCAGCCGGGTCACCTGACCTGCTAAGCCAGATGGCCATGACGGAACGCACGAGGACACGGCGCAGCGTTCAGGATATGAGAGTAAGTGCGGGGGGTCAATTAAGCCCGGCCACAATACGGCCACAGTGACCGGGCCGCCGTCCGTGAGGCCGGCCAGGCCGGCCGGCCTGGCCGGCCTGGACGTCATGATCAGGCGAGGTCGAACCGGTCGAGGTTCATCACCTTGTCCCAGGCCGCGACGAAGTCGTTCACGAACTTCTCCTTCGCGTCGTCGCTCGCGTAGACCTCCGCGAGCGCGCGCAGCTCGGAGTTCGACCCGAAGACGAGGTCGGCACGGCTGCCGGTCCATTTGACCTCGCCGGTGGCGGCGTCACGCCCCTCGAACGTGTTCGCGTCCCCGGCCGTCGGCTGCCACGTCGTGCCCTCCTCGAGCAGGTTGACGAAGAAGTCGTTGGTCAAAGACCCTGGGGTCGTGGTGAAGACGCCGAGCGGCGACTGCTGGTAGTTCGCGCCCAGGACGCGGAGGCCGCCGAGAAGGACCGTCAGCTCGGGAGCGCTCAAGGTGAGCAGGTTCGCCTTGTCGATCAGCAGGTACTCAGCCGGCAGCCGGCTGCCCTTCCCGAGGTAGTTGCGGAACCCGTCGGCGGCCGGCTCGAGCGCGGCGAACGACTCCACGTCGGTCTGCTCCTGCGACGCGTCCGCGCGGCCCGGGGTGAAGGGGACCTCCACGTCGAAGCCGGCGTCCCTGGCGGCCTGCTCGACGGCCGCACCGCCGGCGAGCACGATCAGGTCGGCGAGCGAGACCTGCTTGCCGCCGGCCTGGGCGGCGTTGAAGGTCTCCTGGATCCCCTCCAGGGTGTGCAGCACCGTCGCCAGCTGGTCGGAGTCGTTGACCTCCCACCCGTTCTGCGGCTCGAGGCGGATGCGCGCACCGTTGGCGCCGCCACGCTTGTCGCTGCCGCGGAAGGACGAGGCCGACGCCCACGCGGCGGACACGAGCCGGGACACCGGCAGGCCCGAGGCGAGGATCTGGCCCTTGAGGGCGGCGATGTCCCCGGCGTCGATGAGCTCGTAGGTCACCGCCGGAACGGGGTCCTGCCAGATCAGCGTCTCGGACGGGACCTCCGGGCCGAGGTAGCGCACGACCGGGCCCATGTCGCGATGGGTCAGCTTGAACCACGCCCGGGCGAAGGCGTCCGCGAACGCATCCTGGTCCGCCATGAAACGCCGTGAGATCGGCTCGTAAATCGGGTCAAACCGGAGCGAAAGGTCGGTTGTCAGCATCGTCGGGACGCGGCGCTTCGACGGGTCGTGGGCGTCGGGGACGGTACCCGCCCCGGCACCGTCCTTCGGCTGCCACTGGTGCGCGCCTGCCGGGCTCTTGGTCAGTTCCCACTCATAGCCGAAGAGGATCCGGAAGAAGCTGTTGTCCCAGGTGGTCGGCGTGTCGGTCCAGGTGACTTCGAGACCGCTTGTGATCGCGTCGCCGCCCTTGCCCGTGCCGTACGTGCTCTTCCAGCCCAGGCCCTGCTGCTCGAGCGGGGCGGCCTCGGGATCGGGGCCGACGTGGTCCTCCGTGCCCGCACCGTGGGTCTTGCCGAAGGTGTGACCGCCCGCGATCAGGGCGACCGTC
>OCZT010005303.1_pt1 | contig 12908 bp, 12 predicted proteins | sample 1539031 | NCBI WGS metagenome assembly OCZT01 (sample SAMEA3539308, study PRJEB22396) | soil metagenome | biome: tundra; feature: field; material: soil | place: USA | collected 2010-05 | depth 0.15 m | reverse complement strand
CGGACTGCTGATGGAAGTGCTCGCCGAACCCCTTGACTGACGCCTCCCCGTTAGGGTGAGCCTGTGAATCGCAACCGCGCTCTCGTCGGGTGGGGCGGGTCAGCGCTCGCCGCGGCGCTGATTGCGACGGGTGTCGTCGCCGCCACGCCCGGGACCTCCACGCCGACGACCGATTCACTGGTGCTCAACGGGCGGGCCCCGACGACCGTGGAACTCGCGGTGGCCCTCAGGACCGGCGGCGCGCTCAGTACGTCGGGAACCCTCTGGCTCAATGCGACGACGAGTTCGTTCAGTGCGAACCTGCAGGTACCGGTACTGACGGCGCCCACTGACTTCTCGGTACGCGCGGTGAAGAACCAACTTTATTTCACTTCGCCCAATCTGGCCAATGCTTCGGGACCGGCCTGGTACACGTTGCGCGTCAGGTGGCCTTCAATTACCAGTCTGGCGCGCTACCTCGTCAAGCCCAATGCAGCGTTGTTGTCGCTACTCGCCAATGCGCGAATCTCTCATCACGGCTTCGCCACCACGTACGAGTTCTCGAGGCCGCGTATTGCACTCGGCACTTTCGGCGCCCATCGCACGTCGTCGCTCGTCACCGGCACCCTCGACGTGCGCCTGAGCACTGGCCGCCAGGGTGAGTTCACCGGACTCTGGGCCTCCCTCGCCACAAAGTCGGCCACCACGACCGTGACGCTCAACGTCCTCTCGTACAATCACCCGGTAGTGATCGTCGCGCCGCCGCACTCGCGAGCCACGACGCCGGCGTCGCCACTCATCAAGCAATTGCTCGCCAGTGGCGCCCTGGGTTCGCTCCTGCTACCTACGCAACTGCTCCAATTGTTAAGCCGCGCGAAACTAGGTTGAGAAGGTGACCGTTCACGCCCAACCGCGCTGGCCGGCGTCTTTGGCGCTGCTCATTTGCATTGCGCTCTACGTGGTGTTACCCAATCGCCTGGTCATCGGCCCGCGTTTTGCGATTCCGGTGCTGATTATCCTGGCGCTGATTCCTCTGTCGGCGCGCCGCCACCGTCACCCCGACGAGTCGCCGCGCGTGCGGCAATTGACGCTGTCCCTCATTGCCCTAGTGACCTTGGCGAACGTCACGTCAATGGTGCTGTTGGTCCAGCGTCTGCTCAACACCGCGGTGTCCCAGGGTCGCGCGCTGATTTATTCGGCGGTATCGGTGTGGCTCACTAACGTCATCATCTACGGCGTCTGGTTTTGGGAGATTGACCGCGGTGGTCCCACGCGCCGTGCGGCCGGGGCCAAACTCGTCCTGGACTTGGAGTTTCCTCAGATGGCGAACCCCGAACTGGCTCCCAAGGGATGGGAGCCAAAATTCACCGACTACCTCTACACGTCCTTCGCCAATGGTACGAGCTTCGCGCCCGCCGATGCGATGCCCTTGACGCGCCGCATGAAGATCCTCTTCGGCACCGAATCCATAGTCTCGTTCGCCACCATCGCCGTCGTTGCCGCGAGAGCGGTCAACATCTTGAAGTAGGTATCCGACCCTCTGGACCGGGCAGAGTCAGGAGCAAGATGGTGGAAAAGAATCACGTGCGGGTCCGAAAGGCGAAGTTGATTGGTCCGTTTGCGTTGACGGGTCGGAGCGACGATTTCTCGCGTACCTACTCACATTGCGTTTTTCGCGAGGGCCCGGATTATTTCCCGGGAACGACCGTGACGAACGACGTCGGAGAATGGTAGTAGGCGCCGTACCCGGTGTAACTCGCCGAAATCGCCACCCGACCAAGTCGAGGGTGGGCCACGTTGATCAAGCACTCGCCAAAGGGGCTCGGTACGCAATAGAAAGTTCTGGCACCGAAGTGGATCGTGACCGGGTTTTGGGGGTAGATACCCGCGGAGTTGGCAATGACGCCGGTGACCTGGATGGTGAAAGGCTTCGAGGAAGGAACTGTGGGTGTCGGGGTGACCGCCTGCAGGCTCCACCTCGGCACGGGAACCACCCATTCGGGATCAGTGGGTGCGGAGTAGCCGAAGCGGTTGTGCACTTGAGTGGTGACGGTGTAGACCCTGCGGTTGGCGAGCCCGGGAATGATGCAGTTGGGCTCGTAATACACCGGTGCGTGGCATGTCCAGGTGCGAGAGCCGTCGGTGATGCTCACCAGGTAGCCGTCGATCGGCGCACCTCCCTGGTTCATGGGCGGGTGCTGATACGTCCACACTTGACCACTTTCGATGTTGCCCGACACGTCCTTGGGTGGCGTGGCCACCGTGGGTCCGCAATATCCCGCCACGTGGCGCGTCGCAATAGTTCCGGCGGTGTTCACGGCGACGAAGCGGCTGGCTCCGTAGGCCACGGCCGTCCAATCCGCAGCCGCCTCGATGGGCACGGGCGAGGCGCTCCACGACGTACCGAAGTGCGAGGTCAGTACGTTATTCACCGGGCCCAAGGCTTGTCCGGTGGCGACGAAGGCATTGCATCCAAAAGTTGAACCGTTCATCTGCTGTGCCGCCGAGGCGTGGTGCGTGACCCAGACGTAGCCGAGCATGGAAGTGGCCACGAGTCCGGACGGGTTGAAGGCGCTAAAGACTCCGTTGCCGTAGGTGACGGCGTACCAGGGCGCCCCCGGAGCACTGATGGGGTAGAAACTCCAGTTGACGCCGTTGAGTGAGATCAGGGCATCGCCTAGGGCGCTGTCGACGGCGACGAAGCGGCCGTTGCCGTAGGAGACTGAATTGAGCAGAAACTGCGAGCGCGACCACGTCGTCCTCCAGTGAACGCCATCAGGGGAGGTGATGAGTTGACCGAATGCACTCACCGCGAGAAAACGCCCCGCGCCGTAGGTCAGTCCCGTCCACTCTCCCGCGGGGCCCGGTAGTGCGGACCAGTGGATTCCGTTGGTGGAGGTCATCTCGTGCAAGCCTGCATTGACCGACGACAACGCGACAAATTTTCCCGCGCCGTAGGCCACAGATTGCCACGAGCCCGCCGGCACCCGGAGCGTAGTCCACGTGATGCCATTCTGCGACGTGGCGGCCGCTGCGCCGTGGCCGAGGACGACGAAACGTCCCGCGGCGTAGGTAGCGGCGTACCAGTTGCCTGACGGGGCCGGTGCAGACGAGACTTTCCACGTACTCGCCGGCGTGGCTCCCAGGGCGCTTTGTGTGGGCACCAAGGCGAAACTCATCGCCGCCACCGCCGACGTGACGCACAGGCCAATGCGAAATACTGAGATATGTCGCACGGTGCGCCCTCCACTCCTTAGTCACCTTCGCAGCGCCACGTCACACGAGACCCCACGGTTTCTCAACAACGCAACAATTCGCTCGTTCAACGACCGTGGTCACTTAGGCTCGTGATGGATCGCTATCGCCACCGGAGCATCGTTGACCCTCGTCAGTCAGCGCCTGAGAGTTGAGCGGTTCCGCGGCATCACCACGAATGCCTCTAGCTAGGAGACCACATGTCCACCAAGAGTCGCCTCGCTACCTTCTTGGCCACTGCCGCGGTGCTCACCCTCGGTGCGCCCTCGATCGCGTACGCCAGTTCGACCACCACTTCGACGTCTCCCGCCACGGCCCCTTCCACAGATCAAGTCATCGTGTCGGGCTTTTCAGAAAAAGGCGACTTCATTGACAACGGAGTTTCGTCCGTATATTCGACCCACTGGGCCAAGGTATCCGCCACTACCTCGGGCATCAACCTCTCCTACGTCAACGAGGCGACGAAGATTCGGGCCAGCTACACCTTTGCTCCCGTCGCTGGCCAGACCTTCACGGTCGGCAACTACGACAACGTCCAGCGTGCGGCATATCGCAGTGCTGGTTTCCCCGGCATTGAAATAACTGGCCCCGGCCGACCCACCGGGTGTACCCGGGTCACCGGCAGTTTTCGCATCTGGGACATCGCTGCGAGTGCCAGCGGAGCCATCTCTCGCCTCGATCTCACCTACGTCGAGCACTGCGGCGCGGGCCGCCCGTCGAACTACGGCGAAGTCTTAGTGAATGACGCGCCCCAACTGGGCGCTCTCGTCACTTCGGCCCGGCGCATCACGTTCCCCGATCAAACCCCCACGCTTCCCTACGTAGTGACTAACCCCACCGGCCAGCCCCTGCCGATTTCTCTCTGGCAGAGCGCTTCGACGGTCAGCCACTTCACAATCACTCCCGCGAGGCCGTCCTGCGCATCGTCGGTCCCCGCACATTCCTATTGCACCTACTCACTTCGTCTCTTGCCGCCCAAGCCCGGTAACTACAAGGCCACCGTGCTGGAAGTTTCTGGTAACTCGGTGCTCCGTCTGCCGCTCTCTGGTCCTGCCGGCGGCGTCTAGTGTCGAACTTGAAGGTCGGTGCACTCGGTGGCCGACGTAACAGGGATGTCTTGCATTGGCCGCGAGCAAAGACGTTTCATTGAGGCAGCACGTAATCGCCGGTCAACCATCGCTGGGAATTGGTGTCTCAACATCTTTCGCAGACGGTCTTTCAGACTCACTATTGCGACGATCAGACTTTGCCTGGCTTCGACGAACTATCGCCTTCCTTAGAGAGGAATCACACCATAGGCTCGTCAACTTGGACGACAATGGATTAATTGCGGATCGAATGCCCATTCGGTTAAACCTACTCAACCATTGTGCAACCGTTAACCGGACTGCCCCTTGACTTCAATTGTAATTGGCCGCTGGAATGAATCGCTTGCTGTCGATGGCCCGACGTGAACCCTCACGCTGGTTCTGAAATCTCGATTCTGTAAATGACTCGGTCAAGACATGTCAAGATTCTGCTCTCGTTTGGATTCTGAATTTGCGGACTGATCTGACTTTTATGCGCTCATTAATCGAGCCAGCAGCGCTGACGCACGACTTTCGACGTGGTGCTTGAGTTCGTAGTGGTCTGCATAGGTCGCCAGAGCGATTCCGGTGTTAATGCCCAGCCACCTCAAAGGTTCAATCTCCCAACGTCGCGGGGGTGCCTGGATGAAAGGGAGGGAACTGTATCGCGTCTCTTCGTCGGGCGTAACGATCATGTCGGCCAGCGCATTGGCGCACACGTAGCTGAGCGTCACGCCGTCGCCGGTGTAGCCTCCGGCGGCGCCCAGTCCCGACTCGTGATCGACGGTGACCGAGGGGAACTTGTTGCGCGGCATTGCGAGGGGTCCACCCCAGCGGTGCGTGATGGTGGCGTCAAGATTGGGGAAGAGCTCGCGCAGCGATGAGGCGAGTTGAGTAAAGACTCCCTCGTTGGCGTCGTAGCGCGGTTCCACTGTTGAACCGAAGTGATACGGCGAGCCACGTCCACCGAAGGCCAGGCGATTGTCGGCGGTGCGCTGGCCATAGATAAGAAGGTGTCGTTCGTCATTGAAGGTCGGGAACCGGTCGAATCCGTAGTCGCGCCACCAGGAGTCCGGTAGTGGCTCGGTGGCGATCATCAACGAGTAGATTGGGACAACGCTGCGGCGCTGGCGCGTCAACGTCGGGGTGAATCCTTCAGTCGCTCGCACCACGTAGTCAGCAGTCACTGTTCCGTGTGCGGTTATAACTCGTGCCCGCTGCGACGATTCGCCGGGAATGATCTTGGTGACGTGAGAGTTCTCACAAATCGTGGCGCCGGCTCGCTCGACGGCCTCGGCGAGTCCCCGTACGAGACGCGCGGGTTGGATGCGCGCGCAGTGCGGTGAGTACGCCGCGCCGCGCGCGCCCTCCAGCCACGCCATTTCCTTCAGTTCTTCGGGCTCGATCCAGCGCAGATCCTCATTGCTCACACCGTGCTCGGCCGATTCGGTGACGTAGTGGCGACCGCGAACTTCCTGCAATTCAGAGCGCGCGAAAGATAGCGTGCCGCCGTGGGCGAAGTTACAGTCGATTGCGTCGCTGCGGGCGGCTTCGCCGAGTGATGCGACGGCATTTTGCAGTACGAGGCGCTGGCGCGTGTAGGCGTTGAGTCCGTAGGTCGAGATAACTGACGACGCCGGGGCCGGGAACAGGGCCGACACCCAGCCACCGTTGCGTCCAGAGGCGCCAAATCCACAGACCCGCGCCTCAAGAACGCAGACGCGAAGATGCGGATCGCGGCGCAACAACTCGCGCGCCGTCCATAGTCCGGTATATCCGCCGCCAATGATCGCCACGTCAACGTCCACGTCGCCGCGCAGTGATTGCCGCGGCGACGTTTCGTCGATTTGTGACCACCACAATGAACGTGGCGGCTGCATTAGAGGAAGCGCTTTACGGCTTCCGTGAAGACTTCACGCAACGTTCCGACCATGAAGTCGATGTCGTCGCGCGTCGAGATGAGCGGCGGAGCCAACTGCACGACGGGGTCGCCTCGGTCGTCCGAGCGGCAGATGAGGCCGCGGCGGAACATCTCGGGCGAGACGAAACCGCGCAGGAGGCGCTCGGCCTCGTCGCCTTCCCACGTTCCCTTGGTCGCCTGGTCCTTGACCAGTTCGATACCCCAGAAGTAACCGGTACCGCGAACGTCGCCCACGATGGGGAGGTCCTTCAGGTCATTCAAGCTCTGGCGGAAGTGGTCCTCGTTGGCCATCACGTTGCCAAGAACGTTCTCTCGTTCGATGATCCCGATGCTGGTGAGGGCGATCGACGCCGACAGCGGGTGACCAGCCCAGGTGAAGCCGTGCTGGAAGGCCACGTCGCCTTCCTGGAAGGGCTCGGCCAGACGGTCCGAGACGATCATCGCACCGAGCGGCGCGTAACCGGCAGTGATGCCCTTCGCGCACGTGATGATGTCGGGCACGTAGTCATACTTCTGGCCGCCGAACCAGGTGCCCAGTCGACCGAAGGCGCAAATCACTTCGTCCGAGACGAGGATGACGCCGTAGCGGTCACAGATTGCGCGCACCTGCTGCCAGTAACCCGGGGGCGGCGTGAAACAGCCGCCGGCGTTCTGCACGGGCTCGAGGAACACCGCCGCGACGGTCTCGGGACCCTCGCGCAACAGTGCCTCTTCGATCTGCTGGGCCGACCACAGACCGTAGGCCTCGAAGTCGTCCGCGTGGGTCTCGGCGCGATAGAAGTTGACCGCGGGCACCTTGATGGCGCCCGGTACCAGGGGCTCGAAGGGCTGACGGTAACTCTCGAGCGACGTGATGGTCAAGGCGCCCAGCGTGGTGCCGTGATAGGCGATGTCGCGGCTAATGACCTTGTAGCGGTCGGTGTCGCCGCGTATCTTGTGGTACTGGCGCGCCAGTTTCCAGGCGCTCTCGTTGGCCTCGGCCCCGCCGGTGGTGAAGAAGACGCGGTTGAGGTCGCCGGGCGCGAGGCTCGCCACCTTCTCGGCCAGTTCAATGGCCTTGGGGTGCGCGTAGGTCCAAATCGGAAAGAACGTCATGTTGTTCATTGACTCGGCGGCCGCCGCGGCGAACTCCGGACGCCCGTGCCCGAGTGCGTTGGTGAACAAGCCCGAAATACCGTCGAAGTACTCCTTGCCGTTCACGTCGTAGACGTGCGTCCCCTCGCCGCGCACGATGATTGGAATCTCGTGCTTCTCTGAGTAGGCACCCATGCGCGACATCTGCAACCAGAGATTGCGACGAGCGCGTTCGGAGTAGCTATGGCTCACCTGGTGGGCACCACTGACGGCAACACCATCCGTGAAAATCTCGTTGATACTCATTTCGTTCCCCAAGCGTAGGTCTGTTTTGAAAGTTTCAAATACAGAAAGGTTTCAACTTCGGTCACCCCAGGAATACTCCGAATGGAGTCATTCAAGAGGTGCACCAATGCGTTGTCGTCGAGGGCAATGACCTCGGCGATGATATCGAAGCTGCCCGCGGTCATCACCACGTAGTTCGCTTCTTCAATGGCCGCCACTTGATCGGCGACCAGACGGACGTCACCATGAACTCGGATACCGATCAACGCTTCGCGGCCGTAGCCGAGTTGCAGCGGATCGGTGATCGCGACGATCTGCATGACGCCCGAGTCCTTGAGACGCTGAACGCGCCGACGCACGCCCGCTTCTGAAAGACCGACTTCGTCAGCAATCGCCCCGTAGGGTCGTCGTCCATCGCGCTGCAGGAGCCCGATGATCTGACGATCAATCGAGTCGAGCGAGCCCGGCACCGCGACGAGTTCCACGGAGGAACGGTCACTCTTCTTAGGACTTGACTTCTGAGGTTTGGCTGCTGGCATTGGTTTCTCCCGCTCGTTCGTCATTGACGTCCAGGCTGCGGATAGAGCAACTATAGCGGGCTTTGACGCCGGATTCAGTGGTGAATTGTCAATTCTGTGTTAAAAACCCTTGTGAAGAGTTGCTCATGCCAGGAAACTCTGGCAGAGTTGCTGACGACGCCGTGCTTTGATCGCGGAAGAAAAGAGGGGGCTTTATGCGCCGATTGGCAAATTTCATTGGGGGCGAGATGGTCGCTCCCCAGAGCGGCAAGTACGTCGAATTGATCAACCCCGGTACCGGAGAGCCCTTCGCCGAAATGCCCGTCTCGAACGCCGCCGACGTCGACGCCGCCGTCACCTCCGCCGCCGTCGCGTTCACCTCGTGGCGCCGTACGACGCCCTCGCAGCGAAGTGTGGCGCTGCTTAAGATCGCCGACATTCTTGAAGCCAACGCCGTTCGTCTCGTCGACGTCGAAACCGAGAACTGCGGAAAGATCATCCCGCTCACGATGAGCGAAGAGATTCCGCCCATGATCGACCAGATTCGATTCTTCGCCGGTGCGGCGCGCCTCCTCGAGGGCCGTGGCGCCACCGAGTACATGGAGGGCATGACCAGTTACATCCGCCGCGAGCCCATTGGAGTGTGCGCGGCAGTGACGCCCTGGAACTACCCGTTGCTCATGGCGGTGTGGAAGTGGGCGCCGGCGTTGGCCGCGGGCAACACGATGGTGATCAAGCCCGGCGACTCGACCCCGGCTTCGACATTGTTGATGGCCGAACTCATGGCTGAAGTATTGCCCGAGGGCGTTTTCAACGTGGTCTGTGGCGACCGCGACACCGGTCGCGCATTGGTCGAGCACCCGACGCCTGCGATGATTTCGGTGACCGGTTCGATTCGCGCCGGCATGGAAGTGGCGTCGGCGGCGTCCTCCACCCTGAAGCGAGTGCACTTGGAGCTGGGCGGCAAGGCGCCGGTCGTGGTCTTTGACGACATCGACGTAGCCGCGGCCGCCGAGGGCATTGCGATTGGCGGATTCTTCAACGCCGGTCAGGACTGCACCGCAGCGACGCGCGTGCTCGTCGCTCCGAAGGTATACGGCGACTTCGTCGACGCGATCGCCGAGCAGGCTCGCAACACGGTGATCGGCCAGCGCGACAACGAGGAGGCTCTTTTTGGTCCGGTCAACAATGTGAACCAGCTCGAGCGGGTGACGGGCATGTTGAGCCGCAAGCCGAGCCACGCAACCTTCGCCGCGGGCGGCGAACGTGTGGGTGACACCGGTTACTTCATCGCGCCCACCATCGTGGCCGATTTACAACAGGACGACGAAATGATTCAGACCGAGATCTTCGGCCCCGTGATCACCGTCCAGAAGTTCAGCGACGACGCCGAAGCCCTCGCGTGGGCCAACGGCGTGCAATACGGACTCGCGTCGTCGGTGTGGACGAGCGACCACGGGCGTGCGATGCGCTTCACCCGCGACCTCGACTTCGGTTGCGTGTGGGTCAACACTCACATTCCCATCGTCGCCGAGATGCCCCACGGGGGATTCAAGCGTTCGGGATACGGCAAGGACCTCTCGGTGTACGGTTTCGAGGACTACACCCGTATCAAACACGTCATGCACAACATCGAATTCTGATTCAGTACCCACCATCAAAGGGTGTGAGCCCGTAGCGAGGAGTCAGTATGTCAATAGATGATGTCATGGGGCCCTTTGGGGCTCCTGTCCCCGAATCCGAAGTGGCGCCCACGCTTCTGCACGACGAGTTGAATCTTTTCGACTCGACTGCTGTAGCAGTTTCCTCGGTAGCCCCCGCATATTCGATTGCGTCGACATTGGCAGCGGTCTTCGTCATCACGGGCATTGGACTCGCCAGCCCGGCCGTATTGATTGTCTCGTTCGTACCAGTGATGTTCATCGCCATCTCGTACTTCCACCTCAATCGGCGCAATCCCAATTGCGGCGCGAGCTACTCCTGGCTGAGCCAGGTGGTGCACCCTTCCATTGGCTGGATCAACGGATGGGTCCAAGTCTGGGCGTCGATTCTCTTCTGTACGACCGCGCCACTTCTTGCCGGTGGGTATACGTTGCAGTTTCTGCACTCAGCCTTCAATGCGGTGAGTCTAGGAACCGTCAACAACACCAAGGACGTCGCAGTTATCGCGGCGCTCTGGTTGATGTTGGTCACCTTTATCTGTATCTACGGAATTCGCTGGACGACCAACGCGCAGTGGGTCATGGTCATCATTGAGTACGTCTGCGTCGTCGGGTTCTCCGTCGGCGGCATCATCAAGGTGTGGATACGGCATCCGGCTCATTCGATGAATTTTTCGTTGGCGTGGCTGGATCCATTCCACATCCACGGCTATACGGCGTTGGCTAGCGGTCTCGCCTTAGGCGTCTTCTTCTTCTGGGGCTGGGACACTGCGCTCAACCTCAATGAGGAGTCACGCGATTCCAGTAAGATTCCGGGACGCGCTGGCATGATTTCAATGTGGCTACTACTGTTCATCTTCGTCTTGAACTTCATCGCGGTCCAGATGTTGCTCGGACCTCACGCAATTAACGCTCAAGGAACGGAAGTCCTGTTCTACTTCGGCCAACAGTTCGCTGGACCGTGGGCGAGTTACGTCATGATTTTCGCGGTGCTGTCTTCTACGGTGGCCACCACTCAGACCACCGTTCTTCCAGCGGCCAGAATTACGCTGTCGATGGCACGTGACGGAGTCTTTCCTCCGGTCTTCTCCTCGATCCACGAGAAGTACAAGACGCCGGCGATGGGCACCATCATCGTGGCGCTAGCGTCCATGTTTGGTATTCTGCTTACGACTTTCTCGTCGTCTTCGGCCAGCGTGTTCAACAACCTCGTCTTGAATATTGGCGTCCTGGTTGCCTTCTATTACGGGATCACCGGGCTGGCATGCGCGTGGGCGTTCCGCAAGACGTGGGGCCAGGGTTTTCGCGCCAACTTGACCATGATCATCCTTCCCTTCATTGGTGGTGTTGCGCTGCTTTTCGTTTGCTTCCAAGTAATGAAGTCCGGCGGTCGGAATGCGTTGCCTGTCGCCATCGTGCTGCTTTCGAGTTTGCCCGCGATGTTATTGACATGGTTCTTCACCAGCAAGAAGCCCTTCTGGAAGCAACCTCTCGTTTCGTATGACTCCATTGAGGAACCGGCATGACCTCGAGGCAAGAAAGAAAGGATGATCAACGATGATCATCGGCGTACCCAAGGAAATCAAAACAGACGAGAACCGGGTGGCTCTCACCCCGGCGGGTGTTCGTGAGTTCACCACCGCAGGACACCAGGTCGTGATTGAATCCGGTGCGGGAGTGGGGTCGTCGATTAGTGACGACGCTTACGTGGCCAATGGCGCGACCTTGGTGTCGAGCGCAGATGACGCGTGGGCGCACGCGGAATTGGTCTTGAAGGTCAAGGAGCCGATTGCGTCCGAATACCATCGACTTTCTGCCCGCCCCAACCAAGTCCTCTTCACCTACTTGCACCTGGCGGCGTCGCGCGAGTGCACTGACGCACTCGTCGCGTCGAACAACGTGGCCATTGCGTACGAGACGGTTCGTCTGCGCGACAACTCGCTGCCGCTACTCACCCCCATGAGCGAAGTTGCGGGACGCATGGCGCCGATGATGGGCGCGCACCACTTGATGCGTCCCGGTGGTGGACACGGCACATTGATCGGTGGCGTGCCCGGTGTGGCGCCGGCGAACGTCGTCGTCATTGGTGCGGGTGTTGCCGGACTCGCCGCCGCCACGGTGGCTGCGGGTATGCACGCCAACGTGAAGATTCTGGACCGCAACCTGGACCGTCTTCGCCAGGTGGACATTCACTTCGATGGCCGCGTCCAGACCATTGCGTCCTCCACGCTGTCGCTCGAAGAGGCCTGCCTCGATGCGGACATCGTCATTGGTGCGGTGCTGGTCGTGGGGGCCAAGGCGCCCAAGCTGGTGTCCAATGAGCTCGTCGCGCGCATGAGGGACGGTTCTGTTCTGGTGGACATCTCGGTTGACCAGGGCGGCTGCTTCGAGGCGACGCGTGCGACCACTCACTCGAATCCGACGTTCGTCGTCAACGGCTGCGTCTTCTACTGCGTGGCCAACATGCCCGGCGCGGTGCCCTCGACGTCGACGCACGCACTCGCCAATGCGACGCTTCCCTACGCACTCGAACTCGCACGCCACGGCTGGCGCGAGGCCGTCGTCGCTGACGACGCCCTCGCCGAAGGAGTGAACGTCGTCAACGGTGCCGTGACCTACGGACCCGTGGCCGAGGCACTCGAGATGCCCTATACGCAGCTTCGCACGCTGCTCTAGGTCGCTTGGACCCAGGGGCAGTGGCGACAGCCGCTGTTACAACACGTGCCTCGTTCGAGGTGGGCGTTGCGCGTCTGCACGATGAGCCCCGTCGAGGGGTCCAGGTAGGTGCGTTCTCCCGCGGTGACCGCCGCGTCGTGGGTGGCGATGATGAGGGCGTAGTCCCGCCGCGAGGGATCCAGGCGAGACGGGTCCGGAAGGGACGAATCGCTCACGTGGTCTCGTCGGGCGCGGCGAGGAGGACTTTGCCGAACTTGCCGGGCTGGGCGAAGAAGTCGTAGGCGTCCTCGACGTCGTTGAAGTCGAAGGTCGCCGCGAGGGGGACCCTTATTTCTCCCCGTCCCCACGGCCCCGCGAGCGCCTCGGTGGCGCGAGCGATGACGTCAGTCTTTTCTGCCATACTGCGCGAGCGCAGCGTGGAGCCGGTGATCGTGCAGCGGGTGCGCATGACGTTGAGCAGATCGATTTCGAC
>OCZT010005302.1_pt1 | contig 12910 bp, 10 predicted proteins | sample 1539031 | NCBI WGS metagenome assembly OCZT01 (sample SAMEA3539308, study PRJEB22396) | soil metagenome | biome: tundra; feature: field; material: soil | place: USA | collected 2010-05 | depth 0.15 m | reverse complement strand
ACCACCTCGACCTGGCCGGAATCGAGTGGCTAGAGGAGCTGCTGACGTCTTCCTCCTTCGCGGCCGTTACCGTGAGCCACGACCGCTACTTTCTTGAATCCACATCGAGCCAGATTGTCGAGTTGAATCGCGTGTATGCCGAAGGATTGCTGCGCGTCAAAGGCAACTTCAGTCGCTTTCTCGAAGAGAAGCAGGCCTATCTCGAGTCGCAGAATCGCCAGCAGGAGAGCCTGCGCAACGTCGTCCGCACTGAGATCGAATGGCTGCGCCGCGGCCCCAAGGCGCGCACCACAAAATCGAAGGCGCGCATCGACACCGCCAACGCCATGATTGGCCAATTGGCCGCGATGGATTCGCGCACGTCGACCAGTTCCGCCGGCATCGACTTTGCCGCCAGCCAGCGCAAGACCAAGCGGCTGGTGGAGTTCGACGGCGTGGCCTGCGACGTGCCGGCCAGCGAGTTGCAAGAGGATAGCGGCGCAAAACCAGCGGAGAGCCGGCGACTTTTTACCGGCCTCAATTTCATCCTGACCGCGGGCAGCAAGGTGGGCCTGGTGGGGCCCAACGGCAGCGGCAAAACCACCCTGCTGCGCCTTTTGCGGGGCGAGATCGAGCCCGCCGAAGGCACCATTCGCCGGGCCGAGGCGCTGCGGCTCGTCTACTTCAGCCAGATGCGCGAACTGGACGATAGCGTCACGCTGCGCCGCGCGTTGGCGCCCGAAGGCGACGCCGTCATCCACCAGGGACGCACCGTGCACGTGGCAAGCTGGGCGGCGCGCTTCCTCTTCACCGGCGAGCAGCTCAACCAGCCGGTCAGAAATCTCAGTGGCGGCGAACGCGCGCGGGTGCTGATTGCACGACTGATGCTGGAGCCCGCCGACGTGCTGCTGCTTGACGAGCCCACCAACGACCTCGACATTCCCACGCTCGAAATCCTCGAAGAAAACCTGCTTGACTTTCCCGGCGCGCTGGTGCTGGTCACGCACGATCGCTACCTGCTGAACCGCGTGGCATCCACGGTGCTGGGCCTCGACGGGCGCGGCAAGATTGAGCAGTTCGCGGACTTCGGGCAATGGGAAACGTGGCTGGAGGAGCAGGCGGCCGAGGTCAGGGAACAGGGAATAGGGAACAGGGAACAGAGATCGGTGGCGAGTGATACGAGGACCGGTGGTTCGGCGCAGAAGAAGAAGCTCTCGTATCTTGAGGCGCGCGAGTTTGCCGCCATCGAGAAGAGGGTGGAAGAATCGGATGCACGCATGGCTGCCGCGCGCCATCGCGTCGAGGACCCCAAGGTCGCCATCGACGCAACCGCACTGCAGGCGGCGCTGGCTGAACTCGATGCCGCGCAGCACGAGAGCGACGCTCTCTACGCGCGCTGGGCTGAGCTGACAGAAAAAGCGGGATGACCCGGGTGACCCCCACCTCGCATTTGAGATGTGAGTTGGATGTGCTGAAATGAACGCTGTTCCGCCCCGCTGAGCGTGGAATGATACCGATACCAGCTATAATTCTCCCCAAAATGAAATGGGGGCTTTCACGATGCGCGTCAGGCGGCTTGCTGCTCTTCTGTTGTCAGGAATTCTGGTTTGCGCCGTTGTGGCGCACGCGGCTCCGCAGCCGGTCAACCCTCATGCCAGCCCCGAGGCGCGGGCCTTGCTGGCCTATCTCGACTCCATCTCCGGCCAAGGCACCATCACCGGCCAGCACAATTTTCCCAACGACGGCTCGCGCTGGACAGACCGCGCCTACGACCTGACGGCCAAATATCCGGGCCTGTTCGGGGAGGATTTCGGCTTCTCCGCCGGAGACGATAAGGACTCCGTGCTCTCGCGCCCGGCGATGATTGAAGAGGTCAAGCGCCAGTACAAAAACGGCGCGGTAATCGCGCTGACGTGGCACGCTGTGCGCCCCACCGACGACGAGCCGGTCACCTTTCACGACAGCGTGCAGGGCCACCTTACAGATTACGAATGGCACGACTTGCTCACCCCGGGCAGCGCACTCAACAAGCGCTGGTGCGACCAGGTGGACGTAATTGCCGGCTACTTACGCCAACTTCGCGACGCCCACGTGCCGGTGCTGTTCCGGCCTTATCACGAGGTCAACGGCAACTGGTTCTGGTGGGGATATCGCCCCGGCAAGGATGGCTCGGCCGCGCTCTACCGGCAGATCTTCGACCGCTTTGTGAACGTGCATCACCTCGACAACCTGGTCTGGGTGTGGAACGTGAATGCGCCGGGCGGCAGCGCGGGCCCCATCGTGGACTACTATCCCGGCGCTGCCTATGCCGACGTCGTCACCATGGACATCTACGGCGAGTTCAAGCAGGAGTACTACGACAGCATGATCGCCCTGGCCGCGGGCAAACCCATCGCTCTGGCCGAAGTGGGCGGCCTGCCAAGTGTGCCGGTGCTGGCCCAGCAGCCGCGTTGGACCTACTTCATGGTGTGGAGCGGATTGCTTGAAGGGTCGAGCGCGCCCGACCTGATCCAGTCCATCTATCATGCGCCGCAAACCATCAACCGCGACGATCCGCGCCTGGCCGCACCGATGGAAGCAATTCGCAAGGCCACCGCGGCGCAGAGTGGCACAACGCCGGCCGCCGATCCGGTGACACAGGGCGCCACGCCGGAAGCGAAGGCCCTGCTGACGCGGCTCTCCGGCGCCGGAGGCATGGCGATTCTCAGCGGGCAGCCTGGTGACCCCGCCTCACCCGATGCAGCCGCAGTCGCACAGGCAACAGGAAAGCAGCCGGCGATCGTTGCCGCGGAGTTGGATCTGAGCACGCCGGAAGCGCGCCAGGCCCTTCTGAAGTCACTCACGCGCGCCCACGAGAGCCACCAGGCAGTGAGCCTCAGTTGGCGTCCAGCGCGCCCCACTGACAATGCTGCCGCAAGCACTCCCGGCCAACTCACCGACTTCGAGTGGAGTGAGTTGCTCACGCCGGGCAGCACCCTCAACAAGCAGTGGGCCGATCAGGTCGACAGTGCCGCCGCAACGCTTCACGCGCTTGAAAAAGCTGGAATCGCGGTGCTCTGGAATCCCTATCCCGAGTCCAACAGCAAGGACGCCTGGTGGGCTGGCCGCAAGGGCATCCACGGCTCCGCAGAGCTCTATCGCATGCTCTTCGATCGGCTGGTGCAGCACGATGGCCTGCGCAACCTGGTCTGGGTCTGGGAGGCCGACCCTCCGGCGTTCGGCCCTGGAGCAACCGGCACGTTGAGCGACTTCTTCCCCGGCCTGCTTTACACCGACGCCATGGAACTGCGTGTTCGCCAGTTCAACACGCGCTTCCCGGTCGATCGTTTTCTTGCGCAAACCGCCCTGGGCAAGCCCATCGGCATCGAACTGGCAGGCGACATTCCCTCTCCCGACGCTCTCACTGGCCGCGCATCGTGGGCATGGTTCGTCGTCGCACCGGGGGCCGATTCCGAGGCCCGCACCGACGCACTGCGCAAACTCTACGCCGACCCCCGCGTGGTTTCACAACCTCAACACCAGTAACTCCCCAAAGCACGCCGAAGAGCGTAACGGCACAATGATTGTCCTTCTCGCGTGGTAGAAAGGTGTTGTGGCGGGTGTTCGAATTGCCCGCCGCAGGCTTGAAGTGTCGCGGCGCGAACATGCTGCATCGAAAGCGGATATGCCCAACCCCGTGAAAGTTCTCATCGTTGAAGACGAACCCCATGCCCTGATGGGGCTTGCCGAGCTGATTTCCGGATGGGGATATCGCACCGAAACTGCGCGTGACGGCATCGAGGGCTGGGAGAAGATCCTCTCGTGGAATCCGGCCATTGTGGTGACCGATCTGAAGATGCCGCGCCTCGATGGTATTGGGCTGCTGGCCAAGCTGGCCGAAGAAGGGCCAACCTTCAAATCGAATGTCGCCGTGATTCTGTTGACCGCGCAAGGCTCCATCCAGACGGCGGTCGATGCCATGAAGCTGGGAGCCTACGATTTTCTGCTCAAGCCCGTGGATGCGCCGCGGCTGCGCAACATCCTGGCCAATGCCACCCGGCAGCGCGAAACCGATATCGAACTCGAAGTAGCTCGTCGCCGGCTGCGCGAAACCGGGGTCCTCGGCTCCATGGTCGGCACCTCGAAGGCGATGCGCGAGATCTTCGCATTGATTGAGCAGATTGCCCCCTCCAACGTCTCCGTCCTCATCACCGGCGAAAGCGGAACCGGCAAGGAGATGGTGGCTCGCACCCTGCACGACCTGAGCCCGCGCAAGACTCATCCGTTTGTCGCGGTCAACTGCGCGGCCATCCCTGAAACCCTGATCGAAAGCGAAATCTTCGGCCACGAGAAAGGCTCGTTTACCGGCGCGGTGGAGCGCCGCATCGGCTGCTTTGAGCTGGCCACCGGCGGCACCCTGCTGCTCGATGAGTTGGCGGAGATGCCGGTGGGCACGCAGGCCAAACTGCTCCGAGTGCTTGAAGAGCGCAAGCTGCGCCGTCTGGGCGCGCGCAATGAAATCGACGTCGATGTGCGCGTGCTGGCAGCCACCAACCGCGCCGCCGAAGAGGCAATCGCCACGGGCAGCCTGCGCGCCGACCTCTTCTACCGCCTCAACGTGTTCAACATCCACATGCCGCCGCTCCGCACTCATCTTGAAGACCTGCCCGCGATGGCCGAAGCCATGCTGGCCGAGATGAACTCCAAGCACGGGCGCAGAGTCTCCGGAGTGGCGCCTTCCATCCTCGACAGGATGATTGCCTACCACTGGCCCGGCAATGCGCGCGAGTTGCGCAACACCATCGAGCGTGCCGTCATTCTGTGCCCCGACGGCGCTCCTCTCGATGCCGGGCACTTGACTGCGAGCTTCGGCAAAGCGCAGTCCCCGGTTCCGCAGGTGGATGACGCCAGCATTGTTCCGGTTCGCGTGGGCACAACGGTGGACGAAGCGGAACGCATGCTGATTGTGCGTACCCTTGAGTCCACGGGCCAGAACAAGACCCGCGCCGCGGAAATTCTGGGAGTGAGCCTGAAGACCCTGCACAACAAGCTCAAGGAATACAGCCATACGCAGCAGTCCGACTGAGTCATGCGACTGAAGACCAAACTCGTGCTGGCCATCACGGCCCTGGTGCTTCTCATTACGGGGCTTGTCTCGCTGGTCTACGTGAGCCAGTTGCTGCATGCGGCGGTGCAACAGTCGTACGACACCAATCACATGGTGGCCAACCAGGTCCGTTTCGCCCTGCAGAATGCCCTCGAGACCGGGCTTAGAGATCGCAAGGTCGATCCCAACAATCCCGATCAGTTGCGCGACCTGGCGGCTGAAGCCGTACGCAATAACCAGGCACTGCGGGCGGTGGTGGACTCGGTCAACCGGTATTCGCTCACCGTCTACGACCTGAACATCGCGGACCGCCGGTCTCGCACCCTGCTGAGCACCGATCCTGAAAATCAGGACAAAACGCTGCCCATCCGCCCCGACTACAACCAGCTTCTCAACGCGAACGCCCTCCAATTGATGTTTGAGGTCTACGGGCCGCCCAAGGTGTTTGATGTGGTGGTGCCGCTCGATCGCAACGGCGAGCCGTTCGTCACCGTCCACGTGGGCGTGCGCACCACCTTGCTGCGCGCCGTGTATGCGCCCTGGCTGGCCGAGGCCTTCACCCTCATGGGCTTCGCGCTGGGAGCCGCCCTGGTTGTCGCGCTGCTGCTCAGCAACCTTGCCCTCCGGCCGCTGGAAGAGATCAGCATGCAGCTCGATTACTGGACCTCGGCCAGCGAGGATACCAACGAAGAAATCGAAAAGGCGCAGCAGGACACCGCCGTCCGTGTCTCAAACAAAATCGAACTCATTGGCCAGCGCATGCGGAACGTGGAAGAAGTGTTTTCTGCGCTGAAAGATAACCTGGATCAGATCCTCGGCAATCTGCAGGATGGAATCGTGCTCTTTACCGCGGACGGGCGCGCAGTGCTGATTTCCGAGGCGGCTCGCCGCTTTCTGCACTTGGAGCGGGATCGTGTTCTGGGTCTGAATGCTTCACAGATCTTCGACCGCTCCACCGTGCTGGGTCGCATGCTGCGAGCGGCTTTCGACACCCGCACCGCCCTGCTGAAAGAGGAGATTCGCACCGAGACGGGGCGCCGAATCCAGGCCTCCGTGGACTTCATCCACGACGATCTCACTCGCCAGGGGCTCGGCTCGCTGGTCACGCTGCGCGATCTCGAGTCCATGGAGGAGATTGAATCGGAGTTGGAGCTGTCGCGCCGCATGTCGGCCATCGGCAGGCTCACCTCCGGCGTGGCGCACGAGGTCAAAAACCCCATCAACGCCATCGTGGTCCACCTGGAATTGCTGAAGACCAAGCTCGGCGCCGGGAGCGCTTCCGCCATGCGCCACCTCGATGTCATTGAGTCGGAGATTCACCGCCTCGACCGCGTGGTGCAAACGTTGGTCGACTTCTCGCGTCCAGTTGAGTTACAGCTTCGGGAACAGGACCTGAGGCTGGTATTCGGCGACGTGCTTGCCCTGGCCACGGAGGAACTCTCCACCCGCAACGTCAAGCTCGTGCACAGTTTTCCATCGCAACCCCTGATGGCTAACGTCGACGCCGACATGTTGAAGCAGGCGGCATTGAACGTCATCCAAAACGGAGCGCAGGCAATGCCCGATGGGGGAACGTTGGAGGTGAATCTCGAGGCGGATCGCAAAACCGCCGTACTGCGCATCTCAGACCAGGGCGTTGGCATTGCCGAAGAAATTATTGAGAAAATTTTTGACCTGTACTTTACCACAAAAAGCGGAGGCAGCGGGATAGGTTTAGCAATGACATATCGTATCCTGCAGTTGCATCATGGGTCTGTCGAAGTACAATCGGTGAAAGACCGTGGAACCGAGTTCAGGCTGCGCATACCGCTGGCCGCCACGGAATGGGGACGTCGGCATCCTCAGCCGGCGGGGGTCGAAGACGAGAAAGGGCTTGTAGGATGAAGTTTCCCGCGAAGAGCATCGCGTGGCTGCTGCCCTTGCTATTGATGGGGTGTATCCACAAGACCCACCAGTCGCAGGTGCAGCCCCCTCTTGCTCCGCCCATCGAGGACACCCCTCCCCCCAAGCCGGACAATGCTCCCGCCAACCTGCCGCAGCCCGTCATCTCCGTTCCTGCCCCAGCCCCAGCCCCGGCGCCGACGCCCACCGCGACCGTGGAGCCGCCCAAGCCTCCACCCAAACACAAGAAGCCGGTGGCAAAAACCAATCCCCCGACGACCGCGAGAATCACGTCACCGGCCACTCAGGACGCTCCTCAGCAGCAGGCTTCCAACACGATGCCCGGAGTTCCCGCGGCCGGCCAGCTCACCTCAGGCGAACCAGCCGATCTGCGGCAGCAGACAACCAACTCCATCGCCGCCACTGAGAAGTCGCTCAGCGCCATCACTCGCGCCCTCAGCGAGCAGGAACAGAAGACCTCCACGCAAATCCGGGAGTTCCTGAAGCAAGCGAAAACCGCCCTGGGCTCCGGTGATCTGGACGGCGCGAATACGCTGGTGGTCAAGGCCAAGGTGTTGCTGGGTGAGTTGAGTCAGTAAACTTCCGCCGCCGTCCGAATGGGCATCCCCAATTCGTTCGCTTGTTATCGTTCACCCCAGCTCAATTTATTGCGCAGAGCCTCAAAGAAGCCACCTTCGCTCAACCGCACCAGGTTAACCGTGTGCTGCGAGCGTTGGCAGCGGATCTCGTCTCCAAGCTGCAGTTCGAAGGCCCGTTGCCCGTCCACCGTCAGCAGGGCCAGATTCGGAATGCCTTCCACCCGCACAGTCAGCGACGCGTCGCCACGCACCACAATGGGCCGCAGCGTCAGCAGGTGGGGACAGATGGGCGTCACCACCATGGCGTCCACGTCCGGCGTCAGAATGGGTCCGTTGGCAGCCAGATTGTAGGCCGTGGAGCCGGTCGGGGTTGAAACGATGACGCCATCCGCACGAAAGCGCGCGACGGTCTTGCCATCCAACTCCACCGCAAATTCGCCCATGCGCGCAATATCGCCCTTGGTGACCACGATGTCGTTCAGAGCTTCGTATCCGGAGTGCTGCTCTGCCTTGCGCCACAACTCGGCGTGCAGCATGGCCCTGGCCTCGATAAGATGGCAGTTGTGGCACCATCCCTCCAGCGTCGCGTACAGATCGGCGAGGCGAACCTCCGTCAAGAAACCGAGATAGCCTAGATTGACGCTGAGAATGGGCGTTCCCGTTGCGGCAAAGATGCGGCCCACGGAGAGCAGCGTGCCGTCGCCACCCAGAACGACGATCAGTTCCGGCGCGTAGCTGGGAAGCTCGGTGCGGTCCACTGCTTCGGCGTCCGAGGTGTATTGCCCGCCCTCGTGGTCCAGCAGCGGTTCGTAGCCGCGCTGCCGCAGCCATGCAATCAGCTCCGGCAGCAGCCGGACGAGTTCTTCTTTCTGCGGCTTGCAAACAATCGCGACTCGTATCATGCGGTCCCAGTGTAACGGATGAACCCGTGCCAGGACCGTCATTGGCACGACAGCGGAGATCGAGCGCTCGGCCCCCACACCGTGAAGGAGCTGATGAAACTGCCCATGATTGGAATCTTCGTGGTTGGAATAGGATCACCGGCAAGGACTAAACTGAATCACAACCATCAAGGGAGTTCCGATGCGCTTCAGAAACAACCGCAACCGCCGGAGTGAATCCTTCCGCGCGAAAACCCTGGGCCAGCTCCCGGGAAGGCGTTGGCGACGGGCATTGGCCTGCCTTGGCGCCATGGCTGCATTCCTCACCTGTGCCGCTTGGCCCGGCCAGCAAGCTCCTTCGCCCGGCAAAGATGAGCCGCCCCTCACCTCAAAAACCAACCAGCCGCCCGACGCCGGCCATAAGCAGGAAACGCGCGACCAGCAGGTTGAAAAGCAGAAGTCCGGCGCAACCCATGCTGAACCAAAAGACCAGATCGCCCTGGACAGCGCCAAACTTCTGAAGTTGGCCACCGACCTCAGAATTGAAGTGGACAAAACCACCTTGGACACCCTCTCGCTCACGATCGTTCGCAAGGCCGACGAGATTGAGAAGCTTGCCCACAGCATGAGGGAGAAGATGAAGGTTGCTGTGGAGCCTGCGAAAGCTGAAATAGCTGCTAAGAACACGAGATGCGGAGTGGACAAGTAATGAGAATGAGAATGTTTCTGTGGGTGATTCTCGGGTTTGCCGTGACCGTATTGGCATTTTGGATTGTTACAAGCACTGCGACCATCCCGCCGCACCCACTGCCTCTTCTAATGCTGGCATTGGTGTTTGGCGTTGCTCCCGTAGGCACTTTTTGGATGTTATATGTTGTGATCCGCTACGAGAAGCATCCATTGTCGTACGTGTTGCTCGCCTTTGTTCCATACTTCTTTGCGGGATATTACTTTGAACGAGTCCGGGGCAAAGGGCTGGAGAAAAACTTACAAACTCGCCCCAAATAACTCGACTTAGCAAATTACTAAGGAATCCCTGCAGAAGTTTTACAATTCGGGCTTTGGCAAGGCCACAGGATGCGCAGCGCTCGTGTCTTGCAGCCTGTCAAGAAGGGTGGACGGCAATGCCTTGGTACCGGACGATCGCTTTAAAAGGCTCCGGCAGCAGTTGGAGAAACAGGGCCCTCGGGCTCACGCTCTTGTTTGCGGCTACCGCCTCGTTGCTGTATTCCCAGGCCCCCTCCCAGCCGACGCCGCACCCGGTGCCGCCGACGGAGCCGCAGCCGCCTGTGTTTACAAACTCGAAATCTCCAGACTACGGCCCACCGGAACTGAGAGCCCCCACATTCGAGGAATTGCAATACCGCAGATACATCGCAGACCGCCTGCGGTCTATGGCCTCCGATACGGCGAAGTTGCTGAGGCTGGCTCGAGAACTCAACGCGAAAATCGATAAGTCAGGCCCCAGTTCGCTCTCGCGCGAGGACCTTCGCAGGTTGGCCGAAATCGAAAAGCTCGCACACAATGTGAAGTGGAAGATGCAGCTTGCTACATCGGGAAATCCTGCCCCATAATCCCGCAATCAGACGATCGAAGTTTCAGGCCGCCGCGCGTACAGCAGAAACTCGCGGTTGCCCTCGGCCCCGGTGATGGGCGAGGGGATCGTCTCCACCACTTCCCAGCCCACAGACCGTACATTGTCCGCAACTTTGTCGATCGCCATCTGGTGCGCTTCGGGATCGCGGACAATACCGCCCTTCCCCACGTTTCCGCGGCCCACTTCAAACTGCGGCTTCACCAGGATCACGGCTTCAGTGACAGACCTGGCAGCCTCCAGCACCGGTCCGATCAAAATCGTGGCCGAGATAAACGACACATCCATCACCAGGAGTGTCAGTTCCGCGCTGCCGCCCTCCGCAGCCAGCGCGCCGGGGGCCAGGAAGCGGGCGTTGGTGCGCTCCAGCAGGCGCACACGAGAGTCGTTGCGCAGCTTCATGGCAATCTGGCCAAAACCTGTGTCCACGGCCGTTACATGGGCTGCTCCGCGCTGCAAGAGGCAATCGGTAAATCCGCCGGTGGATGCGCCCACGTCCAGGCAGGCGCGGCCCGCAACATCGATCTTCCAGTAATCGAGTGCGCCCGCCAGCTTCAACCCTCCCCGGCTGACAAACGGCAGATCCTGGCCCAGAAGGCGGATAGGAGCGTCCTCCTGAACCGCCGCTCCGGGCTTGTCCACTTTCTGTTCTTTCACCAGCACCCGGCCGGCAAGAATCAGCGCACGCGCCCGTTCGCGGCTGGGCACAAGGCCCCGCTCGACTAGGAGAAGATCGATGCGGATTTTGTTATTGACGGTCATCTTCTCCATGGAGGGTCAGCCGAACCAAAGAACCAACTTGTTTTCGCTTGCTGCAAAAACGAAGGAAGGGTCATCCCCGCCACGGGAAATGACCCTTCCGGTTGATTCGCTCCGTTCGTTGCTATGGCATCTTCTGACAATCCGCAAGCATATAGCCGGCGGGGTAAGCGGAGCCCGCAGGCAGCGGCGGCAAATTGCATGGCTGGCCATAGCCTGGCTTGCGACTCACTACGCTCGGGTTGCCTTTTACAGCGTCCTGCGTGCTCACGCGGACATCGACAATATTGCCTTCCACCAGGACCGTAGCGTCCACAATGTCCTGGTCGGTGCGAATAATGGTCAGATAGGGGCTGTCGGGCGATGAGGCGTACACCTTGCCCTGCAACGAATTTTGCGTCGAAACCACTGTGCGCGGATGACCGTTCACCGCCAGCTTCTTTTCCAGTGTGTGGCTGATCAGGTTCACGATGCTCACCGTACCGTCGGACTGGTCTGCCGTGTAAGCACGGCTGCCGTCAAAAAGCGCGGTGACGCTGGCGGGATTCTTGCCCACCGGAATGGTGAACGTGGTGCCGAACGTCGGGCTGTCATTGCCGTATTCGTCCAGGCTCACATCGATCACACTCACCGTTCCGCCATCGTAGTCGGCCACCACCAGTTGGTTGGTGGCGGAGTTGAACTCGGCATATATGGGGCCAGCCGTTGTTCCCATGCCAGCGGTTCCGTTGGGGGGATTTCCGGAGCCGGGGTTGGCAGCATTCAAAGTATTGACCGCGGTGAGCGAAAGCGGCAGGCTGGGATGGCAGGTGACCGTCTTCCCGTTCTGGTTAAGAAACGGGGTGCAGGTATCGAGTGTGTTGTTCTGGCTGTTGATCACCGAAATGGTGTCGTCGCCGCGATTGAGCACAAAGAGTCGCCTGCCGTCAGGGCTCTGCACTCCGAAGACCGGGCATTTGCCCACTGTGATCTGGGACGAAACCGTGTAGCTGATTACTTCAATCCCTTCCACCAGGCCGGCAAGTCCGGTTGTGGGCGAAAGATTGCACTCCAAACCGCTGGTAACGGACGCCTGCTCGATCACAAAGTAGCGTTGGCCGCCCAGACCGGCTCCAATCACGGACACCGGCGTCGACACCACTGGAATCGACAGCTTGAACACAGCCGGAGATCCCACCAGCACGTCCACTTGATTTCCGCTCAGGTCGGCAACCCAAAGTCCGGCCGAGGGAGAAAACAAGCTGAGAGGGCGCGACGTGGACGGCAGCGTGGTGTAGGTGATGTACTTCGGCTGCAACTGAGTGCGATCGACGGGGAAATTGGTCAACGTTCCATCGCTGTTCACCGTGTAGCCCGCGGAACCCGTCTCGTCGACGGTAAAGGTGGATGGGCCCGGCCCGATCGGCGCCTGTGCCAATATGCTATCCCCGGCGTAGTCGATGATCGTCGCGATCCCGGGGGACGTGGCCGAAGGCGAAGATACCACCGCCACCAGCGAATTCGGCTGGGAAGCGGGACCGGTGGGATTGATCGGCGTTACCACCGGCCTGTATCCAGCGCCGCAACCGGCAACCATGGCTGCAGCCACAAGGGCAGAGCCCGCCTGAACCAACCGCGCGCGCGCCTGGCTTAAATGCTTGGGAAAAAGACTCATTCAGTTTCGTTCCTGCTTACTTCTGGATTGTAAATCAGCCGGCCGCGAGAGCTGGGTGAGCTGTGGTTGCCGATGTGTATGCTCCATGCGGAATGACTCCCGGAACTCTCGCTTTAGCCTGCATGGCCTCTTGTTGGACGGCTGAGGACGGCATCCGTGGTGATTCGCCGAAAATGCAGGCAATGGCTGCGCTCGATTCCGATCAGGACTGGATGTGGGTTCGTGGCGCCCCACCCTTTTCACGATGAAACTGGGAAACAGATAGGGCGCCCGCGATATTGGATTTGCGCCGTCAATGACCTGCAACCTCTACAATCGCGCTGTCAGGCCCACTCCATGCCGGTGCGCCCTCCTGCGTCAATTGCTGTTTGGCATCGTCCCAATGCAATTTGGTGATCGACCCCGCGCCCTTTTCATACGCGTAGGTCATGCCATCGTCGGAGAAGAGCGTGAAGCTGCCATCCGCGCCCGGATAGA
>OCZT010005301.1_pt1 | contig 12910 bp, 9 predicted proteins | sample 1539031 | NCBI WGS metagenome assembly OCZT01 (sample SAMEA3539308, study PRJEB22396) | soil metagenome | biome: tundra; feature: field; material: soil | place: USA | collected 2010-05 | depth 0.15 m | reverse complement strand
CTGCTGCGGCCCGGGCTGCTGGCCGACGTGGAAATCCAGATCGAGAAGATTCCGGACGCCCTGCACGTCCCCGCCCAGGCGGTTTTTCAAAAGAACGGAAAACCGACCGTGTTCGTACAGCAGAAGAACAAGAGATTCCTGCCCCGGGAAGTGCAGCTCGTCAAGCAGAGTGAATCCATGATGGTGCTGGCCTCCGGGGTGCAAGCGGGCGATATCGTGGCGCTCTCCGATCCCACGGCCGACAAGTCGGGAAAGAAGGAAAAGAGCGAAAAGAAATCTGCGGGCAGCCCCATGGGCGGCATGCCGGGAGGGAAATAGCCATGATGCTTTTTTCGCACGTGATTCCCGAATTGAAGATGGGGATGGCGAACCTCTATGCGCACAAGCTGCGCAGCCTGCTGACCATGCTCGGCATGATCTTCGGCGTGGGCGCGGTGGTGGCCATGCTCTCCATCACCGCCGGCGCGCAGAAAGAGATGATGAGCTTCATCGATCAGCTCGGCGTCAATAACATCATCGTAGAGGCGCACGAGGCCGTCGACCGCAACGAGCTTCAGACCGTCCGCGCCATTTCGCCGGGGCTGAGTTTTCGCGATTACCGGGCCATCTCGGAAAACGTGCAGGGCCTGGTGGCCATCACCCCGCGCAAACGGTTCAAGCCGCAGAAACTGCTGCCCAAGACAGCCCAGGAACCGCCCCAGCTCATCGGCGTGTTGCCGAATTTCGTCGAGATCAACAGCCTGAAGCTGGTGGCCGGCCGATTTTTCTCCGCCGAGGAGAACCAGGCTTCGGCGCCGGTGTGCGTTCTGGGTGAAAGCGCCAAGGTGAACCTGCTGGGTTACGACAATGCCGTCGGCAAGTACGTCAAGGTCAACGACACGTGGCTGCAAGTGATCGGGGTGCTGACGCCCCAGGCCGGCAGCGACGCGGATGTGGAAGGCGTGCAGTCGGTAAACCGCAACAACATGGTGATTGCGCCGCTCAACACCGTCATGCGCCGGTTCGAGGACAACACCAGCTTTTTGAAAGACGAAATCGACGGCATCTACATGAAGGTGGCGCCGGGCGTCGATTCTATCGAAACCTCCAGCGTGGTGCGCGCCATTCTCGAGGCGACCCATAAGGACGCGGGCGATTTCACCGTGGTGGTGCCCGCCGGGCTGCTCGAAGAGCGGCGGCGCACGCAGTTCATCTTCAGCATTGTCATGATCTGCATCGCCGGCATTTCGCTGCTGGTGGGCGGCATCGGCATCATGAACATCATGCTGGCGACGGTCCTCGAGCGGACGCGGGAAATCGGCATCCGCCGCGCCATTGGCGCCCGCCAGAGCGACATCGTGCGCCAGTTCCTGACCGAGGCGGTCCTGATCTCGATTGCCGGCGGTCTGATCGGCATCGCGTTCGGGTTCACCTTGTCGCAGATTATTGCGTCCGCCGCGGGCTGGTCGACGGTGGTGACCGGTTCTTCGATTGCGATTGCGTTCGGCGTATCGGTATTCATCGGACTGTTGTTTGGAATTTATCCGGCCGTTCAGGCCGCGAAATTGGATCCCATCGAGGCCATTCGTTACGAGTAGAACTATGCTGTTCCGAACTTTATTTACAGGCATTCTCCTGACGGCGGGCGCGTTGGCGCAGACGTCGTCGTTCCCCAAGCCGGATTACTTTCGCGAGACGTTCCAGAAGACCCAGACCAAGGTCGAATTGAAAGACCCGGTGCGGCTGAAGGACTTCGTGGCCGGCGGTAAGCTGGAGCTTTCCCTGAAGCACTTCCTGGAGCTGGTGATGGCCAACAACACGGACATCCAGCTCCAACTGATCAGTCTGGAGATTCCCAAGAACAACATTGAGGCGGTATTCGGGGTGTGGGATCCGCGGGCCCTGGCGAGCTTCGCCACCACGCGGGCCACCACCCTGCCTACCAATGCCACCACCGCTCAGAATGCCGCGTCCCTGACGAAATCGCTCAACCAGCCTTATAACCTCCAGTACTCCCAGACTCTGCAAACGGGGATGAGCTATACGGCGAGTTTTTCCGGGGTGAAGAACTCCCAGACCAACTCTTACAACAACTACAACCCGTCACTGACGGCCAACATGAGGTTCAGCGTCACCCAGCCGTTGATCCAGAACCGCGGCCTGTATGTGAACCGGATTCCGCTGATGGTGGCTCAGAGCAATTACCGGATAGCGGAATCCGTTCTGAGGCAGCAGGTCTTGATCCTGGTGAACACCGCCGAGACCGCCTATTGGAACGTGATATCGGCGCGCGAGAACGTCAGGGTGGCGGAAAGCGGCCAGAGCAATGCCTCCGAGTTTCTGAAATACATGCAGAAACAACTGGAACTCGGGGCATTGTCGCCGCTCGATATTTATAACCCGGAGCAGTCGCTGGCTAATGCCGAGCTAAGTGTATCGCAGGCGAAATTCGCTCTGGCCCAAGCCGAGGATGTGCTACGTCACCAGGCGGGCGCCGACCTCGACCCGGAGATTCGCAAACTAGCGATCTCGCTCACCGAGTCGGTGGACCTGGGGCCTGCCGATTCCATGACCGTGGATCGGGAGCAGGCGGTGACGAAGGCGCTGGCTAACCATCCGGCAATGAAACAGGCTTTGCAGAAGCTGGATGTGGACGACCTCGGGATCCACTCCGCGAAGAACGGCCTTCTTCCGAACCTCTCCTTTTCCCTGTATTACCAATCCAACGGCACCGGCGGCATGTACAACCCAGGCTTTTCGACAATCGCCGGAGCGGGCGCTGTATCGACGGTGATTCCGGGCGGTATGGCCGATGCGCTGGGCCAGATGTTCGGATTCGGGTATCCGGCCTACTATGCGGGGCTTACCTTGAATCTTCCCATCAGGAATCGCGCCGCCTCGGCGGCCATGGCCACCGCGACCGTCCAGAAGAGAACCGACATGCTCAACTTGCGCAACCAGCAGCAGGGCATCCGGCTGAACATCCTGACTGGCGTAACCAAGCTGGAGGGCGCTAAAGAACAGTTGAAGCTGGCAAAAACCGCCATGGATTTCGCGCAGAAGAACCTCGACGCCGAGAACACCAAGTTTCAGCTCGGCACCGAAATCAACCAGAACGTGATCAACGCGCAGAACGTGCTGGTGCAGGCGGAAGCGGCGGTGGTCACCAACCAGGTGGGAGTGCGGCTGAATCTTCTGAACCTGCTGACCCAGACGGGCGAACTGCTGGACGAGCGGGGAATCGTAATCAAGTAGCACCGGTCCCAGAGGACCAACCGGCGGCGAAACCACCGGCGCTACACCATTCAAGACTCAAGACACCCTGTGCCACCGCGTCCCACGGCGGCACAGGGTGTCCCATTACCGGACAGTCGAATCCGGTGGCTATCCCTTTTAACCTCTGAAACGCCATAATGTTAAGTCGGGCGCGGATTGGCAGGCGCCGTGCCCAATCATCCCCGGACATCGAAAATGGACATACCGCGCAAAGACGCTGCCAGGAAGAGACTGATCCGCCGGATCCTGATTGGAGTGGTGGTGCTGGCGGCCATCCCGGCGATTACCATCGGCCTCTCGCGCTTGAAGCCGGCGGCGCCGGGGATCGACCGGTCCACGGTCTGGATCGACGCCGTGAAGCGCGGTCCGATCGTGCTGGACGTGCGGGGCCTGGGCACGCTGGTGCCCGAGGAGACCATGCTCATCCCCGCCACCACCGACGGCCGGGTGCAGCGCATCCTGATCTACCCGGGCACGCCAGTCAAGGCCGATTCGATCGTGATGATTCTGACCAGCCCGGAGCTCGAGACGCAGTTGCTGGATGCCGAATTCGGCCTCAAAGCCGCCGAGGCGGATTACGCCAATCTGAAGGTCACGCTCGAGAAGGCCAAGCTCGATATGCAGTCCACGGCGGCGCAGGTGGGAGCGGACTTCAACACCTCGAAGCTCCAGGCGGATCGCGACCAGGCGCTTGCCAAGGAGGGCCTGTTCTCCGAAGTGGATGCCAAAATCTCGGCCGTGAAGGCGGAGCAACTGGGTGGCCGGGTGCAACTCGAGCAGAAGCGCCTGGACATCAACGGCGACGCGGAACAGGCGCAACTGGCGGCCCAGCAAGTGAAAGTGGAGCAGCTTCGCGGGCAGTTCAACCTGAAGAAGAGCCAGGTGGACCAGTTGAAGGTGCGGGCCGGCTTCGACGGCATGCTGCAACAGCTTCCCACGCCCGTGGAGGTAGGCCAGAAGGTCATGGCGGGAACGCCGCTGGGCAAGGTGGCGCAGCCCTCCAAGCTGAAAGCCGAGCTGAAAATCGCCGAAACCAACGTCAAAGATGTCGCCTATGGGCAGCCCGCCGTCATCGACACACGTCTGGCCGGAGGCGGCTCGAACGGGCTGATCGAGGGCCGTGTTTCGCGCATCGATCCCTCGATTTTGAACGGCACGGTGACGGTGGATGTGGCTCTGAAGGGCACGCTTCCCTCCGGAGCGCGTCCCGATCTGAGCGTGGACGGCACCATCCAACTGGCCAAGCTCGACGACGTGGTGTATGTCGGGCGGCCGGTATTCGGACAGCAGGACGCCACGGTGCAGCTCTTCAAACTGGAACCGGACGGGAAATATGCCAACAAAGTGAAGGTGCAGCTTGGCCGCAGCTCCGTCAATACCATAGAGATCAAGGATGGCCTGAAGGTTGGCGACCAGGTGATTCTCTCGGACATGTCACAGTACGATAATTACGACCGGATTCGATTGAACTAAGTTCTCGCGGTTTTCGTAGAAGGGGTAAATGACGATGGATAATGGTTCACAACCGCTGCTTCGACTGGAGAAGGTGAGCAAAGTTTTTGTGACGGACGAGGTGGAAACGCACGCGCTGTCGGCGATCCACATCGATGTCGCGAAAGGGGAGTACCTGTCGATCGGTGGGCCTTCCGGCTGCGGTAAATCGACGCTGCTCGCCATCCTGGGGTTGTTGGACACGCCCACCGACGGCACCTACTACCTGAATGGCAAGCCGGTGACGGGGCTGAAGCTCTCCGAGCGGGCGCGCATCCGCAACCGCGAAATCGGTTTTATTTTCCAGGCGTTCAATCTGATCGGCGACCTCACCGTCTACGAAAACGTGGAGCTGCCCCTGACGTATCGCGGCATGCCGTCGGCCGAGCGCAAGCGGCGCGTGCAGGAGGCGCTCGAGCGCGTGGGGATGTCGCACCGTATGAAGCATTACCCGTCGCAGCTTTCGGGCGGCCAGCAGCAGCGCGTGGCGGTGGCGCGCGCCCTGAGCGGCGATCCGTTGATCCTGCTGGCGGACGAGCCCACCGGAAACCTGGATTCGGCCAATGGCGAAGCGGTCATGAACCTGCTGCGCGAGTTACACCAAAGCGGGGCGACCATCTGCATGGTGACGCACGATCCGCGGTACTCCGAGTTCGCAGACCGAACCATCCATCTGTTCGACGGGCGGATTGTCGAGGAGAGCGTGGAGACGGCCAGGAGTTAAACGCCGGCTAGTACTGCGGACGGGACCGCAATCTGCTAACCTGACAGGCCATGAACTCGCTCGGCCGGGATCTGCGTCACGGGGCGCGCCTGCTGTGGAAGGCCCCGGGATTCAGCGCCGTTGCCCTACTGGCCCTGGCTCTCGGCATGGGCGCGGCCAGCGCCATCTTCAGCGTGGTGGATGCCGTGCTGCTGAAGCCCCTGCCCTTTCGCGATCCCGAACGCCTGCTGGTGATTTGGGAAAGAAACCACGCTCAGGACCTGGAAAAGATATTCGCCGCACCCGGCAATTTCCTGGAGTGGCGCAACCAGAGCCGCGCGCTGGAGGCGCTGGCCGCCATTCAGGACGTCCACATCAACCTGACCGGGGGACCGAACGGCCACATCGATCCGGAAGAGCTGATGGCCGAGCGCGCTTCGGCGAGCCTTTTTCCGCTGCTGGGAGTGCAGCCGGTAGTGGGGCGCGCGTTTCTGCCCGAGGAAGACCAGCCCGGCCGTACGAACTGCGCGCTGCTGAGCCACCGGCTGTGGCAGCGGCGCTTCGGCGGGGACCGTTCGATTGCGGGGAAGGCGATCCGCCTGCGCGATCAGAGCTACACCGTAGTGGGCGTGCTGCCCCCCGGTTTTTCGGTGCTGGGTTCCACCGTGGATGTCTGGATACCGCTGGGCCTCGACCCGCACGACGTTCGCGTCGCGGGAATGCGCTTCCTGACCGTGATTGCGCGATTGAACCCGGGAGTGGAGATCGGCCGGGCGCAAACCGAAATGGACGTCATCGGCAGCCGGCTGGAACAGGCCAATCCGGCGCTCGACCGAGGCTGGCGCCCCTCGCTGTTTCCCCTCCGGGAGGAACTCGTCGGCAACGTGCAACAGGCGCTCCTGGTGTTGTTGGCGGCGGTGGGGTTCCTGCTGTTGATGGCCTGTGTGAATGTGGCCAACCTGCTGCTGGCGCGCGGCGCCGCGCGGCAAAAAGAGATCGCCATCCGCGCGGCGCTGGGCGCGGGCCGCGGCCGCGTTGTGGCGCAACTGCTTTCCGAGAGCCTGCTGTTGGCGTTGACCGGCGGAGCGCTGGGCCTGGCGCTGGCGCGCGGTGTGGTGGCGTTGGTGGCGCGCCTCGGGCCGGCCAGCATTCCGCGCCTGGCCGAAGCCAGAATAGACGCCCGCTTGTTTCTGTTTGCGCTGGCCGTGTCGGTCGTCACGGGTGTTCTATTTGGCATCGCGCCCGCCTGGCAGGGCTCCGGCGCCAATCTCAACGCGGCACTGAGAGAGGGCGGCCGCGGCGGCACCACGTCGCGCTCTGGACGCATGGTGCGCAGTGTGCTCGTGGTGGTGGAAGTGGCGCTGGCCGTGGTGGTGCTCATCGGCGCGGGGCTGCTGATCCGCAGCTTCGTGAGGTTGCGATCGGCCGACCCGGGGTTCCAGCCTTCGGGACTGCTGACCCTGCGGCTACCGCTGGCGGGCGGCAGAAACGCGTCGCCCGACCGGCGCATCGCCTTCTTCCAGCAGGTGACGGACCGTGTCGCCACGCTGCCCGGTGTTCGCGCCGTGGGCGCCGTGAATGGACTGCCACTGACGGGCCTGGGTGTGGGATCGAACTTCGCCGTGGATGGCCGCCCCGCGCCGGCTCCCGAACAGCGGCCCATGGGCCTGCTGCGATCCGTCACGCCCGCATACTTCCGCACCATGGGGATTCCGCTCGTTGCGGGGCGCGTCTTCGCGGACTCAGACACCAGCCAGGCGCCGCCGGTGATCGTCGTCAACCAGACGCTGGCGCGGCGGTTCTGGCCCGCGGGCAACCCCATCGGCGGCCGCCTGGTGGTGGACCAGAACAACGGGCGCGTGGCCCAGATCGTCGGGGTGGTGGCGGACGTGAAGCCGGAGCGCATCGAAAACCAGGACTGGCCCACCATCTACAACCCTTACGCAGAGGTCCCCGTTTCCACCATGACCGTGGTGGTGCGGACTGCGCGGCCGCCGCTCTCCCTGGCCTCCGCCGTGGAACGTGAAGTGCACCGGCTTGACCCGGACCAGCCCGTGGCCGACATCCGTTCCATGGAAGAGGTGATGGACCGCGCCATCGCCGGGGCGCGATTCAATACCGCGCTTCTCGCCGTTTTTGCGGAGATCGCTTTTGTGCTGGCGGCCGTGGGGATCTACGGCGTCATCTCCTGCGACGTCAGCGAGCGCACCCGCGAGATTGGGATCCGCGTGGCGCTGGGCGCGCAGCCCGCCGATGTGCTGAAGCTGGTATTAGGGCAAGGCGCGCGCCTGGCGGGGTATGGAATCGCGGCCGGGATGGTTGCGGCTTTCGCGCTCACCCGTCTGATGGCTTCGATGCTCTACGGCGTACAGGCGACGGACGCCTACACGTTTGTGGCGATCCCGGTATTATTGGGAGCAGTGGCGCTGGCGGCGAGCTATCTGCCCTCGCGGCGTGCCCTGGCGCTCGACCCCGTGACGGCGCTGCGCGGCGAATAGGAAGCATCATGATTACACTTCGCAATGTCGAGAAGTTCTATGAAGGCGGCTTCGGCCGGAGCTACGTGCTGCGCCGCATCAACCTGGAAATCAAAGAGGGCGAGTTTGTCACCATTATGGGCCCCTCGGGCGCGGGGAAATCGACGCTTCTGAGCATCCTGGGGATGCTCGACGGCGCCTGGACCGGCGAGTTCGAGTTTGTGAACCACCAGGTGCACCGGATGAAGCCGAGGGAGCGCGCGGAGCTGAACAAGAAGTACATCGGATTCGTGTTCCAGAGCTACCACCTCATCGACAACCTGACGGTTTACGAGAACCTGGACATACCGCTCTCCTACCGGAACGTGAAAAGTTCCGAGCGCGCCGCGGCGGTGTGCGACACGCTCGACCGGTTCCACATTGTGGGGAAGCGCGACCTGTTTCCGAGCCAGCTTTCGGGCGGCCAGCAGCAGCTCGTAGCGGTGGCGCGGGCGGTGATCGCCAACCCCAAGCTGATTCTGGCGGACGAGCCCACCGGGAACCTGCACTCCAGCCAGGGCAAGGAGATCATGGAGCTGTTCAAGAAGCTCAATGAAGAGGGAACGACCATCGTGCAGGTGACCCACTCCGAGGCCAACGCCGCCTACGGGCACCGGGTGGTCGAGCTCGCGGACGGGTGGATTGTGGGAGGCGGTGCTGGCGCGGGTGTGAAGGCGTAGGGCGGCGCTGTGCGTCGGCAGTCCCACATCATCGTGATGTCTCCGAGCAGATGGCCGGGCCTGGCGTCGAGTGAGCCGCGCCGCGTGATGATCGTGACAATAGGCTCGGTATGCTCTACCCTGAAAAGAGACGGCAAAAGGAATTTGGCCATGACCGTGATAGAACTCCCCGACGAGCAGGCGGCGGCACTCAAAGCAAGGGCGGCCGCGCAGGGCCTAACCCTGGAAGCTTGGTTTGAGAAGCTTTCAGGGTTCCCATTGTCCACCAGCCAGCCTGGCCCCCCCAGGTTCCGCTACAGCTTGGCTGAGCTCATGGCGGAGTGCGATGCGAGCGCCCCTCTATCGGCGGAAGACCGCGCGTGGATCGATGCACCCTCCATCGGCCGCGAGGCATGAAGCCGGTGGAACGTGGCGACGTCTTTCACGTCGACTTGAATCCGATCCAGGGCCGCGAACAGGCTGGCGCGCGATATGTGGTGATCGTCTCGCCGAAGGCTTTCAATGTACTCGGAACTCCGCTCGTGTGTCCGATCACGCAAGGCGGCAACTTCGCCCGCCATGCCGGGTTCGCCGTCCCTTTGAGCGGCGCCGGAACCAACACCCAAGGCGTGGTTCTGTGTAACCAGCCGCGGGTTCTCGATCTACAAGCCCGCCAAGCGCGGTTCATCTAGATGGTGCCCGATTTCATCATGGATGAGATTCTGGCGAAGCTCCTTCCCCTCGTCGAATAGTACCTACCGGCCGCGCAGCCTGCGAACGGCCTGCGTGGATAGTTCACGGGCAACGCGGCGGACGTCGTAATAGTTCGCCAGCATGTAGGCCACGGTGGAGAAGCAGGATTCGCTGCACGACTGCTTGAGCTCGGCCAGTTGGGGCGTGTCGAACTTGGGGCAGCCGGCGCTCCCCCAATCCTGTTCGGACTCCCGCATTGGGTAGCAGGGCGCCAGCGTGCCGTCGGTGCGGCACACCACCATGTTCTGCCCGCCGCGGCACTGCCAGCAGGAGACACCACCGCGCAACAGACTTTTCATGTTGCGAAGATGCTCGGTCGAGTTGACCATGGCGTAGCCCGCGCGATTGCGGTCCATCAAGTAGTCCAGGAGTTCGTCTACCGGACCCAACTCGTCGCTCCGGAATGCGCTGTGCCCGCGCGACGACTCACACAAGTGATAGGCCGTGCCGATCCCGTTCTCACGGCCGAACTCGGTCAAGAGCCGGACGTCCTCCAGGTTGGAGCTCGTGATGTTGATGCTCAAGAACACCGTATATCCGTAGCGGGCTTGGAGCCGTACCAGGTAGTCGAAGTTCTCCCGGATGTGCTCCAGCGCTTTGGGCAGGCCCGGTTTTTCGCGGATGCAGTCGATGGCTACGTTGAACGTGGCGACCCCGGCGTCGCCGAGGCGATCGGTGACCCCCGGCGTCAGCAGGCGTCCATTGGTCGGCAGGTAGACGTAACAGTCCTTTCCCGCCGCGTAGCGGACGAACTGTTCCACGAAGGCCAGCCGGACGAGCGGCTCACCACCCATGAGGCCAACCACCCGGCATCCCGTGGCGTGCAGCCAGTCGATCACGCGCCGGGCCGTGTCTTCGTCCATTCCCGGAATGCGGTTGTCGTGGGACTGGCAGTAGGGGCAGTCCAGGTTGCACTTCAATTCGGTGTAGACGCAGCCCAGAATCGGACGGAAGCCGCCGCGAATCCGGCTACGGAGGTAGGGCAGCACCCAGCATCGCAGGAAGCGGCGGTAGCGAATCCTGCGAACCGACTTGTCGAATTGGACTTGCACGATGCATTCCAGATTAGCAGACAACCGGCGTTACTCGTATTCCAGTGCGGAGACCAGCGGGGCGCGGACAGCGGCCTCGGCCGGCATGATGGCCGCCACCAGCGCGGCAGCCACCAGCATCGGTAGAAGAGCGGCGGCCAGCAGGGCGGGAAAGCGAAATTCGAGTGCGTGGCCGGAGAAGATCGAGAGCGCATAGAAGATGTTCACCATGCTGAAAGCGAGGCCCAGAACAAAACCGACCACGGCCACGGCGGCGGCTTCCATCCACACCGCAATCCGCACCTGGCGGCGCAAGCCTCCCACGGCGCGCAGGATTCCCAGCTCGCGGCGCCGGTCCGCAATGGAAACCGTGAGCGCGTTGGCGATGCCCAGAATCGCCACCAGCAGGGCGATGGCAAGCTGCGCGTAGGTGATCTCGAACCAGCGCCCCGCCAGGCCCAGAATGTGGCGGCGCAAATCCGCGCTCGAGAATACAAACAGTCTTCGGTTCGCTCCGGCACGCTCCACGAGCTGCTTGCGGACGGTTTCGGCGGAAGCACCGGGACGAAGGTAGAGACGGAAGAGGTTGACCGTGTCATCGTGCCAGCGGCTTCGGTATAAGGAGCGATCCATCACGATGGCGCCCTGCGGATCGGTGAAGTCCTTGTAAATTCCGAGCACGGGTAGACGCAGCGCGCCATCGGGCGCGGGCAGATCGAGAGCATCGCCCACGCGCACGTGTTCGCTGGCCGCAAAGTTGTCGGAGACAATCACGCCGCGGCCCTGGGCGGCCAGTTGGTGAATCCGCTCGGTGTTCACGGGGATGGCCCGCCGGCGCGCCTGCGGGCTGAGACGCGATATGTCCACGGCAAAGAGAATGGGCTGAGAGTGGCGGACCCAGACGCGCGCGGCCCGCACCGGTTGGACCACCGCCAGGCCCTCGATGGCGCCCAAGTCGTTCTCCATGGCGCTGGGGAAACGGAGCGTGAGGTCCTTCAGGTTCTCCGAAGGAGCCACCAGGAAATCGGCATCGAGTGTGCCCGTGACCCAATCGAGGACGCTCTGGTAACTGGCCTCGGCGATGCCGCCCAGTCCAATCACCATGGCCACCGAGAGCATGAGAGCCGCTGCCACCGATGCCGTACGGCGCGGCGCCTGGAGCAGGCTATCGGCGGCCAGCAAGCCTTCCACGGGCCGTATCAGTCCGAGAACCGGCCGCAACAGGCGCACGACCGCCGAGCACAGCTCCGGCGTCAGAAAAACCAAGGCCAGGGCAGCCAGCACGTAGCTCACCGCGAACCAGTTCTCGAACCCGCCGGCCAGCAGCAAGGCGGCCATGGTTATGGCGCCACCGGCCAGCAGGCGGCGCGTGCGGCGCTCCTCCAGTGGAACAATCTCGTACCGGCCCTTCTGCAGCGCGCGAACGGGGTCGGCCCGCGCGGCGGCGCTGGCGGGAAACACGGCGGCGAGCACGCTCCACGCCACCCCGGCGGCAATCGCACCGGCGATGATGAGGGGTTCGACGCCGCCGCGCGCCGGCTGGGGGATGACTCCGTACAGCCCTTCGAGCGATGCCGCAACGTACCGGGCAGCCAGCCGGGCAAGTCCGGCGCCCGCCAGCGCGCCCACCAGGGAGCCGGCCAGGCCGACACAACCGCTCTCGAGTAGAAACAGGGTGCGGATTTGCGACCGCGTGGCGCCCAGCGCGCGTAGGATGCCGATCTCGCCCCGGCGCTGCGCGACGGCCACCACCAAGGTGTTCTGAATCAGGAACAGCCCGACGATCAGCGCGAAGACGCTGGCGAAGCCGGCCGAGCGGCGGTAATTCATGAGCACCTGCTCGAAATAGCGGCGCCGCTCGGAGGGCGCATCGACGTGGAAGCCAGGGCCAAGGGCCGCGGCCAGGGCGCGGCGGCAATCGTCCACCGCAACTCCCCGCCGCGCGGTGATGTCGATCCGGTCGAATTTGCGCTCCTTCCCGAAGACTCTCTGCGCCGCGTAGATGTCCATCACGGCCAGGCTGCCGCCGAAAGCCTGGGCCAATCCAGCCGGGCTGAGCAGCCCGCGCACGGTAAAGGGCCGCGCGCCTTCCACCGTCTCGAGAACCAGCCGGCTACCCATGGCAAGACCGTTGCGGGAGGCAAAATCGCGGCCGATCATGATGGAATCCGCCTGCGCCAGGAAGACCAGCGGATCATCCAGTTCCGATCCTCCGAAGTCGTACTCGCGAATGCCCTGGTCCGCCGTCATGTCCACACCCAGGACGAGCAGGTTGCCCCAGCCGGTCCGGCCCGTGCCCACCACGGCTTCCACCACCGGTGAAGCGGAGCCAACCTGCCCAACGGCGCGCACACGGTCGAGCACCTCTTCCGGAATGCCGGTGTCGCCCGCGGAGACCTGCAGCTCGGCCGCGCCCGCGATCTGCGCGATGGTTTGCCGCAACCCGTCCAGCACGCTCTGGTTGGCCTGGTACATCGCCACCAGCACGGCCACGCCCAGCGC
>OCZT010005300.1_pt1 | contig 12915 bp, 14 predicted proteins | sample 1539031 | NCBI WGS metagenome assembly OCZT01 (sample SAMEA3539308, study PRJEB22396) | soil metagenome | biome: tundra; feature: field; material: soil | place: USA | collected 2010-05 | depth 0.15 m | reverse complement strand
GAGTCATTGCGATTTGTCGCCCTCAGGGCGACATCCCTGCCACCCCCCCACTTGCCCTCAGGGCAGTTGGGGGGTTGCAGGTATATTGTCCGGTGGACAATAATTCGCAATATCCCTGCGTGATTCATTTTCGTGTATTTCGTGGACAAGTAGTTACTCACTTCGTTTGCGGCGCAACTGATCCAGTGAAATCGTCATGCTTCGCGGCACATCCTTTAAGGCGGCATTGGCTTTTCCGATTAACTCACGCTGAGCTGTCAGCAACGGTTTGAAAATAGCCTCCACATCATCCAGCAGTTCATCGGGTTGCTGTGCGAAACGCTGCAAAAAATCGCTGCGGCGCGGGTAAAAACCCGTCCACTGCCAGCCGAGAAAATTTTCGTTGTGCTTGAATCCTGAATCGAGCAGCAATTGTCTGAGCGTTGCAACGGCAGGCAGGGCAAGCTGTTCAGGTGTGGGCGCAGCCTGCCACATCAGGCCAAAAAAGATGCGCCAGGTGCCGCCCAGATATTGTTGTTCCAGCATCGGAAACAGGCAAATATCTTGTGCTTCGCGCAACTTGCATTGCAATCCTACCAGTATATCGGCTGTATTACGGTCTTCAGTTACTTGCGTCTGCCATTCGGGCGCGTGCAGGTCAAACAGCGTGTTGAGGCGTTGCTGCAAAGCCTGCCAGAAACTTGAGTTCATTTGTTCGCGAATCCGGTCCATTTGCTCGGCCACCGATAAGCCCAAGGGCAAATTTTCTGGCTTGGCGAAAAAATCGAGTACGGCCTGCTCTTCGTTCATCGTGAGTAAATCCTAGTAATTTAGATAGGTACGCTATATAAGCGAATAATGTAATACTGCGAAATATATATAAGTTTTTAGGGAACTTTTAACGTTGGCGACAATCGTTGTTGACTTTATTTTTTAAACCAGACATGATTCGATGTGTTCGCGATGACTTGGTTCTGCAGATTTCAAAAACAAAAGCAGATAGTAATTTGTATCGCGGCGCATCGCATCAAAAATAATCCGTTTTGACTGTTCGTTCATGCTGGCAATAGCCGGCATGGGATCATTTGTTTGCAGGGGGAGTTCTCACGATGTATCGTTTATTACGTTTTCCTATCTTGCTGGTAGGTTTGTTTCTGGCTGTCAGTAGTTATGCGGCCAATAACCCGCAACCTGCACTCACGACCGAGGACAGTTTAGGTCCGCAAGTCCAGCAGCCTATCGAGTTTCCCCATAATCGTCATGCCGGGCTTCGCAATCCGAACGATCCCACCAATAGTGACCCTCTCAAGGGTGGCATGGAGATCAACTGTCAGTATTGCCATACTTACGCCAGACGCAGTGCGGTAGCCGGGATTCCGCCGTTGCAAAAATGCATAGGCTGTCACCAGAATATCGAGTCTGTCCGCAATAAGCCGCGCATCGTCGAATTGTTCAAATACTGGGATGCCAAGAAGCCTGTGCCATGGAAGAAAGTCCATGATCTGCCTGACTTCGTGCGTTTCAATCACGAGCGTCACATCAAGCGTTTTGTCGAGCAGCAAGATCGTCCTGTCCAGGAAGCGTGCGGCTATTGTCACGGCGATGTGAAGGAAATGACGGTTGCGCGTCGTCAAAAGCCTTTGGCGATGGGCTGGTGTGCAACTTGCCATGAGAAGGATCATCCGGTTGTAGCGGAAGGCGGCACACCGATTGGCAAGCAGGCTTATTGGTACAGCTTCCAGAAGCCGGCTGCGGCTCAGGATACTTCAGCTGTCATCAAGGCTAAAGGCCCGAATGACTGCTGGCAGTGCCACAAGTAAGCTGCCATGAAAATTCAAGAATTTACCAGAGAGGCTGTGATGATAGACAGTGGTTCCGTAAAACAAATGGCCGGGCACCCGTTTGATCGGCGTGATTTTCTGAAAGTGTTGGGCTGGAGCGGTGCGGCTGTAGCACTTTCCGGCTGCGGCAATACTTCCATCGAAGACGGTAGGGAAACCGTTGTTTCCTACGTGGAAGCAAATGATTATATGGTTCCCGGCATCGGGGTGTACTACAACTCGACTTGTGCCCAATGCGATGCGGGTTGCAGTATCAATGGCCGTGTACGTGAAGGCCGGGTACTGAAACTGGAAGGCAATCCTGATTCCGGCATCAATAAAGGCAAGTTGTGCGGCCTGGGTCAGGCGGGTGTGCAGCATCATTACAACCCCGACCGTGTGCGTGAACCGTTGTTGCGCAATGGCGACAAGGGCGAAACCATCACCTGGGAAAAGGCCTATGCGCTGATCTCGGAAAAACTAAACGCCGTGAAGGGCGAGGAAATTGCCTTCCTGAGCGGTGGTGTGAGCGGACATCTCAAGGTGTTGCTGGGCAATTATCTGGACAGCCTCGGCACCAAGAATCACTTCGTATATGAAGCGGTAGCGCCCGGCGTGGTGCGTGCAGCTAATGTGAAGGCCTACGGCGTGGAAATGCCGCGTTACCGCCTGGATAAAGCCAAGGTTGTATTGTCGTTCGGCGCTGACTTTTTAGGTGCATGGGTATCTCCGGTGCACTTCTCTCAGCAATATGCGCAGTTCCGCAAGGGTGTGGACGGTCAGCGCGGGGTGTTGATACAAGTCGAGTCAAAAATGACGCTGACAGGTGCGAATGCCGATCGTTGGTTGGCAGTGAAGCCCGGTACAGAAGGCATTCTGGCGTTGGGTATCATCAACGCGCTGGGAACGGCGACCGCCGATGTGGCGGAACTGGTCAAAGGTTATGACCGGGCGCGCGTCGCTCGTGAAACCGGCGTTGCGGCAAGTCAGATCGACAAGATCGCCGCGCTGCTGAAATTGCGCAGTCCTAGTCTGGTGTTGGCGGGTAGTGCTGCAGAAGGTTATGCGCACGGCTCACAAAATGCCGCCGCAATCAATCTGCTCAATCAGGTTTTGGGCAACGTAGGCAAGACGATAGAAGCGCCTGTTTCTGTACCCTTCCCGCAAATGGCACCATCCAAGGGGAACACCGCTGCGCTGAAGACTTTGAACGATGGTCTGGCAGCCGGTAAGTACAAGGTGCTGTTCAATTTTGCTGCTAATCCGGTGTTTACTGCGCCGGGTGCGTTCAAGTTCAAGGGCAATCTGGCCAAGGCGGGATTCAAGGTTGCATTCGCGCACTACCTGGACGAAACCGCGTTGCAGGCTGATCTGGTGTTGCCGCTGGATTCCGCGCTGGAAGACTGGGGTACGCAGGTTCCTGAATACATGACCGAAGGTGCGCAAATCAACATCCAGCAGCCTTTGATGGAAAGGTTGCACGCGAATACGCGTGGCATGGGCGACATTGTGCTGGCTCTGATCAAACAGCGCAAAGCCGATGAATACAAGGGTTTTGAAGATTACTATGCTTACCTGCGTGGCGCACTGTTGCAAAATAAGGGTGCGTTGGGCGGTGGCGGAACAGACGACGATACTTTCTGGAATGAAACATTGACCAAGGGCATCGTCAAGCTGGCCGGTTCATCAGCTGCATTGTCCGGTCCTGTTGGTGTTGCCGGTTTGCAGTTGCCAGCTCCGGCAGAGGCAGACGCGCAATATCCGCTGCATCTGATTCCGGGCGTGACAGCCAGTCTGCGCGACGGTCGTCATACCAATCAGCCCTGGTTGCAGGAGTCGCCTGATCCACTGACCACCATCGTGTGGGATTCCTGGGTCGAGATGCATCCGAAGAAAGCGACCGAGCTGGGTATCGTCGAAGGCGATATCGTCGAAGTCACTTCCAAAACCGGTTCGGTCAAGGCGCAGGTATATCTGTTCCCCGGCATTCATCCTGAAGCCATTTCCATCCCGGTCGGGCGTGGTCATGATGCGATGGGGCGTTATGCCAAGGGTTATGGCGTGAATCCGTTCCAGATTATGGATGCAGTGTTTGATGCGACAACCGGTGAATTGGCGATGCATGAGACGCGTGTCAATATTAAGAAGACCGGTCAGCGCGTACTGGTAGTCAAGGATGAAGGGTCTGCGGGCGCTCTGCAAATGGGCAGAAAGATCGCAGTACGCGTGTCCACCGATCAAGTCGATTTGTCGAAGGAGGTCTGAGTTATGTCGGTAAGCAATTTATTAGAAAATTGGTCGCAAGTCCGCCATTTTCATCCTATTGATGACAAACCGCATGACCCATACAAATGGGCGATGGCGATCGATCTGGATGCTTGTACGGGTTGTAATGCATGCAGTGTGGCGTGTTATGCGGAGAACAACATACCTGTCGTGGGTAAAGAACGTTTTCAGCATGGTCAGCAGATGCACTGGATGCGTATCGAGCGTTACTGGGAAGAAGATGGTCGCGAGTTTCCGGACCAGGGCTTTCAGTTCCTGCCGATGATGTGTCAGCAATGCGAAGCGGCGCCGTGCGAAACGGTATGCCCTGTGGCGGCGACCAACCACACAGCAGACGGTTTGAATTCACAGATTTACAACCGTTGTATCGGATCGCGTTACTGCTCGGCCAACTGCCCGTTCAAGGTTCGTTACTTCAACTGGTATGACTATCCGACCGACGACAATGCATGGCCGGCAGAGATGAGCCAACAGCTCAATCCGGACGTGTCAGTGCGCAGCAAGGGTGTGATGGAAAAATGCACGTTCTGCGTGCAGCGTCTGTCTGCCGCAAAGGTTACCGCCAAGGGCGAAGGGCGCATCGTTCGCGAAGGCGAAGTGCAGACGGCTTGCCAGCAATCATGCCCTACCGGTGCGATTTCCTTCGGCAATCTGGTGAATCCTGAATCACGCGTTCACAAGCAATGGGAGGCGCAACAGGTCGTACTGGATAAGGATAAGCAAGCCAAGGATGAAAAAGAGGAACGCGCTGTACTGCGTGGTTACCGGATTCTGGAAGAATTGCGTGCCTACCCTTCAGTGATGTATCTGGAACGTGTGCGCGAAAGCGCTGTGTAGTCGGTTAGGCTAAGAACTACTTTAAGGAATGACAATGAAAGATATCCGCGAAGACATCGCTTGGGCAAAGATCAACCAAGACGTGTTGAAGAGCCTGGAAAACCCGCGCAAGCTGTATTGGGTGATCCTGTTTCTGGCACTGATGGCATTTGGTGTTGGTGTAGGTTGTGAAATTTATCAGTACCGTACCGGGATGGGCGTTGAAAACGTCAATAATCCGCAGGTATGGGGGCTGTACATAGCTACCTTTATTTTCTGGATCGGTATGAGCCACTCCGGTACGTTACTGTCTGCCATTTTGCATCTGATGCATGCTGACTGGCGTAAACCGATCTACCGTTTCGCTGAAGCGATGACCACGTTCTCACTGATGACTGCTGGTTTGTTCGTGCTGGTGCACATCGGTCGTTTATGGCAGTTCTATTATTCGTTGCCTTACCCGAATGATCGTGGAATCTGGCCTAACTTCCAGTCTCCCTTGTTGTGGGACGCGATGGCTATTTTTACGTACCTGAGTTCGTCCGTGTTGTTCCTGTTTGTCGGGATGATTCCGGATCTGGCGATTGCACGTGACAATATGCAGCCTGGCTGGCGCCAGAAGTTGTACACGTTGCTGGCATTGGGCTGGGAAGGTACGGATCGTCAATGGCGCAATTTCCGTGTCACGTATCTGACCATCGCTTGTTTCCTGATTCCATTGGCCGTTTCGGTTCACTCGATCGTGGCGTCTGACTTCGCCATGTCGCAACAACCAGGCTGGCATGTAACCTCCTTCCCGCCGTATTTTGTGGCAGGTGCGTTGTATTCCGGTTGTGCTGCGATCATCACGCTGTTCATCATCTTGCGCTATGTGTTCAGGTTTGAGGAATACATGACGTTGCCTATCCTGAAAAAGATTGTGCGTCTGACTTTCGCGATTGCGATGGTGTGGACTTACCTGAATGCGGTTGAATTCGCAGCAGTATGGTACAGCCATGATGAGCCATCCAAGGCTGTGTTGATTCAGAAGATGACCGGAAATTATTCACCATTCTGGTGGGGTATGATTTTCTGTGGTTCTGTGGTGCCTTTGGTGTTCGCATTCAAGCGCTTTCAGACCAATATTCCGGTGTTGTTCGCTGTCTCGCTGTTGTTGAATCTGGGTATGTGGCTGGAACGCTGGATGATCGTAGCACCGACCTTCTCGCATGGCTACTACCCATGGACCTGGGATCACGACCAATGGCCGAGCATGATTGCGTGGGGTTTGGTGTTTGCGAGCTTTGGCTGGTTTACTTTGCTGTTCATGATTTTCTGCAAGGTGTTCCCGTCCGTGTCCATGTATGAGGTTAAGGAAATGGTTTATCACCGTACTCTGCATCTGAAGAAGAATGAAACTGCTGAACAGGGAGCGCACTAATCATGAGTAAACGCCATTTACTTGCCTTGTATGGCAACTTTGAAGAAGCTGAAGCGGTCGTCAGGGAATTGCGCAGCGCGACGATCGCAGGCTTTGATGTCAATGATGACATGATCGTTAAATCACCGATTGAGCATCCGGAAGTTGAAGAATTTTTGGGTGATAAGCCGGTGTATGTGCAATGGTTTACCTTGTTTGGTGCCTTGATGGGCGGACTGTGTGGTTTTTTCCTGATTTCCGGTGCACAAGCTAACTTTTATATGCAGATGAAGGGCGGCAAGCCGATTGTGCCGTTCCCGCCTAACTTCGTACTGACCTACGAAATGTTCATTCTGGGCGGTGTGTTCATCACGATTCTGGGCTTTTTGATATGCGCCGGTTTGCCTGCAAAACGCTCTCCGTTGTATAGCGCCAAGGTTTCGATCGATAACATCGGGATTCTGGTGAAGGCGGATGAAACGGCCATCAGCGCGTTGAAGGCAATTTTCACCAAGCACAACGCATTGGAAATTCAGGAAGAGGCAGGGAAATGAAAAAGTTATCCTTAGCAATTACATTGATGTTCGTACCCTGTCTGGCCCAAGCATGGCCATGGTCGCAAGACATGGCCAATCAGGTCAGCATCAAACCACAGGAAAGCGTCGATCCGGCCAATCCGGGTATGGCACCTTTTCCAAAGCGCTCTGCGCCCGTTGCAGGTACGACTGTTGTGGTTAAGGATCAGGAAGCGGCCAAGAAAATGGCAAATCCTGTTGCTGCAGACGATAAATCTGTTGCAACAGGCGGCCGCTTATTCGCGATCTACTGCACGCCCTGTCACGGTAAATCGGGAACTGGCGATGGTCTGGTGGGTGCAAAGCTGATTATGAAGCCTTGGGATTTAACCTCGGGTAATCAAATGCATACCTGGGATACTAAAGAATATCCGGACGGTTATATTTTTGGTTATATGTCACTAGGTGGTGCGGTGATGCCTAGCTACGCCAATGACCTGTCAGCAACTGAGCGTTGGCACGTGGTCAACTATGTGCGTAAAGTACTGCAAAAAGGTCAGGCTGTAACAGCTGCGGCTCAGTCGAAATAGGAGGCTTTAAAATGTTGGCATACAGTAATTGGGCCGTTCTGACGGTTAGTTTCGTAGTAGTGCTGTCCCTGGCTTTAAGTGGCGTGGCATTGTGTTCAGTGCTGCATCTGGTCAATGCCCAGTGGCGCTTCAATGTTCGCCATCTGGCGGTTTCGCTGTACGCCTTGTTTCCCTTGGCATTCGTGTTGCTGGTTGTGCTGCTGGCAGGTGGTTCTCATACTTTCCCGTGGTGGAATCTGCCTGTCACTGCGGAAGCGCATATGCCCGGCTGGTATCAGCCTCACTGGTTGATGACCCGCGAGGTTGTGGGCATCCTGTTCATGATGGCTTTGTACTGGGTGTTCATCCAGCGCCAGGCTGTGAGTGAAAATAGTCCTGAAGATACAAAGCGTTTTCATACCGTAGCGACATGGATCCCGTTCTTTTTCGTGCTGTACAGCACGATGGTTGCATGGGATTTCGAAATGACCCTGGTTCCGCATTGGCACAGTGCTATTTACGGTCTGCAACAATTTGTCAGTAATTTTGGCATGTTCCTGGCGTTCTTTGTAGTCTGGATATATGTGCTGAACACGCGCAACAAACTGGTAACACCGGTGCCTGACAGGATTTACAACTACCTGGCGCAAATGATGTTGGCATTTACCTTGTTATGGATATACACGTTTTACGCGCAATACCTGACTATCTGGTATGGCAATCTTCCGGACGAAACGGACCGCCTGTTTGGAATGCAGGATGGTGATTATTCCTTCATCTGGTGGGCTATGCTGGTACTGAAATTCGTCATTCCGTTTGTCGCTTTTTGCTTCCCCGGCCCTCGCCATAACGTTGCGGCTATCAATGCAGTGGCTATCTGTATTATCATAGGCACAGTTTTCGAACGTTATGTTTGGATCGGTGGCATAAATGGCACGGGTAGTTATCCGTTTGTGGCCAGCATCGTTGTAACTGGCGCTGTCGCACTAATTGGATTCTTCCTGGTGCGTGGCTATATGCAAAATACACGTTTAATTAAGGGGTAATTGAGTAATGATGAGATTGTATTCGGGGACGGTTTGCCCCTACAGCCATCGATGTCGGATAGTTTTATTCGAAAAAGGTATGGATTTCGAAGTAATTGACGTCGACCAGATGGACAAGTCGGAAGATCTTGCAGCGATCAACCCGTATAACAAAGTGCCCGTGCTTGTCGAGCGCGACCTGGTTTTGACAGAGGCAAACATTATCAATGAATATATTGATGAACGCTTTCCGCATCCGCAACTGATGCCAGCCGACCCTGTCATGCGAGGACGTGCGCGCCTGTTTTTGCATCGCTTTGAGCAAGAGTTGTACAGCAATGTGAATGTCATCATGCAGGGCGGCAAGGCAGTCGATAAATCGCGTGTGATCATACGTGACAATCTGACACAGCTCGCACAAATTCTGACCAAGCAAAAATTTCTGCTGGGTAATGAATTTTCAATGCTGGATGTGGCGATAGCACCGCTGTTATGGCGTCTTGATCACTATGGTATTCAGATGGGTAAAGACGCTGCGCCTCTGTTGAAATACTCTGAACGGTTGTTTTCTCGTCAAGGTTTCATTGATTCATTGACACCCGCAGAAAGAGCAATGCGCAAGTGAGCGATCTGTCAACGCGTCCCTATCTGATTCGCGCAATCTATGAATGGTGTGTCGACAGTGGCCTGACACCCTATCTGGCTGTTCGTGTCAATGCGCAGACCGAGGTGCCGGTAGCTTACGTCAAGGATGGTGAGATCGTACTGAACCTGAGTGCAGGTGCAGTTCGTAACCTTGAGTTGGGTAACGAACTGATCACCTGCAGCGGACGTTTTGGCGGCGCATCATTCGATCTGATGGTTCCTGTAGAGGCTGTGATCGGCATATTCGCCAAGGAGACGGGGCAGGGTTTGGTGTTTCAGGGTGCTGACTCTGATTCCCCTCCACCCGCAGCCGGAAAGTCAGATGTCAAATCGCCACCGCGCAAACCACAGTTGACTATCGTCAAGTAATTTTTGTCGAGTCATGGCAATAAAAAAACCGCACGATGTGCGGTTTTTTTATTTATCGATTTGATTAAGCAGACAGTGCAGATAATGTTGCGTGCATTTTACTCATGGCCTTTTGTTCTATCTGACGGATGCGCTCGGCAGATACGTTAAATTCTGCGGCCAGATCGTGCAGCGTCGCACTGTGATCTTCGCTCAGCCAACGTGCTTCCACGATGCGGCGGCTGCGTTCATCGAGGCAGGACAACGCCTTCGCCAAGCCTGCTGTGCGCAGACCATCTTGCTCTGTGGTTTCCAATATGTTGGAAGGTTCATGATCTTCGCTGTCTGCCAAATACTGGATAGGTGCATAGCTTTCATCGTCATCGCAGCCGGTGGGATCAAGTGCGACCTCATGCCCGGCGAAACGTGCTTCCATTTCCACAACATCGTGTTCACTGACGTTGAGCTGTTTTGCGATTTCACTAACCTGTTGAGGTTTGAGCGATTCCAGCCCACGCTTCATGCTGCGCAGATTGAAGAATAATTTACGTTGTGCTTTGGTTGTCGCGATCTTTACCAGGCGCCAATTGCGTACCACGAATTCGTTAATTTCGGCGCGTATCCAGTGTAATGCGAACGATACGAGTCGCACCCCGAAATCAGGGTCATAATGTTTGACAGCCTTCATCAGGCCGATGTTGCCTTCCTGAATCAGGTCTGCCTGGGTCAAGCCGTATCCGGCGTAACCGCGCGCTACGCTAACTACCACACGCAGGTGCGACATCACCAATTGACGCGCAGCATCCAGATCGTTCTCGTTGCGGAAACGGGTCGCCAGGTCAAACTCTTGCTCCTGCGTCAGCAGGGCATAACGTTTTACCAGATGGATGTAGCTATCCAGACTGCCAACGGCAGAGGGCAGGGTTAAGCTGTTCGCAATATTCATAGCGATTGCCTCCTAAAAAATTTTAACACTTGCAGCCTGAGAGTCCCAGGACAGGATAAGGTTCATCGTGGTCGTGCAAAGTCGGCAATTGAATTTCATTCATTCGTTGTGATAATCGCCAGTGCTGCGTACTGGCGTATCACTATTACTTGCGGCAGGGAAAGATTGAAGCATTTTTAAAGCGTGACAGATTGTTTAATTGCCAGATTCTCCGGCAATTTGTTTACTCTTTCGGGGAGGAATTCATCACGTTACCGGCTGCCCAGCCCGCAATGGCAAGACCGATAATCACGCAAACCATACCCATTTCCTTGCTCAGGAAAAAGCCACCCACCAACCATAAGGCCGCCGCAATCAGAAGCGAGACTACGAGTGTGTTGCAATTCGATTTTTCCATCAATTACTCCCTTTATTAACTACATGATTGGTAACGTATGCGACTGCGATGCGTGAATTTGACATTGTTCTGAAAAAAAGTGATCGTGTCAATACACTTTGACATATCTGAGATTTATGTCCGCTACGCGGAGTATTCTTATTGACTGGATTTCCGCTTGCGCGGGAATGACGCGTTTTGTGTTAATGAACTATCTTGGATGGATTTATCGCGGCTCGATCTGTGACAAGTGCCGCGCCACCGACAACCAGGCACCCAGCCAGCCAAGATACAACGAGAACAGCAAAAGAGACAGGCTATCGCTGAGGGAGAGCGGTTGCAGAGTGAAATCACTGGCGTAGAGTTGTGACAGCGTAGCCAGCGGTTGCTTGAGCAGCAGCAGGCTCAGGGCAATGATCAAACAAGCGGCGATTCCGCCGAGCAAGCCTTGCATCGCACCAAAATACAGGAAAGGTCGGCGTATGAAGGCATCCGTTGCACCTATCAGCTTGGCGACCTGAATTTCATCGCGCTGAGTGAGAATTTGCAGACGTATCGTATTGAAGGTAATCGCAATCAAGCCGAGACTGAGCAGGCTGGCGAGAACAAGTACCGCTATGCGTGCAAAATCAAGAATCGCTTCTAATTTGTAAGCCCATGCCGAATCAAGCTGTGCTAACGCAACGAAGGGGAGACCTTGCAAGCTACTGCGCAGCTCATCCAGTGATTTGGCATTGCTTGATTTAGGCGTAATAACATAGGCATCCGGTAATGGATTGCTCTCCAGGCCCGCAATGACATCATCGAGTCCGGTGCTTGCCCTGAGCTTGTTCAGCGCGTCCACACGGGAAATAAATTCAATTCCGCTGATGCCTTCGTGCTGTTTCAGCTGCTTGCGTAATTGAGCGACGTCATCCTTGGTCGCTTCGATAGTCAGGAACAGGCTGATTTGCGGTGAACCGGACAGCTGTGCGACCAGACCTTGAGCGTTTTGCAGCAGCACGTACATGCCAGCAGGCAGGCTGAGGGCAATGCCAATGACCAGTAAGTTCAGGAATCCTGAAACGGGCGGTGTGAACACGCGACGAAAGGCGGTTCGTATCACATCCAGATGTTGAGTGAGGGAGCTCATTTCGCCTGTCCTGAGCCTGTCGAAGCGGCCTGTCCTGCCGAGGCTGTCTGTCCCGATCCTTCGACTAGGTTCGTCGAAGTGGTCTGCACTGAGTCTCCTGAGGTATCGGAGGGCGCAGAGGATTGTACCTCGCCATTTTTAAGTGTAATCACGCGGACATGGCTGTTGCGCAGCACGCCGGCATCGTGGGTCGAGATCAGCAGCGTGACGCCGACCTGATGGAATGATTTGAATATATTCATGATTTCTTCAGCATATTCTGCATCCAGGTTGCCGGTGGGTTCATCGGCCAGCAGGATGGAGGGGCGATTAACGATTGCGCGTGCGATGCACAGACGTTGTTGTTCACCGCCGGATAGCGCGATGGGGTTGGCCTTCTCGCGTTTCAGCAGCCCAACCTTGTCCAGTGCTGCACGCACACGCTTGCCGCTCTCACGATGGTCGAAGCCGCAAATTTGCAGCGGTAACAGCACGTTGTCGAATACGTTGCGGTCGAACAAAAGCTTGTGATCCTGAAAGATAATGCCGAGATTGCGGCGCAGATAGGGCAGGGCTCCGCGCTTGAGTACACTGACGTTCTGATTGTTGACCAGCACGGAGCCCGCGTTAGGTCGTTCGATTGCCGCGATGAGCTTGAGCAAGGTACTTTTGCCTGCCCCTGAATGTCCGGACAGATAGGCCATTTCACCCGTGGCAAGTTCAAAGCTGACATTTTTCAGCGCCTCATAGCCACCGGGATAACGCTTGCTGACCTGATTGAACGAGATCATGCGGACTGGCCCAGCAAAGCGGCGATAAATTCTTCTGCAACAAACGGGCGCAGGTCATCCAGTCCTTCACCCACCCCGATGAAGCGCACCGGGATCGGATGCGCTTTGGCTATTGCCGCAATCACGCCACCCTTGGCCGTTCCGTCCAGCTTGGTTAAAATCAGGCCGGTCACGCCCAGCGCCTGATCGAAGGCTTTTACCTGGCTCAACGCGTTCTGTCCCGTGTTGGCATCCAGCACCAGCAACACCTCATGCGGCGCATCGGGTAATACCTTGGCAATGACGCGCT
>OCZT010005299.1_pt1 | contig 12915 bp, 10 predicted proteins | sample 1539031 | NCBI WGS metagenome assembly OCZT01 (sample SAMEA3539308, study PRJEB22396) | soil metagenome | biome: tundra; feature: field; material: soil | place: USA | collected 2010-05 | depth 0.15 m | reverse complement strand
CTGCGGACGTCACTGAAGGACATCGCCGACGCCTGCGGGATCCTGCCCGGGAGCCTTTACCACCACTTCGAGTCGAAGGAAGCCCTGATCGTCGAATTGGTGGAGCGGTATCAACTCGAACTGAACGAACTGGCCAAGGACGCTCTTCAGCTTCTCGGGCGACCCAATGCAGGGCCAATCCCGGAGCGAATCGTGGCGTTGGGCACTGCGATCGCCGAATGCTCGGTTCGGCATCGAGCAGCACTGTTGCTGACGCTGTATGAGCCACCCTCTGGGGCCGGCGACGACCTGGTCCGGGTGGCGCGGCGATCCCCATCTGAGATCGAGCAGGCGATGCTGGCCACCCTTCGCTTTGGTCAGACCGATGGCTCTCTTCGGACAGGTATCGATCTTGAGGCGATGGCCGACCGACTGTGCCAGACGTTGCAGCACATCAGCTTGGGGGTCTTCCAAGGCGTCCGGGGCGGCGATGAGGTCCCCGCCATCCGCTGCCGGACCGTCTTGGACGGGATCGCGCTCAATCCGCCCACCGATGCTGCGCTCGACCGGTCGGAGCCGTTTGCAGCTGCCACACGCACGCTCGAGTCCTGGGCGCATCAAGAGGAGGAGGAGGACGAGCGGATCCGAACGCTTCGGGCGGTGGCGCGGGCTGAATTCGGCCGGCGGGGTTATGAGGCGACGACGGTGCGTGACATCGCCGCGGCGGCCGGCCTCAGTGTTGGCAGCGTGTACCGGTTGATTGGCTCGAAGGACGAGCTTCTCGCGTCGATCATGCGCGCCTTCTCGGTGAAGGCACGCTTGGGGTGGTCAGGCGTGCTGCGATCGGACGGCACTGCGGTCGAGAAGCTCGATGCCCTCATGTGGATCAACATCAATGCCGTCGTCCGCTTCAAGGACGAGTTCAACATCCAACTGGCTTGGATCCGAGAGTCACCTCCGACCACGACGAATCTTGGCCCGTCCTTCTCGGCCCGCTTGGGCGACCTGAAGTCGCTGCTGGCCCAAGGGATCCGATCCGGCGAGCTTCACGTGCAGGGCCCGACGGCCGATATCCGCGCTTGGTCGTTGTTCGAGCTCCTCTGGATGCCTGAGAACATCGTTGACAAGCTCGGGCCCCGTGACTCCCTGGACCTGGCCCGCCAGATCATCCTCCGAGGTTCCATCCCTCGGACCTAGTGGCGAGCCCCGTCAGCCGGCGGGCCAGGACACTGACTTGATCTCGAGGTACTGATCGAAGCCAGCAAGACCGTTCTGACGCCCGACACCGCTCGCCTTGTAGCCCCCGAATGGGACATCGGCGCCGTACGCGGCCCCACCGTTGAGGCCGATGCTGCCGGCTCGGATTCGCCGAGCCACGGCCACAGATCGATCGAGCGAATCGGACAGCACGAAGCCAGCAAGGCCGTACGGACTGTCGTTGGCGATTCGGATGGCTTCCTCCTCATCGTCGTACGGGATGACGACGAGGACCGGGCCGAAGATCTCCTCGCGGGCGATGGTCATACTGTTATCCACATCGGCGAAGAGCGTCGGCGTGACATAGAACCCCTTGTCGAGGCCCGCTGGGGTCTCCGGTCCGCCGACCAGGAGGTTGGCGCCCTCAGCAATGCCCGCCTCGATGTAGCCAATGATGCGGGAACGCTGTTTGGCTGAAATCACCGGGCCGCAGAGGGTGTCAGGGAGCTGCGGATCACCAACGCCGACGGTCTCGTAGATGCCCTTGAGCAGTTCGAGGCCTTCGTCGTAGCGGGACCGGGGCAGGAGCATCCGAGTGGGTGTCGCACATCCTTGCCCTGCATGCATGCACACGCCGAAGGCGATCATGCTGGCCGCCCCCAGGTCGGCATCGTCGAGCACGATCGCCGCCGACTTGCCGCCGAGCTCGAGGAACAACCTCTTCATGGTGGCTGCGCCCTTCTCCATGATCCGGATGCCCACCGATGTTGAGCCAGTGAAGGAGATCATGTCGACCTTGGGCGAGATCGTCAGCTCCTCACCAACGAGGTGGTCGGACGCGGTGACCACGTTGACCACGCCGGCCGGGATGTCGGTTCGCTCGGCGACGAGCCGGCCGATCCGTGTGGCGTTGAAGGGCGTGTCTGGCGCGGGTTTGAGTACGACTGTGTTGCCCGTGGCCAGCGCCTGCCCGAGCTTGTGGATGGTGACCTCGAACGGGTAGTTCCACGGAACGATGGCGCCAACGACACCCACCGGTTCACGCCAGACCTTCCTGGTGTTTATCTGACCCGTGAGCTCGACCATGGCGTCACCTAGCTCGATGTCCCACGGATAGTGATCGATGAGCTCGGCCGGATAGTTCAGCGCATCGGCGAGTGGCAGGTCGAGTTGCGGACCGTGGGTGACCATCCGAGGACAACCCACTTCGAGGATGAGTTCCTCGCGCAGCGCCTCCTGCTCCGCCTCAAGCGCGCTCTGCAGTTGGCGAAGGCACTGCTGGCGGAACGCTCGGTTCGTCGACCAGTCGGTCTCGTCGAAGGCCCGCCTGGCCGCGTCGATGGCTCGGTGCATGTCGGGCGTCGAGGCGTCGGCGACCTCGCCGAGCACCTCTTCCGTGGCCGGGTTGACATTGGTGAACGTGCCGGCCTGGCCCTCGACCAACTTGCCGTCGATGAGCATCCGCGATTCGAACTCGACCATGGGTGTATCAGTCACTGGGATTCCCTTTCGTTGACATCGGTGACGGTGGCTTGTTGCAGCGAATGCCCCCGGAGCGAGCCGGCGGCTGGAATGCCGATGGCCCGACAAGTAATGCGCTGGAGCAGCCTCGTGGGCATGAAGTGGCTCCCGAGCAGGAGAAGCCGAGAATCGAACCCCACAGTACGTCGCGAGAACGACCGGCGTTCATCGAGAGCCTTGGACACCGCCGGCGCAAACCGCTCGGGCGGCGAGGCAAACCGCAGGAACCGCTTCCCGAAACTCTCAAGTCCTGCGTGGTGCTGCGCGTACGGACCGTCATGGTCGGCGTAGGTCGTGGTGAGCTCCAGAATGTCGGTCTTGAATGTTCCGGCCACCAGCACCGATACGCCGAGTCCGAACGGGGCGATCTCCTGCGAGAGGGACTCGGCCCAGCGCTCGAGAGCGCCCTTCGCTGCGGAATAGGCACCGATGGCCGGCATGCCACAGATTGCCCCCTGGCTCGAAACCATGATGATTCGGCCCCGGCCAGCCTTCCGCATAACTGGAAGCAACTCCTTTGTGAGCCGCACAGGCCCGAAGAAGTTTGTACGGAACACCTGCTCCCACACATTCATCGGCATCTCTTCGAGACATCCGACACCGGCGACACCGGCGTTGTGCACGAGGCCGTCCGGAGACCCAACCGCATCCTGGATGGCTCGGCTCGCTGCCGCGATGGAGTCGGGATCGTCAAGGTCTAGGCGGACTCCAATCAGGCGACCATCGTCCTTGCCTGAGCCAGTAGCGGCTCGGAGATGCTCCAGACCCTGCTCGGGTGAACGCATGGCACCCACCACGGTCCAACCGGCACGGTAGAGGTGGGTGGCGGTGGCCAGACCAAGGCCGCGGCCCGCGCCGGTGATGACGACGCTACGGCTCTCAGCCATTGGCACATCGACCACCATGGGCGGGCAGCGCGGCGTCCGAACTCCCGTTGGGCTGGCCGCTCTCCCAGCCCGACCAGATGCCGACGGAGTACGGCCCCGATTGACCGTTCTTCTCATAGAAAGCGTTCGGGTCGTAGACCTTCGCTTCAGGGAATGGCCACGGACAGGCCACCGAAGTTGTGATCTTGGTGTCGCGCAGCAAGGCGTAGCCCCCGCCGTAGCAAAGGTAAGCGACATTGATGATGGCAAACATCACCACAAATGCTCCGAGTGCCGGGCGGGTGCTGAAGGCACGGATCCGCCGGCCCAGCTTCTCGGCTTGGGAGCGGCCAGTGTCGTCGCGGTACAGCAGGACCCCGGCGGGAATCATCACCAGCGTGACGAGCGACGCCTCCCAAATCAGCGGGAACTGGTACCACTTCCCCGCCCAAATAGAGCCGAACGGGGCAACCTGGGAATAGATGTACAGCTGCGTGCGAATGAGAAAGGTTTCCAGAAGGGTGTCAAACACGAACCCGATGCCGAACATCAGCAACGAGAGGGTGATCAGGGGGTGCCGCCAGATGAATGCATCCACAGGACGTCGAGCCTGGAACCGGCGAAGCAGCCAGACAGCGGGGAAGAACGGTGCCATGTAGAAGGTGGCGTATCCGATCACAATGAACGGCTCAACAGTCGGCGAAAGTGACTCCAAACCCCAGGTCGATGGCCAGTGCCAGAGCTGTGGGTTGTACACCGCGTAGGGAGCCCAATTCATGATTGGGTCCTGCCAGACGAGCAGAGTGGTCACCAAGACCATCAGCAGGATCGGGTGACGGGGGTGTCGGCGCCACGCCACCACAACGGCGATGACCAGCGCGACCATTGCCACGATGGTCCCGATCTGGAGCAGGGTTAGCCAATGGCCGAAGTCCCAGAGCGGCGCCACGGGACGGGGAGCGCCGGTGATCGCTGGATTCTTGATCCGATCGGCAACCGCGCCGCTTTGGGCATTGACGGCGACGACGACTAGCCCGATGAGCACCGCAACGAGCGCGATGCCGCCGGCGGTTCTGGTCCGCGCGTCGGTGCCAGTCGCCATCGTGGTCCGCGGTGATTGTTGAGTGGCCACGATGGTCAGTCCTGTCCGAACCGCTCGACGAGGTGGGCCGTGGTGCCATCGGGGTCGAGTCGGCGAGCCACGAGATAGCCGGCGCCCATCCAGCCTCGGTGTGACCACTTTCCGAACGAAATGCGGGTACCTGGGGATCCAGATGCGGCGGGGATCATATGCACCCGCTCCAGTGCCTCCTTCACGCCCCGCGGCGAGAGCGGCCGAGCGTCAGCAAACGCATGGAGCAGGACGGTGGCGAGATCGCGGTTGACCACCGGGACGCAGTATTCGGGTCGTCGGCCGTAACGGGCGGCGTAGCGGTCGAGGAAGTCCTGGCCGACCTGGTTGCCACCGTCGTACTGGTCCACACCAACCCATCCGACGACGGCGTCCCAGACGATCGGGTTGATCCACGCGTTTTGGAACGACGTCCCCATGAACCGGGGCGGGTCCCAGGCGAGTTCCTGGAGGACCGGGTTGATCAACACCACGCCGAAGCCGAAACCGCAGTGCACCACAACACCCACGTTGGCGTCGTGCAGCTTCCGGACCGCGTCGCCGATGTCTTGGGCCGTCTGGGCGATTGGCTCCTCAGCGACAATGCGGATGCCCTTGTCGCGGCAGGCGGCACGGAACGACTTGATGTAGGTCTCACCGACCAGCGACTGCTCTACCAGGACGCCGACATTGTCAAGGCCGCGCTTGGCGATCAGGTGGGCCCAGAAAACGGGCTCGTCGGTCATCGAGCCCATCGAGAGGGAAAAGGTCCACTCACCCAGCCAGTCATCGGTGCCCGTGACGCTGATCGCCGGAACCTGGAAACGCTGCTCGATTGCCTCCTTCATCGGGACGCAGTTATCGGTGATTGAGGGTCCGAACACGGCCAGGCACCCCTCGTCGACGAGCTCGCCGTAGGCGTCGATCACCGCCTTCACGGAGCCCTTGGGCAGGCCCTCGACCTCTCGGAACACGATCTCGACCGGTCGGTCGATAATCCCCTGCTCGAGACCCTCCTCAAAAACCAGCTGAAAGCTATCGGTCAAGTCAGCTCGCATCTCCTTCGGGAAGCCCTCAGGCAACACGAAGTCAAACAGGTAGCCAAGCTTGATTGGTGCGGCGGTGCTCTCGTAGGCCACGATCCCCCTAGGAACCTAATAGTTGTTCCGCATACTAGTCACGGCCCCTGAGGCGGTCAATCTGCGGAGCCGAGGTAGGTCGAAATCATCCGAACGAGGCCAGCACCGACAACCGGGTCGTCGGTGAGGGGACCGGCAATAGCAGCACGAGCGGCGACAATGATCGGAACGCCGTCGTTGAAGAGCCGGGCAGCGGCGATCAGCACCCTGGTCGATGCGACCTCCCGGAGACCAGCGGTATCCAACCGGCGGATGGCTTGCGCGAGTCGCACGAGTTGCGCGGCCGGCTCAGGGTCCACGCCCGCCTCGTGAGCGACGACATTCTCCTCCACATCGGCGGGCGGGAAGTCAAACTCGATGGCCACCATGCGCTGGCGCGTGGAGTCCTTCAGATCCTTCAACACGCTCTGGTATCCGGGGTTGTAGGACACGACGAGACAGAAGCCGGGCGCGGCGTCGAGAACAATCCCGAGCCGGTCGATCGACAGTTGACGCCGGTAATCGGCGAGGGGGTGGAGTACGACGGTGGTGTCCTGCCGAGCCTCGACCACCTCGTCGAGATAGCAGATAGCCCCTTCACGCACGGCGCGGGTCAGCGGGCCGTCGACCCAGCGGGTCTCCCCTCCTTCCAGTAGGAAGCGGCCGACAAGATCGGCAGTGGTGAGGTCGTCATGGCACGACACGGTAATTAGCGACCGGTCGAGGTCGTACGCCATGGCTTCGACGAAGCGTGTCTTCCCGCACCCAGTGGGCCCCTTGAGGACCACTGACAGGCCTTGCCGATAGGCAGCCTTGAACACCTGTTCCTCATCACCCACGGGCAGGTAGAACGGGCGACCTGTTGTCGTCATCGCATCTCCGATTCCATCTCGATCTCAAGGCGCTCTCTTGATCGCTCCTTGCGCTGGAAAGCACGTTGCTGTCGCTCTGAAGAGCGCAGCGCCGCCTGGAACAGCGGTGCGATCACGGTGGGCAGGGCGTCCGGTCTCGCCATCGAGGCATGCGCCGTTGAACCGAAGACGCGTCGGAGCGCCCCGGGCTCGGCATCGGTGCCGACGCTGAGGCAGATGCACCCGACACCCCGACGTCGGGCTTCGGTCAGGGCTCGCCGAGCGTCGGCTTCGCCGTAGCTTCCCTCGTAACCGTGGTCGTAGGCCAAGCCATCAGAGAGGACCACGAGTAGACGCCGAGGGGTACCACTACTTCGCTCCAAGATGGCGGAGCCATGGCGGATGGCAGCACCCAGGCGGGTGTAGGCCGCCGGCTCGAGGCCAGCCAGACGCCGGGACACCTGGACGTCGAGGCGGTCGTCGAATCCCTTTACTCGGAGCACCTGCACCGCCTGACGGCCGCGCGAGTTGAAGGCGTAGAGCGCGACCCGGTCACCCAGATCGTGCAGCGCCGCCGTAAGTGCAGCTGCAGCGAGTCGCTGGTGCTCATGCACCGACCTGCCTGAAGTACCGGGCTCCCCGGCCGAACCGGAGACATCGAGAAGGACCAGGACGCCGAGGTCGCGCCGCCGCCGCCGGCTCTCCAGGTAGCCGTCGTCCCCGCGTGGTGCGCCGGCTAAAGCATCGATATGCGCCTCCACGGCGGCGTCAATGTCGACGTCGTCGCCCTGCGGCTGCCGTCGGGTGCGGATCATGCCGGTACCGAGACGAGCCAACGACCGGCGAACAGCCAGGCCGTTCGGCAGCTGAACCGTCGAGACGATGTCTGCTCGGGCGTCGGCCTCAATGACGGTGCACCAGTCCGGGCGGTACCGGCGGCGGATGCCGTCCCATTCAGGGTATGTCGTGCCGACCGATTCGCGGCCGAAATCGTGCCCCGCTTCGAGTTCGCCCATCGAGCTGCTCGGCGCTGCGGCGTCTCGTCGGTTTCCCGGCCGGGTGGAGGTGCGGTGAGTGGGCGAGTCAGCCCCAGGCGGACCACCACCTCCACGACGTCGAGCGGGCCGGAGCATCCGCTGCAGCAACCGGCCAACGGCGCCGCCGCCGCCGACCGGGCTCGACAACAGGTCGCCGAGATTCCCATCATCATCCTCGCACTCATCGAACTCGGTGAGATCGCCGTCCGTCTGCGCCCGCCGACTGTCCAAGGATCGATCGATTGCGATCTCGGTCCGGCGATGGATCGATGAGAGCGTCCGCCTGACGTCGATCGCCCCAAAGACGCTTGGCGGGTCATCGATCAGTTGCGGGCCGCGGGCCCAACCCAGCGATGATGCGGCCGTTGCGATCAAACCGGCAACCCTGCGGTCGATGAGCGAGCATACGAAAGGGGGGAGCGCGTGTTCATTTGCCAAGAGGGCGCGGTGGCCCTCAACAGCAAGGTAACGCCGCGTGAGAGCCGGTCGGCGCATGAGCTGTCCGAGGACATCGGGTTCGAGGCTCCCCGAGGCCACGAGCGATCCCTGCACCGCAAGCATCCGGATTTGGTCCGCCGGGTCAATGCCGACTTCGAGAAACACCGTCGTCCCGTCGGTCCACGACCGCTCCCCAGCTGTTGCAGCGGATACCTCCAAGGCCCGGCCCGCGATGGCCGAGGCTGTCAGCCGGAGAGGCGCCAGGTCCTCATCGTCCACGGCAGTCGCACTCATAATCAAAACCTAACATTTGTTCCCCTGGAAATGCGCAGCTACGGTGTCCGATGAGAACGACTCCAAGGAGCAAGTGATGAATGCCGATGATCTGATCCTCGTGTCGGTTGACGACCACGTCGTTGAGCCACCTGACATGTTTGCGGCCCACCTCCCGGCCAAGTACCGCGACCGGGCCCCAACGGTCATTACCAAGGACGACGGCACCGAGGCCTGGGTATTCGAGGGCCAGGAGGCAACAAACGTCGGCCTGAACGCGGTGGCGGGCCGTCCGCCCGACGAATACGGCATTGAGCCGACTCGCTTCAGCGAGATGAGGCCTGGCTGCTTCGACATCCATGAGCGGATCCGCGACATGAACGCCAATGGCGTGCTGGCGTCGATGAACTTCCCTTCTTACCCGCAATTTTGCGGGCAGTACTTCGCTCGCTCCGAGGACAAGGATCTGGCCCTCGCCGTACTCCGTGCCTACAACGACTGGCACATTGATGAGTGGTGCGGCACCTATCCCGGGCGCATGATCCCCCTGGCGCTCCCGCCCATCTGGGATCCCCAGCTCATGGCCGACGAGATCCGACGGGTGGCCAAGAAGGGCTGTCATGCCGTCACATTTTCCGAGAATCCCGAGAAGCTGGGGTACCCCTCATTCCACAACGAGCACTGGGACCCCTTCTGGCGCGCCTGCGCCGACGAAGGCACGGTCGTGTGCCTGCACATCGGCTCGTCCTCCCAGGTCGTGGTCACCTCGATTGAGGCCCCAGTCGACACCCTCATCACGTTGCAACCGATCAACATCGTCCAAGCTGCCGCTGACCTGTTGTGGTCACCCGTGTTGCGAAAGTACCCAACGCTCACTGTCGCCCTCAGCGAAGGCGGCATCGGCTGGATTCCCTATTTCCTCGAGCGGGTCGACCGGGTTTATACCCAGCACCGCGCCTGGACTCACCAGGACTTTGGTGACAAGCTCCCCAGCGAGGTGTTCCTCGAGCACATCGTCACGTGCTTCATCACCGACGCCCACGGCCTCGAGTGTCGCGACAAGCTCAACATCGACATGATCACCTGGGAATGCGATTACCCGCACTCGGACTCGACCTGGCCGTTGGGGCCAGAGACCCTGGCGGCGCAACTCGACGGATTGCCTCCAGAGCACGTCGCAAAGATCACCCACGAGAACGCGACGCGCATCTTCTCCTTCGACCCCTTTGTCCACATCGCCAAGGATCAGGCAACCGCCGGCGCCCTGCGCGCCCAGGCGACCGACGTGGACCTCGGCTTTCGCTCTTCGGAGCGGCTCAAGAAGGAAAGTTCCGAGATCGTAAGCGTCCTCAGCCTGGCCTCGATCATGCCCTCCACCTGAGACCACTTCAGAGGGACGGCGCTTCTGTGCCGACGCCGACGCGCCCCGAGGTCAGATCGAGGTGCCCAGCACCATCGGGAACGTGTCGAGCGTACGAATACCGGCGGTGAAGTTCAGCTCCACACCTGGCTTGATTCGGTAGTCGGGGATGCGACGATGCCACTCACGCAGCGCCACGCGGAGCTCGAGCCGAGCGAGGTGCGACCCCAGGCAGCGATGGATGCCGCCCCCAAACGCCAGGTGCCGATTGGGGTCTCGATCCCAGACAAGGTTCCCCGCCTCGGGAAACTCGGTCTCGTCGAGGTTGGCGGCACCAAAGAGAGCCATGACCTGCTCTCCTGCACTGACTGGAAAATCCCCGATCTCGGTGTCGCGGGTAGCCACCCGCGCACACCCCATGACCGGCGTTTCCCAACGCAGCATCTCTTCAACCATGGCTGGAACGCCATCGGGGTCATCCACAATCCTGTGCCGATCATCGGGATGTTCTGAGAGATAGCGGAAGAAGCAATCCAACGACGCTGTCACCGTGTCGAGGCCGGCGATGAGGAACAAGAAGCACATGTCGAGAATTTCTTCTTGGGTCAGAGGGCTGCCGTCTGCCTCGGCGTGCAGGAAGTGGCTCAGGAGATCCTCACGTCTTTCCCCTCCTCGCCGCTCTTCGATGACCTGCTCAAAGTAGGCATAGATCGAGTCCGCCGTCTGCTGCTGGTAGGCCTCGGTCTCCGGGTGCCCGAACTCGTGTCCGACGACCTGGTCGGGACGGATGGCGCCATCCTTCATTTTCAAGAACCGAGGCAACTCCTCCAACGGCAGACCGAAGATCGTGAGAAACACCTGGGCGGGGAAGGGGCCCGAGAACTGCGCCGAGAAGTCAATTTCCTCATCGCCGATGAACTTGTCGATCAGGTCGTTCACCAACTGCGTCGTCGAGGCCTCCATCAATCTCATCCGCTGGGGAGAGAAGAGGAAGTCGAGAATCTTTCGGTACTTGCGGTGGTCGGGAGGGTCGACTTGCAACGGGATCAGCGGGCGCTTGGTCTTGAGGTCGTGGGCCGACACGCCCGACGAGAACACATCGGGGTTGCGGATCACTTCGTCGACGCCAGTCCGAGAGGTGACGATGACGCCGACCCCATCGAGGCGGAACACCGGTGCGCTCTCCTGCAGCATCGAATAGATCGGTTGGGGATTCCTCGCCACCTCCGGGTTCATCAGCTCGGCCAACCCGGCCCCGTAATTCTCGTCGCGCTCGGTCATTCTTCAAGTGTGGACCGAATGTTTGGTTCAGTGCAAGTTCAGATTTCCACCCGCAAGCGTGGCCGACAGTCAACCTCGTGATCACCAGTATTCCCGACCGCGCCAAACGGCTGCCTCTTCGGGTTCGATCTCCCGCTTCGCAACCGGGGTGGATGCAGATACTCGGTTCGCTGATCACTTGGATGTCCATTGGCCGGCGGCTGGACCTCCCTGGCGTTGCACCGGCATCGGCATGTCTTTCGCAAGATCTGGGCGCAGTGAATATTTATTTTGAAGGCAAACGAAAGTGGGAGCTTCCGAGACGAGGCATCCACGCGGGCGGGCATCAAAAGAGTCATGAGCGTCACACTCAGCGGGACCACCCCCAAGGACATGGCACAGAATGCAACAGTTGCGTCGTGCCCTGCGGTGAAGCCGAGCCACTTCCTCGAGCGACAGCACCTGAGCCAGGTCGATAATGAGTAGCACTGCCACGATCGGGAGGGATCTGGTTCTCCCGTACTCTGTCCGCAGCCAACGCAGCGGCAAGCGCCTCCTGCTGTGACGCACGGAAGCGACCGGCTGGTGGGCGAGTTCGGTCCGTATTGAACCGAGCGCTGGCCTTCGCTTCCGCCAGTCAGATCGGGTTCGGAACCTCCTTTTCCTCAACGCCCAGCGCCGACGCCAGTGCGGTCATCTGGGCTTGTCGGAAGGCACGCACCACAGCGGACCTCGACACGTAGTCGAAGCCGTGAAACGCCCCTCCCACTACTTCGAGGTCACACGCGACCCCGGCAGCCCGAAGCTCGTCAGCGTAGGCGACGCACTCGTCGTGGAAGAGATCGCATGTCCCGACACCGATCCACGCCGGTGGCAGGCCGGCATAGTCGCGGCACCGGCCAGGCGCCGCCAGTGCACTAACCCCATCGGAGCCGGCAGGGACACCCGTGTAGGACTCCCACCCAAGCCGGTTCGCCTTGTTGTTCCACAGGCGGACGTGGCGTTCGTCGATGTCGGCTCGATTGACCGTGCGGTCGTCGAGCATTGGATAGGTGAGGAGCTGAAAGGCGAGGACGACGTCTCGCTCCTCGCGAACCCGGAGCGCAAGGGCGGCAGCCAACCCACCGCCGGCGCTGCTTCCGCCGACGGCAACGCGGGTCGGATCTACGTCCGACTGGGAGCTGAGCCACCGAAGAGCCTCGTAGCAGTCGTCGAGCGGCGCTGGGAACCTGTGCTCCGGTGCGAGCCGGTACTCGGGAACGGCGACGACGATTCCCAGACGGCGGGCAAACGAGCGGCAGATCTGGTCGTCCATGGCCGCGGATCCGATCACGTACCCACCTCCGTGCACCCACAGAAGCCCGGGCCGCGGCTCGCCGGCGGTCGGTCTACCGTGCACGCGCAAGGAAACACCCCCCGCCTGAGCGAAGAGGACGTCCGGTGGTCGGCGACGGGCCAGGACGGCGGCGCCGGCGCGGACAACTTTCATCGTGTGCGGGTTGATGGGTGCCTTTGGGAGAATCCATGCCACCCGGCGCAGGTCGGGATGGACCCAAGCGTCCCCCATCATCACTGAGGGCTCCTCAACGCTTGGCGACAAATGGGTTACGTGGCAGCGTGAGAGGAAGGGTGAGCGAGGACAGCAGCACCGATGGAGCCGTCACTACATAGGCAATCGCGTTGACCACTCGCATTGCCGTAGCAATCATGGCCCCAGCTCCCGCCTGCATCCCCTTAATCCGGCACTTCGGAAATGAGCGGGGTCTGGTGGTCGCGAAAGTAAGCGTCTGGCACTACGTGCACCGGAATGTGCCCCACCGACCCGGTGGTAGGTAGTCAGGGTCAGGATTCATGTCGCTCGCGCATTATGGGGCACGCATCGGACAGCAGACCCCTCGGGCTGG
>OCZT010005298.1_pt1 | contig 12916 bp, 11 predicted proteins | sample 1539031 | NCBI WGS metagenome assembly OCZT01 (sample SAMEA3539308, study PRJEB22396) | soil metagenome | biome: tundra; feature: field; material: soil | place: USA | collected 2010-05 | depth 0.15 m | reverse complement strand
GCCGCCCGTTTCCCCTCCCTGTTCGTGGGGCTGTCATTAGCCGGAAACCGCCCTGCGCGCCAACCACCCCCGGCCACCAGCCCAAACCCGTGGGAGAATGAACGAGCGCCCGCTGTCGGCGCACATTCCGCGCACATTCCCCGTTGAATGGCCCAGATGGAGGCTCGCCGATGCGACTGGTGACGATCAGGCCGGTGGTCGGCGAGTGGGCGACCGGCGCCGCTCATCGCCCCGCAGTCGTTCTGGCGAGCGGGCGATATCTGCCGATCGCGGCGCTGTTGGACGCGGCCGGCGCGGCGCTCCCGAACGGCGTCGAGCGACTCGACCTCACCGCCGTGCTTGAGGCCGATCCCAAGCTGGAGGCCATTCGCGCGGCCTACGCGGCCTCCGACTCGGACGCGCTCGAATCCGCCTCCCTGTCACCGGATAGTGTCCGCCTCCTCGCCCCGATCCCGCGGCCCGGCAAGATCATCGGTGTCGGATACAACTACCTGGACCACATCCGCGAGCAAGGGCTAGAGCGACCCACGCGGCCGGTCCTCTTCTCCATGTTCGCCAACGCCGTTGCCGCGGACGGCGACCCGATTCGCCACCCGGCCGGAACGCACGCCCTGGACCTCGAGGCGGAGTTGGCGGTGGTAATCGGACGACGCGCCTCACGAGTGACCGCCGCAGACGGCCTCCGTTACGTCGCCGGCTACACAACCGCCAACGACGTCACCGCCCGCGACTGGCAGGGCCAGCCCCGCGCCCTCCGCCCCGGCGAGAAAGGCGACGGCCAGTGGCTCCGGGCCAAGAGCTCGGACTCGTTCCTGCCGCTCGGTCCCGTGCTGGTCACGGCGGACGAACTGGGCGACGGCCGCGGCCTACGCGTCCAGAGCTGGCGCACCGCCGCGACCGGCCCAGATGCCGGCCGCCCCTTCCAGATGCAGGACGGCAACACGTCGCATCTGCTATTCGGCATCGCGGAGCTGATCGCGATCATCAGCGCCGAGGTCACGCTGGACCCGGGCGACGTCATTGTCACCGGCACGCCCAGCGGCGTCGGCGTCTTCCGCGAGCCGCAAATATTCCTGGAGCCGGGCGACCTGGTTCGCGTCGAGGTCGAGAAGATCGGCAGTTTGACCAGCCCGGTCACCGACGCCGATGGGAGCGCGCCGGAAGGTTCACCCGCGGCGCTGTACCTGGCAAACCGAACCGCCTAGTGTCGCGATTCGGAAGTATCTGGCCCCTTGACGGTCGGACGCCCGAGAGTGCTCGATGACCCACGAACCGGCTACGGATTGGTGCAACGCGACGCTAGGAGCCCGATTCCGGACCGCGAGAACTCGCCTCCGCAGGATCGGACGCCTGGCCGGTACCATCGGCTTCGGATTTCTCCACCGAGTGGACGGGCAGCGCGTGACCAGGATGGATTCGCAAGTCCAGCTGATCGATCAGTTCCGTGAGCAACTTGCGCACCTGGTCCGGGCCGATCAGCCGCATCCGGGCAGCCGTCTGGCCGCTGCCCACGCGCACCGTCACCGCGTCGGCGGGAGCGGACCGGAACATGTCCTCATCGGTGGCGTCGTCGCCGATGACCAGCATCTGGGCTCCGGGCGTCGCCGCCGCCAACTCCCGCACGACGATGCCCTTGTCCGTACTTACATCCTTGACCTCGATGACTCGACTGCCCTGCAGAATGCTTGCCGACGAGTCGGCAAGCAGGGTGCGGAGTTCGCGCGTTAGCGACTCAGCCTCTCGCCGCCCTGTACCCACCGCCACGTTTCGATAGTGCCAGGCAACCGAGGCGTCCTTCTCCTCGACAAACGAATCCGGCACAAGCTCCGCCCGAGCGGCCATCGCGGCGCGGGCCGTCTCGAGCCAGACCGGATTGACATCCCGTCTCGTCCATATTTCCTGCCGAGCCCCTCGCGACCACAATCCGTGCTCGGCATGCAGCCCAACCGGCAAACTGCCCAGCCACATTTCGATATCGTTACGGCGCCGTCCGCTGACGACGTCCACTTCAACACCGGGCAGAAGGGCCAGCGTGGCCAGGATCCGCAGAATCTCCGTGTCCGGGCTGGCTTCCTCCGGCGAGGGACGCAGGCCGACGAGCGTGCCGTCGTAGTCGAGCAGGATGAGCAGAGGCCGGCCGACTTCCGCCAGAACGGCCGCGGCGACATCGGTCGGCGAGTCGGCCTTCGCCAGGTCGGAATTCTGAGACCGAGCCTGCCGCCTGGCCTCGATGCGGAGCGCTGCCACGAACCCCCGGGCCCATCGATGAACGTCATGAGTCTTGACCTGATCACGCAGTCCGGCCATTCGGGCCCGGCGTTCTTCCACCGGCATGTCCAGCGCGTCGCGAATCGTCGTCGCAACGCTGTCCAGGTCGTATGGGTTCACGATCAGGGCATCCGTGAGCTCGGCGGCGGCACCGGCGAACTCGCTCAGCACGAGGACGCCGTCTCCATCTGAGCGGCTGGCCACGAACTCCTTGGCCACGAGATTCATACCGTCGCGCAGCGGCGTGACCAGCGCGATCGTGGCTGCGCGGTAAAACGCGGTAAGGCGTTCGCTGTCCAGGTTCTGGGAGATGTAGTGGATCGGATCGTGGCCCGGCGTGGCAAAGCGGCCGTTGATCCGCCCGACCATCTCGTTCACGGTTCGCTGAAACTCGCGGTACTGAGTGACCGCCCCGCGCGACGGAGCGGCAACCTGGACAAGGCGAACCCGGCCGCGCAGTTTCGGGTACTTCTCCAGCAGCCGCTCGAATGACAGGAGGCGGCGCGGAATCCCCTTGGTGTAGTCCAGCCGATCGACCGAAACGATCAGCGCGGCCCCACCGGCGGCCTGACGCAGCCGTTTTGCCTCTGCCACCACAGCAGGCTGGCTGCCGAGGGCCTCATACGCCGCCGCGTCGATGCCCATCGGGAAGGTACTGACGCGAATCGATCGGCCGGCAAGGATGACGCGGCCCGGCTTCGTCTGGGCGCCGAGCACATTCGCCGCCGACGTCAGAAAGTGCAGCACGTAGGACATAGTGTGGAAACCGATCAAAGACGCGCCAAGCATCCCCTCCAGGATCTGGCGGCGCCAGGGTAGTAGCCGGAATACCTCTGCGGACGGGAAGGGCACATGGAGGAAGAAGCCGATAGCGGCGTCCGGCAGTTGCTGTCGGATCATCCCGGGTACCAGCGCCAGCTGGTAGTCGTGGACCCAGATCAGATCGCCTGGCCGGTATTGATCGACCGCGGCGTCCGCGAAGCGCTGGTTCACACGCTCGTACGCCTCCCAGCCTTCGGCGTTGAGCGGCAGCCTGTCCATCTGGTAGTGGAGCAACGGCCAGAGAACTCCATTGCTGAAACCGTCGTAGTAGCGCTGGACGTCGGCCGCAGACAGTTCCACCGGAATGGCATGCATCGCCGCCAGCCGGACGCCGAGCGTCTTGCGCTGTTCGGGAGTGAGCCGCCAGGATTCACCCGGCCAGCCGATCCAGACACTCTCGCCACGGTCGTGATAGCCGCTCAGGCCGGTCGCCAGCCCACCGGAACTGCGGCCGACGATCAGCTCGCCGTGCTCCACCCGAACCGAGATGGGGAGACGATTGGATACGAGGATGACCCGGCCTGAAGACTTGGCGGGCGGCCGCTTCGACCTACGGCGCGACCCGGCCTGCCCACCCGCGGGGCGATTCGAGCCTGCCATGATCCTCCGTGCGCTTGGGCGCAGATTGCGGCAATCGTCTCTACCGGCTGAGCTTACGTCCGCGAGACGTCTTGGCCAAGCCATTACCCAGACGGCCCGGTAGGCGGTCCAGAAGGCGGTCCGAAAGGCGGTCCTGCGAGCGTGTTCCGGCCTAGCGGCCCAGTAGTTCCAGCAAGCCGCGGATCGAACTCGGCGCGCGAGCCGGCTCGTTGCGAAGGTCCAGCGTCAGATCATCGAGCGCCTCCTGGATGCGGAAGGCATCGAGGAGCGCGATCCACTCCTCGTCGGCAGCCGGCAAGCAGTCGTTCGCCTCGGTCGCCTCGCGGTACCCGGCAAGGAAGCCGGCCGCAACCCCAAGGAACCAGCGGCCGGCCCAAAGATCGACCGCCGCTGCGTCCTCCGTCCGCAAGGAGCCGCCGAGGTCCGCGTCCCGCAGCCGGCCCAGGGCAAGGTCATGGAAGGATGCAATCATCGAGGCGACATCACGCAAGGGCGATCGCTTGAGGCGCCGTTCACCGGCTGCGCTGTTCGTGTCGCCGACCAGGTCCATGACCACCACGCCGCGCTCGGCCCGGTGCAGGTTTCCAAGATGAAGCGATCCGTGAATGCGGATTCGGGAACCGCCGTACCGTTTCGCGACGAGCAGCCGCAGCCGATCCCTCAGCTCCCCGCGCAAGCTGAGGAGAAGCGCGGCATCAGTCGCGGCAGCGCCCTCGAAGCTCCCCAGGCGGCCTGCCACCTGACGAAACGCCCGACTCGAGACCGCGTCAATGGATTGGTAGAGGGACCTCTGATAGAGACGGGTCAAGGGCTCCGGGGCAAAAGTCGGATCGCTTGGTTGTGCAGCCAGGATCGCGTGGAACTCACCAACTCGTGTACCCATGGAACGAGCCAGGTCCAGAAACGACCCGAACATGTCGCGGTCACTGTCCGGCGGCCTCTCGCAGGAGGCACGGACCAGGTCTGCGGTTGTCAGCGTCACGGGCGTGCTCGGGGTGACGGTGGCAGTCGCCTTCTCCAGGAAGTCGAGCAGCGAGTGGCGCGCAACCGCCTCCATGCCGGCGCCGCCATTGCCGGCAATAGCCTCGCGAACATATGCCACGCAGGTACTCGAGGTGGGCGTCAATCGATACTCCAGCTCGCCTACGATCCTCGAAATCCACGTTGCGCCCCGGGCGGTGAGGAATTGAATCGTCTCGGCCTCGGGATCCGGACCGAGTTCCAGGATGTGGCGCATCTGAAGTTCGTACTTGCCTGTCGATGCCCCTGAGTTGCGCGCCCTCGATCCGGCGAGGACGGACTCCGGCCGGCCGACGAGCTCGCCCGCGAGTCCGCGCATGTGACGGCGCCCGGCAATCGCGGCGATCAGCCCGGGGGCGAACGCCGGGTCCTGAGCCGCGTCGACCAGATAACCGGCCGACGGCTCGGCCTCACCAGTTCCAAGCGCCGCGATGCGGAGGCCCGAACCCTCGGCCGAAACGAGCGAGCCGTCGGCAAAGTGGAACGAGCCAGCCACGGCCTTCCCGGTAGTCAGCGGGACGAGATACGTCTCCGGCCCACCTTCCGAGTAGCTGACTTGCAGGATGACGATGACGCCGGCCGCGTTGCCGGTGGCAACTTCAAAGCGATCGATGATTTCGCCATGATTGACCCGCCGGCCACGCCCGCGGTACCAACTGCGATCCTTTATCCAGGCGAGCAGGGCGGTCGCTGCCGCCCCGTCCGGCCGGCCGTCGAACAAGTCGCGGACGGCCAGCGCAGGCAGAACCGCCAGGGCAGCTTGTCGGCCACTGCCGTCCGAGCGGCCCGGCACGCGGTCCAGGGTGAACCACAGGAAGTCGTGCGGGCCCAGGCTGAGCGCATAAGGCGCCCGGGAGACGATCGGGAATTCGATGCGCCCGAACATCTCCACCGGCTGGCGGCCCTCGTAGCCGGCCAGGTCAAGCTCGACCGGCTGAAAGAACCGCGACAGGTTGGCGACCACGAGGATCGTCTCGTCGCCGAGGCTTCGAAGAAAGGCGAGAACGTGGCGGTTCTCGGGGTGAAGCAACACCAGATCGCCGCGGCCGAACGCCGGATGGCGTTTGCGGAGCGCGATCAACCGCTTCATCCACCACAGCAGGGAGTACGGGTTTGCTTGCTGAACCGCGACGTTAACCGCCTCGAAGTTGTTCTCCGGATCGGTGACGACCGGGAGATAGAGCTGCTCGCGGTTCGCACTGGAGAAGCCGGCGTTGCGGTCTCCGCTCCACTGCATCGGTGTGCGCACGCTGTCGCGATCCCCCAGATAGACGTTATCGCCCATCCCGATCTCGTCGCCGTAGTAGATGACCGGCGTGCCCGGGAGCGAAAAGAGCAGTCCGTTCATCAACTCGAGTCGCCGCCGGTGATTGCCCAGCAGAGGGGCAAGTCTCCGCCTGATGCCCAGATTGACCCTGGCCCGAGGGTCACGTGCGTAGGCGCGGTACATGTAATCGCGCTCTTCGTCGGTGACCATCTCGAGTGTCAGCTCATCGTGGTTGCGAAGGAATAGCGCCCACTGACCGCCGGCCGGAAGCGCCGGGGTTTGTTCGATGATGTCGATGATCGGCAGGCGGTCTTCCATCTGGATCGCCATGAACATGCGCGGCATAACCGGGAAGTTGAACGCCATCTGGCATTCGTCGCCGTCGCCGAAGTAAGCGGCCGAATCCTCAGGCCATTGATTGGCCTCGCCCAAGAGCATTCGGTCGACATAGCGCTCATCGATGTGATGCCGAAGTTCGCGCAGGAAGGCGTGCGTCTCGGGCAGGTTCTCGCAGTCGGTCCCCTCGCGTTCATAAAGATACGGAACGGCATCGAGCCTGAGTCCGTCGACGCCGCGGTCCAACCAGAAGTCCATGGCCTTGGTGACCGCCCGGCGAACGCGGGGGTTGTCGAAGTTGAGGTCCGGCTGGTGGGAGTAGAAGCGGTGCCAGTAGTACGCCCCGGCAACCGGATCCCACGTCCAGTTGGAAGTCTCGAAGTCTTTGAAGATGATCCGGGCGTCCGAGTAACGATCCGGGGTGTCGCTCCAGACATAGAAGTCGCGCATTGGGCTTCCGGGTTTGGCGCGTCGGGCCCGCTGAAACCACGGGTGCTGATCCGAGGTGTGATTGCAGACCAGTTCTGTGATGATTCGCAAACCGCGGTTGTGGGCCTCCCGGATCAGCGTCTCCGCGTCGCGCAGGGTTCCGTAGGCCGGGTTGACCGAAACGTAGTCCGCTATGTCGTAGCCGTCGTCACGAAGCGGAGACGGGTAGAACGGCAGGAGCCAGAGGGCGGTTACGCCCAGGTCGCACAGATAGTCCAGCTTGTCGATGAGGCCGCGGAAGTCGCCGATGCCATCGCCGTTGCTGTCCCGGAATGCACGGACGTGGACCTCGTAGATGATCGCGTCGCGATACCACTCGGGGTCGCTGGGGGTGGGAGCGGGGCGGGCAGGAGCGGGGCGACCGGACGCCGGCGCTCGGCGGGTTCCGCTAGAGGGTAAGGAGGCTGGTTCGGGGGACGCTGAGGCGCCGCCCTCCGCGAGGCCATGGTCCATGGGTTCCATCCTACTCGCCGGACCGGGAGGCAGGGCCCGCGGCTCAAGTTGTCTCGCTGTCGAAACCTCCGACCCCGCTCTCGCAAAGTCACCGAAGGCGGATCGGCCCACCTCGATGCGTGTTGCGGCTCGCATCCCGGGCGACACGGCCGCAGCTGAAGCCCCGAACTGCCGTTGTCGCAAAGGCGATACCTTCCGGCCGGACCCACGAGCAAGAACGTAACGGCCCAGGCGCAATCCTTGTGGGCGACGGCACCAAGAAGGAGGCCAGCTGTGAAGACGGTATTGCGCCGGTGCACGAAATGCGAATACCTGGACGTGCGGCGTCAGTGGAGTTCGATCAACGAGGCGGCCGACAAGGGCGCACTCGCACCCGATTGGGCGTGCCCGAGTTGCGCCTGGCCTGATGCCGAGTTGATCGTGGTGGACGTGTCCAAGTTGCCGGCCGGGCAGCCGGCGTTCGATGACATCTCGCCGAAGGTTCGAATGTAAGTCGTCCGGGCGCCCCCGAACTGGGTGGAACCACGGCCACGGGTTAGTGGCACAATCGGCGCGTGGTGAGCGATGCCGATCCAAACGCTGACTCCGGCGCCCACGCTGCGTCTGCGTCTACGGCATCGCCGGCCGCGAGCTGTGGCGGACCTGGTACAAGACCGCCGCGCGCCTGCGCGAAGGCCTGGATGTCCCACCGATCATCACCCATCGCCTGCCGCTGAGCCGGTTCGAGGAAGCCTTCGACCTGCTCGGCCAAGGCATCGCCGGGAAAGTGGTTCTGCTGCCGCAAGAGGGTTGAGCCAGTAATTGCGGCCGACCCGCGCCGCCGGCCCGCACCCGCCTATTTGGTATCGACGACTCGAAGCGACCTGCCGGTCGGTCTTGGCGAGTCCTTGGTCAGCATGGCCAGGATCGCATCGTGCGGCTGTGACGTGCGCTGTTGGACGATCTGCGCGATACGGTCCGGATCGTGAGCATAGCGGCTGAGTTTGTTCCGGTCGAGCCGCGGCCACAGCAGCATGGCGCGATCCAGATAGACCGAAGTATTGGGCGGCTGATGATCGACGGCGGGAACTGAGGCAATGTTCGTGCAAGTCCGCCCGGGTTCGCCAAACGGAAGCTTCGCATCGGCCAGAGACGCGACGGCATGCGCTCGTGACATGAGACTCCCCCGTTGATCACCAGATTCAGTTGCAGTGTCGGTTGCGTCCGCCGAGGCTGCTGGCGGAGACAAAGTATCGGTCAGATCCTTTGCGCACAGAAATAGGTATGTCGCCCTATACGGGCCAATCCGCCTCTTGAATCGCCGGCCCTTTGGGGACATCCTGGCCAGGCCGGTACGGAGTTCCGCTCACACAGGGGGTTGAATCGATGACATCCGAGGGCTCGAAGCCAACCTCAGGCGCCGCCTCCGACCCGCTTGGCTTCCTGACGGAGGAGCTGGCTGAGCTCAAGCGTTCAGGCTTATATCGTCCTCTTCGCGTTCTCTCGAGCCCGCAGGCGGTCCAGGTCGTGGTCGACTCTCCGCCAGGTGACGATTTGGCCGTACGGGTTCACATGAACGAGGCGGAAGCAGTACTCGTCGGCCTCCGCCTCCCCTTTGCGTAGAGCCGCCACTCCCGAACGCGCGCGAACCAGGACGACTCTCCTCGATCTACGTTCCGTCCGGGTCGCAGTCCTCGTCAATCGCTCGCGGCTCGCCTGCAATCTCGGATCGAAAGAGCGACTTGACGGCGAACCAAGCCTTCTTCCGCGTACGGGTCTTCTTGCCCTTCTTCGTCGCCCTGCTACTCCTCTACGACCCTCTTGCGGAAGGCCTCCAGGAGAACGGCCAGCACCACGAGGAGATAGGCGGCGACCCGAATGACCGTGAGCGGCGTATTGAACTGACCGCTGAGACTTAAGAGCGATGCCAGGTGGGAGACGCCGAACAACCCGAACGCGCCGGCGACGAGCAGGATCACGCCGCTCCGGGAGCGACTCCAGGCCAGGTAGCCGATGGCAACGATGGCGATGCACAGAACCAGGTTGATCCCCGTCTGGGTGTCCCAAATGAAGTTCATAACGCGTACCTCCGATAGCCTCAACCGCCCGACCTCTCGGTCGCGGGCTTATTCCGTGGCGCCGCTAGCCTTCGGCGACCCCGTCGACAGATCCACATGATAGAAGGGCGAGTCGCTGGGCAGAACCATGTTCCACTGGCCCTCGGTCTCAATCTCCACTTTAACGTTCTGGACCTGGCAGGCCAGAACGTGGCCGCCGGCCTTGCGGTCGTTGGTCAGGAAATGGAGGTGATAGCCGGCCGCGCCTACGCCGGCCATATAGCTCGGCAGTCGGAAGCCGACCATCGTGCCGGAGACGTTGGTGAAATCGAAGGTCGACTGAATCTTCACCACGTCGACCAGCGGCGGATACGGCGTGGTCTGCTTGGGCACGCTGCGCGTCTTCAGCGTCGAGAAAACGCCGGTGATTTTGAGAGCGTACGGGACGTTGAGGGACGGCAGCTTGCTGTCGAGGAAGCTCTGGAAGCGGGCGCAATCCAGCGAGTCACTGACCTGGATAGTCTGGTCCGCGGTGAAGTAGGTGACCTCGGCAAAGGGCGCCTTCATGTCGTCCGCGACCGGATATGCGACGCCGTCGGACTTGACCTGATAGACCTGATGGTCCACTTCGATCATCTCGCCGTCGAGGGTGTTGAAGGTCCCGAGGCCCAGATCGCCGTGCTGCTTCAGCTCACCGAAGGTCATGTCGCCGTCGTAAACGCCGGCCATGAGCGTGGTCAGCGACGAGTATTGGAAGAGGACGTGGTCCGTCTTCGGCGCGGAAGACTGGCAACCCAGCACGGCCGCGCTGGTGGACACGACGAGCAGGGCGATGACTAGGGCTCGCTTCTTCATGTGTCCTCGCTCTGGATCTTGGCCGCGGGCGGGATGTTGGCGGGTTCGGGCCGAGTTCGGGCCGGGTTCAGCGCCGTCGGAAGGCTAGCCCTCCACATCCCCCGAGAACTCGCGGTTAAGGAATTTCTTGCGGCGACGCAGCGACTTCTTGGACTCAAGCGGGCCAAAGCGCTGGACGGCCAGATCCTCATCCTTCGTTACCGACGAGACGACGGTCATCATCGACCAGACTTCGCGTCCGTCTGCCGGCTTGTCGAACAGCTGGAAGGAGTCGAGGAACTCCGCCCTTCGCCAGACGACCAGCTGGCCGTAGGGATTGACGTGCTGGCCGGGATAGCGCTCAGCTTCGATCTCGGCCTTCTGAAGGGCCTTCTGATGCGAGGTGGCTCGGACCAGTATCACGCGCTCCTCGACGAGCGTTCCGTCCGGGTCGTAATCCTCGTCGACCACTCGCGGCTCGCCCACGATCTCGGATCGATAGAGGGACTTGACGGCGAACCATGCCTTCTTCGATGCGCGGGCCTTGCCGCTCTTCTTGCTCATGGTGCTCATGTTGCTCATGCCTGCCCTTCCTGGAAGTCGGTTCCGAATTCATCGCGGTAGCGGCTGTGGAACTGTTCCATGGTGAAACTGTGGTTTTGAGTTCCGTCGTGAGCGATCTTAATTGCGCCCATAAGCGAAGCGATCCTGCCCGTCATCTCCCAATCGAGCTTGTTGGCCAGGCCGTATAGGAGTCCGGCTCGGAAGGCGTCGCCGCAGCCGGTGGGGTCCTTCGCCACTGCGACCGAGACGACGGGGATGTCGATCTGCCCGTCGCGAGTGTGAATCGTGGAACCCTCGTCGCCGCGAGTGACGATCACGGCCTGGAGCTGAGTCAGGGCCTCGGCCACGGTCATGCCCGTGCGCTCGGCGATCATCTCCCACTCGTAGTCGTTCGCGGCGAGCCAGGTCGCCTGGCCGATGAGCTTGCGCAGCAGATCTGCGTCGAACATCGGCAAGCCCTGGCCGGGGTCGAAGATGAACGGGATGCCGGCGGCGTGGAACTGCTCTGCGTGCTCGATCATGCCGTCCCGGCCATCCGGCGAGACGATGCCGAGGCCCACGTCCGCGACGCCATTCACCTTGTTCCGATGGGAGAAGGCCATCGCGCCCGGATGGAAGGCGTTGATCTGGTTGTCGTCCAGGTCCGTGACGATGAAGGCCTGGGCTGTGAATGTGCCCTCAGCCGTGGTCACGTAACTACGATCGACGCCGCACTTGTCCATCCACGCGGCATAGGGTGCAAAGTCCTGGCCGACCATGCCCATGGCGACGGGCTCTCCGCCCAGCAGCTTCAAGCCGTAGGCGATGTTGCCGGCGCAGCCGCCGAACTCCCGGCGCATCTCCGGGACCATGAAGGACACATTGAGCATGTGGACCTTGTCCGGGAGGATGTGGTTCTTGAAGCGATCCGGGAAGACCATGATGCTGTCGTAGGCAAACGAGCCGCAAATGAGGGTGCGCATTCTCTCTCCTGCAACCCCGCTCAGCCGTAACCGTGGCGGTCGAGAAGCCAGCTCGCGAAGGGCGCCACGATCATAGTCGGTAGCCGGCCGCTCGATTAGCGCGAAGGCCAGTCGCGAAGGCCACTGCGCCGGCGCCTTCGGCCGACGCCGGGAGCCCAAGTCCGGCAACATAGCTCCGTGACTACCACCCCGCGCCAGGCCGTCGATTTCCCGATCGACACGCATATGCACACCGCCTTCTCGCACGACTCCAACGTTCTGCTGGAGCTGTATGCCGCGCAGGCGGCGCAGTTGGGCATCCGCGAAATCGCGATTACGGACCATGTGGACTTTATGCCGGGCTCGCCGGGCTACCGCTACTTCGACTACAACGTCAGGCGGCAGGTGATCCACGAAACTGCCGAGCGCTGGGCCGGCAAGGTCGCCATCCGCCACGGCGTCGAGCTGACGTACGAGATCCGGTACGAGGAAGAGATCGGCGAGTACCTGCGGACGCACTCGTTCGATTACTCGATTGGGTCCGTCCATGCCGTGTCCGATTCGCCGTACGCGCGGGATCGGATCGAGACGTTCGTGTCCGGCAAGACCGTGGCGGAGGCCGTGGCGCCGTACTTCGCGGAAGTCGAGGCCGCGGCCCGGAGCGGCCTGTTCGACACGATCGGCCACCTGGACCAGTGCAAGCGCTGGCTACGGCCTTGGTTCTCGCCCGCCGACTTCGCGACGATTCCCGCTTCCTATGAGCCGCTGCTGGTTGCTCTCGTGGAGAGCGGCACAGCACTGGAAGTGAACTCGTCCGGGCTGCGGTATCCGGAAAGGGAGACGTACCCGGGGCCGTGGGTCGTGGCCCGGTTCCGCGAGCTGGGCGGCGAGCGCGTGACCGTCGGCTCGGATGCGCATATGCCCCAGTCCTTTGCCTTTGGCCTGGAGGAAGCGGCAGAAATCGTGGCCGCCGCCGGCTTCGACAGGCTTTCGCTGGAGCGGGCTGTGGATCGGGCCGACCTGAAGTTGCCGGACAGGTTCCTGCGGCGGTAATTGCTGGGCAGGCAAGGCGGGGCGGTGGGGCAGCGGGGAGCCCCGGACCCCGTTTCTGGTCTACGACAGCCGTTCGAACAGAGTGCCGGAATCAACCTGGAGTGCTGGAATCAGCCTGCCGATTCCGGCTAACTCGTCGCTCTCATGCACATCCGGACGGCCGATTCCCCGCCAGATGTAATCCTCAGCCGTCATTGTGCGGAAAGTGGCTCAGATCGGAAGAGCACACGTCT
>OCZT010005297.1_pt1 | contig 12918 bp, 8 predicted proteins | sample 1539031 | NCBI WGS metagenome assembly OCZT01 (sample SAMEA3539308, study PRJEB22396) | soil metagenome | biome: tundra; feature: field; material: soil | place: USA | collected 2010-05 | depth 0.15 m | reverse complement strand
TGTCGTCAGCTCGTGTCGTGAGATGTTGGGTTAAGTCCCGCAACGAGCGCAACCCTTGCCATTAGTTGCTACATTTAGTTGGGCACTCTAATGGGACTGCCGGTGACAAACCGGAGGAAGGTGGGGATGACGTCAAGTCCTCATGGCCCTTATGGGTAGGGCTTCACACGTCATACAATGGCGGATACAGAGGGTTGCCAACCCGCGAGGGGGAGCCAATCCCAGAAAGTCCGTCGTAGTCCGGATTGGAGTCTGCAACTCGACTCCATGAAGTCGGAATCGCTAGTAATCGCGGATCAGCATGTCGCGGTGAATACGTTCCCGGGCCTTGTACACACCGCCCGTCACACCATGGGAGTGGGTTTCACCAGAAGTAGGTAGTCTAACCGCAAGGAGGGCGCTTACCACGGTGAGATTCATGACTGGGGTGAAGTCGTAACAAGGTAGCCGTATCGGAAGGTGCGGCTGGATCACCTCCTTTCTAGAGAGAACGCGCCATGCGCAGTGCTCACACTTATCGGTTGTATTGAAGGCAGGCGCTCAGGCGCTGGGGCTTAAGCACGAGGTGCTTTGGTCTTGCGCCTGGAGCTTCGGGCCTCGTGCCTGGGTCTTGAAGGCCGGGTCTGTAGCTCAGCTGGTTAGAGCACCGTCTTGATAAGGCGGGGGTCGATGGTTCGAATCCATCCAGACCCACCAATCGAGAGAGATCACCGGGGGGTGTAGCTCAGTTGGGAGAGCGCGTGCTTTGCAAGCATGAGGTCATCGGTTCGATCCCGTTCACCTCCACCAGTTCTGTTGTGTGTCTGGGGTGAAGGCTGGGGCGGTGGGGAAAAATGCCATAGCCAAGGAAGTCCGAAAGCGGGCTTATTTGGCTCTGGTTTTTAACCGGAGAGGATGTCGCCAATTTCGGTTGGTGCATCGGCTGTTCTTTAACAATTTGGAGAAGTAAAGTGTGACGGTTCGTTGTTCTGAGCCGGGGGCGGAGCATTGTTTCCCGGGGATGGATGCGAATCGACACAGGGTTGTGATTGTATCAAAACTGGCTCTCGTTCTTAATCTTGAGGACGGGGGCTGGCACAAGCGCGAGAAGTATTCCTGTAATTGAGAGACTTGGGTGAGTACCAGGGCTTAAGGTTATAGGGTCAAGCGAATAAGTGCATGTGGTGGATGCCTTGGCGATCACAGGCGATGAAGGACGTAGTAGCTTGCGAAAAGTCGCGGGGAGCTAGCAAACGAGCTTTGATCCGCGAATATCCGAATGGGGAAACCCGGCCCGCAAGGGTCACTCCCACCTGAATACATAGGGTGGGTAGAGCGAACCTGGTGAACTGAAACATCTCAGTAACCAGAGGAACAGAAATCAACCGAGATTCCGGCAGTAGTGGCGAGCGAACCCGGAGTAGCCAGCAGGTTTTAGCATCATTGTTAGCGAAGCGGTCTGGAAAGGCCGGCCATAGAGGGTGATAGCCCCGTACGCAAAAGCATTGGTGTGGAACTAGGCCTGCGACAAGTAGGGCGGGGCACGTGAAATCCTGTCTGAAGATGGGGGGACCATCCTCCAAGGCTAAATACTCGTGATCGACCGATAGTGAACCAGTACCGTGAGGGAAAGGCGAAAAGAACCCCGGAAGGGGAGTGAAATAGATCCTGAAACCGCATGCATACAAAAAGTCGGAGCCCCTGCTTGAATGACCTTCGGGTCTTTGTTGTTTGGCTGTAAGCCAAATCGACGGGGGGGAGGGTTATTCAAGCAGGGGTGACGGCGTACCTTTTGTATAATGGGTCAGCGACTTACATTCAGTAGCGAGCTTAAGCGAAAGCGCAGGCGCAGGGAAACCGAGTCCGAACAGGGCGACATAGTTGCTGGGTGTAGACCCGAAACCAGATGATCTACTCATGGCCAGGATGAAGGTGCGGTAACACGCACTGGAGGTCCGAACCCACTAATGTTGAAAAATTAGGGGATGAGCTGTGGGTAGGGGTGAAAGGCTAAACAAATCTGGAAATAGCTGGTTCTCTCCGAAAACTATTTAGGTAGTGCCTCACGTATTACTGCTGGGGGTAGAGCACTGTTATGGCTAGGGGGTCATGGCGACTTACCAAACCATTGCAAACTCCGAATACTGGCAAGTATGAGCGTGGGAGACAGTCACCGGGTGCTAACGTCCGGTGTCGAGAGGGAAACAACCCGGACCACCAGCTAAGGTCCCCAAGCACAGTTAAGTGGGAAACGAAGTGGGAAGGCGAAAACAGTCAGGAGGTTGGCTTAGAAGCAGCCACCCTTTAAAGAAAGCGTAATAGCTCACTGATCGAGTCGTCCTGCGCGGAAGATGTAACGGGGCTCAAACTGTGCACCGAAGCTGTGGATTTGTGTGTCTTTCGGGGCATGCAGATGGTAGGAGAGCGTTCCCTAGGCCTGTGAAGGTGCACCGAGAGGTGTGCTGGAGGTATGGGAAGTGCGAATGCTGACATGAGTAGCGATAAAGCGGGTGAAAGGCCCGCTCGCCGAAAGCCCAAGGTTTCCTGCGCAACGTTCATCGGCGCAGGGTGAGTCGGCCCCTAAGGCGAGGCAGAAATGCGTAGTCGATGGGAAACAGGTTAATATTCCTGTACCGTTATCTGATGCGATGGGGAGACGGAGAAGGTTATGCAAGCCGGGTGTTGGAAGTCCTGGTTTAAGCGTGTAGGCGTGGCCCTTAGGCAAATCCGGGGGTTTTAGCCGAGGCGTGATGACGAGTCCTCCTTTGGGGGATGAAGTTGCAGATACCCCGCTTCCAAGAAAATCCTCTAAGCTTCAGTCAGATGATGACCGTACCGCAAACCGACACAGGTGGGCGAGATGAATATTCTCAGGCGCTTGAGAGAACTCAGGAGAAGGAACTCGGCAAATTGACACCGTAACTTCGGAAGAAGGTGTGCCTTTAGTAGGTGAACCATTTACTTGGCGAGCCCAATGAGGTTGCAAAAAATCGGTGGCTGCGACTGTTTATTAAAAACACAGCACTCTGCAAACACGAAAGTGGACGTATAGGGTGTGACGCCTGCCCGGTGCCGGAAGGTTAAATGATGGGGTGCAAGCTCTTGATTGAAGCCCCGGTAAACGGCGGCCGTAACTATAACGGTCCTAAGGTAGCGAAATTCCTTGTCGGGTAAGTTCCGACCTGCACGAATGGCGTAACGATGGCCACACTGTCTCCACCCGAGACTCAGCGAAGTTGAAATGTTTGTGAAGATGCAATCTACCCGCGGCTAGACGGAAAGACCCCATGAACCTTTACTGTAGCTTTGCATTGGACTTTGAACCAATCTGTGTAGGATAGGTGGGAGGCTTTGAAGCGGGGGCGCTAGCTCTCGTGGAGCCAACCTTGAAATACCAGCCTGGTTTGTTTGCGGTTCTAACCTAGCCCCCTATACGGGGGTGGGGACCGTGTATGGTAGGCAGTTTGACTGGGGCGGTCTCCTCCCAAAGAGTAACGGAGGAGCTCGAAGGTACGCTAGGTACGGTCGGACATCGTACTGATAGTGCAATGGCATAAGCGTGCTTGACTGCGAGACTGACAAGTCGAGCAGGTGCGAAAGCAGGACATAGTGATCCGGTGGTTCTGAATGGAAGGGCCATCGCTCAACGGATAAAAGGTACGCTGGGGATAACAGGCTGATTCCTCCCAAGAGTTCATATCGACGGGGGAGTTTGGCACCTCGATGTCGGCTCATCACATCCTGGGGCTGTAGCCGGTCCCAAGGGTATGGCTGTTCGCCATTTAAAGTGGTACGTGAGCTGGGTTTAAAACGTCGTGAGACAGTTTGGTCCCTATCTGCCGTGGGCGTTGGAAGTTTGAGGGGGGCTGCTCCTAGTACGAGAGGACCGGAGTGGACGTATCCCTGGTGTACCGGTTGTGACGCCAGTCGCATCGCCGGGTAGCTATGTGCGGAAGAGATAACCGCTGAAAGCATCTAAGCGGGAAACTTGCCTCAAGATGAGACTTCCCGAGGGCTTGACCCTCCTAAAGGTTCGTCCAAGACTAGGACGTTGATAGGCTCGGTGTGGAAGGGCAGCAATGCCTTGAGCTAACGAGTACTAATTGACCGTGCGGCTTGATCCTATAACCTTAAGTGATAGCCAATCGCGCCCAAAATACAGTTACACCCAACTTTACTTCATCCAGAATGCGTCAGTCACGCTCGAGGGCTCCAAGTCCCGGAGCGGGACTGAACAAACGAATTCCTGACGAGCATAGCACGCTGGTCCCACCCCTTCCCATCCCGAACAGGGCCGTGAAACGGTGTTGCGCCGATGATAGTATGGATTACCCATGCGAAAGTAGGTCATCGTCAGGTCCTGCAAAAACAAAAAGCCCCGGCCATCGGTCGGGGCTTTTTGCTTTTGCAGCACCCGTAGCCGGAGAGTTGCTTGCGCCACGACGAAACATAGGGCAGTTCTATAAAAAGGACAGTGGCGGCCGTAATGCCACGTCGGCGCTAAAAGTCGGGCTCCTGCTCGACCTCCACGGCGCGGCCCTTATGCCGGTGGTGCTGCCATAGCGCCAGGATCACGGAGGCGACCGATAGCGCCAGCAAGGATCCGGAAATCGGGCGCGTCACGAACAGCCACGGATTCGCGTCGCTCATGATCGCGCGCAGCAGGTTCACCTCGATCTGGTCGCCCAGAATCAACCCGAGGATGAGCGGCGCGAGCGGGAAGCGCAGCTTCACCAGCGCGTAACCGATAAGCCCGAACAAGAGCAGCACCACCACGTCATCCATGATGTTGTTGAGCGCGTAGGCGCCGATCACGCACAGCACCAGCACGTTGGGGATGAGAACGGATTTCGGCACCGTCACCACCCGCAGGAACAGGCGCGCGCCCAAGGCGCAGATCAGCACCATGAGCGGATGCGCCAGCAGGTACGCCGCGTAAATGCCATAGGCTATCTGCGGGTGCTGGCTGACGAACAGCGGACCGGACTGGATGCCGTGGATGGTCATCGCGCCGAGCATCACCGCAGTCACCGCGTCGCCGGGAATACCGAAAGCCATGATCGTGACCAGCGAGCCGCCGACGTTGGCGTTGCACGAGGCCTCCGACGCGATGATGCCCTCGGGATTGCCCTTGCCGAAGCGTTCCGGATGGCGCGAAAACTTTTTCGCCTGATCGTAGGCCATGACGGTTGCCGCGCTGCCGCCGATCGCCGGCAGCACGCCGATGAGGATGCCGACCAGCGTCGACCATACGAGCAGGAATGGCCGGGAAAGGATTTCCCACAGCACCTTGAGGTGCGAGACGGTGAGCGGCGGCGCCTTGATCGGAGCGCTTGTCCGGTCCGCTGCGCTCATTTTTTCGATGTCGGTCATCAGTTGCGCAAAGGCGAAAATGCCGATCAGCACCGGCAGAAACGGAAAGCCGTTGCGCAGGAACTCCGTGCCCAGGGTGAAGCGCGGCACGCTCATGATCGGATCGGCGCCGACGATGGTGATGACGAGGCCGATCGCGCCGGAGAGCAGCCCCTTGATCAATGACGCCTCGGTCAGCCCGGCGACCATGGACAGCGCGAATACGAACAGCGAGAAATACTCCCAGGGTCCGAACTCGAGCGCAATCGCGGCGAGCGGACCGGTCGCGCCGATCAAAAACACGCCGGCGAGCAACCCGCCGAGGAAGGACGACCAGATGCCGAGCCAGACAGCTCGCCCCGGCTGGCCTTTCTGGGTCATGGGAAAACCGTCGAAGGTGGTGGTGATCGCCGACGGGGTGCCGGGAATGCCGATCAGCGCGGCGGTGATCGCGCCGCCGGCAGAGCCGCCGACGTACACGCCGGTCATCGTGGCGAGGCCCTGCAGCGGATCGAGCCCGAAGGTGAAAGGCAGCACGATGATGATGGTCATGGTGATGGTGACGCCGGGCAGCGCGCCGCCGATCAGGCCGACCAGGGTGCCGAGGAACAGCGGCACCAGGTAATGCAGGTGCAGGATGTTCTCGATTCCGGCAAGCAGTAGGTCAATCACGGTTTACCACCCGGTCCAGTGTCCGCGCGGCAGCAGCACGGACAGATAGTTGTCGAACACGATGTAGGTGACGGCGGCCGAGGCCAGCGCCGAGACCAGCACCACGAGCCAGCGCCGCGCGCTGCGCGGCGGGTCGATCACGGCCTGCAACACCGCCATGAAGAGGAAGGTCGCGACGCGATAACCGACCAGCGGCAGCAGAACCACGTAGCCGGCGAACACGGCGAAGGTCATGCCCACCAGCCGGTAGTTGCGCTTTACCGGTGCAGGTTCGGCGGCAGCGGCCGCTGCCGCGCTTTGCGTCCGCTGCCGCCACAGGTCGGAGGCGACCAGCATGACGGAGAGCACCGCCATGATGACCAGCACGATGCGCGGATAGAACTCCGGACCCAGTGGAACGAAAGACGACTGCGGCAGTCCGCGCGTCAGCACCAGCATGCCGATGGAAAGCGCCAGGCCGATCAGCCCGGCGATACTGTCACGGGTCATTCGACCACGCGCGTTAGTAAAAGCGATTGTTGCTGCACCTCTAACGTTTCAGCAGGCCGAGTTCGCGCGACAGGTCCTTGTTGAGGACATCGTTCTGCTTCAAAAACTCGGCGTAGCCCTTGCGGTCGAGGTAACGCACGTCGGTGCCCTGTTTTTTCATCGAATCGACGAAGGCGGGATCTTTCGCCGCCTGGCCGCAGGCGCCCTCGAGCTTGGACAGGATGTCGGCGGGCGTGCCCTTGGGGGCGAGGAGGCCGCGCGACACGGAGTAGACGACGTTGTAGCCCAGTTCCTTCAGCGTCGGCACATTGGGCAGTTCCGGGCTGCGTTTCTCGGTGGCAATGGCCAGGAACTTGAGCTGAGCGGCGTCGACCTTGCCCTTTTGCGTAAGATTGCCGTCGGTCAGGTCGATATGGCCGCCGAGAATCGCGTTCATGCGCTGGGCCAGGCCATCGTAGGAAATATATTTGAACTTGATGCCTGCGGCTTTCTCCACCAGCGCCGGAAAGAAGTGGCTGGTCGAGCCCAGCGTTGCGCCGACCGAAAATTGGCCGGGGTGCGCTTTGGCGTCGTCGACCAGTTCTTTCATCGAAGTCCATTTGGTCTTCGGGCTCGCCGTCAGGATCGACGGGGTCGCCGCGATCAGGCAGACCGGCTCGAAGTCCCAGTAATTCACGTCGGTGATGCCGATGTAATAGGTCGAATGAATGTAGTCATGCACCGCGTACAGGGTATAGCCGTCGGCGGGCGAGCCCTTGGCTTCGCGCGCGCCCACCGTGCCCGAGGCGCCGCCGACGTTGGCGATGACCACCGTCGCACCGCCCAGCGCCTTTTGCAGCGCCGGCGCGAACGGACGGAAAATATTGTCGGTGTCGCCCCCGGCCGCCCAGGGCACGATCATTTTTATCGGACGCTCGGGATAGGCGGCGTGGACATTGGCAAAGGCGCAAAGCGCGAGCCCCGCAAGCGCGGCAGTAATGATCCTCATGTTTTCCTCCTCAGGAATGTGAACTTTGACTTTGGCTCCATCTTAACAATCCGGAGCGGACTTGGCAATTTTGCCTGCGATTCATTTTGCTGCAGCCTCGTGGGCTCAAAGCGCGCAAGACGAGGCGCGCTTGCCGCCCGAGCGCGAGCTTGCTCAAAGGTAGCCGAGCTTGCGCGGCAGCCAGAGCGCGATCTCGGGCACGAACGTCACCAGAAACATCGTGCCCGCCATTACTATCACCAGCCAGATCACCCACTTGATCGTGGACTCCATCGACACGCCGGCGAGTTTGCAGGTCACCATCAGGTTGACGCCGAGCGGCGGGTGAAACTGGCCGAGCGCGACATTCATGGTGATGATCACGCCGAACCAGACCAGATCCCAGCCAAAGTGCGCCGCGACCGGAAGCAGCAGCGGCAGAAAAATGAAATAAATCGAGATCGCGTCGAGGAACATCCCGGCGACGAGCAGCAGGAACTGGATTCCGAGCAGCATCGGAACCTCGGAAATCCCCGCCTGCAATAATGTCTTGGCGAGATGGTCGAAGGTGCCAAGGGTGCTGCTCGCCCAGGCGAATACGCTGGCGAGCGCGACCACCATCAGGATGACCGAGGAGATCTCCGCCGACTCGACCAGAACGTCGTAGATACGACGCGCATCGAGCGTGCGGTAGATGACGACGCCGACGATAAGCCCATAGAACACGGCCACCACCGCAGCCTCGGTCGGCGTGAAAAAGCCGCTGCGCATGCCACCGAGAATGACGACCGGTGCCGCCAAGCCCCAGCCCGCTTCCTTCAGGCTGCGCCAGAACGGCGGGCGCGCCTCGGTGCTGTCGGCCTCGAAGCCGTATTTCACGCTGAGCCACCAGGCCACCGCGATGAGCGAGACGCCGGACAGGATTCCCGGGATCATGCCGGCCGCGAACAAGGCGGGGATAGACGCGCTAGGCACGAGGATGCTGTAGAGAATGAACGCGATCGATGGCGGGATCAGGATGTCGGTCGACCCTGCGGCAGCGATCACGCTCGCGGAAAAAGGCCGCGGATATCCCGCCTTGATCATTGACGGCAGCATCACCGCGCCGACTGCGGCGGAGTCCGCAGGCCCGGAGCCCGAGATCCCGCCGAGAATCATCGCCACCAGCACCGCCGTGATCGCGAGCGAACCGCGCCTCTGGCCGACGACCGCCGATGCGAACGTTACGATTTTGCCCGCGACACCCGCGCGCTCGAAAATCAGCCCGGCGATCACGAACACCGGAATCGCCATCAGGGGATATTTGGCGATGCCGGTGTAGACGTTGGTCGGCAGCGACATGATGCCGAGCCCGGTGAGCGCGACCACCAGCGTGCCGGCGAGGCCCATTGAAACACCGACCGGAACGCCGCCGAACATGAGCAGCACGAACACGCCGAACAGAATCCAGTCCATCAGTCGGCTCCCCGTTTCACGAAAACGAAGACGAGCTGGATCAGGCGCACGACGATCAGCAGCGAGAGCACAGGCAGCCACACCGTGTACAGCCACTGCGGCACGCCGAGCGCGGGGGAGGTCACATCGTAGCGAAAGTCCTCGTAGGCCATGCGCGTGCCGAAAACCGCGAGCGTCGCAAACATGGTTGTCGACGCGAGCAGCCCGAGCAATTGCACTACTCGGCGCGTCGCTGGAGTCAGCCGGTCGACAAAGAAATTGATGCTGATATGGTGGCCTTTGACGAATGCGCCCGCGGCGCCGACCAGGGTCATGACCACCATCAGCCAGACCGAGATCTCCTCGGTGAAGGCGAACGAGATGTTGGTGAAGTAGCGCACCACCACGTTCGCCATGGTAATGATGCAAAGCAGCGCCATCGCGCCCGCCGCAAGTGCTTCTTCCAGCTTTACCGGGAAGGGTGGCTTGGCCGCCACTATAAAGTCTTCGTCGAGCGCGTCCGGCTCTGCCATTTCAGCTCCTGAAAACAAAGTGCCCGCCGTGGGCGGGCACTGCGGGTGCGGCCGTAGCTGCTATTTCTTCCGGCTGGCGACAGCGGCCTCGGCCTTTTTCACGAGGTCGGATCCGATTTGCTGCGCCCATTTGTCGTACACCGGCTTGACCGCCTTCTTGAACGCGGCGAGTTCATCCGGGGTGAGCCGCGTGACGGTCACGCCAAGGCCCTGTATTTCCTTGACCAGGCTGTCGTCCTGCGCCGTCAGGCCTTTGCGCGCCAGCGCGAATTCCTGCTTGCCTGCTTCGATCGCGGCCAGCCGGACGATTTCGCGATCCTGCGGCGTCCACGATTCCCACACCTCCTTGTTGACGACGAAGATCAGCGGATCGGCGACGTAGCCCCACAGCGTCACGTATTTCTGGCTAAGCGTATGCAGTTTCGCCGCAGTGAACACCTGCAGCGGGTTTTCCTGGCCATCGACGGCGCCCGAGGCGAGCGCCGGTTGCGCGTCGGCGAAGCTCATCTGTGTCGGATTCGCGCCTAGCGCGGAGAATATGTCGTTGAACAGCGGCGAGCCGACGACGCGGAACTTGAGTCCCTTCATGTCGGCCGGCTTGTGGATCTCGTGCTTCGAGTTTGTCACTTCGCGAAAGCCGTTCTCGCCCCAGGCGAGCGGCACCACGCCCGCCTTTTCGATCAGCTTGAAGATATCCTTGCCGACCGCGCTCTGGATCAGCGCGTCCTGCCCGGCGTAATCCTTGGTCAGCCACGGCATCGAAAACAAATTGAGTTGCTTGATCTGCGGCGACCAGTTGATAGTGGAGCCGATCGCGAGATCGATCACTCCCTGGCGGATCGCGGTGAACTCGCGTGTCTGATCGCCGCCGACCAGCGATGTTCCCGGATACTGCTTGATGTTGATCCGGCCGTTGGTGCGCTCGCGCACCAGGTTGGCCCAGATCTCGCCGCCCTTGCCCCAGGGGAAGGCGGTACCCACCACCGTCGACAGGCGGTACTCGGCCTGGTATTTGCCTTGCTGCGCGGCAGCGGGCAGGGCGAACGCCAGGGCGGCCGCGGACAAAATCAGCAACATGTTTCTACGCATCATTTCCGGCTCCTTTAAAGTTTGCTCTTCGATTTGGATGCAAGGGTAGCACGCCGCCATGGGCTAGGCTACGGATCGCTTGCGGCCGTCACTTCTCACAAAATGGATCAACTCCTGCAGCAGCTTTTCCGCGGAGATGCGCGCCACGTCTTCCAGCGTGCGCGCATAGCCGACCGGAATGCGCGGCGCGCCGACGCGCTTGACCGGGACGCCGAGTTCTTCCGCGACCGTGGCCGCGACTTCGGCGCCGAACCCGGCCGCCTGCACCGCTTCGTGCGCAACCAGCAGGCGCCCGGTGCGGGCGGCGGAGGCGAGCACCAGCTCGCGGTCCCAGGGCCAGATCGTGCGCAGGTCGATCACCTCGACCGACACGCCCTGCTGCGCCGCCTGTTCCGCCGCGGCAACCGCGGCATGCACCAGCTTCGACCAGGTGACCAGCGTCAGATCCGTTCCTGAACGAGCCAGGCGCGCCTTGCCCAAGGCGGCCGTGTGCTGCGGCGGGACCTCGCCTTCGAGCCCCCACAGTTCCTTGTGTTCCATGTAGATGACCGGGTCGCCGCAGGCGATCGCTGCGGCGAGCAGGGCGTAGTTGTCGGCCGGCGTCGCCGGGGCCACCACCACCAGGCCGGGGATGTGGGCGAACCAGGCTTCGAGCGACTGCGAGTGCTGCGCGGCCGAGCCGCTCCAGATGCCGATCGGCAGGCGCGCCACCAGCGGCACCCGGCCCTGGCCGCCGAACATGTAGCGGTTCTTCGCCGCCTGGTTGACGATCTCGTCGATCGCGCACAGGGCAAAGTCGGCGACGCGCATTTCGACCACCGGGCGCAGGCCGGTCAGCGCCATGCCCACCGCGGCGCCCATGATGGTCGCCTCCGAGATCGGAGTGTCGATCACGCGCACCGCGCCGAACTCCTGCTGCAGGCCACGGTACTGGCCGAAGATGCCGCCGTGCCCCACGTCCTCGCCCAGTGCGATCACGCGCGCGTCCGCGCGCATCGCTTCGGCCAGGGCCTGGCAGGCCGCCTGCGCGTAGTTCATCAATGCCATTGGCCGGCCCCGGTGTCCTGGATGTCGGCATAGGCCTCGGCGGGCTCGGGTGAGCGCGCTGCGCGCGCGGCCGCGAGCGCTGCCTCGATTTCCGCCCGCGCCTCTCGATCGACTTCGGCGATGCGCTCAGCCGTCACGCCGAGCGCGGCCAGGCGCCGGCTGGCCAGCTTGAGCGGGTCGCCCTCGATCGCGCTCTCCACTTCACCTTGGTCGCGATAGGCCGCCGCGTCCACCGAAACATGGCCTTTCACGCGGTAGGTGAGGGCATGCAGAAACTGCGGCCCGGCGCCGGCGCGGATGCGCGCCACCAGTTCGCGCGCCGCAGCGTCCACCGCAAGCACGTCGTTGCCGTCGACGGTTTCCGCTGGGAGGCCGATGCCGCGAGCGCGCGCCGCCGCACCTTCGCCGGCGGTCATGGCGTCCGTTGCCGTGGTCGCCGAATAGCGGTTGTCCTCGCACACGAACAGCACCGGCAGTCCGAAGATCTTCGCCCAGTTGAGCCCCTCGAGAAACGGCCCGCGGTTGATTGCGCCGTCGCCGAAAAAGCAGGCGACGATGGCGCGGCTGCCGCGGATTTTCGCCGAGTGCGCCGCCCCTACGGCGATGGGGATGCCCGCGGCGACGACCCCGTTGGCGCCGAGCATGCCGACGGCGAAATCGGCGATGTGCATCGAGCCGCCTTTGCCCTTGTTGGTGCCGCTGGCGCGGCCGAACAGTTCGCACATCATCGCCTTGGTGCTGGCGCCCTTGGCGAGCGTGTGCCCGTGGCCGCGGTGGGTCGAGGTCAGATAGTCGCTGCGCACGAGGTTCGCGCACACGCCGGCTGCGACCGCCTCCTGGCCGGTCGAAAGATGCAGCGGCCCGCGCACTAGTGCGGTCGTATCGGTAGTGGCGCCGAACACCGCAACGCCGCCGCGGCTCGTTTCTTCCGCCGCATTTTCGAAGGCGCGGATGCGCGCCATGGTGCGGTACAGAGAGAGCAGATGTTCGGCGGCAGACGCGTTCGCGGCTGGGATATCGGCCGGCAAGGAGGGCTCCGGGATTGTTTTTGTTCGCAATGGGGTAGTCTAATTGTGCGTGCCTGACGCGTCAAACCTGGGCTCATTCCGATTGCGAACGAGCCTGGAATGAGCGCGGGCCAATCCATGCTGCGCAATCTTGGCGAAAACCCAATAGGGACGGGCATCTTCAGGCGATTTTCCTCGCGGCTTGCCGCGTCGATGGCCGTAGCGTGAGCGTGCTTCTTGCCTGGTCATGGCGATTGTCCGCTGCGACCCTATTGTTTTGTCTCCAGGTCGCCGAACGTCGCGCTCACCCGCGAGCGCCGCAGGCGCGAGTCGGGTGCAGCAGCAAGTT
>OCZT010005296.1_pt1 | contig 12918 bp, 10 predicted proteins | sample 1539031 | NCBI WGS metagenome assembly OCZT01 (sample SAMEA3539308, study PRJEB22396) | soil metagenome | biome: tundra; feature: field; material: soil | place: USA | collected 2010-05 | depth 0.15 m | reverse complement strand
TGGGGGAGATGGCCCGCTTCAGCGGGACAGAGGGGTATTCGTCACGAAACAGGTTACAATTAACGATTTGTATTCTTACCAATCTCCTCAACTTTCCGCAGAACCCTCATCACATTACCGCCCCAGATTTTTGTTATGTCTGACTTAGAATATCCGCGGCGAAGCAGTTCTATTGTAATGTTTTTCATTTCAGAAGCTGTTCTGCAACCATCTACACCACCCCCTCCGTCAAAATCTGTTCCGATTCCAACGTAATCGATCCCTATCACCTGAACGACATGATCAATATGGTCAACCACATCTTTAACAGCAGCCGGCTTTTCATATGTCTTAAGAATATTCTTGAATTCCTTACGCACAATTTTTTTGGTAGAATCAGGAAGGACATCGTAATCACCATATTTATCCTTAAGTTCTTTAAGTTTTGAATCTAATTCCGGATTAGGTTCTGGTGTTTTAAGGTAATTCCCCAGCATACAGATCTGAATAACACCTTCATTTTCTTTGAGTGCCAGCAACATATCATCAGAAAGATTTCTTGGACTTCCGCACAGGGCCCTGCAGGATGAATGAGATGCTAAAACAGGTGCGCTTGTAACTTTAAGAACATCATAGAAAGATTTATCTGAAATGTGCGATATATCAACCATCATCCCGATCCTGTTCATCTCTTTGACTACCTTCGTTCCAAATGTAGAAAGACCATCATTTTCAGCACCGGCAGGATCTGTTGATGAATCACAAATATCATTATTCCTGGTATGTGCCAGCGTTATATACCGGGCGCCCAGATCATAATACTCTTTGATCCTTGTTATATCTTTTCCTATAGGAAAGCCATTTTCCATTCCGATGAATGCCGCTATTTTACCAGCTTTCTTTAGGCGGTACGCATCATCAGGAGACGTGGCAATTTCAGCAATCGAAGAATTCTTCTCAACATTTTTATTTATAGCATTGAATATTTCCAAAACCTGCTGGTGGACTTTATTGTAGGTCGAGTCGTTTCTTGGACCTTGTCCGGTGAATATAACAAAGAATTCGGCGTTAAGTCCGCCTTCATTCATTTTTGGAAAATCTACACAGCCGTCAATACTTCTGACCCCCAGATCAAACGCCGGATCTGAAAATTCCATCGGAGTATCACAATGAGCGTCTACCGTAAGGATAGATGCATGAATCTTTTCAGCCCGCTTTATCATTTGTTCTTCACTGTTTCCGCAGCCAGCCAAAAAAAGGGTTACAAGTAAAATGTTAATGAAGATTTTCATTTGATTCGATATTCATTCTCGGCGCAAGTTAACTAAAAGGAGTCCGCCGTTTTCTGTTTTTTGAATGTTTAACCTATTTTAACAATGCAAAAAGCCCCGACCTGATAAGCCGCAGCAACCTTGAAAAAAGTCGAAATACTGTATTCTATTGACAATTTTTTACCTAAATTTACTTGTGAGATGAATTATTTAGATGACGACATTTGCTCATATTGGAGTCAATAATGACTTCTCGTAATTAACCAATAGGCTCATTAATTGATAATTGCTTAAATACATCCAATCAAAGTGTGATTTCATAACAGACTCCTGCCTGAAGGCCAACTAAACAAAAGAATCAAATGAAAAAGAGTTTATTGTTTCTTATGTTTTTAGCGCTTACCCTGATAATTAATGGCCAGCAAAATTATCAGGATGTTATATACCTAAAAGATAATATCATTATCAGGGGAGTTATTTTAGAACAAGTCATGAACAAGTCATTAAAAATTGTAAATACGGCTGGAGACACTTTGAATTATAAGATGGATGAAATAGAAAAACTTACAAGAGAGTACGTCCCTGACCAAAATAAACAATCTGAAGTAAGAACATGGTCATCAACAGGCTACCGGTTAATTATTGAAGTCTGTGTTGCTCACAAAGTGGATAAATATGGAATGGATTTTACCAAATTGAATATTATTAATGGTATCAGATTAAACAGAAGCTTCTCGGTTGGCTTTGGAATTGCACTACGCTATAATCTTAATCCCGGAATACACATCACTTCACCAAGTCATAAACACGTGATGATATCTGTTTTTTCTGACTTAAGAACTTACCTTCTGGTTAACAAGAAAATATCAGGATATTTTGCATTTGACGCTGGTTATTCTTTCAGTAAATCTGACTATCCAAATACTAATATTAATGGTGAAGAATATTATTATCTGAAAGACGTTGGAATATTATTAAATCCTGAAGCAGGATTCGTTTTGCGGGTTTCTGTAAAATCAGCTCTGAATATTGGGATTGGTTATGAAATGTATAAGGTCGGATATGATTTTTCATATTATAATGGGCATCCCTTTGTTACGGTAAATGGTGAAAAGATCGTCGGTTCGATGGGTATTAAAGCAGGAATAACATTTTAAAAAGAAGTATGATATGAAAAGGATTTCAATCCTGTTTACATTCTATATCATTAGCATTATGGCTTTTGGGCAGCAAAACTTACAGGATATTGTCTATCTTAAGAATGACACTATAATTAAAGGGATTATTTTCGAACAAATTCCTTTTAAATGTTTGAGAATTTTTACTTCTGATGGAGACACCTTAATATATAAAATTGATGAGGTAGAGAAAATAATCAGAGAGCCAATTTTGAATGAAAGGGAATCAGTTAAAAGTAAACGCGGACTAAAAGCAGGTTACCAGGGAATTGTGGAAATGGGAGTCTCAAAGGCATATCCTTCTAATCAGGCTAATGATTACACAGCATGTTTAAAATTGAATGTTATAAATGGATATAGATTTAATCCATATTTATTCCTTGGTGTTGGAATCGGATTACGCTATCCCTATTTGGAAAACGACATTTATTTGAGGAATAATTGGCCTTCACCAGTTTTTAATGACTTTGGGGTACCTATTTTTTTGGATATCAGAACTAATTTTTTTATTCATAAGGTAACGCCATTCTTAGCATTTTCATTAGGTTATTCATTTGATATGAATAATAATAATCCAATAACCAGAGAAAAGAATTATTCTTTTAGCCAGATAAATGGAGTTGGATTATTATTAAGTCCTAGTGCAGGAATAAACTACACATTTTCTGACACATATGGTATCAATATTGGGATTAGCTATGAATCTCAGAGGTTTAAAAAATATCCGCTGGATTGTCCAAGATGTCTTTTAAATGTAATTACCTCTTCAAATTGTTTAAGTTTTAATATCGGATTATTATTTTAGGAAAAAAAAGCCCCGACCTGAAGAGCCGGGGCAGCCATGAAAAGAATGAAAATTGCTTTTTGGACAGCAAAAAGCTAACTATCAGAAGTAAAAATAAATTAATTTCATATTAAACGCAACTGTTAAATTCACATTTTCATAAGAGTATTCAAACAAATGACGAACTACAGTTTGATAGGGGTAAATACACTCAGCAAGACAATTACACCAATAACTATTACTACTATCCCTGCCACTTTATTTATCCTGACAATAACTCTTAGTCTGATCTTCTTTTGAAACCTGCTGACAAAATAACTAAGAAAAAACCACCAGCTTATTGCTCCAACGAACACGCCAGGGATTAGAAAAAAAGGCACAAGCTCAGGTTTTACATTTCCATTAATGTGTACACCTGAAAAGAATGCTACAAAGATAAAAATATCTTCAACCCTACTCCGATTATTATCAGTCCCGCTATTAATGAGATAATGAATCTTTCTTTATTAATAAAGCTTATAATAACGGCATATCCTATTCCTGACAGGAGAGCAAGCAGTGTATCTGCTGATGCCAGACCAAGTCCGGAGAAGAATCCAGAGAACATACCTCTTTTTATTGTTCTGTTAATCAAGATGATACCGATAGGTCCCAACGGCATTGAAACTGTAAGCCCAAGAATTATTCCCTTAAGTAGTATTTCTATAGCCGTAATCATCCATTATGATTATGATCAGTAAATATAATAACTTAATTAACCTTAAAAACAAAATAAATGCAAAGAAGACTAGGATGTCGTAACCTTTAGAAGATGAAGTGTGACTTCCCTCTTAAGGGTACTGTTCCGGAATGTAAGCCCCTCTGTCAGCTACGCTGACATCTCCCCTAAAGGGGCGAAAATACTCAGACATTTAGAAAAATTATACTAACACAGTAAGTATTTTTCCCTCCTTGGGGGGTTGGGCGCAATAAGGACAGAAAGTCATTTAGTGGGGTTAGGGGGCAATTATGGCAAAAAGTCATTTTTTATTCTGAGTAATCAAACACGGAGTGTAATTCTTCTGTTACTTTTGGAATTTATTTTTATTATGACGGAAAAAAGGAAATTATGGCATTGGTTGGTTCTTGCCCTTCTATCATTAATATGGGGAACCAGCTATATATTAATGAAAAAGGGGCTTGAATCATTTTCTGCTATTCAGGTGGGTTCACTGAGAATATTGATCACCTTTTTCTGTCTTTTGCCAATTGCTTTAAGAAATCTGCCAAAGCTTAACCGCGGAAATATTTTTTCAGTATTAATTATCGGATTTTGCGGCAATGCTATTCCGGCGTACTTATTTCCTCTTTCTGAGACGCACATAAGCAGTTCACTTGCAGGGATGCTGAATTCCCTGAGCCCGGTTTTTACTCTTATAATTGGTATATTATTCTATAATAGAAAGGCAATAAAGTCGCAGGTTACAGGCGTATTCGTGGGATTAATAGGGGCAGCTGGATTGCTCTACAACGGATCTTTCACTTTTGCTTCCTATGGACTTTTTGTGGTTTTGGCTACTATACTTTATGCGTTCGCTTCAAATGAGGTCAGTAAAGTTAAAGGACTGAACGGAATACAAATTACCGCTCTTGCTTTTTTTGTAGTCAGCCCTGTTGCAATTGTACATCTGTTATTTTCAGATCATTCGGCAGCTCTGGCTACGGCTCATTGGAGCAGGAATCTTGCTTTTATTGCAATACTGGCAATTGTTGGGAGTGCCACTGCTCAGGCCATCTACTATGTTCTTATACGGGACACATCACCTATTTTTGCAGCAACCGTTACATATTTTATTCCGATTGTTGCTACCATGTGGGGACTAGCAGATAATGAATATTTTACATTTTCAATGCTGATTTCTGTTATTTTTGTTTTTGCAGGAGTATATGTAATTAACAAACCCGATTTTTTAAAAAAACTGAGGCCAAAATATAAATGAATAAATATACTCTTATCGGTCTTTCGGTTATGGGAGGAATTCTCTCCGGATTAGCCTGGACGGGTTGGTGTTCGGGGCTTATTCTGCTTATTGCATTTGTGCCGTTTTTCCTGATTGAAAATTATGTATTTGAGAATCCCAAAAGGTTTACTCCTAATGCCTTTTTTATCTTCATACTGCCGGGTTTTGTGATCTTTAGCATCATTTCTCTTGCGTGGATGAGAGTGGCAAGTATTACAGGAGCAATTTGTGTAATAATGGGATTGTCATTTTTAATGTCATTCACAACATGGATGGCTCATATAGTTCGACTCAGGGCAGGTAACCTTGCCGGTTTCATATCGATAATAACACTCTGGCTGACCTACGAATTTATAAGCCTGAATGTAAATATTATTTCACCATGGATAAATCTGGGTAACGGGTTATCAAAAGATATCCTGTTCATTCAATGGTATGAGGTAACAGGAACAGCAGGTGGTTCGCTGTGGATTTTATCTTCCAATCTTTTCCTTACTATAATCCTGATAAAATCCCTGACAAAAAAAAGGAGTAATACATTTTATATCATGATCTGGTTATCTATAATAATTATACCGTCAGCTATTTCCATTTACAGGTATTATACTATAGAACAAAACTATCAGAAAGGGTCAGAAGTAGTAATCGTACAGCCAAATACTGATCCTTATACTGAGAAGTTCACCATTCCTTTCGAAGATCAACTTAAAAAAGTGATCACAATGGCAAACTCGAAAATCACGGATAAAACCGACTGGGTCATTACTCCTGAAACCACTATTGACGATCCTGCTAATCTTGATGATCTGGCAAATGACAAATATGTGAAGATGATTAAGGTTATTGCAATACAACATCCTGGTATTAATGTAGTTACAGGACTAGTAACATACAGACTCTATCCACCTATGAAAGATCCGCCAACTGTGAGTGCAAGAAGGATTGACGCATCAGGCCTATTTTATGATCACTTCAATTCTGCTGTTCAGATCGACAGCGGAAAATCCTTCGGTATATATCATAAATCAAAACTCGTACCCGGCATTGAGATGCAATTTTCGAATGGTCCTGGTAGATTTATAACAAGGATACTGCCATATCTTGGTGGCACAAAATGGGGTTATGGTTTACAGAAAGACAGGATATACTTTGAACATAGTGCTACTTCCATGAAAATAGGTCCTGTTATTTGCTATGAATCTGTTTTTGGAAAATTCGTCACAGAATATGTAAAAAAAGGTGCAGAAGCATTATTTATAATTACAAATGACGGATGGTGGAAAAACACAAATGGTTATAAACAGCATCTTTACTTTGCGTCTTTGAGAGCTATCGAAACCAGGCGACCGGTTGCAAGAGCTGCAAATACAGGAGTATCCTGCATAATTGATATCAGAGGTAAGAGAAATGTAGAGACAGTATGGTGGACAAAGGCAGTTATAAAAGGGATTATCTACCCTGAGACCAGAATAACAACTTATGTAAAATATGGAGATTACCTGCTATGGATCTCTGCATTCATAAGCGGGATTATCCTTTTTATCGTCTTCATTGGTATCCCTCTCAGAAAAAAATTCAATCATTCAGGTAAATAGTGCAACTCTTATAATATCCTGTTGTCTTTATAACCAGGTAAGCTTATCAGGTGGATAATTTAAATGTACACATAAATGCCCCTCTGATTGAGGAGTGCAGAAAGGGCAATAGCAAGGCTCAGTTCAGGCTTTATGACCAATATTCAATAGCTATGTATAACCTGGCATACAGGATATTGAATAACAGGGAAGATGCCGAGGATATCCTTCAGGAGGCATTCGTTGAATGCTTCAGAAACATTGATTCATTCAGGTTTGAATCAACATTCGGCGCCTGGCTAAAAAAAATAATTATTAACAGATGTATAAATCACATCAAAAAGAAAAAGATAGACCTGACACTCTGTGAGACGCTGCCAACAACCAGTTATGAAGAAGAAGAGGAAATTGTATATGAAACTGAAAAAATATTTAATAGTATAGAAATGCTTCCCGATGGTTACAGAATTATTTTAACACTTTATCTGATTGAAGGTTATGACCATTCTGAAATATCACAGATCCTTGGAATATCTGAATCGACTTCGAAATCGCAATATTCGAGGGCTAAAGAAAAGTTAAGAAATATACTTTCAAAAAATAAATAATATGGACAAACTTGAAGAACATATCAGGCAGAACAGAGATGATCTGGACAGGTACACTCCACCCCCAGGTATATGGAGAAGGATCAGGAAGGAGTTGAAAAAGGAAAAGTCTACAATGAGATTATGGATCCCCATTGCAGCAATGATAGTTGTTATCCTTGGTACTGCAATAGTTTTATTCAGACCGGTATACAGATGGTCAGATTCGAACCGAAGAAAAAACAATGATGAAGGACTCATTCATCCCGATCCTCAATTGAAAGAGACAGAAATTTACTATAACAGCCTTGTTAACTCGCTTTATAAAGAAGCAACACCATTACTGACAAATAATCCTGAGATTAAAAAAGAGCTTAATATCGACTTATCGCATCTTGACAGTATTTGTGGGGACCTAAGAAAAGATTTGAAAGATAACATTTCGAACCAGGATGTTGTTGAAGCACTGATACAGAATTACAGGATAAAAATACATATTCTTGAAGATATGCTGACAGTGTTGAAAGCAAATGAAAAAAATCCTGAAAAAAAGAAAAACCATGAACTATAAAAACACTTTAACCATAAGTCTGATATTATTCATATTCAGTTCATTATCGGCACAAAACGATTCTGAAACGCGGAGTTTTATCAAAACCTTACCAGTAGGAAAAGAAACCACTATGGAAGTTCTCAACAAATACGGGACAATCCAGATCACACCATGGAATAAAGATTCTGCATATATAAGGGCTGAAGTCAAAGCTTATGCGAAAGACCGGTCTAAGATCGGGAAGATGTTCGATGGAATTACTGTAAATATTACTGGTACAAAATACCTTGTAAGTGCAAAGACAGAATTTACTTCGAATATAAATACACTGTTCGAGAGTTTTAAGGGGATGACAAGCAAGATAATTTCATACGATTCTCATGTTGAGATCAATTATTACATTAATATACCTGAATATCTGAATCTTAAGATCGAAAATAAATACGGTGATGTTTATATGGAGAATAATACCGGTGAATTTAATATTTCAATTTCCAACGGGTCATTTAAGGCTAATTCGCTCGGGAAAAAATCATCAATAACAATGGTTTTTTGCGATGCTAAAATAAAATCTATAGTCTCGGGGAATATTGACGCGTCATTTTCCGAGGTTTCAATAGGGGAAACTGAAGATTTGTCAATAAATTCTATCTCTTCAAAATATGATATCAAAAAAGCCTGGATGATCGGAGGTGAATCGCGGAGAGATAAATTTTTAATTGAGAATATCGGATCCCTTCAGGGTAATGCTTATTTCACCGATTACAAAGTGAACACCTTAAGGAAAAAGATAAACCTCACAATGAGGTATGGAAGCATAAGCGCAGGCCTTATAGAGAAGGGGTTTGAATCTATAAATATTAATTCAGGCTACTCCGATATATCATTAAATTTTGATGCCGGTTCTTCTTATAATTTGGATATCAGGCACATAAATGCCTTCCTGGTATTACCGGATAAGAATACTAAAACTGAAGAAAAAGCGCTGAATGAGGATAAGAAGGAATACGTCACATCTGGTACAGTCGGTAGAAATCCGGGAACAGCAAAAGTCAAGATAGATGCCACTCACGGGAATATATATCTAAAATAATTTCCCTCTGTGCAACTCCTTCTCATAGTGTAACACTGTGACAGTTCCTATGTTTTTAGTTACACAGAGAACCACAGATATGATTGATTAATACTATTTTGTATTTTGGGATTTAAATAAAGCCACTCCTTCGTCAAGCCAATTTTTATACTCTCCGACATTCAGATTTGTCGGCATTGGTTTATTCAATGGATTAGCCTCATAATCAGCTATAACATAAAGAGGTAGAGCATTAGTCTTAAACTTCGATATTTCCAGATCTTCGTATATTTTTCCAATTGTCTTTTTCTGTTTACCATCAATGCCGGAGACTATCCATTCATTTTCAGGCAATTGAGTTCTGTCATCAACATAAAGTTCAATTATCACAAAATTATCCCTGAGTCTGCCTAGTATTTCCGGGTCGGACCATACTTTAGCTTCCATACGTTTGCAGTTTGCACAAGCATGTCCCTTAAAATCTAACAGCACAGGTTTCTTCAGTTCCTTTGCACATGCAAGACCTTGTTTATAATCGAAGTAGCCTTTAAGACCAAGAGGCATTTGAAAGATATCATTATGTTTTGGCTCTGAACAAAGTACGTTTGTTTCAACAGGTTGTACTGCCTGACCTGAAAATGATTTGTTTTCCATAATAATTTTCGGAAGATTGAATTCTGAGGTTTCCATAGCTGGAAGGAAAGATGATAATCCGTTCAGCGGGGCTCCGAATAGTCCCGGTATCAGATATACGACGAGGGTAAATACAGATATAATCAGGAATAATCTGAATGTGCCAATATGCTTTAGATCACTGTCGTGTGAAAATTTGATTTTCCCCATAAGATATAAACCAAGAAGGGAAAACAGAACAATCCATATAGCAATAAATAAAGTTCTTGACAATATTCCCAATGAATAGACACTATCAATAGTCATCAGAAATTTCATGCTGAAAGCTAACATAATAAACCCGAGAACAACTTTTATAGAGTTTAGCCAACCACCGGATTTTGGAATACGGCTCATTATTGAGGGGAATAAGGCAAATATTGTAAACGGAAGTGCAAATGCAAATCCAAATCCTATCATCCCGAAGGTTGGTCTTAAAACGTCACCACTCGCTGCTTCGACAAGAAGAGCTCCGATGATAGGGCCAGTACATGAGAATGAGACAATTACTGTTGTTAACCCCATGAAAAATGCAGCAAGGATACCTCCTTTATCAACCTTAGAATCAGCTTGTGTAACCCAACTGTTTGGAAGAAGAATCTCAAATGCACCAAAGAATGAAATTGCGAAGATAACAAACAATGCAAAGAATATTATATTAGGAATCCAGTGAGTACTCAATGTATTTGCGAATCCTGCGCCTGCACTTGTAAGCGAAACAATTATCCCAAGGGATGCATATATCAGAACTATTGAAATGCCAAAAATAAGAGCCTTAAAAACAGCCTTACTCCTATTTTCTGAACCTTGTGAGAAGAATGCTACCGTCATTGGGATCATTGGGAATACACAAGGTGTAAGAACACCTGCAAAACCTGCAAGGAGAGAGATAAGAAAAAATTTCAGTAATCCCCTGTCGGGTTTAATTGGTACAGATTTAGCACCGGGTACACTATTGCTTTTAATAACCTTATTTTCAGCCTTATCGGCTATCCTTATTGCAAATTCTACATCTTTGGGAGGAGAGCATGTGGCATTATTACAAGCCATATAATTCACGGCACCTTTAACTGTAAATGAGGGTTCCACTGCAGTTATTTTCTGGCGGAATTCCGCAGAATTACTGAATGTTTTGATCTTAAAACCAAACGCATCATCAAGAACTTCCACTGGTTTTGTAACTTCATAAGCATTGCCTGCGAGTTTGTAACCGGGCAGAGTGTCGAATCTGAAAGATGTCGGGATAGGACCTCCGGCAGGGATGGTCATCGAATAAATATGAGAATTCTTATCGATGGTGGCATTAAAGATCAGTTCGTACTGTTTGTCTCCTTTCTTTTCAAAACTAAAATCCCATGTTACGGGATCATAGATCTGAGCCGATGTAAATAAAGTAAAAAGTATGAAGGATATAATAAGCGTAAGTTTTTTCATCACAATGCCGGTTTATAATACCATTTCTAATTAAATACTAAAATCCCTTAACCGTAATGGTCACAAAGGAGTTGAGCCCCCTGGCCGCTTTGCGGCCTTCCACCTAAAGGGGGAATAATTCTGTGCCTTCAAGGTAAATTATGCTTAAGCACAGAGGATTAGCCCCCCTTTAGGGGGTTGGGAGTCCATTATAAATACAAAAGTAATAAATCATCTGCAGAAATGGATATTTGTTCCGGGTAGTACTTTGAGAGAAAGATGACTTAAGCCAGATCTATTTCATTATTAAAATGGTCGAAGAAATGATATTCCAGCATATAATAAGATGTGACTGCCTGTATCTTCAGGCTGATTTTATATTTAAAGTTCCATTTCCTGTAGATAGGAAACAGACCTTTTTTAAGATAAGATGCAACAAACGGATGAACATTAAGAATGAGTTTCCTGGTTTTAATCTTATCTACAATAAAGGATAGACCTCTCTCCAGTTCATCAGTAAATAGTATTGTGGGCTTTGATTCACCAGTTCCCTGGCATGAAGGGCATTTTTCATTTGTAACTATAGTCATTTCCGGTCTGACTCTTTGCCTGGTTATCTGCATCAGACCAAATTTGGTAAGCGGCAGGATATTATGCTTTGTCCTGTCATTTGCCATTACATCCTTCACTTTATCATAAAGTTGCTGTTTGTTCTCCTGAGATTGCATATCAATGAAATCGACAACAATAATTCCACCCATATCCCTGAGTCTCAATTGCCTGGCGATTTCTGTTGCAGCTTCCATATTAACCTCAAGGGCGTTTGATTCCTGATCATTCCCCGACCTCGATCTGTTGCCGCTGTTAACATCAATTACATGAAGTGCCTCAGTATGTTCAATAATTAGATATGCCCCATGTTTGAAAGAGACTGTCTTTCCGAAGAGTCCTTTTATCTGTTTATTAATTCCAAAATAGTCAAATATTGGAAGAGTACCTTTGTAGTATTTGACTATTTTTTCTTTCTCAGGTGCAATTTCTCTTATGTAGGTCCTGATATCCTCGGCTAAAGAAGGTTCATTGATATGAATACTATTAAATGTAACATTAAGCATATCCCTGAGGATTGTTGAAGTTCTGTTCATTTCACCAATGAACAATTTTGGTGATTTTACCTCCTTCTTTACAGAAATGAAAGCTGATTCCCATTTCTGCACAAGTTCCCTTAGCTCAGCATCCAGTACAGCAACTTTTTTACCCTCGGCTACTGTCCGCACTATAACTCCATAATTCCGCGGCTTAATACTCTGAACCAAAGCTTTAAGACGGTTTTTTTCTTCGATGCTCTCAATTTTTGAAGAGATAGATACCTTATCAGAATATGGCATTAAGACAAGGTTTCTTCCTGCAAGTGAAATTTCAGATGCGAGACGCGGGCCTTTTGTTGAAATAGGTTCCTTGGTTATTTGAACAATCACAGTCTGACCACTGACTAAAACGTCTGTTATTTTACCATCTTTGTCAATGTCAGGTTCGGGTTTGAACTTATGTACAGGAGGAACTTTACCTTGTTTCTGAAGAGCTGTCTGATAGTATTTGTGCTGTGTCCTGAATTGTGCACCCAGATCAAGATAATGGAGGAAAGCATCCCTTTCGTAACCTACATTTATAAATGCAGCATTTAGCCCGGGCATGATCTTTTTTACCTTACCCAGGTAAATATCCCCTACTGAAAATTTTACATTACGCTTTTCCTTGTTTAATTCAATTAACTGCTTGTCTTCCAACAACGCTAAAGAAACCTCGGAATCACCAACATCAATGATTAAATCCTT
>OCZT010005295.1_pt1 | contig 12919 bp, 8 predicted proteins | sample 1539031 | NCBI WGS metagenome assembly OCZT01 (sample SAMEA3539308, study PRJEB22396) | soil metagenome | biome: tundra; feature: field; material: soil | place: USA | collected 2010-05 | depth 0.15 m | reverse complement strand
GATATTGGCGTGACTGGAGTTCAGACGTGTGCTCTTCCGATCTACCCGGCGGTGAAGGACGCGATGTTTGATGTGACCCGCTGGTGGTACAAGCGCGGTGTGTCCGGGTTTCGCCTGGACGCGGTGGACACGCTGTTCGAAGACCCCAACCTGCACGACAATCCAATTCGGCCCGGCACGAATGTCTTCGGCGACCCTGTCGAGGAGAACAAATACGACACTAAGTTGCCCGAGGTGCATGAAGCACTGCGCGGGCTGCGCAAAGTAACGGATGAAAACAATGGTGTGCTGATCGGAGAGACTTGGACTGCGGACATCGCGGAACTGAACAAGTACTACGGCGAGGGCAATAACGAATTGCAGTTGCCCATGGATTTTCTTTTCACCACCGTCAACAAGCTCTCGCCCGCCGATTTCCGCAAGCAGATTGCCGCGGTCGACTCTGCTTCCGGCTGGCCTACATTCGTCATCAGCAACCACGATATGGTCCGCTCCTACGACCGCTATGGCGATGGCCAGCACAACGACCAGATTGCGAAGTTAATGGCCGGGCTGTATCTGACGCTGCGCGGAACGCCAATCATGTATTACGGCGAAGAGATTGGGATGAAGACCACGCCGCCGACACGCAAGGAAGATGTCAAAGACCCGATCGGGCGCACGGGCTGGCCCAAGGAAAAGGGACGGGACGGCGAGCGCACGCCGATGCAGTGGGATGAAAGCGAGAACGGAGGGTTCTCGAAGGCTGCGCCGTGGCTTCCCGTGCCTGCGACGGCCAAGACCCACAACGTCGCCGACGAGTCTAAAGATCCAGAGTCGGTGCTGGCGTTCTACAAGAAGGTGCTCAAGCTGCGCCACACGAATAAGGCCCTTTTAGACGGAAGCTATGTTCCGCTTAACGAGAACGACCAGAACGTGTTGTCATACTTGCGTGCATACAAAGACCAGGTGGTTCTGGTGGCCCTGAACATGTCAGGAGCGGAGCAGAAGGTGAACTTTGAGTTAGGCAAGAATGGGTTCTCATCGGCGAAGAGTCTGGTGGCAACCGGAAAATCTTCCTCGAAGGGGGACGTAGTGACACTGGAGCCCTACGGAGTTTTCATCGGCCAGCTTTTGAAGTGAACCGTACGCGCTCACTCTCCGCTGAGGATTCTCCAAGCCTCGCGGCCCGTGAGCACGACGTTCTGGATTCCTTTCACCGCGTTCACATACTGCGCTCGCTCGAACGCGGCCGGGTCCGGGCAACGCAGTTGGCTGAGGTTCCCTTTAAGATTGGCGACCGACTCGTATTCGTGTTTCTCCATCCACTGGCGCAGCCCAGCTTCGAGATCGCGGAGATGGCTGATCCCGTGGCGTAACAGGGCCGAGCACATCATGGTTACGTCCGCACCAACCAGAAGCAACTTCACGACGTCGTCCGGAATGTGGACGCCGCTCGATCCGGCAAGATTTGCCTTGATACGGCCGTAGAGCATGCCAATCCAGGTGAGTGGAAGGCGTAGCGCCTCAGAAGTGCTGAGCAGGACGTTGGGTTGAATGTCCAGGGCGTCGAGGTTCATGTCGGGTTGGTAGAAGCGATTGAACAGGACCAGACCGTCCGCGCCGGCAGCGTCGAAACGCTTGGCCATGTTGGTCATGCTGGTGAAGAACGGCGTCAGCTTGGCAGCGACTGGAATCTTCACCGCGGATTTCGCTGTCTTCACAACTTCCACGTATCCGTCTTCGAGTTGAGCACCGGCAACATCCGCTTGGCTCGGAACCTGATAGAGATTGAGTTCAAGGGCACTTGCTCCGGCCTGTTCGATTTGCTGCGCATATTCTGTCCATCCTTTTGGAGTCGTGGCGCAGAGGCTGGCGATCACAGGGACGTGAACCGCATCTTTTGCCTTGCGAAGAAGGCCCAGATAACGATCGAGCGCGGGGCGCGCTGGCGCTAACTGCGCGTCTTGCGACGTCTCTTCGAAGAGAGAATGAAAAACTATGGCGGATGCTCCGGCATCTTCCAATCGACGGATGCTATCGATGTCCTGCGTCAAAGGAGATGCAGAGGAGACCAACGGAGTGCGGAGCTTCAGTCCCAGGTGGGTCGTGGAAAGATCAAGCATATTGTCCTCGTGGAGAGTCTGATCGACTCAGCGGAAAGCGGCTTTCCGCGCGTTCTCCGGCAGATTTGGATAACAGGGGATCATACTCGCCGCAGGGGAGAGTCGTCCAACCGATCGCCGCAGGCCCTTCGCCATCGGGTATAGAATACGCACGGCGAGAGGATGCACGAACTGTCGATTGCGATGAGCATTGTGGATGCTGCCTTGGATGAATCGCAGCGTCGCGGCGTGCAGGTCAGCGCCGTGCATCTCAGGCTGGGCGCGCTTGCGGGCGTGGTCAAAGATGCGCTGATGTTCTCCTACGAAGTCGCATGCCAGGACACGCCGCTGCAGGGATCGCAACTGATGGTGGAGGATGTTCCGGTAATCGTGTTCTGCCTGCAGTGCCAAAAAGAGCGGGTGTTGCAGTCGGTGCAGTTGTTTGCGTGTCCGGAATGCGGTACGCCGACGATGGACATACGTCAAGGCAAGGAACTTGAGGTATTTGCGCTCGAGGTGCAAGAGGAAGAGGTGCAGGAATGAGCGAGCCACGTCTGGTCGAAGTGCGCAGGAATGTATTGAAGCAGAACGACGTGATCGCGCGCGCTCTGCGCGAACAATTCCGCGCGGCGGGAGTGTTCGTGGTAAGCCTGGTTTCGAGTCCGGGCTCGGGAAAGACCACCTTCCTGGAGAAGACACTGACGCAACTGCAGCCTCGCTATCGAGTGGCAGCGCTGGTCGGAGATCTGGCAACCGAAAACGATGCCGTGCGTCTGGCGCGCAGCAAAGCTCCGGTGAAGCAGATCACGACCGGAACTCTGTGCCATTTGGAGGCGGCGATGGTGCAGAATGCGCTGCAGGAGTGGGATCTGCATCAACTGGATTTCCTGTTTATCGAGAACGTGGGGAACCTGGTTTGTCCATCTTCGTATGACCTCGGAGAGAATCTTCGCCTGGTGTTGATGTCGGTGACCGAGGGGGAAGACAAGCCGCTAAAGTATCCGACAATCTTCAACAGCGCGGACGTCGCAGTCATCAGCAAGAACGAACTGGCGAGTGCGGTTGAGTTTGATTGGGAGGCTGCGCGCAAGAGCATTCAGTCCGTGCGTCCGGGAATGCAGATCTTTCGGCTCTCGGCGAAAACCGGTGAGGGGATGGAAGAGTATTTGAACTTTCTTTCACAGCAGTTGGCCCAACAACGGTCTGTCGCGCAGGTTTAGGTTTCGAGCAAGAGCATTTAACCGCAGAGATCGCTGAGGAAACTCGCAGAGCACGCAGAGAAGAGCGATTATTCTGGCGAGACCTTTGGAAATCACGGCACTTTGAATTGCTGGGCCCGAGGGCGAGACGCTCTCGGGACAGCCGGCAAAGCCTGCCCTGAGCAAACGAAGCGCGCCGAAGGGATGCCGGACCTACTCGGCGGCTTCTCTCGCTAAAACCTAGAAGCCGTACCTGGCGACGATCTTCTTTTCTTTCTTTCCAATGACTGCAATTGCGGCGTGTTCGGCGGGCAGAGAAAATGCCAGCGGCACGCCGGTGGCCTGGTCGCGAATGTTAATGGTGGCGTCGTTGGCGGCATCGGAGACCAAGACGTAGAGCATGGAGTCCGCCAGCACCGTGGGAAATACAAGCACACCGGGCGGGAGCGGTGATTGCTGGCTGAACATCGGTGGGATGTTCAGCCGATTTGCGACGTACGAGTAGAGTTCGGAGGTCGAGTGCACGTCTTCTGCGAGTTCGACGGGGTAGGACGTCCAGAAGATGCGGCCTTTGCCGTGAGGAGTTTCTTTGAGAGTGGATCCATCTTCAAAGCGCAGGGAATCCAGCCCGTTTTGTTGCGGCTGAGCGAAAGCGAGGGCGAGCGAGCGGTCTCCGATGCGGACTGCGGCATTGTGATAGGTGAGCGGTTCGACGTGGGCGGGAAGTCCGAGGTCGACGGCTCGGTGGACGATCTGCCAGTGCTCGTCGCGGTCCACCGGGCCGGTGACGAGAAGATTCCCTCCCGCATCAACGTAGTGCAACAGCGCGCGCCATGCCGTTTCGCTCAGCGCTTGTGGGGAGGGCAGGATGGCCAGCTTCGGCGAGCCTAACTTCTCGATCTGATTTTCGGCGATCACGTAGGCGGGCAAGTGGACGTCATAGGCCAGGGCGCGAACTGCGTTCTGCTGCGCCGCTAACTGGAAATCAGCGAGCGCCGAGTACTGGGCGGCCTGCGATGTGATGATTGCGATCGAGGGCTGCTGTGGGTCGCGGAGATGTTCCTGCAAGGAGGGCGCGAACTGGGCGAAGGCCCGCAGGAGCGAGGCTTCCGGCTTCTCGGTGTAATCGGTGCGGACGGCACCGATCGGAGTTTCGTTGCTTTCCGTCATGTCGGAATTCGTGTTCCAGAGCCATTCGATGGCGCCGGAACCCTGAATGAAAGACGTGGCGATCTTTCGTTCGAGGAGCGCGGCCTCGCTTTCCGGCGTGCGCCGTGCGATCTCGTCGAGGTTCAACTCGCGCTGCAGGCCGGTTTCCTGAATCAGCATGGCTTCGCCGGGCTGCTTGGCCGCGAGCGAATCCCACAAGATGTAATCGTTTTGCCACCACGAATGATTGGTGGTGAAGTCGACGGACTGGCCCCAGAAGGCTGGAGAGAGACGGTCTTGAATACCGCCTTCGTCCTGGCCCACGGTGACGAGTTGTTGCGAGCCTGCAGACCGGATGGTGTCACGCATGGTGCGTGCCCAGTGGGCGAACGATTCCTGCGCGAACAGAAAATAGTCGTGCAGCCGGAGCGAGTTGGTTCCGGTGTACATGCCTCGCGGAGAGAACTCCTCTTCGCGGGGAAGAGCGATCATGCCTGCGACGGAATCGGGGGAAACATTCCATAGCGCGGCGAGCTTGGCGCGATCGGGATAGCGTTGGCTCAACCAGTTGTTCCAGCTTGCGAGCTCAATGGGATCGCCGTTGGGGCGCGTCCTCCACAGGTGCTGAGAGAAGCTGGGTTCGTTGATGAGATCCCAGGCGAGGAAAGGCACGTCATGGAAGCGCGCGACGACGGACGAAATCAAAGTCTGCTGCCGGCGGACGGCCGCGGGGTCGAGAAAGGCGTTGGTGCCTCCGAGAACATCGGGCAGGAAGGCGAAGAAATTGAACTGCACCGGCAGTCCATGCTTGCGGGCGGTCATGAGATAGGCCTCAAGCGTGCGCAGTGTGCGCTCGTAGGGCTGACCGTTTTCATCGCAAAACTTGTCCCAGCCAGTCCACCATCCGGTGCGGATCATGTTCAGTCCGGCGTCGTGAATTTGGCCGAGATCCTGGTTCCACACGTACACGTTGGGATGCTCGAAATAGAGGCGCTGCACTTCGCTGGACATGTAGGTGGTGCCCACTACGGCCAGGGGACGGCCATCGAGTTCGAAATAGTCGTGGTTGACGGCGAGACGCGAACCGGAGCGGAGATAGGATTCGTCGCGGATCCAGAAGCCCGAATGGTAGATCGCACGGACGCGGTCGCCTTCCAGTAACTGTGCCTCGATGACGTAGAGTCCCTTGCCCTCGGGGGCGGGCAGGATGAGCGGCGCGTCGGGAGGGACCGTTGCGGTCACGGTCGAGCGATTCGCGGGCTGCGACTCGGGGAAGGAAGTGATCTTCAGGGAGACGGGTGTCTTGGGTGGCACGGCTGCGTGCCATTGCACTTGCAGTTCTACGGGCTCGCCGGGGAGGTAGAGCGGCAACGCCGGGCGCACCGTGAATTCTTCAGCGCCCTGCAATGCCCGTTGCGCAAGGGATTGCAGGACGGTGGCGTTGTCGAAGAACTCGCTAGAGAGTTCGGCATTTACGAAAATCCAGCGTCCGCCGTCGAAACCGTTTCGGTAGTGATCGACCTGGAGGACGGGCGCCGACAACTTGCGGCCGTTTTTGATGCCCCAGGCGAAAGAGTCGAGGCGCGCGTCGATGGAGCCGGCGGCGCCGCCGCGGTGGTAGAGATCCACCGCGCTCAACCGGATTACGGGACTGAAGGCTCGCTTCCACTGGAAGGCGGGAAGCTGCAGAGTGAGCTCGGGATTCGGCTGGAACTGCAGTCCGCCGGAGCCGGGAGTGTCCTGATATTGGTCGATCATGAGGGGACGGATGAAGCGGACGCTGTAGTCACGAAGATGCCAGCCTTTGGGATCACGGTAGGCAGTGCGAGTGAAGGGCATTCCGCCGAGAACCAGAAGATTGCCTCCCCGGTCGAGAAACTGCTTGATGGCAAACCATGGCCGCTCAGGGAAAGCTGAGCCGTAGGGAAGAATCAGAAGGCGGGTTGCGGGCGCAGCCAGGGCGTCAGGAAGGTGGTCCGCGCCAGCTAACTGAGCGCCTGGGAAAATTGCGGCCAGTTGCTGTGGGGAGGGGGAGGCCGAGTTGGCCGTCGGAAAGCCTGATTCGCTGAACACAAGCACGGATGACATGCCGGCTTGGGCAAGGAGTGCGGCTTGGCTGACCAGAAAAAACAGGGCGGCGACTGCGAAGATGACAGGATTGCGCATGAGTGTGGCCTGATGTGGAGATCGCGACCGGTGGAGACAGTGCAGTCTCCGGCAAGGGCGGTCGATTGTCAAGCTAGAGAAACGATTTTGTAGAGTGCGGATCCGATCTGGCGGGAAGAAAAATGCGTAAAACCGCACTCTGACGATGCTATGATGGCGCGGTCCCAGATTAACTTTGGAAGGTGGATACTGCACTCATGGCGATCGCGTCCCCCAACACTTCTACTGCTACTACAGCCACGGCGCCGGGCGCGGGGCAAAGCTATGGCGCTCCGCTGGCTACGGTGACCACGCTTTTCTTCATGTGGGGATTTCTTACCTGCCTGAACGACATTCTGGTTCCACACCTGAAATCGATTTTTGACCTGAGTTACGCTCAGGTCATGCTGATTCAGTTTGCGTTTTTTGGAGCCTACTTCATTTTCTCCATCCCTTCGGCCAAGATTATTGACTGGATCGGCTACCAGCGGTCGATGGTGGTTGGTCTGCTCACCATGGGGCTAGGTGCGTTTCTGTTCGTTCCGGCAGCCAGTGTTCCGTCGTTTCCATTATTTCTGGGCGCGTTGATCGTTCTTGCCGCAGGGATCACGTGCCTGCAAGTGGCGGCGAATCCGTACGTAACGGTCCTGGGAAAGCCGGAGACGGCTTCGAGCCGGCTGAATCTGACGCAGGCGTTTAACTCACTGGGAACGTTTTTGGCGCCGTTCTTCGGCGGGCTGCTGATTCTGAGCGCGGCCCCTAAGACCATGACTGACATTCGAGCGATGGCCCCCGACGTCCTGCAGGCTTACCGCTTGCATGAAGCCGCGACCGTCAAGACGCCGTATGTGGGCCTGGGCATTGCCTTGGTAGTGCTGGCGGTCGCGATTGGCAGTTTCCGGTTGCCGACGATCGCGCATGCTCAGCACAAGGTCGGGGAGAAGGTGAATGACTCGATCTGGAAGCATCCGAATTTGATCTTTGGCGCGATCGCCATCTTCGTCTATGTAGGCGGCGAGGTTTCCATCGGAAGCTTTCTGGTGAACTACTTCGGGCAGCCTGAGATTGGCGGTCTGACGGAAAAAGTTGCGGCCAGCTTTGTCGCTTTCTACTGGGGCGGCGCGATGGTCGGCCGCTTCATCGGCTCGGCAATTTTGCAGAAGGTAAGTACGCGAGGGCTGCTTGGCATTTGCGCGGTATGCGCTGCGGCCCTGGTCGCGATCTCGATGCTCAGCACGGGACACTTTGCCATGTATAGCATCATCCTGGTCGGTTTCTTTAATTCGATCATGTTCCCCAGCATCTTCACGCTCGGCGTGGCCGAACTGGGACCGCTCACGGGGGACGGTTCCGGAATCATGATCATGGCGATCGTGGGCGGAGCCATTATCCCGGTAGCGCAAGGTGCGATTGCCGATCGTATTGGCATTCATCATGCGTTCTTTCTGCCGGTCATCTGTTACCTGTACATTCTGTACTTTGCCTTGAGCGGATCGAAGCCGAACAGCCAACGTTACGCGAAGGCCTAGCGGGCGCCCTAAAGGGCGGAAACAATGGGCATCCCAAAACCCAGGGGTGCGTCGAATCACTGACGAGCTTTGGCATTTGGTGAGATAATTCGCGCGGAAGTTTTTGGAAGTATTGAACTAAAACGATTTAACAGATCATGGGGCAAATTAAGACACCTGGCCAAAAACCAGCCGTGATTACGCTGAAGGCCGTGGCGCAACATATAGGACTTACTCCAGGCACGGTATCCGCGGTTCTGAACGATTCGCCGTCGGCGCGTTCCATTCCGCAAGAGACCAAGAACCGAATCCATGCGGCCGCCAAGGAACTCAACTACCGGCCCAATTTTTTCGCCCGCACTCTGCGCAACAAGCGCACCTACACCATCGGAGTGATTGCGGAAGAGATTGGCGACTCCTACAGCTCGCCGATCATCAGCGGCATTGAGCAGTATTTGAGGCAGCGCGATTATTTCTTTCTGACGGTGGTTCACCGGCACGATCCCGTGTTGCTGAGTCGATATTCTCAAATGCTGTCGGAGCGGGGAGTCGAGGGGATCATCACGGTGGACACGACGGTACAGGAGGCGCCGCTTCTGCCTACGATTGCCATTGCCGGTCATAAGAAGTTGAAGGGCGTCACTAACATTGTCCTCGATCACGGACGCGCGGCCGTTCTGGCTCTGAACCACTTGAAGGATCTATCCCACGAACGCATCGCTTTCATGAAGGGAAATCCCCTGAGCTCGGATGCGAAGGACCGATGGGACGCGATCTGCGAGGTGGCCGCACAGATTGGGATGAAGATTGATCCGGAGTTGACCGTACAGATCGACACGGATGATCCGACGCCCATGCTGGGTTATCCGTTTGCCAAGCAACTGCTGGCGCGCGGCAAGCCGTTTACAGCGGTGTTTGCCTACAACGACATGTCGGCGATCGGCGCGATTCGAGCTCTGCAGGAACAGGGACTGCGCGTTCCCCAGGATGTCTCGGTGATGGGGTTCGATGACATTCCGGGGGCTGCGTTTCACGCCCCGAGTTTGACCACGGTGCAACAGCCGTTGAACCGAATGGGAGAGGTGGCGGCGCAGGTTTTGTTGGAACGAATTGAAGGGAAGAAAGAATATCCTTCTGAGATCGCGATCGAGCCTGAGCTCGTCGTGCGGGAATCTACGGCGAAGGCGCCTGCTTCTTAGCACCGCGGTTCCGATATAGTATCCGCTGAGCGTGCCTGTCCATTCATGCCCCCCTCTGACCCACCAAACGCCTCAACCTCCGCCAAAGCGCTTACGTTCGCTGCCTATGCGTCGTTTGTGCCGATCGGGATTGCGACTGTGCTGCTCGGTCCCATGCTGCCGACGTTGTCGGCGCGATGGTCGCTGAACTATTCCCAGGCGGGCGCTCTGTTTACCGCGCAGTACCTGGCTTCAACCTTGGCCGTCGCTCTCTCGGGCGTGCTGGTTTCCCGCTGGGGATTTCGATTCGCGATCAAGACTGGACTAGTGCTCATGAGTGCAGGGGTGGGCCTTCTGCTAGCGGGTCCGAAGGTGATGGGGATCTTCTGCATCGGGGCATATGGAGGAGGTCTGGGGCTGGCAGTTCCGGCGGCGAACTTGCTGGTGGCGGAGGTGAATCCTGGGCGGCGCAGCGCGACGCTGAATCTGCTCAACTTCTGCTGGAGCGCGGGCGCGGTGGCATGCCCATTTCTGGTGGCAGCGGCCGCGAAGAGCCATCAGGTTCCGCTCTTTCTGGCGGCGGTGGCCGGCTTCGCGCTTCTGATGGCGATTGGGATCGCGGCCATGCCTTCGTCCATTGTCGAGCCGTCGGCGACTAAGGATGCAGGCCGGACGACGGGTCCGGCAATCCCATGGACGCAGAGCACTCTGCTGATTCTGGCGGCGCTGTTTTTTCTGTATGTCGGCGTCGAGAACGGTTTCGGGGGATGGGTGGCATCGTACGCGAAGAGCCTGGGGAACCTGACGCCCGCTCTGTCGCTGATGACGCCTTCGTTTTTCTATGCCGCGCTCATGCTGGGGAGATGGCTGGCGCCGCTGCTGTTGCGAATGATCGACGAAATTCGATTGGTGCAGGCGGGATTATTGGTTGCCTGCGCGGGCATGGCGGGGCTGGTTTTGTCGCATGGCCTGCGGGGGGTGATATTGAGTGCATGCCTCGCGGGACTGGGGCTCTCTTGCGTGTATCCCATTACGATCTCGCTTTTGTCGCAGGAATTTGGGCCGGCGTCAGCGCGGCTTGGGTCCCTGATGTTCACGCTGTCGAACATTGGAGGGGGACTGCTTCCGTGGATGGTCGGGGTTTCGTCGAATCATTTCGGGAGCCTCAAGGCGGGGCTGGCCGTGCCCCTGATCGGATGCGCGGCGATGTATGGTCTGTATCTGCGCGAGTGGAAGGCGGGGACCGCGGAACCCGCAGTCTAGCGTGGCCTCAGTGCGTTTCATCGAAAAGGTTTCGGAATATACTCCTCAGTCTTTGGCCGCGCGTGCGGGGCAGCACAAAAGCTTGAACCGCAAAGGTCGCGAAGGGGATGCGGAGAACGCAAAGACCAACAAAGTCGCGTTTCTCTAGCGGTAGATCAGCCGACTAGGCGCGGACGAGCCTCGCCGCCAGACGAGAGAGCCGCACCAGCCGATACAACGGGAACAGTGGTCCGGGGAGACGGACCGCCTGCCACTCGCCCGGGCCGGGGGTGAAGACAAGACGCTGCAGGAATCGCAGGCGGTCGACTGGTCGCTCCCGCAGACGCATCATGAGGCGAAAGTAGGCCAAGGACTCGACGTTGAGAACAGCCTCGTGGAGGATAGGAGTCTGAATCTCATCCACCAGTGCCAGCGTCGCAGGATCTTCGGAGAAACTCTCTTGTGCTGTGGCCGGGATGGCCACGCCTAGCAGCCGGTTCGCCAGGAGCATGGTGATGCGCAGGATACGCACCATTCCCAAGACTTTCGCCTGAGATCCGATCCAACTCCAGTTCAGAGTGGGGAGGCTCATGATTCGCGCAATGTCGCAAAGCCAGACCAGGCGTCCCCACACGTGCTTGGCAGCGTGCGCCGACAGCACCAGAAGCAAATCCTCGGAGGAGAGCGTCCTCATGGGGTGGCCGGCGACTGCGACGGTGACGGCCCGCTGGAACAAGCTGCTCATGTCGAAATCAACGGCATAAAAGCGAGGCTGGATCGCCCACTGCACTTCGAGAAGGTTCGGCCCCGCGGTGCCGTCGAAGACAGATTCGTATCCCGATTTCAGATAAGCGCGTTCTTCAGCCTCGGAAAGAGCCAGATGGGGCGTGTAGCCGAGTTCAAGGACGGCGTCGCGGATGCGCGGGAAGTCCCGCGGACGGATCACAAGATCGATATCGCCAGACTGGCGCAGCGCGATGTCTCCGTAGATCGCTTCCGCCAGCGCCAGGCCTTTGTAGGGCATGACCTCAATGCCGAGCCCAGACAAGCGCTCAACGATGCGAATCAACTCGCGCGAAAGAAATAGAGCTTTGTGCAGGTTGGTCTGATAGCGCTGTTTCAGCAGGGACATCTGCTCGGGAGGAGCGGCATCCTCAACGCCAACCAGAGCCTGATAGAGAAGGGGCTGAGTGCCGTGACGGTCGGCAAGATCGAAAAGAGGTTTCCAGCGAATCGGTGCGCGTGCCAGGAGACGGATGCGGTCTGTCTTTTGCTGGCGGGGGACTTGGGAACATGCGGCTAGTAGCAAGGACCACTCGGCTTCGAGTGCGGCGCTAGTCCCGGGCATGTTTTCGGTTGGACCGGTGGAAGCGAGTCCAGATCACGCAGTAGCGCTCGCCATCGACGTGTTAGCTGAAGCCGGGAGCGCTCGAATCTGCACCAGATTCGACTGCCCCAGATTTGCCCCAGCGCGTTTCTTGGCCAGCATGTTGGCCGAGGGAATTCCGGTTCTGGCGAAAGATTTCTCGCAATCCTGCGACGAAGGCCCGCGCATGCTTCCTTCCATAAAAGCGAGACCGGGACAACGCGTGCAGTTGGAAACGTGGGTGCACGAGGTGCAAGTCGTCAGGTCTTTCAGCCGGATGGAGCGAACTTCGTTCATCTGGTCCGAATGCCGCCAGATGTCGATAAAGCGCTGCTGCCGCACGTTTCCGGTGGGAAGCGGAAACTGGACACAGGGGAAAACATCGCCATACGGCGAGACGTAGCAGGCGGTGTGGCCGGCGCTGCAGGGCGTGGATTCCAGTTCGCTCTCGCCGGCTTGCGCGGGGATGGCGCAGAACTCGTCCACATCGCCCACCAGCGATGCGTCGCGGAAAACCTGCCGCAGCACGCCTTGTTCAACACCCAAGTCCACGGTGGAGCGGTTGCCGTCCATCATGGGCGTAACGGTCGGGTCGAGGGTGCATTCGACGCCCAGTTCCGCAGCCAGGGCGCGAACCCCGGGGTAGTCCTGCATGTTCTGGGTCATCAGAACGTTGGCGATGATGACCTTCAGGCCCTGAGACTTGAGGAAGCGGATCGCATCCACGGAGCGTTTGAGCGAACCCGGAATCAGGGTGATGGCATCGTGCACTTCCGGCCGGTGCGAGTAAATGCTGATCTGGACGGATTCGATACCGAGATCGCGGAGGCGGGCTGCCTCGCGCTCGCGGATCAGGACGGCGTTGGTCTTGAGCTTCACACAAAACATCAGGCGGCGGGCGTATTCGAGAATTTCGAAGAAGTCCCTGCGCATAAAAATCTCGCCGCCGCTAAGGGTCAGAATGAAGACGCCGGCATCGGCCATCTCATCGAGCAGATGCTTGATTTCGGCGGTGGTCATCTCGCCATGATCGTCATGATCGAGATAG
>OCZT010005294.1_pt1 | contig 12920 bp, 13 predicted proteins | sample 1539031 | NCBI WGS metagenome assembly OCZT01 (sample SAMEA3539308, study PRJEB22396) | soil metagenome | biome: tundra; feature: field; material: soil | place: USA | collected 2010-05 | depth 0.15 m | reverse complement strand
CCGACGCACTCAGTGGCACCGACGCCATCAGCGACTCCGACGCCGTCACCGGGGTACTGAGGCTGACTGGACCTGCCATCGTGACGTGCCCAGCGGGTTCTTATCACCTGGTCGTTGACAGCCGCACAGCTCGCTTATCGGGTGACGCTGGCGGCCCTGGCGCGGACGCCGGCGAGGGCTGTCCGGGCCTCGGTGCTGACCTGCGCCGGGTCCAGCATGGTCAGCACGCCGCCGCGCTTCAGGATCTGCCCGTCCACGATCACCGTGTCTACGTTCGCTGGCTGCGCCGCGGTGACCAGCATGTGCGCCGGGTCGGTGAATACGCCGAGGTTGGGGCTCCCGGTTTCCACCAGGATCAGGTCGGCCCGCTTCCCCGGCGTCAGCGAGCCGATCTCGCCCGCCATGCCCAGCGACCGGGCGCCTTCGATGGTGGCGAGCTCCAGTACGCGGCGGGCGGTCAGCGCGAACTCGTCCTGAGCCCGCGCGTTCGCGATCCCCTGTGTCACCTTCATGATCGCGAACATGTCGGCGTTACCGCTGAGCACCGTCGTATCGACGGACAGGCCGGTAGGAATCCCCGCGGCCAGGAATTCCGCGGTCCGCGGCAGGCCGTAACCGACCCGCGGCGTAACCGTAGGAGAACCGCCCGCGCAGCCCCGACTCGGCGAGGGCTCGCAGGCTGGCTTCGGCATGAGCCTGCCCGCGGACGTTGTGGCACCAGTCGTGCACCGTGGTGAGGCCCGAGCCGATTGCCTCGGCGCAGGCCAGCCGGGTGCCCTGGTAGACGTCATCCGGGCCGAACGCGCAGCCCAGCTCGATGGAGACGTGAAAATAGCCCGGTTTCGGCGCATCCCCCGACATGCTGCGGAGCAGGGTGTTCCACATGTGCCAGTGGGTGTCCACGAGGCCTGGTGCCACGATCATCCCGCGGGCATCCAGCACCCGGGCCCCGGGCACATGCAGGCCAGGCCGGACGGCCACGATGCGGCCGCCGTCAACGTGCACGTCGGCACCGGGAATGTCGCCTAGCTGGGGGTCCATTGTCATCACGTGGCCATGCCGGATGACGAGGGCGTCCCGCGCCGCTCCCCCGGTCATGTTCGCGGGTCTGGGGAGGATCACAGCACGCCGCAGATAGTACTGCGCAGGCCCCGGCACATGGTAGGCATGGCGCATGGCCGAACTTATCCCCCGCCGGGTCCTTTTCGGGAACCCGGAACGCGTCAGCCCCCGCATCTCCCCCGACGGGACCTTGCTGGCCTGGATCGCCCCGCACGAGGGCGTGCTGAACGTCTGGGTCGCCCCGGCCGGGGCTGACGGCGTGGACTGGGCGCAGGCCCGGGTGGTCACCGACGACACCGACCGGGGCATCCGCATGTTCACGTGGGCCCACGACGGCCGGCATGTGCTGTACCTGCGGGACACCGGCGGCGACGAGAACTGGCGGCTACACGATGTCGACTTGGAGACAATGCAGCGGCGCGACCTCACTCCGTTCGACGAGGTCGCCACGCAGATCATCGCGGCCGAGAAGAAGTTCCCCACCGAGATCCTGGTCGGGCTGAACCGGGACAACCCGCAGCTGCATGACGTCTACCGGCTCGACCTGGTCTCCGGCGAGCTGGTCAAGGAGGTCGAGAACCCGGGCTTCATCGGCTGGATCGCCGACGCCCAGCTCGTCGTCAGGGCCGGGATAAAGCCCCAGCCTGACGGCGGCGCTGTGGTCATGGTCCGCGACAGTGCGGAAGAGGAATGGCGGCAGCTGCTGGCCATCGACGCGGAGGACGCGCTGACCACCGGGCCGCTCGCGTTCAGCGAGGACGGCCGCTCATTGCTGGCGGAGAGTTCGGTGGGCGCGGACACCGCCCGGCTGGTCCGCATCGACCTGGCCAGCGGGGACGTCGACGTGCTGGCTGAGGACCCGGAGGCGGACGTGACCGGTGTCCGGCTGCACCCGGACACCCGTGAGCCGCAGATTGTCACGTTCCTCAAGGACCGGTCGGAGTACCAGGTGCTTGACCCGTCGGTCGCGCCGGACCTGGCGGCGATCCGCGCGCTGCACCCGGGCGACCCGTCGCTCGTCGGCGTGGACGACGCGGACGCGACGTGGCTGGTCGGGTTCACCAACGACGCCGGCGCGGTGCCGTACTTCAGCTACGACCGGGAGACACGGTCCGGCCGGTTCCTTTTCGAGCACCAGCCGGAGTTGTCCCGCTACGAGCTCGCGCCGATGGAGCCGTTCTCGTTCACCTCGCGGGACGGCCTCACCATCCACGGGTATGCGACCTTCCCGCCAGAAGCCGAGCGCACCGGGCTGCCGATGGTACTCAACGTGCACGGCGGCCCGTGGGCGCGCGACGCGTGGGGTTACGACCCCGAGGCGCAGTGGCTGGCCAACCGCGGCTACCTGTGCGTCCAGGTGAATTTCCGCGGCTCGACCGGTTACGGCAAGGCCTTCGTCAATGCTGGCGACCGCGAGTGGGGCGGGCGGATGCAGGACGACCTGGTGGACGCGGTGGCATTCGCTGTCGGCCAGGGCTGGGCCGACCCCGCCCGGGTCGCGATCTACGGCGGCTCCTATGGCGGCTACGCGGCGCTCGCCGGGGCGACGTTCACCCCGGACCTGTTCCGCTGTGCCGTGGACATCGTCGGCCCGTCCAACCTGAAGACGCTCATCGAGACGATCCCGCCGTACTGGGCGCCCATGGTCGCCCAGTTCCACCGCCGGGTCGGTGATCCGGCGGTGGACGCGGAGTTCCTGTGGTCCCGCTCTCCCCTGTCGCGAGTGTCTAGCATCCGCATCCCGCTGCTCATCGCGCAGGGAGCCAACGACCCTCGGGTGAAGCAGGCAGAGTCGGAGCAGATCGTTGCCGCGTTGCGGGAGGCTGGCATCGATCATGAGTACCTGCTCTTCCCCGACGAGGGGCACGGCTTCGCCAAGCCCGAGAACAGGCTCCGCTTCTACGCGGCGGCCGAGCGTTTCCTCGCCCGTCACCTGGGCGGCCGGGCCGAGGAGGAGTAAATCCGCGCCGTCCTGCGGGCTGGTCAGCCCCCGGCCAGGGCGCTGGTCAGCCCCCGGCCAGGGCGCTGGTCAGCCCCCGGCCAGGGCGCTGATGAGCCCGTCCAGGTACCGGCGGATCAGGGTGCCGTCGCCGTCGTGCGTGGGGTTGACCTCGGTGAGCACCAGGCCTGCGACTGACTCGTGCGCGAGCAGCGTGCCCAGGCAGCCGACGACGTGCTCCAGCAGGACGCCCGAGCCGTAGTGCGGGAAGTTGCCCAGCGGCAGATCCCCGGAGTCCACGACATCCACATCGAGATGCACGACAAGCGGGTCGGACCGGGCCATCACCGCGTCCAGGGCGCGCTTGGCGACGCCGACCGGGTCGGCGGCGAGGGCAGGTCCCTCCTGGTAGCTGACGCCGGCATCGGCAAGGAATTGGCGCCCCGTCAGATCTATCTCCCTGGGGTCGCCCCCGACCATGGCCAGCCGGTACGGCTCAAGCAGCGGCGCGGCTCCGGCCAGGCTGGTGAGTTCCGGTGCGCCGTGACCGAGCAGGTGCGCGACGCCCATGGCGTCCAGGATTCCCGAGCCGGCCGAATCCGGCGTGGTCACGTCGGCGTCGCCGTCGACGTACAGGAGGCCGACCTCTGGATGTGACCGCCGGAACCCGGCGATGACGCCGAGGGTGATGGTGCAATCGCCGCCCACCACGAGGGGCAGCCGGCCGTCCGCGACCACGCTCGCCACCGCGTCCGCGACCTGCCTGGCTACCCGGGCCACCGCGGCAAGGTTGCGCGCACTGGGATGATCGTGATCCGTCGCGAACGTGGCTCCTGGCAGGTCGCCGGCATCCGCCACCGACAAGCCTGCCTCGCGCAGCCGCTCGATCATGCCTGCCTCGCGCAGTGCTGCCGGCGCCTGTTCCTGGCCAGCGTGATGCGCTCCGGCACTGGTCGGCACCCCGATCACCGTCCACTCGCGCATTGCTGCCTCTCTAACGCGTTACCATCTATATACTTTAGCTAGTGACGCTGACGTTACAGTTTTCCCGCGCGCCGCGCAACCGGCTATCGTGATTAACTGGTGACGCCCGCGTCCCAGCACGCGGTGCGCAAGGGATGGCCGAGGAGGCTCGCGGCGGATGACCACCGAACAGGCAACGGCCGCCGACCGGCAACTCCAGGTGAGCCCGGCACCGGGTGAGCTTGAGACGGTCCGTGCCTTCGTCAACACGCTAGACATCGAAGAAGCCACGGATGACTTCGCCACGCCTGAGGGACTCAGCCGATGGCTGGCCGGGCGCGGCCTCGCCGCCGCGGCCAGGGTCTCCACCGTGGATCTCGCGAATGCCGTTGCGCTGCGTGAGGCGCTGCGCGGCGTCCTGCGCGAGCATGCGGGCCACCCGGGCCATCCGGGCCCGCCCGGCGATGCCGGGGACAAGCCGGGGGCGGGTAGCGCGGCCCAGAGCCCGGTAACCGCGGTCGAGGCCATCGCCGCCGGGCTCCCGGTCCGGCTGGCAGTAGACGACGAGGGCGCCATCGCCGCCGTGGCCGCGGCGGCAGGGGTCCAGGGCGCCCTGGCGCGCCTGCTGCTTATCGCCGCTGCGGCCACCACCAACGGGACCTGGACCCGGCTCAAGGCCTGCACTGCCGACGACTGCCAGTGGGCCTTCTATGATCGTTCCCCTACCCGCAATGGCCGCTGGTGCACGATGAGCATCTGCGGGTCCCGGGCCAAGTCCCGTGCCTACCGCCGGCGCGTCCAGCAGTCCTGAGCCGAAGGAGGGTACCGGCATTGGTGGAAATCAAATCTGACTCAGCGCTCGACGCCATGCGGGAAGCCGGCCGGGTGGTCGCCCGCGCTCTCTCGGCGAGCAGGGACAGCGCCGCCGTGGGCGCCAGGCTGCGGGACCTCGACGAGGCGGCGCACGCCGTCATCCGTGAAGCGGGGGCGCGCTCGCCGTTCCTGAACTACCACCCGGCATTCGCGCCGACGCCATTCCCCGCTGTGATCTGCGCGTCGGTCAACGATGTCATCGTGCACGGCATCCCGGACGATTACCGGCTCCGGGACGGTGACCTGGTCAGCATCGACTGCGGCGCGGAGCTGGCCGGATGGACCGGTGACGCGGCCATCAGCTTCATCGTGGGCACGCCCCGGCCGGCGGACCAGCGGCTGGTGGCCTCGGCGCAGGACGCCCTCACTGCGGCCATCGCCGCCGCCGTGCCAGGGGCACGTATCGGCGACATCTCGAGCGCCGTCGGCCGGGTGGGCCGCACAGCGCGTTATGGAATCCCGTCAGGTTTCGGCGGCCATGGCATCGGCCGGCACATGCATGAGGACCCGCATGTCCCCAACGATGGCAGGCCGGGCCGCGGGCTACGGCTGCGCAGCGGCATGGCGCTCGCCATCGAGCCAATGTTCATGGCCGGCGGCAGCGACGCCTTCCGGGTGGCCGCCGATGGCTGGGCGCTGCATACCGCGGATGGCAGCCGCGCTGCGCACGTGGAGCACACGGTCGCCATCACCGATTCCGGGCCGCGCATCCTCACCCTGCCCTGAGCGCAGGTGCTCAGCCAGTCCGGGGCGGGAGCCGCCGGAGGATCTCCTGCAGGGTGCCCTTCACCTCGGCCATGTCCGAACGCAGCTCAGCAACATCGGCCTTGAGCTCAGCAACATCGCCCTTGAGCTGGGCAACATCGGCCTTGAGCTCAGCAACATCGGCCTTGAGCTGGGCAACATCGCCCTTGAGGATGTCCACGTCCGAGGTCAGTCGCCCGAGCAGACGGCTATGCCGGTCCTGGGTCTTCTGGACCTTGGCCGTGTCCACCCTGAGCTTCGCCAGGTCGGCTCTGAGGTTGGCCAGGTCGGCCCTGATTGCGCGCTGGCCCTCAGCCATGGCCTCGGTCTGGCCCGGTCCTGCCCATGTCTCCAGCGTCTTCACGCGCATCTCTAACATCCCCACGCGGTCCTCTGCGGTAGCCATGCCGGCCACCGTAACGACGTCCTCCGACAGAATCCCATGGCGCACGGGTGGGGCGCAGGCATTAGGACCCGAGCGAGCGGAGCACCGCGAGGACGCGGCGGTTGTCGCTCTGTGAGGACGGCAGCCCGAGCTTGGCGAAGATGCTCGCCACATGCTTCTCCACCGCCCCGGCCGACACGACAAGCGCGGCCGCGATCGCCGCGTTGGACCTGCCCTCGGCCATCAGGGCCAGCACCTCACGCTCGCGCCCGGTCAGCGTGGCCAGTCCTTGCGCCCGCCGGCTGGCACCGAGCAGCTGGCTGACCACCTCAGGGTCCAGCGCGGTGCCGCCCGCCGCCACCCGGGCCAGCGCGTCGGCGAACTCGGCGACGTCCGCCACCCGGTCCTTCAGCAGGTAGCCCACGCCCGCCGTGCCCGCCGCCAGCAGCCGTGCGGCGTAGCGGGTCTCCACGTACTGGGAGAACACCAGGACCCCGGTGCCGGGATGGTCCCGGCGCAGGTCGATGGCGGCCCGCAGCCCCTCGTCGGTGAAGGTGGGCGGCATCCGGACGTCCACCACGGTCACGTCCGGGCGATGCTGGGCCACCGCAGCGAGCAGGGCGCCCGCGTCGGCCACCGCTGCGCAGACCTCATGCCCGCGGTCGGCGAGCAGCGCAACAAGCCCTGCCCGCAGCACAACGGAATCCTCCGCGATCACGACGCGCAAGGCCGGCGCCGTCATGCGTGCATCGGAAGCTCGACCGTCACCAGGGTCGGCCCGCCTTGCGGGCTGTCGACAGACATCCTCCCGTCCACGGTGCGCACCCGCTGCCGCAGACCTGCCAGCCCGCTGCCCCGGCCCGGGTCAGCCCCGCCCCTGCCGTCATCAAGGACCCGCAGTCGCAGCACCCCGCCCTGCTCCGCGGCGTCGATCGTGACCTCGGCCGCCGCGCTGTGCTTGGCGGCGTTGGCGAGCAGTTCGGCGGCGCAGAAGTAGGCGATGGCCTCGATGGCCGGCGTGGGCCGCCGCGGGATCGACGTGGTCAGTGCGACCGGTACCGCGCTGCGCGCCGCGAGCGCGGACAGGGCCTCTGGCAGGCCGCTGTCCAGCACGGGCGGGTGGATGCCGCGGGCGAGATCACGCAGTTCGGTAATCGCCTCCTTCGCGCCCTGGTGCGCCGTGTCGACCAGCATGCGGGCCCGGCCCAGGTCGGCTTCTGAGGCCCCCTCGCCAAGTTTCTCCCGGGCCATGCCGAGGCTCATGGCCAGCGCGACCAGCCTGGCCTGCGCGCCGTCGTGCAGGTCGCGTTCCACCCGGCGCAGCGTGGCGGCGGAGTCGTCGACGGCCTGCGCCCGCGTCAGCTCCAGATCGCGCACCCGCGCCGACAGACCGCCCTGTCCGAGCAGCCTTGTGATCAGCCACCGGTCGGCGGTGACCAGCGCGCGGGTGGGCCAGGGCGCGATCAGCAGCGTGACCACGCCGATGGGGATGACCAGGAAGGCCTCCAGCAAGTTGGACACGTAGAAGGCCGGATGAATGCCGACGTACTGAAGTGCCGTGGTGACCGGCGTCGGGCCCGCTGCGAACCCGGGCTGCGGCCCACCCTGGCGAGACCACGCCCATGAGAGCGGGAAGATCAGGTTGACCAGCCCGGTGAACCAGAATGCGACAAGTATGTAGAAGCTGGCCGCTGCGACCGGCAATTTCAGCAGGACGTAGCTAACGCCCCGCCAGCCGGCCGGGTCCCGCAGCGCCGCGTCCACCCGGCCCAGGATGCCGTGCCCACGGCGGGCCTGCGGCGGGCCGGGGATGTGCTCGCCGAGAATCCAGCCCCCCAGGCGGCAGTGCACCGACCCGAGCCAGCGGGCCAGCCGGAGCGCCACGACGAGGATCAGCAGCCCGGGGACGGTCCCGACTAGCGAGACCGTGAGCAGGCCGCCGACCGCCAGCAGGAATACGGTCAGCACGAATCCGGGGAAACCGAGCGCCACGGCGGTCACGCAGTAGAGCACCTCGCGCCAGGCCCGGCCGGTCAGCGGGGTGGCAGCGATCCGGCGCGCCGCGCGCCGGGCCACAGGGTCGGCCCAGAGCCGGGCGACGGTCGTGCGCACGGCGCCGCTCACCCCCTCATTGTCCATGGGCTCACGGTTCTGGGCACTGGTCCGGGTGTTCATGCGTCCCGCCGTATCATCAGCCAGCCGCCCACGCCCAGCGCCACCACGGCGTACAGGCAGAGCATGCCGAGCCCGGCCCACGGCGCGAGCGAGTACGCGACGGGCTTGACGGCGGCCAGCGAATTCTCGGCGATCACCTCGGGAAGGAATTTCATCACGCCGTGCCGGACCGAGTCTGGCAGGGCGAGGATGACGAGCGGAAGCGCGAACACGACGCCAGCGATCGCGCCGATCGCGCCGGCCGTGTGCCGGACGATGGCGCCGAAACCGAGGCCGATGAGCCCGATCAGGAAGAGGTAGGCGCCGGACATCAGCACCGCCCGCAGCACCCCCGGCTGCCCGAGGCTGGCGTGCGGCGCGGGGGCGGTCAGCACCGCCTGGCCCGCCAGGAATGCGGCGAAGGCGAGGATCTCGGCCGCTGGCAGGACCAGCGCGCCGAGCACTGCGGCCTTCGCCGTGAGCAGCATCCCCCGCCGAGGGACGGCGCTCAGTGTGGCCCTGATCATCCCGGACGAGTACTCGCTGGTGATCACGAGGACGCCGAGGACCCCCATCGTGAGCTGCCCCAGGGCCACCCCGACGAATCCTTCCTCGGTCGGGTCGAAGGAGGCCCGCTCGGGGGCCGACATGTGAGCCCAGCCCGACGGGTACTGGCTCAGCACCAGGATGGCGAGGCCGATCATCCCGGCCGCCAGGATCAGCAGGATCCAGGTCGTCGACCTGAGGGTCCGCACCTTGACCCACTCCATCCGCACGACCTGGGAGAACCGGTAGCGTCCCGGAGGGACGCGGGAGGTCGTCGTGGCGGTCATGATGCCCTCGCCTCCCCTGGCACGTACGCGGCGCTGTCACAGGTCAGGAAGAAGAAGGCCTCTTCCAGGGAGGGGGCTCGGGCCGACAGGTCGGCGACCGTCGTCTGCGCCAGCAGCCTGCCCTGGCCGATCACCACCAGGCGCTCGGCGGTCAGCGCCATCTCGCTGATCAGGTGGCTGGACACGAAGACCGTGCGGCCCTCGGCGGCCAGCGACTTCAGCAGGGTCCTGATCCACCGGATCCCCTCGGGGTCGAGGCCGTTGACCGGCTCGTCCAGCACCAGCACGCCTGGGTCGCCGAGGAGCGCCGCCGCGATGCCGAGCCGCTGCGCCATGCCGAGTGAGAACTTCCCCGCCCGCCTGCGGGCCGCGTCGGCCAGGCCGACGATGCCAAGTACCTCGTCGACCCGGCGGCGCGCGATCCCGTTGCTCGCGGCCAGCGCCGCGAGGTGCTGGTCAGCGCGCCGGCCCGGGTGGAAGGCCCGCGTCTCCAGCAGCGCCCCGACTTCGCGCAGCGGCCACGGCAGGTCCCGGTACGCCCGGCCGCCGATTGTGGCCCGCCCAGCGTCGGGGGCGTCCAGCCCCATGATCATCCGCATGGTGGTGGACTTGCCTGACCCGTTCGCGCCGAGGAAGCCGGTCACGCAGCCCGGCCGTACCTCGAAGCTGAGGCCGTCCGCGGCCACCGCCCGGCCGTATCTTTTGGTGAGACCCCTGGCCTCGATCATCGAGGTCGCGACGCGCGAATCCCGGCGCAGCGGCCGGGGAGGAAGCGCCGCTTCCCTCCCCTCCGTTTGTCGGCAGGCCGCGGTGGTGTCAGTGAGCCGACGGCGAGAACCAAGCTGTCGGCGCGCATGACCGCCGCAGGGCTGCGGTGGCAGCGCGAGGAGCCTTCTTGCCGCGCTGAGGCACGGCGATGAACCGTCGAACCAACAGCGCGGCCGCAGGTCGCGGCTGGAATCCCCGCCCTTAGGCGGCGGAGGATGTCAACGATCCTCCGTCTGGCACGCGGGTGCGTGCCCTCGGAAGATCACACTAGGAAAGGGTGGCCCCCGGCGGAATCCGGCTATCGCCCGTGTTCCGCCGGGGGGTTATCCCCCGGCCCGCTCTCGGGGATCCCCTGAGTGCGGTCCTCAGGCCATGGATGCCCCGGACGGGGGTGCTCTACCCCTCGACCCAAGAGCTGAGTCCCTGTCACGCGCGAGCTTTTTCCATCAGGGTGGCCAGGGCCGGCTCGGGTTGCAGGACGTAAAGGCCGCCGCCGATCCGGTCGGTGGCCCAGATCAGCCCGCCGTCATCGACGAACAGGTCGTTGATCTGGGCGACGGGCTGGCCGGCGGGCGCCTCGGGAACCCAGTGCGCCACCTCCGCCGGATGCGTGGGGTCGGCAAGGTCGTAGACCCGTACGCCGGCGCTGAAGTAGGTCGCGAACACGAGCCGCTCACTGCGGTACGAACCCGCCCGGTTCTCGTGCAGGTTGTGTGCACCGAAGCGCAACGGCAGGTCATCGAAGCCGGCCGGGTGCGGGCAGAGCGCCGTGACCCGCGGGCTCGCGCCGGAGACGTCCACCACCCGGATGGCCCGCTGCGGGGCGTGCGGCCCGTCGGAGACCTGCTCGTCGGTGACCACCACCAGCTTGCGGCCGGGCAGCGGCAGGCAGGTGTGGGTCGAGCCGCCGGCCCACTGCAGGTGTCCCGCCTGGGACGGGCGGGTGATATCGGACACGTCCAGGATGACCATCCCGGCATCGTCGTAGCCGAGGTAGGCCCGGTCACCGTCGAGCAGGGCGTGGTGCGCGGCGTGACGGTCGGCGGCCAGCCAGTATGGCTGCTCACTGTCGTGCTGGCCCGGCCACCACCAGCGGGCCGCCTCGGTCGGCCGCTCCGGGTCGGCCAGGTCCACGACCACCCAGATCCGGTCCCGGAAATTGTCGGGAATCGCCGACATGTGCGCGTACCGGCCCCCCGTCCACACGATGCGGTGGACTCCCCGGCCGCCGCTCGGCCAGAACGCGATCTGCTCCGGCCTGACCGGGTCATCCAGCCGGTACACGGCCAGCCCCGCGGAGAAGGGCCCGGCCGCGCTGGCCCGGTAGGGGAACTTCTCGTGATTGACGAGCAGCAGCCCGTCAGCGACCTGGACCTTATGGGTATGCGTGTGCGCCGGGGCCGGCCACTGGGTCACCAGCCCGGGCCGGGCCGGGTCGGTGACGTCGAGGATGGAGGTGCCCATCCCGGTGCTCCCGGTATGCCCGACATACAGCGTGTCGCCTTCCCGGAGTACCTGCATGCCGTCGCCGTAGCCGCCCAGGTCGTGCTGCGCCAGCAGGCGCAGCCCCGCGGCGGTCCCACGGCGTGGCACTGCGCTCATTGAGATATGCCGGCCAGCCTTCCCGTGCGTGCGCCCAGCTGCTCGGCTACCCAGTCGGCGGTCAGGTAGCGGTGGAACGGCGCCAGATTAGCGCAGCCATGATTTCCTTCCTCCAGCAGGAGCAGCTCGGCGGGGCCGCCTGCCTCCTCCACCAGCCGCGCCGCCTGCGTCCAAGGGATGAGCCGGTCGCGCTTTCCCATGACGGCCAGCAGCGGGCAGCGGATCAGCCCGGCGCGGCCTTCCATGCTGAGCTGCGCGGCCACATCGCGCGCGCTAGCCATGTCCGCCGACTTCGACCGCACCCGGAATGCCTCGCGGGTGAGGATGGGCCGCTGATCCCAGTGCTCCGCGAAGACGAAGGGGCCGGCCAGCGCCACGCAGGCCCGCACCCGCTCGTCGCCGCTGGCGACCCGGGGCGCGTAGTACCCGCCGAGGCTCACGCCCCAGACCCCGATCCGGCTGGCGTCCAGCGCAGGCTCGGCGGCCAGGTAGTCGATGATGGCGGCGCCGGGCACCTCCCAGTCGCCCCGGATGGCCAGGTCATACTCGGCCTCGCCCTGCCCGGGCCCGTCCACGCTGAATGTGGCGATACCGCGCTCAAGGAACAGGTCCTCGGTGCTGCGCAACTCCTCCTTGGCCGAGTCGAGCCCCGGGATCATGATCATCACCGGGTGCGGCCCGGCGCCCGGCGGCAGGCGGAGCACGCCTACCATGTGCGAGCCGTCGAAGGGGATCTCGATCCGGCGCCCTGGAGGGTCCAGGTGGGGCAGCGCGTCATTCAGGCACCGCACCGCGGCCATGTGCGCGGTCCGCATCTGGTCGAGGTCGTCTACGAAGAGGAACTTGGCGAAGTGGTAGTAGACCGCGGCCTGCGACAGGTGCGCACCGGCCGACATCTCGCGCCCCGCGGCCAGGGCGTCACGTCCGAGTTTCTCGTGCTCAGCCGCCACGCCGCTCCACGCGCCGCACCAGTCGGCCCACCGCTCCAGCCCGCTCGTGATCCGCTCGAAGTCTCCGGCGGTCACGCCGTTCATGGTGAACCTCGGTGCCCAGTGCGAGATCGCCATTGCTACCCGCTCGTCCACACGGCCTCCCTGATTGTCCTAGTCAAGCCTGCAAACGAATGCATACTCTGTGCAGGGTGGGCTCGTCAACAGTCCGGCCTGAAGGGATGCCGACCATATGCAGCAGGAACTTCACGTGACCGTGAACGGGGCGCCGCGGAGAATCAGGTGTGAGCCTGATACGCCCCTGCTCGACGTGCTCCGCCACGACCTGGGGCTTTCTGGGCCGAGGTTCGGCTGCGGGGTCGGCCTGTGCGGCGCGTGCTTCGTGCTCATGGCGGGCCAAGCCCGGTCGTCCTGCGACTTCCCCGCCTGGGCCGCGGAGGGCACGGATGTCACCACGGTCGAGGGGCTCGCGGCTGGCGGGACGCTGCACGCCGTCCAGCAGGCGTTCATCGAGGAACAGGCGGCCCAGTGCGGGTACTGCACATCCGGCATGATCGTCAGCGCCGTTGCCCTGCTGCGCCGCAATCCGTCGCCAGACGAGGACCAGGTACGCGAGGCGCTTGAGGGCAACCTGTGCCGGTGCGGTG
>OCZT010005293.1_pt1 | contig 12920 bp, 11 predicted proteins | sample 1539031 | NCBI WGS metagenome assembly OCZT01 (sample SAMEA3539308, study PRJEB22396) | soil metagenome | biome: tundra; feature: field; material: soil | place: USA | collected 2010-05 | depth 0.15 m | reverse complement strand
TGCCAAATCACCGCGCTGCTATTCTTTTCCGCAGCCGCTTGTGCAAAGTTGGAGGTTTCCTTCCGCGGTCGAGCTGTTGCACGCCGGAAGGGGGCCTGCGGGATCGAAGTCGATGACATAGGCGACATGTCCTTGCGCCTTTGCTTCGTCCCATTCCACCCTGCCCAGACAGGTCTGGATTTGCCCGAACAGTGTCAGCGTGACGCGAAACGAAATCGGGTTGCCCGAGCCAGTGCTGGACGGCCAGACAATCAGCCGATAGCTGCCGGCGCGAAGCTCGTGCCACCTGACATGCTCGGTTGTCGGGTAGTCCCTCTTTTTCATCTTGTAGTTTGCATCGAGATCACGCTGGCCGTCGCCGCAACTTTCCTCCCATGGATGTTGCCGCAGCGGCGATATCCATCCTCCGGACGGACATTTGACCACCAGGTCAAGATCGTCGTCCGTGTCCCAATCCAGACGGGCCTGGACCGGAGCTCCGGTGTCTACACTCGGCGGAAGGGCGGGAAGATTGGGCCCGGGCGGAACGAGCGCCAAACCGAGTATCCGCGGACAATAGTCTCGCGCCTCGATCGCGATTTGCTGCGCGTGCAAAGCTTCTCCGAGCGCGCGATTTTGCACGATCAAGTCCGCCAGCGGATTCTCCGCATGTGCCGTGCAGCCAGCCGACCGGCTCCAGCGCCATTCCGTCCCCGGGATATGGATCGAGCAGGCCGGCAGAAGCAGCCCTCCGATTCCGAGCGACAAGGCGGCAAACAACAACCAGAGAGATGGCGCAAGCCAGCTCCGCGTCGAGCTGGCGGGCGGCGACTTTGGCGACTGCTTCGCGGGCAGCGGCGCCGTTGCCGGTCCGGATTCCGTGATCGTGCGGGCCAGAGAAGCAGTGTCCCTCACCGACCGTCGGTAGGTCAGGGCAAGGGCCGCCGGCTCCAGCGGGACGACATTGGCCTTCTCGTAACCCCAGCCGACCAGGATTGGCCGCGCGCCGATCAGCCACACATAGTCATCGTCCTGTGGCACCTTGAACGCGCGCAAGATCGCCACCGCCCGCTGACGATCCTGTTCATTTCCGGCCGCGTTGAGACTCTCCCAGACCGTGTGCGCGCGCGAGCGAACCTCATCCAGCGTTCGCCGCGCCGCCGCCGCCTGGTCGGGAGAAGCCTGGCCGAGCCGTACCAGCGACGCATCCGGAGGGACCTCGGCCAGCCATTGGTGGCGGCCCTCCCGCGGCACGACTTGCGGCTCGCTCAGCATAGCGGCCGCGTCGGGGCCGAGATGCTGTTCGACCAGGGCACCAACGTAGAAAAAACTCAGCGCCGCCGGGATCGTCTGCCGGAGCGTCGAGTCTTCGGTAAAATCAATGAGCCTGCGGGTCATGCCGTGGCTCTCAGCCCGGCGGCCGCATCGGCGGCCCAGGTATGGACACAGGCGAAGTCGCGGCTGGTCCTCCGAAGGCAATACCGACCGGCGCGCAGGTTGTGGTATCCGGCGAAACTGATTTTCCGTTGGCCTTCAGGAATTCGAGCAGTGCTGCAGTGGGCTCGGCCAGCGAAAACCCGGCCTCGGTGCCGAAACGTGTCGGCGACGACGTATTCACGCCAACCGCTCGACCGCAAAGATCCATCAGCGGCCCACCGCCGTTTCCTTGCGCGATCGCAGCGGAGTGCGCGATCACGGTTTGTCCGTTCAAGTCGATGAAGCTTGAGACGATTCCATCCGTGAATGCAGACTCTGGAATGCCTGCGCTAGCTGCATCCAGTCCGAAAAACGCCAGCGCGCGAACCGATGATGCCTTTTCAGGTGGTCCGGCTGGCCTGAGAAAGGTCCGGGATGTGTTCGCGGGTGCCTCCAATAACGCAAGATCAACGTCGCCGGGGCGTGAGACATGCGTTCGCGCCAGAATTCTGACCGCAACCCGTCGACCGAGCGCCTTGTTTTCGATGGTGACGGTCGCCGCGTCACGGCCGCCCGCGTCTGACACCGCACGATCGCTGGTGACCAGCAACTGGTCGGAGATGAAGAAAGCGCTGCCGGTGGCGCCGGTATTGCCGGACTGCGTCCGCACGAGAACGACAGCCTCCTCCGCCAGTTGAGCGGCGTTGGTCGGTCCGCCCGCGATCGGCTGAGATACCGGGATAGTCTGGGCTGGCGGCGGTAGCAGATTCGGCGGCGCAAACGTAATCCTGATAGCGCCTGGAAGCGCGCGGCAGACCAATTCGGTGCTCTTCGTTTTCAGTTCGACAATCTGCCGCTCAATCGAACCGTTTACGTCCTGTACGATCCTGCGCTGCTGATCGATCAGAGGCTGATCCGGTGACACCATGGTCGCGCGCTGGAGAACGCCGGGTATCAGCAGCAGCGCCAGCACCGCGCCGGCCATGACCGAGGCGACAAGCGGCGCAATCCAGGGGCGACGTTTCTTCGCGACGACGCGCATCCTGACCGTCACGGCTGCCTCGCTCGCAGCCTTGCTGGCTCCGACGGTCACTTGCGATCCGCCGCGCGCCGCCGCCATCCCGCCCATGCCGGGGACCCCAAGCTGATGTGCGATCGCGTCGATAAAAGCGGGTCCGTCCTCGAAATCGACCGGCGGCGTTGGAAAACCAGTTGGAAAAAACGGGCCCAGGGTCTCGCGGAAGTGCGCTTCGCGCGCCGTCGCGGACGAGGCGCTATCGCGCGGCAGCATTCCCCAATTGACGATCACCGCGTCTCTTCCGACGACATAGACGTCCTGGAAAGACCGGATATTGAGCGCGCCGCCCACCGTGGCCCCGATAGCCGGGTCGGCCAATATCGGATGCAGGCGCGCCAGGCGCGTGCGCAGAACGTCCGCGAACGGGCGTTGGCTGATCTCATCGAAGTCGGCCAACGGACGCGGGGAGCCATCCACCCCGGCGTACCAGGAGACGATGGTGCCGTCGGGACTCGATTTAGCGGTCGGCTGCGCGAACAGCATCGCCACATCGGTGCCGCAGCGCCGCTCGATCTCCGCGAGCATACCTGCGGACTGGTCGAGTACGGGACCCGCGGCTCCTCCGGCCAGAACCAGATTTTCGAGCGCCGTGGCGCACACGTAATTTGACGCGTTGATCATAGACCTGCGTGGACCCCGGGGTCCGCTCTCCGTCTGTTGATTATCCCTGGTCAGGTGTTCTTCATGACCTGCTCACGGTTGTGGCATCGGACATGGCGTTCGGCTGACCAGATCGGATTTTACGGTGACCAGCAGGGCTGCCAATTCTCGATTGCGAACCTCTCCCGCAAAAAGTGGCCATTGCTCCACGGGGCGCGGACAAAAATTCGCGCCCCAGCGGACCGGCACAGTCAGCCAGCAGGCATCGAAAAGCAAGAACCAAACCGCGATGATCAGCCCGGCCAGAACCGACCAGAGCGCAGCAGCGACTGCGTATTCGCCCGCCGTTGCGCAGGCGATCTCGCCGCCATCAGCGATCTGCGATGGTCCTGCCCGCAACTCTCTCCCCTGCAAAAGCCGATATCGACTTTCGGCCCGACGGAAAATTTTTGCAATACGCTTTTTAAACCTGTCTTGTCGGTCCGCTTTAGCGAACGATCATTCCGGCGGCACGAAAGGCTGGTCCGGGCCGAACGATCCGTGAGCGTGATCGAGGTACCGGCTGAACATTTTTGCGTGGCTCCCCGACCGGGGGCGATTTCGCCCGTCGACAATGAAGAAAAATGAGGTATAGTTGATGCCCGCGGGTAGTAGCCATTTAGATGCGGGGGGCCGCAACAGGCGCTGAAAGATGTTTCGGATATCCTCTCTGCTTGCCTTGACCGCAATATTGGCGGGAATTACGGCCTCGCGTGCTCAGGCTGACTGCGAACAGCTCCTCGGTCCGCTCAATGCGGCGATTACCCAGTCTGATTTGCGTGCCACGATTGCCACCGCGCAACCAATCCTGACCTCTGCCGAATGCCCAGCCATTACGCGTAAGCAGGTAGGCGTGAAGGTGGCGCTGGCGCACGTTCGGGAGGCCAACCAGATCAAGGATCCCGCGCTTCAGTTGGCGATTCTCGAAAGCGGAACGACCTATGCGCAACCCTGGAAGATGATGAAACTCATCGGGGACCTGCGGCGAAAAGTGCCGACCTCGAGCGGTATCATCGACTATGGCGCCGCTAGCCTGGCCTATCAGGCTGCCCTTGCGGACATCGCAGATCCACAGGTCGTTCCCAATCCGCCGCCGAACGAAGTCGTTCAGGAGTTGGTGGAGCTCGCCAACGAGGGACGGATGCTTTCGACCACCTTCGTTCGCGGTGACGTGCTGATGACCCGGGCGGTGCGTGACGTCGCTATCCAGACCGTGCCGGTGCCCGTCCAATTCGTTCGCGACCGCGACGAGATGACGCCACTTGGGCAGCAATACGCCTCCGAGATGGCGCGGCTGCTCGGTGAGCAGGGTCACCCGCACGTCCTCTTGATCGGGCATACCGATCTTGACGGCACCGACGAGTTCAATCTCACGCTATCCCGTCAGCGCGCCCAGGCGTTGCGCCGTTACCTGATCGAGCATGGCTATCCGACCGCCAGCGTCGATGCTGACGGCCGTGGGCGCCGCGAGCCCCTGACCCTGGCGAATGCGTCCGACTATTCGCAAGCGCAGATCAATCAAATACTGCGGCGGGTCGAAGTCACATACCGCTGACGGTTCCGCGCAAGGGCGCTCTGGTGATGTTGACGCGCCGCTCGATCTTGCTGGGTCTGGGTGCTTCGTCGCTTGCGCTCCCGTTCGGCGCAAGGCGCGCCTTCGCCCAGGCGTCGCGGCCGCGGCTGCACGCGATGATCGTTGGCATCAATACCTACAAGGGCCGCATTGCACACCGAAACGCAGACCAGTCGATAACCTATCTGCCGATTCCTCAATTGCATGGCTGCATCAACGACGCCAGGTCGATCGAGGCCGTGGTCCGCCCGCTCGCTGCAACGACACGGGTTCTGCTCGATGGCGACGTGACCCGCGCAGCGTTCCTGCGCAACTGGCAGGAAATGGTCGCTGGTTCGGCACCGGGCGACGCCCTGCTGGTCACCTATTCCGGTCATGGCAGTCAGGAACGAGAACGCGGTCCGGGCGCCACGACCGAAGGCCTGCACGACTCATTCATCCTGGCGAGCTTTGACAGCTCAAAGCCGGTCCTGAGCCAGGAGCGCATCCTGGATGAGGAGATGCAAGGTCTCTGGAAATCGGTCCAGGGCCGCAACAAGATCATATTTGTCGCGGACTCATGCCACTCGGGCGGCATGACCCGGAACATCGACGCCCGCGTCGCCGCGGGACTGCAATACCGGACCGCCGGAATCTACGATGTCGAGAGCGACTTGCAGGCCGAGATCAAGATTCCCCGGGCGTCGAATACGCTCGAGCTTCCGCACGTGGTGTTCCTGGCGGGTGCGCAGCCCAGTGAGCTGGTACCCGAATTTGCGATTGATGGCCGGCCGCAGGGCGCGCTGAGCTGGTCATTCGCCAGTGCCCTTGCGGGTCGTGCCGACAGCAACGGCGACGGCGTCGTCAGCGGCGCCGAATTGAGCAGCTTCGTCCTACGCTCGATCCGGACCCTTTCCGATTCAGGACAGCATCCCAACGTGCGCTGGCCGCAGGCGGACGTCCGCTCCGGCGTCGAAATGCCTCCCGATGGCCCGCTGTTCTTTCTTAGCTCGGCGCCAGCAGCTCCCGCGCCCGAACCTGAGACTGGCCTGATGCGATTTGATATCCGCGGCACGTCCGACGATCAGCGAATTGCGGTCGCGCGAACGCTCAGTCGCGCCACGCTGGTTCGTCCGGGCCAGGCCGCGGAACTGACGTGGGATGCGTCCACCCTCGAGGTGTTCGACAAGTTCGGAAATACTTTGGCCTCCTCGGTCGCGGCCGGCGACCTGCAAGCGATCGTGGACCGCGCCGAAGCCATCGAAGCGATACGTCAAATGACGCTGACATCCGGGCTTGACATGCGGCTGATGCTTCCGGAGGAGCAATTTTTCATGTCGCCCTCTATCGCGTCCGATCGCACCCATGCCCGCGGTACGCATCTGATGCTGGCGGTGACCGGCCGTCGTTATCCTTATTTCGCTCTTTTCAATATTGCGGGAAGCGGAACCGTGCAGTTCCTCTATCCGCTCACGGAGCGCAACGACCCGCCCAGGATTGACCCCGAGGCTCCGTACAAGTTGCCGCTCGACGTCTCGGCTCCTTTTGGCGCCGATCATCTTGTCGCGGTCGCCTCCGCGAATGATCTATCCGGACTATTGACGCCGCTTCGCAAGCTGGACGGACGGAAGGAGCCCGCTCTGGCAGCCAAAGAGTTGACGCGAAGCTTTTCAAGCAAACAGGTACGGGTTGGAATGCAAGGCGTCTTCACGACGGACCGGTGAAAGTTCACAGGCCTGCCCGAGATCGTGCCGACGCTGCTTCTGGTCGGGGCATAATTGCTGACTTGGCGCTGCAACAATACTCTGGGAAGGGCGGACCACGACTTTCGAAGCATTTTGCCCTTTCCGGATACAGGCTGGCTATGGCAGATTACACTCTGACGAATGATTAGGAGGCTTGGGTGCGCCTTGCTTCGGCCGTTACGGCTTGCTTGCTACTCATGTACAGCGTCGGCGCGGCGTATGCTGACAAGCGCGTGGCGCTGGTGATCGGCAACGGCGCCTACCAGAACGTGCCGGTTCTGATGAATCCCAAAAACGACGCCCAGGATGTCGGCAAAGGTCTGCGCGATCTCGGCTTCTTCACCATCGTTGCGACCGACCTCGACCGCGCCGGGATGAACGATGCACTCGATCGCTTTTCGCGCACTGTCGCGGGAGCGGAAATTGCACTGGTGTACTATTCCGGGCATGGCATGCAGTTCGGCAACAAGAATTTCCTGCTGCCGGTGGACGTTCGGCTGCAGAACGCGGATGATGTGAATCGATTTCATCTGATGCCGGTCGAGGATCTGTTCGACGTACTGCAGAGCGCGCCGGGGGCGCGAATCGTCATACTCGATGCCTGCCGTAACAACCCGGTCGAAGATGATATCAAGCGCCGCCTGGCATCGGGTCCCGGGGCCAGCCGCGACGCGTTCCTGACCCGGGGCCTTTCGCGGGTCTCGGCCAATGGGCTGATCGTCGCGTATGCAACGCAGGCAAACGACGTGGCGTCGGACGGCAAGGGCCGCAACAGCCCGTTCGCCTCAGCGTTTCTGAGCAACATGGGCACGCCTGATCTCGATCTGCGTCAGATGTTGTTCAATGTGCAGGACGAGGTGGATCGATCGACCGGCGGCAAGCAGCGGCCTGAATTGTCGATTTCGCTGGTCGGGCAATACAAGTTGAAGCCGGTAACGATAGCGTCCGCAAACAAAGAGACTTTGGCAAACAAAGAGACTTTGGCGGCGCCGCCGGTCGATGAAGCTGCGCAGGCATGGCCAGTGACACGTGACACGACGAGCCAGGCCATCCTGGAAGACTTTATCCGGCAATTCGGCACTTCCATCTACGGCGGCATGGCGCGCGCGCGGCTTGAGGAGTTGAAGAAGACCCAAGTGGCGACGGCGTCTTTCAATCAGGAATTGGGACGTTCATTGCAGCTCGAGTTGAAACGAGTTGGCTGCTACCAAGGTGCCGTCAATGGCGAATTCGAAAATGCGACGCGCGAAGCTTTGCGAAGCTTCGTCAAATACTCGGCGTTGAACTTGCGAAATGAGGATCTTTCGGTCGACACGATCAAAGCAGTGCGGAGCTTTGACAAGCGGGTTTGTCCTTTGTCGTGCCAGCCCGGCGAGCGCGCCGAAGGTGACGCCTGCATTCGAGTAACCGCCAGTCCCACGCGATCTCCAGGCGGGGCGAAGAAATGTTTCAGTTTTCAGGGGCGAGAGTTTTGCGAATAGCCCTTGCCGGGATCCGTTGATCGTTTCCCGAGGCACATGTGATCTCCAGGTCAGGGGAGCCGGGCAGGCACCGAGGCGGCGCAGAATTTCAGCATGGTTGCCTGGCTCACTTTAGGATCGATCAGATCACGGCTTTTGTCCTTCGTCATTCGTGGGCTTGCTGATCGTGCATGATGAGGCCGATTGCTTCGCGCTGATGATTTCGAACTTGCTGTTGTCGACGTATGACCGCAACACGATAGTCGGCATGCCGGTCTCCTTGGCCCAGGAGACATTGGCGGTGCAAGCAAAGCCCGCATCGGTTCGGGTCACCGCAAAGGTTGCTTTCATGGCGCCCACCTCGTAGGTACGCAAAAATGTGAGGACCCCGGCGTCGAAGCGCCATAGAAAAGTGCCGCCACCGCGTGAAGGAGTTTCTATCGAAACTCCGAGGCGGATGGGCCCACCACCTTCGACTGGCGTCTTGGCGGTTGCCCGGGGGCCGTAGCCGGTTCCGACGAATGCCGGACGAATCGTATCTTCGGAGACAAACTTTATCGTCCAATCGGTCTGGTATTTGTCTGGATACTGCCGACCATGGCCCCGCACGGTGCGGTCATTCGTGACCGAGAGCGTCATGACAGTCCCGATTAAGTCGGCGGCGGTCAGCGGTTGCTCAGCCCACGCCGACGGTGCCGACACGCCCAGCGCAATGACCAACAAGGAACGGCTCAGCACATACTTGACGAACGGACTCGGCTGCACTTTTTCAGGCGGCCAACCTGTCGCACCGTCAAGAACATCGAGAAAATTGCCGCGCCTCATATTCCACCCAGGATCTGAACGGCGCACGCTAACGAAATATGCGCATTCTGGAAAGGGCGACTCTGGCCTGGCCGATGTACATTCCAGGTCTCCTACTGGTTTGCAGACTCCACGAACGCCGCCGCATATGATCGAAACGAATAAGCATGGATTTTTCTCCCGGCAGGCGGTAGAGTACCGTATGTTTTAGAGCGACTGGAGGAAGTGCGTGGCCAAATTACGCCAGGTCACCATTTGCGATTTTATTGTTTACTCCTGCGGCTGCTATCGCCGCGCCAAGCCCGACGGTTCGTCGAGCATGCATCGCCGACGCCAAAGAGTTTTGCAGCTCCGCTCTATTTCAGCCGGAAAAACGGCGGGAGTGCATGAGGGAACGCCGCATGCAACTTTCCGAGAGATGCAGGACGGCTGTTGTCGAAGAACGAATGCGGCACATGCAGCAATCTAGCGTAGAATGAGCGTAGCTGCAAACTCTACTGTCGTTCGATGGATGTGCGTATCAACAAAAATGTGGCCTTATTCTCCCATTATGCATTTGCCTGGGGGCCATGCTCGCGCTTGCAGGTCCGGCCCACAGCGAGGCTGCCACCGGCGAAAACACCCCCAATCAGTTAGCACCCGGACAGGGTCTTACATTTTCCGACCTCGAAGCGGCCAAGATCCAAATCAAGCTGGTCACCGAGATGCTGGTGCAGAGAGAGGGCAGTCCGCAGTTTCCGATAACCAACCAGGCGGATTGGAACATCACTGTCGAATCGGGAGCTAAAATCGGCTGGAGTTTCCAGCCGACCGTTCACAGCCCGCGTGGTGACCGGGTGGGCCAGAAATTTGCAAGTACGGCCACCCTAGATAAGCCTTGGTACACACCGAACGGCGAAGCCATCTGGCAGTTAACTGAGGGCACGCTCATCTTCGTGCGCTCTTTCAAGAATGGCGGCGCAATGCGGATGAGCATTGGGTTTAAGCAGGATGGACCAAATCTGACTTGCATCGCCAACCTCGTGTTTGCCCGCGAGCGGGATAAAAACAGCCTGACGATGAATTCCGCGATCGACGGGGTTCCGTTCACGGCTTTCAGCTGGAAGCCCGTTTCGTCCAGTTGCGATGTGAGTCGATGACGAATTGAACACGCCGCCGCTCTCGTCGATAGAAGAGTGGAGCCAATAAGCTTCCAGCGATCAATTCTTCCCTCTGCCGAGAGCGGCTCACTCGCAGAACTGACGTCCCTGGAAACTGAAGCATTTCTCTGTACTCGGCCGCGTTGGAGCGGGCATGCGCGGCTCGGGGCGTGGCAGAGGCTTGCTGATCTCTGCGCCATCGGCGACGAGCAGATTCCAGCGATAGCCGAGCACACCGCCTCGCCTTGAGTTTCGGCTTAACAACCACGTCTGGCCGCTACACCGGTTCAATAGAATTGAGCCCTCCGGTTGATTGGTGTTGCGAGGGGTGATGATGTCGAAACACTGAGGCAGCACCTCAGCCGTCTGTGCCGACGCGTCCGCTGCCGGTAGCTCGATTAAGAGCGCGACGATCATGAGGAACGCTGCTCGATATCCCCTCCCGGACGCAATCTCCATATAGCGGCTCATTCGATCTCCGGGCCCCGTATTGAGCGGACAATCTGAGGAACGAACTTGGTGCAGAGAACGGTAGCCGATTTTGCCAAATCAATCATAGGTTAGCAGATTGCTTCGAAAATGGCGCCACTCAAGCGCCTACGGCTTGCTCGGATCGGCTGTATCCAGCTTTTTACCGGTTATGTCACAGGTGGACGAAACCGGTTTCCAGCTGAGAATGGTCACGGGGGCTCCGTCGATCGCAGAATTCAGCACAAGTCCGTTCTTGCCCCGCTCGCGGGCAAAGACGGTGGTTGTCGCGCAGGTCAGGTTCTGCCCATCCCGCTTCAGCGAAACAATGGTCCTCACGGCTCCGCCCTGATAGGATCGCACGAAATTGAGGTCGCCATCTTTGAACTGCCAAACCGCCTGGCCATCGGGGGTCGACCAAGGCTCTTCCAGCTTGACGGTTGCCGCACGAACCGGGGACGTTTTGGTCCCGCGCAACGTGCGGGAAGTGGCACGGAAGGTAAAACTGATCATTTGTTCGGGCTGCACGTCAATCTGCCAGTCGGCCTCCTGGGTTACCGGACCTTGCCGGCCCTGGCGCTGCGCCTGCATGTCGGTCACCAGCTTGGCGTGAATCTTGGCCCCCTCGAGGTCTGTAAACGTAACAGCCTGACTCGACGGCACCGAAGGGGTCACGTTCGCTTGGTCGCCTCCCTGGCCCCACGCTGATCCGGCAAGAATAAACATCGCAAGCAGCGAGCTGCAGCTGCGTGCGCTAAACCAATAAGTCACGAGAACCTCCTTCCTCGCATTGTGGGCCGAGGGAGCAGCCCGAATAGCATCGGCTGCCTGTCGTCCACATTTTCGTTACGATGCTCCCTCCTGATCCTGGGCGCAATATGAGCCGGGCAAATTTAATAAGGGCTCTCTATCGGCGACAGGTTGGCCGCCTGAAAGAGCGCAACCGAGCACGTTCGCCGGATAAGCGTTGAATACGCGAAATCTCATAACGCACCCCCAAATGTGCGCATCCGCTAGTTCACGCAAAGCGAGCGCCGAGCGTTATACGCTGACTTCCATTGCTATTTCACAGATGGTTAGTGGCCCGGGCTTGCCCTTGATAATCGCAAGCCTGGGATCGAACGAGCCGCCAGAAGGTAGATAGGCGGGGCGCTCTTTAGTCGCGATATCCACGATGGATTTAGCGAGCTTTCCTAGGGCGTTTGGGGTGGGTCATTAGGGGCGCCGCTGGCCCTTCCAAGCAGACGACATAGGCCGTCACGAAGGCAACAATTGCGGCTACGAACGTTAGCGCGATGAGTTTTTCCATCTTACGAATATGGCCTGCGAACCGTCCGTTTCCAGCCCGGAAACCTGCCATAATCAAACTGACCCACTACCGCATCGCCATCGTGCTATTGGCCGGCGACCGCAACGCTTGCGAGCCCGCGGGCGTGAACCGGCGGCGATGTTTGCGCCCCATCGGGATCGTGCACGCGCTCAATTAGAGCGGCGACAGCGCGTGCAGTTCGATCGCAAAGACACGCACAACGAAAGTGGGACGAAACTGCGCCGTGCGACTGCCGGATGATGACGCAAAAAGCGCCAGACGTGCGCTCAGTAATAGCCGCAACTGGGTTGACACGGCTCGGGGGCCGATATTTGTTTGGGAAATATTCGGAAATCTTATTCGGTGCAATGGGATGAAGATTAAGTCGATCAGTTTGTCGGCTGCGATCGTACTCCGCCGTCTGTCGACGTGACACAACTTCCGACGACCGGTGAATTTGGCTGATTTTTCTACAGCGAATTTTTTCGGCATCAACACCAAGCAGTGGATGAGCCTGTTCCTCATTTTGGGTTCGGGAGCGGCCGCTCTGATTACCAACGATCCGCGCTTCGTCATGGTCAAGCCAACGGTCGTCTACCTGATCTTTGGGACTGTGATGTTAAAGCCCGGCTGGATGAACCGATATTTGCCACCCATCGCGATTGAGCGGGTGCCAGACATCGCGTTCATCTTTGGATACCTCTGGTCAGGGCTGATGTTCTTTTCAGCCACTTTAAACTTGGTCGTTGCGCTTAATTTGGGCGGCATTTATGTCAGTGTACGCAATCGTCAGTAAGGTGGCTTTGTTCCTGATCGCCTACGCCACAATGCGTTTCATCGGCCTCCGACGCCGCGCTCAGATGATAGCAGCGGTCTCATAACCAACCCCGGCCTGTGCGGGCCGGTGGTTGGGCCATCGGCGCACCCGTCTTGCGTTCGACGAAATCCGGATTGGCAAGGACCATCTGGCCGTAGACTTCCAGATCGGCCACTCCCGAAGCCTAGTCAGCGCCGATCTGGTCGCGTGGACGACCGGACCGGTTCAGGATCAGCGGCTGCTTCCACAACGGTCAGGTCCGGGGCACGCTTTTAGCCGCGTTTAGCCGTAGTCTGATTTTATTCCTATCGACTATCGCCAGATGCACAGGTGTGAACGAAACAAAATTCTGCTTTTTTATACAAATTTCGACAAAATTATGCAGAACTTTGCATAGATTTGCAGAAGGGATACTGGTTACCAACGGGTCCATTGGAGGCGGCGATGGCAGGATGGCCAAGGCAGTAGGTCATTCTTGCCAGAGCATTCCGAAACGTTTCAGAGCATTTCGAAG
>OCZT010005292.1_pt1 | contig 12920 bp, 10 predicted proteins | sample 1539031 | NCBI WGS metagenome assembly OCZT01 (sample SAMEA3539308, study PRJEB22396) | soil metagenome | biome: tundra; feature: field; material: soil | place: USA | collected 2010-05 | depth 0.15 m | reverse complement strand
CCCTTGGGTATCCCTTGGGTATCCCTTGGGTATCCCTTGGGTAGCCCTTGGGTATCCCTTGGGTAGCCCTTGTACACGAATAGGGACTTCGGCAGCCATACGACGTCTCCATCGAGCTCAGAACTACTTTCGACGGCACAGGTTTGGCCGCTATGCAAACGACATTGCCTCCCTCAGAACTCAAACCGCACATCGCCTAGCCGGCTGGCGACTTCGTCTATGATCCGGCTTTCATCTGCTGCTGATTTGGCGGTGAAAGTCACACTGAACCGCAGATAGGCGCCCACGTCATCCCACGGCACGCTGGAAATCAGCTTCTCGGTAATGAGCCACTGCGAAACTGCTTCCGCGTTCTGGAATGCAATGCGCTCGCCATCCTTCTTCACGGCAGCGGTCGGCGCTTTGACGTAGAGGAAGAATGACCCTCTCGGTTTGCGGGCCTGGAAGCCGGCCCCGGACAAGACCGCCACCAGCGCGCCCATTCGGCGGGAATACTTCGCCGCGATGCATTCCGTTATCTCCGGATGGTCGAGGCCATGCGCTGCCGCGTGTTGGATGGCCAGAAATTGGCCGGAGTCGGTGTTGTCTTTCACATCCCCGTAGGCCCGCACGAGCAGATCGTTACCAGCGACAAACCCGCAGCGCCACCCGGTCATGTTGAAGGACTTGCTCGCCGAATGCAGTTCCAGGCCCACTTCCTTTGCGCCGGGCGTCGCCAGGAAGCTCAACGGCCGGCCTTCGAACACCAGCGCCGTATAGGCCGCATCATGGATGACGACGAGCTGGTTCCTCCTCGCGAACTCGACCACCCGCGCGAAGAACTCCGGCGTCGCGCTGGCGCCGGTCGGGTTGTTCGGATAGTTCAGCACCAGCACCTTGGCCTGCTTCAGCACGTCCGCGGGAACGGAATCCAAGTCCGGCAGAAACTGGTTCGCCTCTGTCAGCGGCAGATTGTGGACGCGCCCGCCGAGGTATTTGGCGTGCGTTCCGAAAACGGGGTAGCCCGGCACAGTCATCAGCACAAAATCGGCCGGGTTGATGAGCGCCGCGGGCAATATCGAGAGCGCCGCCTTGCTGCCGATAGAGTGGAGGACTTCGGTTTCTGGATTGATGCCCGGGACGCCGCACACCCGCTCCAGGTAATGCGCCGCCGCCTGTTTCAGGACCGCGTCGCCGTTGTCCGCGTAGCCGCGGTTCTCGGGCCGGCGCGCTTCCGCGCACAGCTTCTCGACGACTTCCGGGAAGGCCATCTCATCCGGCTCGCCGACGCCGAGGTCGATGATTTCCGCGCCGGGATGCGCGGCCATGGCGGCACGCTTGGCGCGTTTGATCTTCTCGAACTTGTAGATCGCCTGCGACTTGCCGTATTGGCTGCCGCCGATGCGCTCCGCGAAGAGGCTCTGGATGTATGACTCGGACATAATCTGAAATGGCCCGTCGCCTTGCCGGCGGCAGGGACGGCCGAGCCGTTGTGACGCAATTAAGCCGCGGCACCCAGTTCGCGCTCCAACACGGCGGCAAAAACCTGCTCCCAGTGTTCCTTCTGGCGAGCGACGGATTGCGCGGGATCAAGGCGCTTTGCCAGGCAGAGGCCGGACTCGGGCTCGCTCAAGCGCAGGATGCGAGCGCCGTCGGCTAGCTTAAGGAGAAGCATCTCGATGTCGTGTTTCATAGGGCAAGCCTATCCTCGAAAGCCGAATTCTGCCAGCATTTGGTGGAGAGATGCCGGGGAGGCGATTCCCGATCTGGCATGAGCAGCCTGTGCCGCCCGCTCGAAGGCACCTTCGTTGAATTCCACTACGCTCAGAGGCGGGTACTCCACTGCGACGGTCGCCGCCTCCCGCATTTCGTGTGCAGTTCGCCAGCAGTTCGCGCGCTGCGCGATGAGCGGCCGATGGGGGCGCTCTGGCTGGTGAATGGGTAGCAACGCGTTGAGCGCGCCTTGAACGATCACGGCCAAGGCGCTCCAATCAGCCGCGGCAGCGGGCTATTTCCCGATACAGAACTGGTTGAAGAGGATGTCCAGCAGGTCTTCGGTGGTGGTCTGGCCGACGATTTCACCGACGGCATTGACGGCGATGCGCAGGTCCAGGGCGACGAGTTCCAGGGTCTGATTCGCGCGCAAGGCCTCCAGGGTGCTCATCGTGGCGGCGCGGGCGCGGTTGAGGGCGTCCTGGTGGCGCGAGTTGATCATCACTTCGAGCATCTCGGCCTTGATTTCGCCGGACCATGCCAGCTCTTTGATGGCATCTTTGAGCGGCTCGATCCCTTGCCCGCTCAGGCAGCACACGTCCGCGACTGGCGCCTTGAGGTCGGGTGGGAATTGGAGCCGCGCCGGCAAGTCGATCTTGTTGCGGACGAGGATGCGCTTCTTGTCCGCGAACTCGGCGAGGTACTGCTCGTCGGCTTCCGTCAGCGGCTGGGCGGCGTCGAAGACGTGCAGGATGAACTCCGCCTGCTGCAAGGTCTGCCGGCTGCGACGGACGCCTTCGACTTCAATCTCGTCGCGCGCCTCGCGCAGGCCGGCGGTGTCGATGAAGACGACGGGCAGGCCGCGGATGTTGGCGGTCTCCGCGATGGTGTCGCGGGTGGTGCCGGGAATGGCTGAGACGATGGCGCGGTCGTGACCGAGGAGCTGATTGAGCAGGCTCGATTTGCCGGCGTTGGGCCGGCCGATGATCGCCGCGCGGATGCCGCGGCGGAGGATTTGTCCCTCAGGGGCTGTGCGGAGCAATTCGTCCATGAAAGCGACGCCGTGTTCGAGCCGGGCGAGGAGCTGACTCAAGGTGTCGGGCGCGATGTCTTCTTCGGGGAAGTCGATGTGCGCCTCGACATGGGCCAGCGTCTCGAGCATTTCGTCGCGCAGCTTGTTGATGCGCTGGGAGAGCTTGCCGGCGAGCTGTTCGTTGGCGGCGCGCAAGGCCAGTTCGGTGCGCGAGTGGATGAGATCGGCCACGGCTTCGGCCTGCGCCAGGTCGATGCGCCCGTTGAGAAAGGCGCGGCGGGTAAATTCGCCGGGCTCGGCCAGCCGCGCGCCGTTGGCGAGCACGGTATCCAGCACCAGCTTTGCGGGCAGGATGCCGCCGTGGCAGGTGATCTCGACGATATCCTCGCGCGTGAAGGTCCGCGGCGCGCGCATGACCGCGACCAGGGCCTCATCGACGGTCTGCCCGTCGCGCACGACGTGGCCGAACTGAATGGTGTGCGTCGCGGCGGTGGAAGGTTTGACGGACGCTTTGCCGGCGGGCGCAAAGCAGCGGTCCGCGATGGCGAGCGCCTCCGCGCCCGAAAGGCGGATGACGGCCAGCCCGCCTTCGCCGAGCGGCGTGGCGATTGCAGCTATGGTGTCGTCCAGCATCGGGAGGAAGGTAAAGGCTAAGAGATACAAGTGGCAAGCTGGCTGACACGGGAGGCACTTAAGGCTTTGAAAACTCAGGGGGCTGGGGAATAGTTTCCGCGATGACGCGTGATCCAGAGTCGGCGGGCGTGAGAGTTTTGGGCATTGAAGGCGGAGGAACGCGCACCGTCGCGCTGCTGGCTGACGGCGGCGGACAAGTTCTACGTCGATTGGAAACAGGGCCGGCGAATATGAAACTGCTGACGGAGGCGCAGCTCAACCGGCATTTTCGCTCGATTGCGGCGGCGCTGCCGGTCCCGGATGCGCTGGGGATTGGGTTGTCCGGCGCGTGGGCGGAGGAGGACTTCCAGAGAATCCGGTCGGCGGCTGCGAAGGTCTGGCCGCGAATCCGGTGCTACGCTACCAATGATCTGGAAACCGCGCTTGTCGCCGCAGAGAACCGAAGGCCTGGGGAGCACATGCCGCAGGTTCTGGTGGTGAGCGGCACGGGGTCTGGTTGCTACGGGAAAAGCTTGAAGGGCAGGGGAGTCAAGGTCGGCGGCTGGGGCCACGTTCTGGGCGATAAGGGCAGCGGCTATGACATCGGGTTGCGCGCGCTCCAGGCGGTCGTTGACGCCTACGACCATGAGCGGGTCTGGCCCAAGCTGGGCCGGCGACTGCTCCGCGCAATGCTACTCAACGAGCCGAACGATTTAATCGACTGGGCGCAAGCGGCGGACAAGACGGCCATTGCCAGCCTGGCGGTCGAGGTGTTCGCCGGTTGGGAGCGCAAGGACACGATGGCTGCCGAAATCCTGGCTGGCGCTGCGACATGCCTGGCCCGAGATGCCGCCGCTTGTGCGCGCCGGTTTGCCAAGCCCGGCACCGCCGTCCAGTTCGTGCTGACCGGCAGCATTCTGCTCAAGCAACCGCGTTTCGCTGCGCTGGTGGGTCGCGAGTTGCGAAAGCTTTGGCCGAACGCGCGGGTCACACTACTCCACCGCGAGAGTGTTTGGGGGGCGGTTGAGCTGGCTGGACGGATGGTCAAGTCCAAAGTCCAAAGCCCAAAGTCCAAAGCTCGGAGGATAGAAGCGGTGGCTGTGCGGTCTGTCCGGCGGTCGCCCACGGAGGAGAGAAATCCTCGGTCAATGGAATTGGATAAGCTGCCGGTGCGGGAAGCGGTGGGGCTGATGCTTAGGGAGGACGCCGGCATCGCGAGGAAGTTATTCCCCGAGCGCCACCGCATCGCCCGCGTGGTTGAGGCGGTGGCGCGGGCGTTTCGGCGCGGGGGCCGGCTGTTTTATGTCGGCGCAGGCACGAGCGGACGGTTGGGCGTGCTGGATGCGAGCGAATGCCCGCCCACATTCGGCACTTTGCCGGACTTGGTCCAGGGCATCATCGCGGGCGGACAGAAGGCGCTGTGGCAGTCCGTCGAAGGAGGTGAAGACGACGTGGAAGCCGGCGCTCACGCGATAGAGTTTCGCGGCATTGCTCGCCGGGACGTGGTGGCCGGCATCGCCGCCAGCGGAACGACGCCATTCGTTTGGGGGGCGTTGCGAGCGGCCAAACGCCGCGGCGCGACGACCGTGCTGGTGTGCTTCAACCCGTTCCTCAAGATTCCGCGCACGCTGCGGCCCGCCATTGTCATCGCCCCCAACCTTGGCCCTGAACTGCTGACGGGCTCGACGCGGTTGAAGGCGGGGACGGCGACGAAGCAACTGTTGAATATGTTCACCACCCTGGCAATGGTGCGCATCGGCAAGGTAAGGAGCAACCTGATGATTGATTTGAAGCCGGCGAACATCAAGCTGCGCGACCGCGCGGTGCGCATCGTGCAGGAGTTGACCGGCGCCGACTATTCTGCCGCGCAAGGGGCGCTGGAGCGCAGCGGGTGGGACGTCAAAATGGCAGTCGGGCGGCCCAGTGGGAGATAAGCATCTGCAGTTTGGGGAATTTTCCCTCCAGATACGATGCCGTCAGGAGCCGCACCAGGCCAGTGATTAGTGCCAGCAGGAGGGAGGTCATGAAAAAGAGCCCAAACGCATGAGGGGGATCGGGTTCCATCACCCGCGGCACTCCATGATACAGCACGGCCGTGGCGAGGATGATTCCGACCGCCCAACTCACCCAAGGGGAAATCCCAGGAGACGCGTCGAGCAAGCGGAGCATAAAGAAGGGACTCAAGCCGTAAGCCACAGCCGTGAACGCCTGGGTATAGGTGTGGCGGCCATGGAAGGTTTCCCCAATCGACTTGAGCATGTTGGCCCCGACGAAGACCACGACCAATGCCAGCAGAAATTGAGCGGCTTCCACTATAGTCGCTTCCCCAATGGGGAACTGCTTGATCCGTCCAATTTCTCCCTGCCATTTGCCCCAATGGACCAGGCCGAAGCCTTCCGCCGCCGAGGTCAGCAGGAGCAGCGGAAACAGAAACACCACCAGCACGAATACCAGGCTGCGTTGGGTAACGACAATCCGTTCCCAAGTGGCCGTCGGGTCAAAAATCAGCAGCAGCGCTTTAATCATCCGGCAGAAGTATTATCGGCAAACACGCATCCTGACAAGCAATTACAAGGCCAAAACACTGTGTCAATTAGACATCTGGAAGGCGATTACGTTCAGTGGCTGGCGCGGCAGTTTTATTCACTTCCGCTGGCGCACGGCCTGTGATTAACTTGCCACGATGAAAGTTAATCTAAGTATCTGGGACAAGCTGACCCGGATGGTGATCTTTCTCGTATTTATCGCGGGCCTCCTGTTGGTGGCAATCTGGTATCTCCCGCTGATCCAGCAGAACGAGCGCTACCGAAAGGAGATACTGCGGCTGGATAACCTGGTCCAGAAGGAGGAGGAAACCGGCAAGCAATTGCGTACATCCATTGACGCCTTGCGCTTCGATCCCAAGGCCGTCGAACGGCTCGCCCGCGAACGATTGGGCTACGCCAAAGCGGGCGAAACGGTCATCCGCTTCGAAGCGCCCCAAACCAATAACACTGTGCGGCGATGAGGAATGCGGCCATGCTTTGAACGGCCCGCCACGCTACCCATCCCTCCGTCGCTCCCTCGTCCCAGCCGCCCGCTCGGTTACCTACACCGTCATGATCTCTTTTTCTTTGCGATCCAGGTGGACATCAATCTTGGCGATGTATTCGTCCGTTAGCTTCTGGAGTTCCTTCTCGGCGTGCTTGACCTCATCTTCGGTGATGCCGCTGTCGTGGGCGTGCTTCTTGACTAGCTCCATCGCATCGCGGCGGACATGGCGGATGGCCACTCGTCCGTCTTCCGACATCTTGCGGATAATCTTCACAAACTCCTGACGCCGCTCCTCGCTGAGTTCGGGGAAGAAAAGTCTAATCGCTTTGCCTTGAATGGCGGGTGTCAGGCCCAGGTTGCTCTTCTGGATGGCCTTCTCGATCGGGTGTAGGGAATTTATGTCCCACGGCTGGATCGTCAAGGTGCGCGGTTCGGGGGTCGTGATGCCCGCCAACTCGCGAACCCGCATCTGCGAGCCATAGACTTCAACCAGCAGGTTTTCGACCAATGCGGGAGAGGCCTTGCCAGTGCGGACGCCGGCAAACTCGTTCACCACCACCTGCTCGGTCTTGCTCATCTTATCTTCCGCCTCGAGTAGAAAGTCGTCCAGTGACATAGGTGCGTTAAAGGTAGCAAAGCCCGGCGCAACTGTATAGCGGCAACTTACAGTTCCGCCATAAGCCGTTTCTCGGCCTGCGGATTGTCCAGTTGGTGGCGAGCTCTCATCACCGAGACGCCCACCACCGGCGGATACGCCTGGTCGGCCTTCATGCGCGGCTCCACGTATTCAATGACCTCGAACAGCAGCCGGTTGGCCGCCGGATAATCAAGGCCGGTCAACCGCTGGATGTAGCGGGTCGAGCGGTCGATGAGCTTCAGGTTGCTGGGCACCACCCAGATCATGAAATTACCCATCACCCGCCCCAGCCGGACCATGGTGCAGGTCGAGAGCGCGTTGAGCAGCATCTTGAGGCCCGCCCGCGTGACCCCATCCAGCAGGAAGTCCGTCTTGGGGACCGGCACCAGCACCGTAACGCACTCCGGATTCCATTTGGCGACAAAGTCTCTGATCTCGTTTAGAGACTCCTGGCGGCCCAAATAGATCAGCCCGATCCTGGCGCCGGCCTTTTGCGCGGCTTCGAGTTGCCGGCGATGAAAGCCGTCCACAGAAAGGAGCGAAGCCTTCTCGGCTTCGGAAACGATGCCCACCGCGCTGTCGCCCTTGCCGAGTGGCCGGTATTTCAGGCCGTCAAGGCCCACCTTGAACCGCATGAGCTCCGCGGTGCTGATCTTGCGCACGATCTCGTAGGTGCGCGGCACTTTGTCCTCACTCACCAGGGCGCGGACTTCCTGCTCGGTCCATTCGACACACTTCGGCTGGCGCTTGATGATCCGCTCCCATGCCTTTGGGGTATCCGCATAAGGCACGAACAGGAATGACCACGACTCCGTCGCCGTCGCGTCGTCGAATTTGCGGAACGGCGGCGAGCAATAAGTGGGCGAGCGCTCCGTGGTATCCGTCAGCACATCAATCCCAAACCGGTCAGCAAAGTAATTGTTCTTGTGGGCAGAACGATAAACCGTTTCTTCGAGCGAGACGGCCCGCGCAAGCTGTGAGAGCACCCCCGACGATTTCAGGCTGTCGTGCATCTCGACCAGCTTCTTCAGAAACTCGCCCGGCACGGACGCCGATTCCAAAGCGCCGGGGCCTTTCGGCTCCAGCTCCTTCATCAAATCACGCAATACCATCTCCAACACGGTCAGCATCACGCAGAGCTGGATCGTGGTCGCCTGCATACGCGTCGAGCCGGTGATCGACATCGGGCCGGTGGTGAGGTTGATCGTTTCGATGCGCGGCTCCTGGATGATCTCGCGGCTCCGCTTAACGTGTTGGCACAGAATGTCGTCGGGGTTGTTATAGACGAAATAGACCTTGGCGCCCACCTCGAGCCCTTTCCAGGCCGTGCCGATTACGAAGGAGGTCTCGCCGCCCTCGGTGATGGCGAACACTACGTCATTGGCCGCTACCCCCAAATCCCCGATCTGCTTCTTGCCGAACTCAGTGAAGTCTTCGAAGCCTTCCACCGATTTAATGAGGGCGAAGTCGCCGCCTGCCATGACGCTAAACGCGCGGTTCTCGAAGTCCTCGGCAGTCGGCGAACAGGCCAGTCCCCGCGCGCGTTGCTGCTGCCAAAAATCGCGCCAGATGGAAACCAGTTGGATGCTCAGGCGCCCGGTGGAGCCGCACCCCGTAAAGAATATCTTCCCGCCTTTCTTCAACGCGCGCAGAACGGTTTCCTTGATCTCCTGCGCGCGGCCCGACTCGGCGAATTCCTGATACTTGCGCACCACGTCGCCATCCGCCTCGAAGAGGAGGCCCAGCGCCACGCACACGTCGCGCTTGGCGGTTCCGCTCAGGTTGGCGGTGATCGGGTGAGAGGATTCAGTGGTCAGGACGCCGAGCTGGAATTGATCGCTGATCTTGAGGAAGTCGTCGGATCGCCGGTTTGATGTTTCGCTCATAAGGGTTCGGTTCTGTTGATTTGTATTCAGTGGCGCCTAGCTTGGCGTCCAGGGGGCGCGGGTCAAGCCAATTCAGCGGCGGAACCGGCCAGCGGTAGGGCGGCGAGGGACGTATGAAGCGCTCCCTTTGGTGAAAGCTCGCTTCGCATCAGCTCGACCTTGTAGGCCGTCCATTCGCCGAAGAGTCGCTCGGCCATGCCTGCCGCCGTCTTGCCCAGCGCTTCTGCTTCCGGGCGTCTGATGCGTTTGATACGGGCGAGTGTCACGTGGCCCGTGAACCTTTCGCCCGGCTCTTCCGCCGTAAACTCCCTGGTCGAGACCTCCACCGCCTGTTGCAGCCGTGGCAACTGGTCCGCCTGGTCAATTACCCTCACCCAGGCAACCCGCGGAAAGCGCAGGTCCGGGAAGAACCCAATCCCCTGAGCACTCAACCGCAGTGTTGAGAAACCGCGGCACGCGGCGCGAAGGGCTTCTTCCAGCGCCTCAACCCGTGGCGCATCCACGTTCCCCAGGAACCTCAGCGTCAGGTGGAATTGTTCGCGCTTCGTCCAGCGGACGCTCCGTTCGGGCAGCGCGCGGCGCAATTCCGATTGCGCCTCTGCAATCTTCGCTTTGACCTCCTCGGGTATCGTCACCGCGATGAAGAGCCGGAACCGTTCGATATCAGTCATGGCGCCCTCCGCAACTGCGCGTCATTGCGGTTCGCGTCGCTGCCGTGGACTTGCCGCCACCACGTGCACCGATCTGGCCCATCGGAAAGCAGGCGTTGAGCACGACGCGATCCGAGCAATCGTAGCTTCCCTCCAACAATTCCGCATAATAACTGGACAACTCATCCCCCAAGCTTAACCCGGGTTCGATGCTCTTTCATGCCTTTCCCGGCGCAAGTCTGGGAAGAGGCGAAGAATCCTGTGGCCGATCAAACGCAGCACGCACAATCCTCATTTCTCATTGCCTTTCGCGGGCGTTTCCAAATCAATGGATGTGAATGCGCCGTGAAGCGATCATCTGCCTCGGGCTGGCCGCGATAACCGTTGCCCTCTATTGGCCCGTCCACCGGCACGACTTCATCAATTTCGACGACCGGGATTATGTCACGGAGAACCCGACCGTCCGTGCAGGCATCACCTGGCCGGGTGTGCGGTGGGCCTTCGGCGGCAGCCACGCCAGCAATTGGCACCCCCTGACCTGGCTATCGCACATGCTGGATTGCCAAGTCTTCGGGCTGAAGCCAGGCGCCCATCATTTGGTGAGTCTCGGGTTCCACATTGCCAACACGCTCCTGCTGTTTCTGGCACTCAACCAAATGACCCGCGCCGAGTGGCGCAGCGCCCTGGTGGCGGCCTTGTTTGCCTGGCATCCCCTGCACGTCGAATCAGTAGCCTGGGTTGCGGAGCGAAAAGACGTCCTCAGCGCTTTCTTCTTCATGCTGACGCTCTGGGCGTATGGGCGCTACGGCGCAGTCCAAAGTCTAAAGTCTAAAGTCCAAAGTCAGGGGACACGCAGCACGCAACACGCAACACGCTACTACGTTCTTTCCCTCCTCCTCTTCGCCCTCGGCCTGATGTGCAAACCGATGCTGGTGACGCTGCCCTTCGTCTTGCTGCTGCTCGACTATTGGCCCCTCCGCCGCTTTGGACTCAAGACTTTAGACTTCAGACTCAAGACTCTTGTTCCCCTGCTCCGGGAGAAGGCCCCTTTCTTCGCCCTCGCTTTGGCCGCGGGCATCGTCACCTTGCTCGCCCAGCAGGCGGCCGCTCAATCGCTGGAACAATGGCCATTGGGGAGCCGGCTGGCGAACGCCCTCACCTCCTATTCGGCCTATTTGGGGAAAATGGTCTGGCCGAAGAACCTATCGGTCTTCTACCCGCATGTCCCGATCCCGGCCTGGCAAATGGCCTTATCCGCCATTTTGTTGACATGCCTGACTGTGCTCTGTGTCCGTCAGGCCCGTTCCCGGCCCTGGCTGCTGGTCGGCTGGGCGTGGTTCGGCGTGATGCTGCTGCCGGTCATTGGCCTGGTGCAGGTCGGCTGGCAATCCATGGCCGACCGCTATACCTACCTGCCCTTGATCGGGGTGTTCATCATGCTCGTCTGGGGAGCGGTTGACCTCCGTCCGTGCTCCCGCACTGGGCGACTCGTCCTGCGGTTGGGCGCCGTGCTGGTCCTGGGTGCCTGCCTGGCGGCGACGCGGTTCCAACTCAAGTATTGGCAAGACTCGCTTACTCTCTTCCGCCACGCGCTCGAAGTGACGCCAGACAATTGGCTGGCGCACAACAACCTCGGGACTGCTCTGGCGGACGAGGGGAAGGTGGACGAGGCGGCCGAGCACTTCCGCGCCGTCCTCCAGCTCAATCCCGCCTGCGATGACGCTCGCAACAACCTAGGGCGTTACCTCGCCGAGCGGGGCCAGCAGGACGAGGCCAAGACCCAGATCGAGGCCGTCTTGCGGCGGAACCCGCGTCATGCCGGAGCGCATAGAAATCTGGGGTACGTGCTCTTCACCGAGGGGAATATTGCTGACGGCGTGGCCCAATACGCCTTGGCGCGGCAACTGCGCCCGGATGATGCGGCGACACCCGAAGACCTGGCAGCGCTCCTTACCAAGCAGCCGGAGTCTCCAACCACGCTGCCATACCTGCGCCAGGCGCTGGACCTCCTGCCCACAACGGAAATGCGCGCGCAGGATGCCAGCACCTGGGCAGGGCAAGGGAAAGCCCAATATGCCATTCAGGGCTATCGCGCTGCTCTGGCCCTCGAGCCTCAGTCGCCGGACATCTTGAATAACCTGGCCTGGATCATGGCCACGTGTCCGGAGGCCAATCTTCGCGACGGCGCTGAGGCCGTCCGGCTCGCCCAGCAAGCCTGCGAGCTGACCGGCTTCCGGCGGACCCTGATGGTCGGCACGCTCGCCGCGGCTTACGCTGAAGCCGGGCAGTTCGTGGAAGCCGTCAACACGGCGCAGAAAGCATGCGCCCTGGCGGCTGAGTCGGGTGACGAGGCGCTCGCCAGCAAGAATCAGGAGCTGCTCCAACTGTATCGCGCTGGAAGGCCATATCATGAAACCACCAATGCGGTCCCGGCTGTGCCAGTGGCCCCTAAACCCTGAGCCCTTTTGATTTCGCCCTCCAACCATGCTAACTACACCTTGGCTGACCGTGAAGACGGAGCACGATGACTAACCCAGCGCAGATGACTCCACCGCCTCCCGCAGGCGAGACGCGACCTGCCTCGACGTGGACGCGCCTGACGCTGCACCCTGCTTTCATAAGCCTGCTGCTGGCCACTGCCACCTTGGTTGTGTTCCTCCCGACCGTGCGGCATGACTTCGTCACCTACGACGACCCCGATTACGTCACCACCAATCCCCATGTTCAGGGCGGGTTGACGCGCGACGCCGTGGTGTGGGCCTTCCGCACCGGCCACTCGGGCAATTGGCATCCGCTGACCTGGCTGTCCCACATGCTCGACTGTCAGCTCTACGGGCTGGAGCCTGCCGGCCACCACCTGACCAGCCTGCTCTTCCATGCTCTCAACACCATGCTGCTGTATATCCTCCTGCGGCGGCTCACCGGCGCGGTGTGGCGAAGCGCGTTCGTTGCCGCACTCTTCGCATTGCACCCGCTGCATGTTGAATCCGTCGCCTGGGTTTCCGAGCGCAAAGACGTTCTTAGCGCCTGCTTCTTCTTCCTGACCCTCTGGGCCTATGCTCGTTACGTGGAAGTCCAAGGTCCAAAGTCCAATGTCCAAAGTCAGGAGACACGCAACACGCAACACGCAACACGCTTCTACCTCCTCTCCCTCACCTTCTTCGCCCTCGGTCTGATGTCCAAGCCGATGCTGGTGACTCTCCCCTGCGTCCTGCTCCTGCTCGACTACTGGCCGCTCCGTCGCCTAAGGCTTTCAACTCTCAACCATCTGGTCCTGGAGAAGTGGCCATTCTTTCTCCTCAGCGCCGGTTCCTGCGTCGCCACCATTCTGGCGCAGAGCCGGGCCATGCAACCGTTAGCCAACCTCTCTCTCAGCT
>OCZT010005291.1_pt1 | contig 12920 bp, 8 predicted proteins | sample 1539031 | NCBI WGS metagenome assembly OCZT01 (sample SAMEA3539308, study PRJEB22396) | soil metagenome | biome: tundra; feature: field; material: soil | place: USA | collected 2010-05 | depth 0.15 m | reverse complement strand
TGATGCGGTCCATCAGGAGCCGCGAATAGATGTCGTAGCTGCGCTCGCCGCGGCTCGATCGCTCGATGACGTACGGATTCGGAATGATCGTCATGGTGTTGGTCTCTGTGCGGAGATCGGTGGTCAGCTAGGCCTGCTCGACGGCGTTCTGGGACAAAAGGAACTCGAACACACGGTCCTCGGTGATGCCCTTTTCGATCTCGCGGAGCCGGCCGGCTTTCTGCAACGCCGAGTATACCTGCCCGGGATCGGCGCCGCGCTTGGCGGCCATCTCGGCGACTTTCGCGTCCACGTCCTTCTCCCCGGCCGCGAGTTTCTCGCGCTGGGCGATGGTTTCGAGAATGAGGTCCCGGCGCACCTGTCGCTCGGCCATCGAGCGGAATTCGGTGGCGAACTTCTCCTGTTCTTCGGCCGGGATGCGGTATGCCTCGGCGTAGTGACTGACGAGCTCGCGCACCCATGTGGGCGGAACATCGAACTGATTTGCTCCAATGATCTCGTCGACGAGCGCTGTGCGCACGGCCGCGTCGGCCTCGCGGACCGCGGTCGCCTCGAGGTCCGCGCGCACGGCCTTCGTGAGCGCGTCGAGCGAGTCGAAGTCGCCCAGCTCGCGGGCGAGCGCGTCGTCGAGCTCGGGGAGCGCCTTCCGCTTCACGTCGCTCAGCGTGACGCGCACCAGCTTGCTCTTGCCGGCCTGCTCGGCATCCGGGAAGTCGTCGGGCCACTTCACCGGGCGCTCGATGTTCTCGCCCGGCGCCATCGCCATGATGACTTCCTCGATGGCCGCGATGGCCTGTCCGGAGCCGAGCACGATGCGGTATTCCTTGCTCTCAGGTACGACACCCGCCGCGTCGGCCACGGCGAGCTGGACCGTCACCATGTCGCCCTCGCGGGGTTTCTCCTCCACCGGCGTCCAGGTCGCGCGCTGATCGCGCAGCTCGGCGATCTGTTCCGTGACCATCTGGTCGGTCACGACGTGCGAGTTCCGCTTCACCCTGAAGCCCGAGAGCCGCGCGAGCTCGATGACCGGCTTCACTTCGCAGTGCAGCTCGAACGTGAGCGGTTGCCCCTCCTCGAACTTCACGTCGTGCGCGTGGGGCTGGGTGACCGGCTCGAGCTTCTCGCTCTCGAGCACGGCCTGGTACGCCTCGCGCATCAGCGACTCCAGCGCTTCCTGCTGGATCTCCTCGGCGAACTTCTTCTTGACGACGCCGGCGGGCGCCTTGCCCGGCCTGAAGCCCGGGAGTCGGACCTTGCCTGCCACCCGGCGGGTGGCGCGCTCCTTGGCGTCCGCCACGTGTGTGGCGGAGACGGAGATGCCCAAGCGACGTTCGACGCCCTCGGACTTTCGTGAGGTGACTTCGATATCCATGCGACGAAAGATAACTGGATGGGAGAAGTTGGGGGCTAGAAGTCACGCAGAAACCGGCCGTCCTCTAGCACCCAGCCTCCAGCATCCATTCTCCAGCATCCAGCCTCCAGCATCCAGCCTCTGAGAAGACGTGCGAAAGCCGGGAGTCGAACCCGGACGGGTTGCCCCACAGGATCCTAAGTCCTGCGCGTCTGCCAGTTCCGCCACTTTCGCAAGAGCCAAAACCGCTCCCTGCCGAAGAAAACTTACACGAATTCGGCTGTTTCGTGCCTCTTCTGCGCCCGGGCAACGGGATCGTCGGTCCTGCCGGGCACGCCGGCGACACGTACCGGCGAGGTCACAACCTGCTGCAAGCCGTTTACGCCGGGAGGGCGCCCGCCGAGTATTCGCTGTGTCCAGAGCCGCGCAGTGCCACCGTGCCGTCGTCGGAGGCAAGATCCCATGAAGACGGTCGAGCTCGTGTACGTCGATGCCGGAGGCGGGCACCGAAGCGCGGCGAGCGCGCTCGCCGAGGCCGCCCGGCGCGAACAGCGCCCGTGGAACATGCGGCTGACGAATCTTTTCGAGGTCCTCGCGGAGCTCGACTTCGCGAAGCGCATCACGGGCGTGGGCGTCGGCGACATTTACAACGCCTTGCTTCGTCGCGGCTGGACTCGTGGGTTTTCCGCCGTGATCCCCCCGATGCAGTCGATCATCCGGCTGAGCCACGATTCGCAGGTGCATCTCCTGGCGCGATACTGGAGCGTGAACACGCCCGACTTGGTGATCTCCTGCATTCCGCACTTCAACCGTGCGCTGCACGACGCGATCGAACGCGCGATACCGGGCGTGCCGCTGGTGACGATCCTGACCGACCTTGCGGACTATCCTCCCCATTTCTGGATCGAGGAGCGCCAGCCGCAGTACTTCATTTGCGGCACCGACCGCGCGCGGGAACAGGCGCTGGGCGCGGGACATCCGGCCGAGCGCGTCTTCCAGACGTCGGGGATGCTCCTGAACCCGCGATTCTACGATTGCGCCGCGGCCGGGCTGCCAGGCGACCGCACCGCGCTTGGGCTCGATCCCGCGCTTCCCACCGCCATGATGATGTTCGGCGGAGAGGGTTCCTCCGAGATGCTCACGATCGCCCGGGCGCTCGAGGCGAGCGGCATGGACGTGCAGCTCATCGCGGTGTGCGGAAGGAACGCGAGGCTGGAGGCGCGAATGCGCGCGGAGCGGCTCCGCATCCCGATGCACGTCGTCGGGTTCACCACGGAGGTCGCCCGGCTGATGAGGATGTCGGACTTCTTCATCGGCAAACCGGGCCCCGGGAGCATCAGCGAAGCGCTCGAGATGGGCTTGCCGGTCATCATCGATTGCAACAGCCGGACGATTCCCCAGGAGCGCTACAACGCCCGGTGGGTCGCGGAGGGCGGCTTCGGCATCGCGGTTCGCAGTTTTCGGCGCGAGATCGCCACGGCGGCGTCCGAGATGCTCCAGCCAGATCGGCGCCGGCTGTTCGTCGACCGCGTTAGGGCCTATCGCAATCGCGCGGTGTTCGAAATTCCGGAGATCCTCGAAGGGATCCTCAACGCCTGACCGGTGCTACCAGCACGCGCGCACCGCGACGCCCGTCGCGATCGCGATGAGCTGCCCGACCACCACGTCACCCGGATAGTGCACGCCAAGCCGCACTCGCGACACGCCGATGAGCACGGCGACCGCGAGCAGCGGCCAGCCGAGCGAGTGGAACGTCGCCGCGTGGATGAACGCGACGCTCATCGAGGCGGCCGCATGTCCTGACGGGAAGGAGAACCGGTCGGGGACGCGAACGTGCGCGTTGCACTGCACCCGCTCGGTTGGGCGCGTGCGCACCACGACGCGCTTGACCCCCTGCCCGATGAGCAGCGAGATCGAGAGGGTCCAGGCGGCTTGCACCGCTGCCACTCGCAACATCCCTTCCGCCGTCAGGAGCGGCGCGAGCGCGAACACCACGCTGGCCGTGACGCCGCCCATGGTCGTCAGAACGGTCCAGAAGAACAGTGCTGTCCTCGATGCCGACTCTCCGATGACGTAGCGCAAGTAGAGCGCCCGATCCCGGTCGTCGAGACGGAGCAGCAGCGGGTTCTGGAGCATGCGGTCAACCCGCGCGAAGGGAGGGCGGAAGGCGGGTACCGGAATCCGAGGCGCCGACGATGCCACCGTCATGGTCACGCCGCCATCGGTAACGCCGCAAAGGCCCGCAGCAGCGGACGCCCCACGTAACTCTCGGGTCGCGCGATGCCGAGCGCCCAGAGGATCGTCGCCGGTACGTCCGTCAGGGAGACTTCCGCGCCGAGCTCACCCGGCACCACCGCCCCGCCGGCAAGCATCACGGGAATCGTGGTATCGAGCGGGTGGGCGCTGTCGTGGTGCTTCAGCGTAGCGCCGCCGCCGCCGTGGTCCGCGAGCGCGATGACCAGCGTCGCGGGGTCGGAGAAATCGATGATCGTTTCGAGCCGCTCCAGCGCGCGGTCCATTCGCGCGGCGGCCTCACCATACTCCGGAGACATCCAGCCGAACTCGTGTCCGGCGCGATCCGCGTCGAGCCAGTGCATCATGATCAGGCCTCGACGCTGCGTCTCGAGATTCGGTCGTGCGGCCGAGAGCACGTCGTCCGCGTCTCGACCGTGAAAGCGGGCCTCACCAAGTCCGAGCATTGTCGCGATGCGCGCGGCGATTCCCCGCATCAGAAATGGAACGCGCGGCATGAATACCGAAGTCGGCAGCGAGTGCCGCGACAGTTCCTTCGCGAGCGGATGCAACGGGCGGCGCGGTCGCGGAAGGAAGAAGTGTTCACTCTGGACACCATGCCGTTCCGGTGCGGCACCCGTGAGCAGCGACGCCATGGCGCACGGAGTGATGCTCGGGCTCACTGTCTGCCCGCGAAATGTGGATGCGCCGCGCTTGGCGAGCCGCCCAACATGATGCAGGTTGAAGCGGTTCACCGCATCGGGGCGGAGCCCGTCGAGCACGAGCAGCACGACTCGACGCACCGGGGTCGAACGCATGTCAGCGGGCATTGACGACTCTCGGAGAAGGATGAGTGCGTTTCTTGCTCTCGCTTCAATGACGCGCCGGGCTGTGACGACTGGCGGACGGTGGGGTCTCGGGCTGGTAACGTTGCGCGTGACGCGCGCGCCCGGGACCCGCCGAGCGCGATTGGATGCATCGCAATGTGCGCGGCGGTTTCGCGACGCTACGCGTATCCCGCGGCAGGCGTGGATGACAGAGGGCACGCTGCCAACGCCCGCGGAGGACGAGCCCAAGGCCTGGCCGCCGGTTTGCCGCGGATCATCAGGCCCCGCATATGACAGAGAGCCGGCTGATGTTCAGCCGGCTCTCTGTCGTCGCGAAGCGCGGATCGGCGCCTGCTAGTTGCCCACGCGAAGGTTGACCACGTAGTTGGCGCGATGGCCGGCATTGTCGGACGGCCGGTTCACCGACAGGCCGATGATGTCACCGTCCTTCACTTTCGACAGCACACGCTGCATGTCGTCCATGCTATGGATGGCCGACCCCGGCAGCGGGAAAGTGATCGCGGTGATGACGTCTCCCGGCACGAGCTTCCGGGCCGCAGGACCCTCGCCGTCGACGGACCGCACGGCAACTCCCTGCGCCGAAGCCGCGACGCCCGTCGCCTTCGTGATTTCGGGCGTCAATGCCTCCACCACGATCCCGAGCTTCTTCGCCGCGACGGTGACCGACGGCGCGGGTGCGTCTTTCGCAGCGCCTCCCGTCGACACCACGGCCTTCTCGTCAGCCGGAGCCTCGATGAGCTTCACCTTGAAGTTCTTGTGTTCGCCGAAACGCACCGCCTCCAGATTCACCACGTCGCCGGGCTGGTGCATGCGGATGAGGCGCTGCAGCGCGCTCACGCGGTCGACCGGCTTGCCGTCGATCTTCACCACGATGTCGCCGGGCTCCATCCCGGCTTTCTCCGCGGGGCTTCCCTCGGTGAAGGCTTCCAGCTTGACGCCGGCGATGTCCTTGAGCTTGGCGACCGCCACATCTTCGGCGGTTGCGTCGTTGATCTGGGCGCCCAGAATGGCCCTGCGCACGCGTCCGTGGGCGATGATGTCGTCCATCACGGTCTTGGCGAGCCCGATCGGAATCGCGAATCCATAACCCGTGTACGAGCCGGTCTCGCTCGCGATCGCGCTGTTGATCCCCACCACTTCTCCGCGGATGTTCACCAGCGGCCCGCCCGAGTTGCCCGGATTGATGGCGGCATCGGTCTGGATGAAGTCCTGGATCCGGTAGGCGTTCGAGTTCAGGTTGCGCAGTTCATTCGCCCGTCCCTTGGCGCTGATGATGCCGGCCGTCACGGTGAAGTCGAGGCCGAAGGGATTGCCGATGGCGAGCGCCCATTCACCCACCCGCGTCTTGCTGTCGTCGCCGAGCGACACCGTCGGCAGGTCCGAGGCGTCGATCTTGAGGACCGCCACGTCGGTCTGCGCGTCATGCCCGATGACCTTCGCCTTGAACGAACGGTGGTCGAGCAGGGCGACCTTCACCAGGTCGGCACCGTCCACCACGTGATTGTTCGTCAGGATGTAGCCGTCCTTGGTGACGATGAATCCGGAGCCCTGCGCTTCCTGCGTGCGCGGCTCCTGCGGCTGGTCGAAGAACTGCTGGAATTCCGGCGGCAGCTGCCGGATGCGATTGCGCATGTCCTGCGGCCGCGTCGTGTGCTCGGCGGCCACCGACACGACGGCGGGCGTCACGCGCTCCGCCACCGAGACGAATGCGTTCTGGGAGTCGTCCAGCGACGAGTTGGAGACCAGCGAGACTTTGGAGCCCTTGGTCTGCGCGCCGAGTATGCGCGTCCAGTCCATCGAGGATGCGAAGAAGAGACCTGCGATGAACGCGACGGCGCCCACCGCGAGGAACTTGGATTTGGAGAGGTGAATCGTCATCGTTCGTCCTGAATCTTGTGGATGTTTCCGGGTTGGTTCTGGTGCACGCCTGCGGGACAATCTACCCTCGATTAGACCCGGCGCCGGGGCGGAATGTTTCCGTCCCGGCGCCGGCGCAGATCGCTCGCTACTTCTTGGCTTCGTCCACGATCTCATAATCCGCGTCGGCCACGTCGTCCTTCTTGGCCTCCGCGGAGCCCTCCGCCGGCGGCGCCTCGCCCGAGGGCTGCGCCGACTGCGCCGCGTACACCGCCGTGCCCGCGGCCTGGAACGCGGCGTTCAACTCGTCGAGGGCGCCCTTGATCTCGTTCATGTCGTCGCCCTTGTGCGCCTTGCGTGCGCGCTCCACGGCCGCGTCGAGGCGGGTCTTGAGCTCGGCCGGCACCTTGTCGGCCCATTCCTTCGACTCCTTCTCCACCTGATAGGCGAGCGTGTCGAGGCGGTTCCTCGTGTCGATCTCCTCGCGCTTGCGCTTGTCCTCCGCGGCGTTGACCTCCGCGTCCTTCACCATGCGGTCGACTTCGGCGTCGGAGAGCCCGCTCGAGGCCTCGATGCGGATCTTCTGCTCCTTGCCGGTGGTCTTGTCCTTGGCGGCCACGTGCAGGATGCCGTTGGCGTCGATGTCGAACGTGACTTCGACCTGCGGCGTGCCGCGCGGTGCCGGCGGAATGCCGGTGAGCTGGAATTTCCCGATGGTCTTGTTGTACACGGCGAGGTCGCGCTCGCCCTGTAGTACATGGATTTCTACGGTCGTCTGGTTGTCGTCCGCGGTCGAGAACGTTTCCGACTTCTTGGTCGGGATCGTCGTGTTGCGCGGGATGAGCACGGTGGTGACGCCGCCCAGCGTTTCGATTCCAAGTGACAGCGGGGTCACATCGAGGAGAAGGACGTCCTTCTGCTCGCCCGTGAGCACCGCGCCCTGGATGGCCGCGCCGACCGCGACGACTTCATCCGGATTCACGCCCTTGTTCGGCTCCTTGCCGAAGAAGCCCTTCACCACCTCCTGCACCTTCGGGATGCGCGTCGAACCGCCGACGAGCAGCACTTCGTCAATCTCCGACGGCTGCAGCTTGGCGTCGGCGAGCGCCTTCTTCATCGGCTCGAGCGTACGCTGGACGAGATCGTCCACGAGCTGCTCGAACTTCGCCCTCGTGAGCTGGTAGTTCAGGTGCTTCGGTCCCGAAGCGTCGGCCGTGATGAAGGGCAAGTTGATGTCCGTGCTCATCGTGCCCGACAGCTCGATCTTCGCCTTCTCGGCGGCCTCCTTCAGGCGCTGGAGCGCCATCGGGTCCTTTGACAGGTCGATCGCCTGGTCCTTCTTGAACTCGGTCACGAGCCAGTCGATGACGCGCTGGTCGAAGTCGTCGCCGCCCAGGTGCGTATCGCCGTTGGTCGACTTCACCTCGAACTGCTTGGAGCCGTCCACGTCGTACAACTCGAGCACGGAGATGTCGTAGGTGCCGCCGCCCAGGTCGAACACGGCGACTTTCTCGTCCTTCTTCCCCTGTTTGTCGAGGCCGTACGCGAGGGCGGCCGCCGTGGGCTCGTTGATGATGCGGAGCACGTCGAGTCCGGCGATCTTCCCCGCGTCCTTCGTCGCCTGGCGCTGCGAGTCGTTGAAATACGCCGGCACCGTGACGACCGCCTTGGTCACCGGGTGGCCGAGGTAATCCTCGGCCGTCTGCTTCATCTTCTGCAGAATCATCGCCGAGATCTCCGGCGGCGTGTAGCGCTTGCCCTGGACCTCGACGGACGCAACGTCGTTCGTCCCGCTCTTCACCGCGTACGGGACGCGTTTGATCTCCTCGGTCACCTCGGGCATCTTGCGGCCCATGAAGCGCTTGATCGAGAAGACGGTATTCTGCGGATTCGTGACGGCCTGACGCTTGGCGATCTGCCCCACGAGCCGCTCGCCGTCCTTGCTGAAGCCGACGACGGACGGCGTGGTGCGCCCACCTTCGGCGTTCGGGATCACGACGGGGTCACCACCTTCCATCACCGCGACGACGGAGTTCGTGGTGCCCAGGTCGATTCCAATCACCTTGTCTGCCATTCGATCCTCGAAGAGTTGGTCATGAGTTGACGGGCGCGGCGCCAGAGGGCCGCGCCGTATGCCTCACTCGAAGAGCAAGGACAGGGCCAAGTTTTTCCGTCAAACTGGCCGAAGAACCGGCTCTATGGATGCCGGGCCACCTGCCAAAACGGCGTCTCAGCGAGGCGCGAGGGAAGCGCCGGTGACGTAACGGAGTACCTGCTTGCGGAGCGTGAGGTTTACGGCCGCCTCCGCCTGCTGCGCGCGCGCCGCTGAGAGTGCCGTCTGCGCCGCCTGCACGTCGAGGAAGATCCCGAGCCCCACGTCGAACCTGGCGGACACCGCGTCGAAGGCCTCCTGCGCCGACGCGAGGCCCGCGTCGCTCGCACGCAGCTTCTGCACGGCGGCGAGGTAATCGTCGGACGCCTGGCGGACGTCGCCGAGCACCTGCAGGCGCGAATCCTCGGCGGCCAGCGTGCTCAGGCGCGCCGTCGCACGCGCCCGCTCGACGTCGAGCTGCGTCTGGAACCGGTCGAAGATGGGCCATACGAACCCCAGGGAGAATACGCCAAGTCCCTGGCTGACCAGCTGCGACCCCAGGGCTCGCTGGCTCTCCGACAGCAGGTTCCTTCCGTTCTGACGTTCCCACTCGTACGTCCGGCCGAACACTCCGAAATCGGCACCGGCGACGACGCGCGGGAGGTACCCGCCGGTTGCGATGCGTACCGCGGCGTCGGCCGCCGACGCGCGCGACTCGGCCGCGAGCAGATCGGGACGTCCGGCGAGTGCCCGGGCGACCAGGTTGCGGCGATCGAGCGAGTCGGAGGGAAGCGCTGCCGTGTCGAGTTGCGGATCCTGGACGACGTACTCGCGCGTGGCTTCGAAGCGCAGGCGTCGCAGCAGCCCGACCAGATCGGTCTGCGAGCGCGCCACGAGATCGATCACCGCGGCTTCGTCCGCCGCGGTCTGCGCCTGCTGGCGGAACAGGTCGGGCGGCGAGCGCGTTCCGACCTGGACCTGCCCGGTGAGGCGGGCCTGCCGGGCTCGCGAAAGGTCGAGGTTGGACCTCGCCACCGCGGCGAGTTCATGATCGAGCACGACCTGGTAGTACGACTGGAGCACGTCGAAGCTGATGCGCTGGCGCGCCTGCTCGAGCGAGAACGCCGCGGCGTCGCGAAGGAACGAGGCCGACTTGAGCGCGGCGCGGTCGCGGAAGCCGTTGAACAGGTTGAGCGCCGTGGAGACGTCGTAGGACGCGGCGTACCACCCCGCCTGCGTGGCCTGTAGCGACGTTCCGGAGAGGAACGTGGTTCCCTGGGCTGAGAGCGCGTACGCCCCGGTGTTGGCCGCCGGCAGGAAGGCGCCGTAGGCGGCGAGCACGCGCGCTCCGCTTATCGTGAGGCTGTCGCCGGCGGCGAGCACTTCCGTCGAGAGGCGGCGCGCGCGATCCAGGCTTGCCGGCAGGGTCAGGCGAACGGTGTCGGTAGCCGGACTCGTCGACTGCGCGCGCAGCGCTCCTCCAGTGACGGCGAACGCGATCAGCGTGCGCCATGCCGCTCTCGCGATCGTCGCTCGCATCAGGGTCTCGGCTTCCTCGCGGGCGCGTCGGCGGCCGGCCGCACGCGCGCGCCGTCCGCGAGTGCGTCGCCGGCGTTGACCACCACGCGATCTCCGTTCGACACGCCGCTGAGCAACCGCATGCGAAGCCCGTCGTTGCTGGCGACGCTTACGTCGTGGAAATGCACCGTGCTGTCGGCGGCGAGCACAGCGACCAGCGTCCGGTTGTTCCGGACGAGCAGCGCCTCCGAGGGAAGCTCTGGCAGCACCCGGGCGGGAGCGTCGAGCTCAACATGCACGAAACTTCCCGGCACGATCTCGCCGCGCCGGTTGTCGAGGTCGAGTTCGACGAGCAGCTTGCGGGTCCTGGCATCGAGTTCCCCGGCGGTGCGGGCGACCTTGGCGGGGATCCTCACCCCGGGGCGCTCGTCCATCGTGATCGTGGCCGCGAGTCCCGGCCGAACCGTCGCCGCGTCCGCCTGGTCGAGATACGCGTATACGCGCAGGCTGTCGGTGTCCTCGACGGTCACCACCGGCAGGGCCGACGTCTGGGCGGACGCCGCGTTCTGCACGAGCGCGCCGGGATCGGCGAAGCGGGCGGTGACGGTACCGTTGAACGGGACCTTGAGCTTTTCGAACTCCCGCTGTTGCGCGAGCGACTCCAGCCGCTCGCGCGCGACGGCCTCGTCGGCCGCCGCCAGGTCGGCTTCCTCGGGCGACGCGAACTTCCGGTCGAGCAGTTGCTTGAGCCGCGACGCCGTCAGCGCCTTCTGCGTGTGGTCCGCCTGGGCGGCGCTCCAGGCCGCGTCGGTCTCGGGGGACTCGATGATCGCGACCACCTGGCCGGCCTTGACGCGATCCCCCTTGTCGACACCGATCCACTTGAGATAGCCGCTGACCTTCGCGTAGAGCGTGACCGACGCGTAGGGGCGCGCCTCGGCCAGCAGCACCAGGTGGTGCGCCGCGGCCGACGGCACCGCCGCGACGGTGCGGACGATCGGTCCGCCGGCCGCATCGTGCACTCTGCGCGCGGCGTCGGTGGAGGCGCCCTGCGAGCGCCGCCAGCCGAGCACGCCGGCGGTCGCGAGCGCCAGTACGATGAGGATCGCGCCGAACGCGCGCAGTCCACCGGGGAGCGGCGGGGGCGCAACCGGGCGGGACGACGTCGGATCGCCGGACGGCGCGGACATTTCAGATTCCCTCTTCTTCGTAGGTGAGCCCTTGCGCCTCGGCCGAGAACCGCAGCTCGAGCAGGTGTTTCGTCGGGAGCGCGCGGCGCAGTTTCGCGTACACCACCGGAATCACGAGCAGCGTGACGACGGTCGCGATCAGGAGACCACCGATCACGGCGCGGCCGAGCGGCGCGTTCTGCTCGCCGCCCTCGCCGGTCCCGAGCGCCATCGGGATCATGCCGAGGATCATCGCGAGGGCCGTCATCAGCACGGGGCGAAGTCGCACGCGGCCGGCCTCGACGGCTGCGGTATCCGGATCGAGACCGCGCTCGATCCGGATGTCGTTCGCGAAACTGACGAGCAGGATCGCATTCGAGACGGCGATGCCCACCGCCATGATCGTCCCCATCAGGGACACGACGTTGATCGTGGTGCCGGTGAGCGCGAGCATCCAGAGGATGCCGACCAGCGCACCCGGCACCGCCACCATGATGATGAACGGATCAAGCCACGACTGGAACATCACGACCATCAGCATGTACACGAGCAGGACGGCCACCACGAGGCCGAGCCCGAGCGTCTTGAACGTCTGCGTCATCACCTCGCCCTGTCCGCGCACGGCGATGTGCATCCCCGCGGGCAGGGTGTCCATCCCGGCGATGACGCGCCGAATCCCGGCGGCCACGGCACCGAGATCGCGGCCTTCGACGTTCGCGTTCACGTCCACCACGCGCTGCACGGTGTAGTGGTCGATCTCGTTCGGCACCACCGCGTTGCTGACTGTCGAGATGTTGCCGAGCGTCTGCGCGGGCGCGTGCGGCATCTCGAGGGGGCCGCCGCCGGCGTCGCGCTGCAGCAGCTGCGCCGCGGAGGGTGGCGTGACCGGCGAGTCGAGCAGGTTCGGCACGGAGTTCAGCTTGGCGAGCGGTTCCTTCACGGCGACGAGGTAGTTGACGTCGTTGGTGGGGTTGATGTAGAACGACGGCGATACCAGCGCGCTGGAGGAAAGCGACACGAGCATCGTGTTGGCGACGTCGCCCTGGGTGAGCCCGAGGCTCGACGCGCGCTGGCGATCGACCGTGAGCAGGAACTCGGGGTAGTCGAGCACCTGCTTGATGTGCACATCGGCCGCGCCGGGAACGGTCCGGATTCGATCGCGCAGGATCGTCGCCACGCGAAACGCCTCCCGCAGGTTCGGGTACTGCACCTGCACGTCGATCGGTGCGGACAGGCCGAAGTTGAGGACCTGGCTCACGATGTCGGCCGGCTGGAAATAGACCGACGATCCCGGGAACGCCGCGGTCAGGCTGGCGCGGATGCGCCGCCTGTAGCCCTCGGTCGGATGATGGCCGGGCTTGAGCGCGATCAGGATCTCCGCGTCCATTCCGCTCGCGTTGTCCGTGGGCGTGAACGCGAGGCTGAGGGAATTGGGCACGCCGATCATCGAGTTGATCGTTCCGAGTTCCTCCGGCGGGACGATGGCGCGCACGCTGTCCTCGACCTGCGCCACGAGCTGCTCGGTGTGCTCGATCCTCGTTCCGCTCGGCGAGCGGAAATGCAGCTTCATCAACCCCGTGTCGGTGGAGGGGAAGAAGTCCGTCCCGATGCTCGGCACGAGCGCGAGCGACGCCGCGACGAGGAGTGCGGTGATGGCCAGCGTGAAGCGCGGGTGCGCCACGAGCGTGCCGAGCAGGCGCGCGTAGCGCTGCTGGAACATGCCGAACACGCGGTCCCGTCCCGTGTTGAAACGGAAGGAGAACCTCGAAATCGCGCTTGGTGCCCTGGCGCCGTGCTGGACGACGTCGTGTCCGTGTCCATGCGCGATCTCGCCGGCGAGGAGCATGCGCGAC
>OCZT010005290.1_pt1 | contig 12920 bp, 11 predicted proteins | sample 1539031 | NCBI WGS metagenome assembly OCZT01 (sample SAMEA3539308, study PRJEB22396) | soil metagenome | biome: tundra; feature: field; material: soil | place: USA | collected 2010-05 | depth 0.15 m | reverse complement strand
CCCTCGAGGTCAACATCTACCGCGGCCAGAACCGCGACCTCGGCACCGGCCGCGTATTCGGCGGTCAGGTGTTCGCGCAGGCGCTGGTGGCGGCGCGCCGCACGGTGGATGGCGAGCGCGAAGCGCACTCGGCGCACGGATATTTCATTCTCCCCGGCGATCTCAGCGCGCCGATCGTGTATTTCGTCGACCGGCTGCGCGACGGGTCGAGCTTCACCACCCGGCGCGTCACGGCGATCCAGCACGGACAGGCGATCTTCAATCTCTCGGCGTCGTTTCACATCACCGAGGAAGGATTCTCGCACCAGCCGGCGATGCCGATGGTTCCCGATCCCGAGACACTCGCGCCGGAGCTGAGCCTCATTCGCGAGATGGCTGACCAGATCCCGGAACCCCTCCGGCCGGTGATAACCCAGGACCGGCCGATCGATTTCCGTCCCGTGGCTCCCCTCAATCCGTTCAATCCCGAGCCGCGCGAGCCCACGCGGCACGTGTGGTTCCGCGTGATCGGCGCGCTGCCGCCGGACCCGTGGATCCACCAGGCGATCCTGGCGTACGCGTCGGACTACGGATTGCTCACGACGGCGCTGCAACCGCACGGCATAGGATACCGCACGCGCGGACTGCAGCTCGCCTCGCTCGATCATTCGCTCTGGCTGCACCGCCCGTTCCGCGCGGACGAGTGGCTGCTCTACTCGATGGACAGTCCGGTGGCGACGGGCGCGCGCGGATTCGTGCGCGGCGCGGTCTACTCGCGCGCCGGCGATCTCGTTGCTTCGGTTGCGCAGGAGGGACTGATGCGGCTGCGCAAGCCTAAGTAGCTGCCGCCGTCGCCTTCCGCACCGCCGGCGCGACCACGGTGCCCAGCAGCTCGATCGCGTGCATCACCTTCGCGTGCGGCATCGCGCCCACGGTCATCTGCAGCAGGAAGCGATCGTTGCCGAACAGTTCGCGTTCGTAGAGGATCTTCTCGGTCACCTGCTGCGGGCTGCCGACGAGCTGCGATCCGCGCGGACCGCGATCGGCCTCGAAGCGCGCGCGGGTGAGCTGGGGGAAGCCGCGTTCGCGGCCGATGCGGTTCATCACCTCCGCGAACGACGGATACGACTCGTCGGCGGCCTGCTGTGAATCGTCCGCGATCCAGCCGTGCGAGTTGATGCTCACCGGCGGGATCGGGTCGTGCCCCGCGCGCGTGGCGGCCTCACGATAGAGGTCCACGAGCGGCACGAATCGCTCGGGTTCGCCGCCGATGATCGCGAGTGCCATCGGCAGGCCGAGCGTGCCGGCGCGAACCATCGACTCCGGCGAGCCGCCGGCCGCGATCCAGAGCGGAATCTCGCGTTCCGGCCGTGGATACACACCGAGATCCCTCAGCGGCGCGCGATGCCGTCCGGCCCACGTCACCCGCGAATTCTCGCGAAGCTTGATGAGCAAGTCGAGTTTCTCGTCGAACAGCTCGTTGTAGTCGTCGAGATCGTACCCGAACAGCGGGAACGACTCGATGAACGATCCGCGGCCGGCCATGATCTCCGCGCGTCCGCCCGAGATCAGGTCGATGGTGGTGAAATCCTGGAACACGCGCACGGGATCGTCGGAGCTGAGCACCGTCACGGCGCTCGTGAGACGAATTCGCTTCGTGCGCGCCGCCGCGGCCGCCAGCACTATGGCGGGCGAGGAGGCGGCGAAGTCGGGACGATGATGTTCACCCACGCCGAAGACGTCGAGGCCGACCTGATCGGCGAGCTCGATTTCCTCGAGCAGGTCGCGGAGCCGGCGGCCGGCGCCGACCGCCACGCCCGTGCCCGGGTCGGCCGTCGTTTCGGCGAATGAATACATGCCAATTTCCATGTCGCGGAATTTAGCCGCGGACCGGGTCGTTGGCGCGCTCGGGCGGCGGCGCGGTATCTTCCCGGGGACCATGAGGAGGCAGGCGGATTCTTGAGAATCGTTGGAGGAAAGTTCAAGGGGCGCGACCTGACCTCGCCAAACGACTTCCGCGTGCGGCCGACCGCCGAGGGCGTGCGATCGTGGCTGCTCGACCAGCTCGCTTCGGATGTGAAGGGCGCCCGCGTGCTCGACCTGTTCGCGGGTACGGGCGCGCTCGGACTCGAGGCGATGTCGCGGGGCGCACGCAGTGCGGATTTCGTCGAGACGCGGCCGTCGAGCCTGCACGCGCTGAAGGCGAATATCGCACTGCTTCGCATGCTGAAGCAGACGCGCGTGTTCAAGCGGGATGCGCTGCCGTTCGCGGGCGCGCTTGGGCCCGACAGCTACGATATCGTGTTCGTCGATCCGCCCTACGGCTCGAAAATGCTCGATCGCGTGATCGAATCGTGGCGCGAAAAGAAGTTCTCGCGCATTCTTGCCGTGGAGCACGCGAAGACACACGAGCTGCCGAAGGGGAAGGTGAAGCAGACGTTCGACGATACGTCGGTCACGATCTACAGTCTCTGAAGGAGTGCATATGAACGCCGCCCTATCGTCCTCTCGTTCGCGTCGCCGGCTCGGCGCCGCTCTCATCCTGCTCGCGGCGCCCTCGATTGCGCTCGCACAGCGCGGCGGTCCGCGCACGCCGCGCGCCGACAGCCTGCGGGAAGCGTCGCGGCTCGACTCGGAAGGATCCACGCCGAAAGCGCGGGCAATTCTGCAGAGACTCATCGACGGCGCTCCCGATCCGGCCGCCAAAGCCGAATCGCAGCGTGCGCTCGCAATGTCGTATGCGTTCGACGGCGACTGCGCGAGCGCGGCGAAGTCCGAAGAGCTCGTGATCGCGTACTGGGTCACGCGCGAACAGGCCGAGCCGCAGAACGCGTTCTATCAGGAAGGCGAAATGGCGAACGAGGCGGCGCGCGTCTGCATCGACGCGGGGGATTTCAACACGGCGGAACGCTACTATCGGCGTGGCACCGAGCTCGGACTGAGGGAGCCGGAGCCCCGGACGCACCCCAAGAGCCTCTGGGACTTCCGCCTCACGCACGCGCTCGCCCGTCTCGCGGCGCGCCGCGGAAACAAGGCCGAGGCGCAAAAACAGGTCGCGGCGGCCCGTGCCGTTCTCGACGGTGACAAGACCATGGCCACCCAGCAGGAGCGGTACTATCCGTACCTGACCGGATACGTCGCGCTCTACACGGGCGACCTGAAGGCTGCCGAAACGGATCTCACGAAGGCGATCTCGCTGCAGGGGAACACCACGGATCCGTTCTTCCACTGCCTGCTCGCGATCACGTACGAGAAGCTCGGACAGAAGGACAAAGCGAAGGAGTTCTACCAGAAGGCCTACGATTTCGCCACGGCGCACAATCCGCCTGCGGCGTTCGTGCGCCCGTATGCGAGGAAGAAGCTGGCGTCGTGATCAACGACAACAGCGTTAACACGGAGGTTCCGCTTTTTGGCGTTCTCGCAGGAACATCGTCATCGCCGCGGCCGCGAGCGCGAGACCGCCGAGAATGAGCATGCCGGTCGAATAGCTTCCCGTGACATCCTTTGCCTTGCCGAGCAACGTCGGCCCGAGGTAGCCGCCGAGATTCCCGATCGAGTTGATCAGCGCGATCGCCGCGGCTGCCGCCGTTCCGGTGAACATCGCCGACGGTATGCACCAGAACGCGGGCAGGAACGCGCTGATCGCGATCGACACCGTAATGAGTCCAGCGATAGTCCATGCCGGCCCGCCGCCCAGCGCGATCATCGCGAATCCAGCGGCGACCACGACGAGCGGCGCCGCGCTGTGGACGTATCGCTCCCCCGTGCGATCGGAGTGCCAGCCGTTCGCGAGCATCCCCACCACGCCCGCGACGCCGATCGCTCCCATCACAAATCCCGTGCCTGCGTCGCCGAGCGCGAGCGCGTCACGCACGAGGATCGGGCCGAAGAAGATCGGGCCGAGCTCGGCGGATAGTGCGAACAGATAGAGCAGCGCGAGCGTCCAGGTCACGCCGGAGACGAGCGACCGCTTCACGTCGGCGCGCTCCGCGCTCGCACCGGTCGCACGTTCGCGATGCATCTCGCCGACGAGCCACCCGCGCTGCTCCGGCGTGAGCCACGTCGCCTTCTCCGGCGAATCGGTGAGATAGGTCAGAGCGAAAATGCCAAGCAGTATCGGTGGCGCACCCTCCACCAGGAACAGCCATCGCCACCCTGTGAGGCCGAGGCGGCCATTGAGCGAGAGCAGCGCACCGCCGAGCGGGCCTCCGATCACGCCCGCGAGCGGAATGCCGATCATGAACCACGACATCGCGCGCGCTCTCTCGCGCTCGGGAAACCAGCGGCCGAGGTACCAGACGATGCCGGGGAAGAATCCCGCCTCGGCGAGTCCAAGCAGGAACCGCAGCGCGTAGAAGCTCGTCGTACCGCGCACGAATATCATCGCGCTCGCCGCGATTCCCCAAGTGATGGCGATGCGCGCGATCCACACTCGCGCGCCCACGCGGGCGAGGATGAGATTGCTCGGGACCTCGAACAGCGCGTAGCCGAAATAGAAAACGCCCGCGCCGAACGCGTACGCCGTCGCGCTCAGCGCAAGGTCGCGGTTCATCTGGAGCGAGGCGACGCCGAGGTTCGTGCGGTCGAGGAAGCTCGCGATGAACAGCGCGAACAGGAGCGGCAGGAGGCGCCACGAGACCTTGCGGACGGTCGCGCGACGGAGTTCGAGCTGCGCCGAGCCCATCGCCGACTCGCTCACGGTGCTATAACGACTCGGGGCAGTCGTGCACGCGATACGCGTGGCGAATGGTGCGGCCGAGCACGGGGTCGTGCAGCTCCATCTCGAATCGCGGCGACGGCCGGATGGCGGAGAGCGTGGCGAGCGTTCCGCAGAACATCGCGGATCCTGGTTCGAACGTTCCACCACGGCCGATCAAGTCCTTCACGAGCGTCTCCGGGGGCAGCATCGCCGCGGCGGTGCCCGCCTGATATGGCGCCCGCTTTCCATCGATCTCGATGAACGAGCGCAGCTCGAGCTGGTCCCAGTGCGGTGCGACGTCGCTGAACCGCCAGAGCAATCTCGCAGCCGGCTTGTGGCACAGCTGCTTGGACTTCGCGACGCTCGTGCGCTCGAGCGCGCGGTCGGTGTGGTCGGACGCGAGCCCGACCCAAAGGCCGTCGTCGCGAGCAACGAGGAGACATTCGATCTCGCCGCTCGTCGCGCCGCCGACCACGGTGATGCGCGCGGCGGTCGTGAGCAGCGATGCCGAGAGCAGGTAGAACATCGGCGTTCGCGGCGGCCGGGGGATGCCCTCGGTCTCGAGTTCCCGCACGTGCGCCTCCACTCGCGCCGAGTCGCGGCCGGTCCATCCCGCTATCACGAGCTGGCGAACGTCGGCCGGGTCGAGAATGCCTTCAGCAGTCGATGCGGGCATAGGCGTATAAGAGGTATGTTAAAGGCTGAAATCCCCCACCAAGGTATCCCATGCGCCGGTCGTCCGTAGTCGCGGTTCTTCTCCTCCTCGCGTCGATCCGTTCCGACGCGCAATCCACGCCGCATGAGAAACTTGCGCGCGAGGTCTACAAGGAGCTGATCGAGATCAACACGGTCGATTCCGTGGGATCGGTCACGAAGGCAGTGGAGGCGCTGGCGGCGCGGTTCAAGGCCGCTGGTTTTCCCGCGAGCGACGTGCACGTGCTGATCCCGCCCGGCGCTCCGACCAAGGGCAATCTGGTGGTGCGCTACCATGGACGCAGCGGACCGGGCGCGCCGAAGCCGATCCTCCTCCTGGCGCACCTCGATGTGGTGGCGGCGCTGCGGGCGGACTGGCCGCGCGACCCGTTCGTCCTCAACGAAGAGAACGGGTTCTTCCTGGGGCGCGGAACGTCGGACGACAAATCGATGGCATCGATTTTCGCCACCAATCTGCTCTGGATGAAGCAGGAGGGCGTGGTGCCGGATCGCGACATCATTCTCGCTCTGACGGCCGACGAAGAAGGCGGAGCCGCCAACGGCGCGCACTGGCTCGCCAGGGAGCACAAGGATCTCATCGACGCGGAGTACGCCATCAATGAGGGCGGCGACGGCGCGCTGGTGAACGGGAAACCGGTCACGAACGCGGTGCAGGCCGCGGAGAAAGTCTCCGTGAACTTCACGCTCACTGCGCTGAACACCGGCGGCCATTCGAGCATGCCGCGCCCCGACAACGCGATCTATGAGCTCTCGAAGGCGCTCGTGAAGATCAGCGGTTTCGAATTTCCCGTGGTGCTGAATCCCGTCACGACGGCGTTCCTCACCCAGGCGTCCAAGGCGCAGCCGAAACCCGAGGTTGCCGCCGCCATGCGGGCGATCGTCGCGAATACGAAAGACGCCACGGCGAATGCCGTCCTCGCGAAGGACGCGTTCTACCACTCGATCCTGCGCACGACGTGCGTGGCGACGCGCCTCGCTGGCGGGCACGCGTACAACGCGCTGCCGCAGAGCGCCACCGCGAACGTGAACTGCCGCGTGGAGCCGACGTCGACGTACGAATACGTGAAGTCGACGTTGGAGCGTGTGATCGGCGACACCGGCGTGAAGCTGACCATGATGGGACCGGCCCAGACGGGCGTCGTGGGTGCTCCGCCCAGTGCCGTTCCTGCCGAGTTCCTCGGCGCCATCTCCGCGGTCACGAAGAAGATGTGGGGAAACATCCCGGTGGTGCCGGTCATGAGCACCGGCGCGACGGACGGGAAGTACCTGCGCGAAGTGGGAATCCCGACGTTCGGCGTGAGCGGACTGTTCTACGAGGGCGAAGAGCGGAACATGCACGGCCGCGACGAGAAGATCCGCGTGAAGTCGTACTATGACGGCCTCTCATTCCTGGATCAGCTGGTCAGGACGCTGACGGTGAAGACCAAGCTTTGACGGCAGGCGGCAGACGGCAGACGGCAGATGACAGACGACAGACGACAGACAGCAGACGACAGACGACAGACTTCCAATGGTGACTCCATGAAGCGGTTCATTCTCGTTCTCGCGCTGGTGGCCGGCGCCAATGCAGCCGCGCAGACACCGGCGAACGTTGCGGCTTGGGAAAGACAGGCCAAAGGCGTCACGATCACGCGCGATGACTGGGGAATCGCCCACGTCGTTGGGAAGACCGACGCGGACGCCGTGTTCGGCCTGATCTACGAACAGGCGGAGGACGACTTCAACCGCGTCGAGACGAACTTCATCAATTCGATGGGGCGGCTCGCGGAGGCCGAAGGCGAAAAGGAGATCTACCGCGACCTGCGGATGAAGCTCTTCATCAATCCGGACTCGATGAAGGTGAAGTACGCCGTGAGTCCCGCGTGGCTGCAGAAGCTCATGGTCGCCTGGGCCGACGGCCTGAATTTCTATCTATACAAGCATCCCGAGGTGAAGCCGCGTGTCATCAGGAAGTTCGAGCCGTGGATGGCGCTCACCTTCAGCGAGGGGAGCATCGGCGGCGACATCGAAAAAGTGAACCTCAACCAGCTCGAGGCGATGTACGGCGGCGGCACACCGCCGGGCAGGTCGTCGCCGCCGGAAGACAACGACGCCTATCAGGAACCATCAGGCTCGAACGGCATCGCGATCGCACCGTCGAACACGCTGAACCATCACGCGCTGCTGCTGATCAACCCGCACACGTCGTTCTTCTTCCGCTCGGAAGTGCAGGTGACGAGCGGCGAAGGGCTGAACGCCTACGGCGCGGTGACGTGGGGACAGTTCTTCATCTATCAGGGCTTCAACGAGCGCACCGGATGGATGCATACCACGAGCGGCGTGAACGACCAGAGCGATTACGCCGAGACCGTGACGAAGAAGGGCGACGGCTACGTGTACAAGTACGGCGTCGGGGAGCGCCCGCTGACCGCCGTCACGATCAGCGTGCCCTACAAGACCGCGACCGGGATGTCGAAGAAGGATTTCAGCGTGTACTACAGCAGCCACGGCCCGATCGTGCGAAAGGCCGACGGCAAGTGGGTGGCGGTGAAGATGATGCAGGAGCAGGTGAAAGCGCTCATGCAGTCGTACACGCGCACGAAGCAAAAGGACTACAAGTCGTTCGCGCAAACGATGGAACTGCACACCAACTCGTCGAACAACACGATCTTCGCGGACGGCAGCGGCAACATCGCCTACTTCCACGGAAATTTCATACCGAAGCGCGATCCGAAGTTCGACTGGTCGAAGCCGGTGGACGGCAGCGACCCTGCGACGGAATGGCAGGGCCTGCTCTCGGTGAAGGAGAGCCCGCTGCTCCTGAATCCTGCCAGTGGATTCATCTACAACTCGAACAACTGGCCCTGGTCCGCGGCGGGTCCGAGCAGCCAGAAGAAGGAAGATTTCCCGGCATGGGTCGAGACCGGGCGCGAGGAGAGCCCGCGCGGCTATCACGCACTGAAGGTGCTGCCGGGGAAGAAGGACTTCACATTGAGCTCGCTGATCTCCACGGCCTACGACAGCTACCTGCCGTCGTTCGAACGGATGATCCCGCCGCTGCTCAAGGCGTACGACGACGCGCAGGCGTCGAATCCGCTCAAGGCGAAGCTGGCCGAACAGATCGCCGTGTTGCGCGCGTGGGACTATCGGTGGGCCGCACAGTCCGTCGCGACTTCGCTCGCGGTCTTCTGGGGCGAGGATGTATCGCGCCGCGTGGGCGCCGATGCTCGCCGCGCGCGAATGAGCTCAGACGCATACATCGAGCATGGCGCGCCCGGTGAGACATTGCTGCAATCGCTCGCGTCCGCCTCGGACAAGCTCGCCGCGGATTTCGGAAAGTGGAAGACGCCGTGGGGTGACATCAATCGCTTCCAGCGCGTGAACGGCGACATCGTACAGCAGTTCGATGATGCGAAGCCGAGCATCCCGGTCGGGTTCGCGTCGGCGCGGTGGGGCTCACTCGCCTCGTTCGGCGCGCGCGCCTATCCGGGCACGAAGAAGTGGTACGGCACGTCGGGGAACAGCTTCGTCGCGGTGGTGGAGTTCGGCGACAGCGTTCGCGCGCGGGCGGTGTCAGCGGGCGGCGAGAGCGGAGACCCGAAGTCGAAGCACTTCAATGATGGAGCGCAGAACTACGCGACGGGAAACTTGAGAGAAGTGTATTTCTACAAGAACCAGCTGAAGGGGCATACGGAGAGGGTGTATCACCCGGGGGAGTGACGGAAGACCGAAGACGGAAGACCGGCTGCTCATTCAGCTTGCGTGCCGCAGCGGCTGCAAGTGAGCGATCGCGGCAGCATCTTTGGATCGCAGGGCGTGCCAGAGATCCCAATCCTGCTGCAACCCGAGCCAGAAATCCGCACTCGTGAGGTGAACGGGCACTCGCCCTCCATGTACGGACAACTCGAGCTGCGGGCGCGCGCCACGCCGTGACCTGTATGAGGAGGTACTTGCTTAAGAGTTAGTATGCACTAACATACGATCGTGGCCAGCACACGACCTCCGGATGATCCGAACGCCGCCGCCGGCGTCGCTCGGACCGAACCCGAGCGACAGATCTCGCTCTCGGACGTCCACCACACCGTGGCGGTGCCGCATGCCCAAGGCAGCTTCTGGCGGCAGTGGATGGCGTTCTCCGGGCCGGCGATCCTCATCAGCGTCGGCTACATGGACCCCGGCAACTGGGGCACCGACCTCGCCGGCGGCGCGCAGTTCAAGTACGGCCTGCTCTGGGTCGTGGCGATGGCCAGTTTCATGGCCCTCATCCTCCAGGTCATCTCCGCGCGGCTCGGCGTCGCCACCGGCAAGGACCTCGCGCAGTGCAGTCGCGACTTCTATCCCCGCTGGCTGCGCTGGCCCAACTGGATCACCATGGAGATCGCGGTCGCGGCCACCGACCTCGCCGAGTCGCTGGGCAGCGCCGTCGCGCTGAACCTGCTCTTCCACATCCCGATCGGCTGGGCGATCGTCATCACCGCGTTCGACGTGCTCCTGCTCCTGTCGTTCCAGGGCATGGGGATGCGGATGATCGAGGCGGTGGTCGCCGTCTTCGTGCTGACCATCGGCGTGTGCTACGGCATCGAGATCTTCGTCCTGCCGCAGACCCAGCCCGTCTTCTCGGAGATGGCGAGCGCGCTGGGGCGACCGGGCTTTCGTCAATCCGGCATGGCGCTCGTCGCCATCGGCATGATCGGCGCGACGGTGATGCCGCACAACCTGTACCTGCATTCGGCCCTCGTGCAGTCGCGCAACGTCGGGCGCGACGACGCCTCCATCCGCACCGCCATCAAGTTCAACACGGTCGACTCCGCCGTCGCGCTCACCCTCGCCTTCCTCGTCAACGCCGCCATCCTCGTGCTGGCGGCGACGGTGTTCTACGGCAAGGCGAGCGTCGTCGTGGCGGGCGGACAGGTGATCACGTTCAGTCCCGACGGCGACTGGATCCGCATCGCGCACCTGACCCTGGCGCCGCTGCTCGGCACGACGGCCGCCAGCACCCTGTTCGCCGTGGCGCTGCTCGCCAGCGGCCAGAGCAGCACCATCACCGGCACGCTCGCCGGGCAGGTCGTCATGGAAGGCTTCATGAACTGGCGCATCCGCCCGTGGCTGCGCCGGGTGATCTCGCGCCTGCTCGCCGTGATCCCCGCCATCGTGATCATCAGCATCCGCGGCAGCGGCAGCGTCACCGATCTCGTCAATCTGAGCCAGACTTTCCTCTGCCTGGTCCTGCCATTCGCCATGTTCCCACTCTTGCAATTCACGTCGTCGCGCAGAATCATGGGTCAATGGCGCAACGGCTGGATCCTGCTCACGCTCGGTTGGGCCAGCGCCATCGTGATCACCGTGATGGATATCTGGACGCTGCCGGAGGCGCTCAAGGAAAGTTGGCGTATCATCGTCGGTGGATGAGCCACGCTGGCGGACGCGAATCCCATGTATAGACGCATCCTGATGGCCCTCGAGAACGGTCCGGCGGATGAAGCCATCATCCCGCACGTCATGGAGATGGCCCGGCGCCTCGGCTCGGAGGTGCTGCTCCTGCACGTCGCCGACGGTTGGGCGGCGCGCAACTTCAACGAGTTGCAGCTCGCCGAGAGCGAGGAGATGAAGACCGACCGCGCCTATCTCGAGACCGTCGCGGCGCGGCTGCGCGCAGAAGGGTTGACGGCGACCACGCTCCTCGCGCTGGGCGATCCGCCCAAGGAGATCATCAAGGCCGCCGATCGCGAAGCATGCAGCCTCATCGCGATGGCCAGCCACGGCCACCGGCTGCTCGGCGACCTGATCCATGGCAGCACGATCCGCGAGGTGAGACATAGCACGTCGAAGCCGATCCTCGTGGTTCGCGCCGGCGCGTGAAGAAGACACCGGCCGCCGCGCGCACGGTGCGGAGCGGCACGCTGACGGGGCAGGCCGAGGACTACCTCAAGGCCATCTATGAGATGGAGCAGGGCGGGGAACCGGCCGCCACCAACGCCGTCGCCGCCCTGCTCGGCATCGCGCCGGCCAGTGTGAGTGGCATGCTGCAGCGGCTCTCGCGACTCGGCCTCGTCCACGTCGAGCGCTATCGGGGAGCGCGACTCACGCACACGGGGCGCCGCGCGGCGTTGCAGCTCATCCGTCGTCACCGCATCATCGAGAGCTACCTCGTCACGCGGCTCGGCTTCGGCTGGGACGAAGTGGACGAGGAAGCCGAGCGCCTCGAGCACGGCGCGAGCACCGAACTCGTGGAGCGGATGGCGGCCGCGCTCGGCCACCCCACCGAGGACCCGCATGGCGCACCGATCCCGACGAGCGACGGGTTGGTGGACGAGCGGCGGCTGCAGAGCATCGCGGACCTCGCGGTGGGGCAGACGGCGCGTGTGGTGCGCATGAGCGACCGCGACTCGGAGTTCCTGCGCTATCTCGCGGCGATGGGGATCCGTCCGAACGCGACCGTGAAGGTCGCCGATCGCGCGCCGTTCGACGGGCCGGTGACGATCACGGTGCGCGGCGCGCGTCATCAGTTGGGCGTGGCCGCGGCGAGTCGCGTGTACGTCGAGCCGGTGGCCCGGACGCGTCGCGCCGCGAAGTGATGGGGCACACGCGATGACCGGACCGATGTGTCTCGCCCGATGACGCACGCCGAACGACACTGGGCGTCCGTGCTGAACGAGGCAAGGGGCATTGACGCCGTGCTGCAGTCGCTGCCCGGCGAGTTCGACCTGAACTTCCTCGCCACCGCGCGGGACGGGTCAGGCTGCGTGCTCAAGGTCATGCGCGAGGGGTGCGATGCAGCGTTCGTCAGCCTGTTGTGCGCGGCGCATGCGCACGTGCGGTCGCGCGATGCCACGGTGACCGTGCCCGCGGTCGTGCCGACCACGGCGGGCGAGTCAGACGGTGTACGACGAGCGCTTCGCGCGTATTGTCTGTATCGCCGTCGGCTGATCGCTTTCGCCCGAATCAGGTGATCGACTTCACCGAAATACGCATTCCGCCGCGCCGTGCTCCGGCTCTTCGTGCGCCGCGAACTCTTCGACGAGGACCAAGCCGCCGGGATGCTCGCGTGGCCGCACTCGGGGTTTCACGTGCACACGGCGGTGTGGGTCGCGGTGGACGATCGGGCGTTCGCGAAATGCCTCGCGCGCTACTGCGCGCGGAATCCGGCCCCTGAAGTTTCTCGCGCGGGTGCTGACCCACATCCCCGACAAGGGGCAGGTGACCACGCGGTAGCTCGCGCCCACCGAAGTCTCCCGCCGGTGGGCGGCGTTGCTGCAACAGATCTTCGAGGTCGACCCGCTCGTGTGCCCGCACTGCGCCGGCGCGATGCGGATCGTGGCCTTCATCACGCAGTTCGCGGTGATTGACCAGATCCTGATGCACCTGCGCATGCACCTGCGCACACGCGCCGACTCGGGGATTCGGCCTGGGGCGCGCAACCCACCCTCGACCGCCGCGTGCTTGGGCTTGCCACGGCCACTTGAAACAAACTCCAGCGACGCGATGAAACACTTCTTTCGCTGGATTCGTTTCCGGAGGGCGGTGCGGCTCTCATAATCCACGGTAGGGT